>WNFV01002783.1_pt1 | contig 22980 bp, 19 predicted proteins | sample 5400101 | NCBI WGS metagenome assembly WNFV01 (sample SAMN13153361, study PRJNA577476) | soil metagenome | isolation source: 115 cm soil or saprolite under grassland replicate 1 | place: USA:California | collected 2016-06-15 | reverse complement strand
TGGAGCGGGTTATCGGTTAACGCCGGCGGGCGCCAAGTTTCCCTCGGGCGGCTGTATCCGGCGTCGATAATAGTCTGTGATGTAATTCTTCAACCCAATCTTCCACCAGTGCATTCCAAAGCGCTTGGCTTCTGACTTCGCCTGTGTGCTGGTGAACCCTTCCTGCGTGATGCGGTAGACGGCAACAATCAGCCCCGTCCGATCCACTCCGCGCCCGCAGTGCACAAAGACGGGTTTATTCTCAGGGCGGTTGATGATCTCGAGTACCCGCTCGACCTGCTCATCCTTTGGTCTGCCATACCACTTGAACGGCACGTTAAAGTAGCGCAGGCCTAACCTGTGCGCTTCGAGCTCTTCAGAGCGTGCACGGTCTCCGGCGGAACGCAGATCAACGATCGTTTTAATGCCCAACTGAACGAGCCGCTTTAGCCCTCCCGCCTTGGGCTGTGCGCCGCGGTAGAGGCCAGCATTGATCTCGTGAAATTTGGGCAGCTCTTTGTATCGCGCGTTACTTTGACCGGCGCTTGTCGTGGTCAAGCAAAAAAGTGTAGCCGCAATGGCGCCGAGTCGATTGATCTTCACTCTCATCTCACAATCCTCCTATAAAGCTCAAGAGAATTGACGCCGGGGCTCAGGTGTTAACGGTCACAATCTCGCCTGACATCCTACCTCTCGAAAGTAGTGTGCAGTGGTGAGCCAAAACCGGGTGGTGCATAGGCGTTAGCAGTATACTGCAGCCATGAATGACGTTGAAATACCTGTGAGGTTCGGCTCACTGCTCTCCTGTCGCAGTATGGCGAGTTGGATATGCCATGACGCTTGGACATAAAAATGGTAGGCGCGTGGGGATTTGAACCCCAGACCCCTACCGTGTCAACGCCGTCCCCGGTCAACTCCGATAGCGCGTAATCGTCCTAAGAGCATAAACATTGACGAAGGTGGTTAGAGAAGTCACGCTCACATGCATGAGTTGGATAAAGCACACGCGCAGGCTGCCAAAAGTCTGCCAAAGAGCTAAGGAGTAGATTGTCTTGGCTTTCGATGACCAGAGATAGGGAATACGCTTAACCGATCATTGCGCGGGTATGAGTCTTCTCGGGGGCTCGTTTTTTTCGTGCGATGCCTACTTCAGAGCTGTGACCAACCGATTCAGATGCTGTCCGCTATTCACCAGGAAAGTTTTAATTTTGGATCCTTGGTTGTACGTGCCACTGCGATGTTGATGAAGCCATCGAAGGCGGCAAGTTTATGCCGCCACGCCTCCAGCGCGGGACTTGAGAACACGCCGCCAATGAACGCCGGCGAAACGGGCTCCTCGAAGAACGGCAGCGCCTGCTTCGCAGTCGAGACCTCGAGCCCGGAGTCCGTTCCGAGATTTCGCGCGAGTATCCACTAAGCGCGCGCATCTCTAAACCGGTTTTTCGTTCAGCCCCACTTTTGATGACATACGTCTGCGTTTGGGTCATTCGAGGTTCATGCCTTTGAGGAACGCCGCAAAGCGCGGGTCTGCACGCAGACTGTCGTAGAAAGGATCGCTCTTCATCATCAGCGGGTACACGTTACGCTCTTCGCGCGCCTTCTCAAGCCACCGGAACACCTGCTCCTTGTCGCCGAGCCTCAGGCAGGCGCGCGCAAAATATGTCGCCGGGACGTAATGGCCCTGCTTAACCCGCTCGTTCAGCCGTTCGAGCTGCTCTCGGGCCACGGCACGCAGCGCGCCGGCGGAGCCTTCTTTGGCGTAAGCCCTGCAGAGGATCGCCGCCAGCTCGTCATCCCCGACGAGCGTCATCGCCCTCTCGTACTCGGCCATGGCCTTTTCGTGCAGTCCCATCTGCTCGTAAACATCACCGAGTTCTTCATGCACTGAGGCGTCGTTCGGGTCCAGTTCGAGCGTCTCGCCATACCGCCTGACCGCCTCGGCGTAGCGGCGCGCTTGGTAGAACCTAGCGCCTTGATTCCGGTGGATGCGGATCGAAAGCGGATCAAGCTCCAACGCCCGTCTGCCCTCGGCGATGGCCTCGTCAAACCGGCCCATCACAGTCAGGTAGATAGAGTAGTGGCTGTGAATCGCGCCAACTTGCGGATTCAACTCGATTGCGCGCCGGAACGCTCTCTCGGCTCCGGCCCAGTCTCGGTAGTAAACCCACTTGAGCGCTGCCAGCCCGTGGAGGACTTCGGCGAGTGTGTCGTCTAGCGCCAACGCTTTCATCGTCGCGGCCTCCATCCTCGGCCAGCCTTCTTTCGGGGCCATCATGCCCCAGGAAGACGCAAAGCCGTAATAAGAAGCCAGTCCAAAGTAGCCGAGGGCGTAGGCAGGGTCCGCCTCGATTGCCCGCTGGAAGTAGTCGCGGCTCTTGTGAAACTCCTGCGGAGCGGACTTGAACCAGAAGTAGCGCCCCTTCAGGTACAGGTGGTAAGCCTCCGTGTTCTCGGTGTAGCGCTTGAGCACAGCCGCCTTCTCTTTACCGAACAGCTTGACTCTCAGCGCGTCCACGACCGCGAGCGTGATCTCGTCCTGCACGCCGAAGATGTCCTGCATTTCGCGGTCGTATCGCTCCGACCAGAGATGATATCCATCTGAGGCATTGACTAACTGCACCGTGATCCGAAGGTGGTTGCCTGATCGCCTGACGCTGCCTTGTAGTATTGTGCTCACGCCTAAGGCGTCGGCGATCTCGCTGACATTTGTATTCTTGCCTTTGAACGCAAACGAAGACGTGCGCGCCGCCACCTTCAGCCCTTCCACTTTCGCCAGCGCGTTCAAAAGTTCTTCCGCAAGCCCGTCACAGAAGTACTCGTTCTCCGGGTCGGCACTCATGTTGGCGAACGGCAGCACGGCGATGGTTTTACTCGGCAAGGCAACTACTGCCGCCGCGTGCCCCGTGCACACCCTAACGGCGGCGGCGAAGCGGTAACCGTGCCCAGGTACCGTCACGATGTAGCGATTCTCGCCACGACGCTCCCCGAACATGCGTCGCAGGGTGGAGACGTTCTGATTCAGGTTATTCTCCTCGACGACCGCGTCCGGCCAGATCTCCCGCATCAACTCGTCCTTCCCCAGCACCTTCCCAGGGTGCCGCAAAAGGTAGAGCAAGGTATCGAAGACCCGCGGCGTAAGCGGCACGGCTTCGCCGCACCGCAGCAGCACCCGTTCGGCCGTGTCGAGTCGGAAGTCGTCGAACTCGTAGATTTGTGGCTCCGGCGCGCCCATCGTCGCTGTTCAGAACTTTCAGAAATTCTTCAGGGCATTCTAAGGACTTTCAGTGCCCCGAGGGAAGAGTATCAGCGGACAAACGGGAAGGGGTCGAAATTCTGCAGCGGAGGAGATACAAAAATGAATTCGAGAAACATGAACATGTTCGTCGGTCTAGCTCTCTTGGTCGCGCTTACCTTAGCGGGTACGCTCTCTCCGACGCCCGCGCTGGGCGCAATGGCGCAGCAATCGGAGAGTCCGGGAAAGTCTGAATCACAAGCGAGAAATCTTGAGGGTACGTGGCGCGTCGAGGTCTCAATCCGCGACTGTCAATCGGGCGCGGCACTCAGGACCTTCCCCGCCCTGCTCACTTTCGCTCAAGGGGGCACGCTGACCGAGACTACGACCGGCTTTCCGCCGGCGCTGCGCACACCCGGCCATGGCTTCTGGCGGCACACCGGCGACCACACTTACAGTGCGGTGTCCGAGGCCTTCCTCTTCAACCCGGCCGGGGTTTGGACTGGGACTCAGAGACTCACGCAGGCTATCGAGATCGGGGCTGACCCGGACGAGCTCACCAGTACCGCTACGAATGAAATTTTCGACACCAACGGCAACCTACTCGTGACGGGCTGCGCCACAGCGGTCGCAAGACGTTTCGAGTAGCTTGGGGGTTGCACCCACTTTCGGCGGCCGCAGAGGGTGAAGAGATTCACCCCCTGGTGCTCTGTGATGGAAGTTCTTAAAGTTTGCGTTCTCGTGCGGTCCAACCACATCAGTCTCTAGCAATGGCAACGGTATAGATCATGATAGAACTTCTACTCAGTACTAGGGAGGATTTGAAACTAGCGTTAGACGCTACCAACTTAAGGGTTGAGGGCTAAGGATTCCGCAAGTGAACTAAAACGCTCTCGCCATTTCCGCGAAAGGATTTACGAGATGAATAAAGCTATCGCCTTGGCCACGATCATAACCATGGTCGCGCTTCTCGTCTCAGCTCAGGTCGATAAAGACCGGCGTGAGGAAGAAGAGATCAGCCGGCTGAATGCCCAAGAAGTTGAGGGGTTGCTACATAATGACGTGAAAAGATTGGGGCGCATCTGGTCTAACGATCTCGTCGTGACGAATCCCCTGAACAAGTTCGTTAACAAGCGGCAGGTTGTAGGGCTTATCGAGTCCGGCACCCTTGCCTTCATTTCCTACGACAGGCAGATAGAGTACATCCGCGTCTACCGGGACACCGCTGTTGTAGCCGGTAGCGAGACTGTCGTGTGGGCCGGAAAGATGCCGAATGCAGGAAAAACCTCGCTTCTTCGCTTCACGGCAATATGGTTGAGACAGGACGGGCGCTGGCAGCAGGTAGCCCGCCATGCGAACATCATAGCCCAGCAATAAACGCATCTTCTGCGAAAGACTTCCTTCTCATGTTGCTCATCACGCTCGTAGGACGGTGTGGTTGAATGCAGCACTGGAGTCGATCGGCGTGGCCCTCGGAGGAGAAACCGATGCGCGCGTCGCTTAACGCGTACTCAAAGGCTTGCGGAAATACCTTCGTAAGTGCGAACTCTGAAGCGGCGTCTCTGAGAAAGGAAGAACATGGCACTGTCGACTAAAAGGGGAGGTCCGGAGTTTCATCATTGAAATTGGTCCTTGAATCGCCTTCCCTATCGAGCGGGTTCTTTTGGTTGAGTCGGCCCCACTCTTCCCATGTAATGCCATAAGCAAAGCCCGCCTCCGTGTAACCCGCGATATAGGCAAAAGTTTCGTCTTGATCTAATGAGGACTCGGGTGTCTCTACCCGTCTAGACTTTCTGCGCTGGCGCGCCGCGATGTGGTCTTCCACGGAATTCAATATTTGACCCTTGTAAGCAGCGTCTATTTTTACACCGAGAATTTCGAGCTCTCTAAAGGCACATACCCAATCTACGGCGAAATGCTTCCGGTAGCCCGCGGCGATGTTTTTGCCTTTGTAGGTCTTTACCCAAGTGCGAGCAGATTGAAGGCGTGCAGAACGATCCATTCGTTTCGCGCGCGGTGGCAGGGCTTTTTGTCTCGTTTCTTTTTTCATCCCATTACTGGTCCTGGTCTTCAAAAGCTCAAGCCTTAAGCCGGTTCAAAACGCCGTTCGCGATCTCGATATTGAACCGCGCAGGGTCCAGGTCGTATCCAAGCCACTCCTTCATAGACTCGTGCTCGGGATTTCGTGGATCAGCGAGGATCGCGATCAGCTCGTAGTAGCCGCCGATGCCGCCGCAATCTTCAGGGGGGCAGGCATTCGCGCCGGCGAGGCAGATGGGGTGTTGGAATTCAGGATCGGGCGGTAGAATCTTCTCCAAGACGATCTTGTGTTGCCAGCCGTCGCCGAAGTCGTACTCATAAACAAAACTTCTCTTCGCCGCCGGAGCCAGGTCTGCGACGGTGTAGCGTTTCTCGCTGAGAGTCTGCCTGCCGAAGCCCATCATTTCCGGGTCGGGCGTGCCGTAGCACGTGTTGCCGACAATGAACTGGTGTAGATGGCTATCGGTCCAACCCATAACTCTTTGGATTACGCCATGAAAGCGACGGAGCGGCATGTCTGAGCGAACCACAACGCGACGCCAGATTGGTGGGTCGGACCCTTTCAACGTGATCTTGAGCTGATAGAGCGCCGCCCCGTCAAGTCCCAGGTCTTCGTTTACGGAAACGCTCCTATTCCGCTTGCGCGCCGCCTTCTGATTCTCAACGCCGGGTAACATCCCCAGTTGCCTTCTCAATTCGGTAACATCCGGAGCAAAGGCAGATTTGTCCGTTTCGGCGGCGCTTCTTTCAAAGTCAATCAGCAGTGCTTCGAGACGTTCACGGCTGGCGCCGAACTTCGCGGCTTGTCTTGGTGTTTTCCCCATCAGTACTGGAACCGGTTCATCCAGCCACTCTTCCCAGCGTTTCTTCGCCATCTCCTTCATGAGGGCCTGCACTTCGGGAAGCGCCGAAAGGGCTTCCTGCTCTTCGCGCTGCCGCTGTTGCTCTGGCGATTCAACGCCGTCTTTCATTTGGGCAAACTTTTCTTTGACGGATTCGCTGACTGAGTCCTGCAACACGGCATCGTCACCGAGCCGTTTGGCGATCTCGGTGCGGATTGCTTCGGATCTCTTCTGCGAATTAACGTCGACGATGAGCTTCCCGCCCTCGATTGCTATGTTGCCCAGAATAGTGTTGTCCCAGGAGCGGTGCTTCTCGTTGCCTTTTTTCATCCAGGAGAACGTGAAGGTCTGGAGCTCGCCCTTTTCATTTTGCGTGGCGTCCGCCAGCAGCGCTTCTTCAGTCTCCAGCAGATTCAGCGAGCGCAGCTTGTCGAACGCTGTACGTGGCGAACAATCGAGTTGGTAAATGAGCTTGACGAACTCCAGCGGGTCGCCATCGGTGTTTTGCAGAATCGGCAGTTGGGGATTCAGCAGGCGGCGCCTGAGCGCGAAATAAAGCTGTCGCAAAACGGGTTCGACTTCCTGCAGATCAGCGTTGGAAATCTTCCGGCGAGGTCCAAAGAGAGTTTCTCGGGCATCCAGAATTTCGAAGTGGAAATCGGGCGGGAAGGGGATGGGAGCCATACCGAACATAACAGCAGTCTGCCCCAGCGATATCACTCGTGTGTAAACGATGTCGCCTTTTCTCAAGACCTCCGATGCCTGACGTTCTCTGACTGTGTGTTCAGAGTGCGTGAATAGATCACGAAGTTTGAGGCTGGTACCCTGATTAACTTCCTGCACTGACCAGAAGCTGACGGGCTGCCGGAATGCCTCTAATGCAAACTGTTTCTGATCTGGGTCCAAGTCCTTTGCCCCCATCAGAAATAAAAAAGCTAATGGCACCTCGATTGGCGGGTCGGCCTCTGATTCTTCCTGGTGAATGTAATTGAACAACGCCCACGGAACAAAAGAGGTTCCAGATTCAGGAGTGTCCTCGATTGGCAAGGATTCGCTGGAGCCTTCTGTGTATTCCTGCCAGGCGTTCTCGATGAAATCAGGTCCGTACCACTCGTTGGCGACGCGTAGCAGAAGGGGAACAACCACTCTTTCGGTGCGCCGGAGTTTCTGCCATTCATAGTCAATGACATTGGTGGCTTGGTCCTTTGCCAGGCAACAACGTTTGTATTTTTTGCCGCTGCCACAATGACAAGGATCGTTTCTGCCGATTTTCATATTCGCTAGTAGTATCCAGTCAACTTCGGTCAAGCCCGACTCTCTAGAGAGAAATTAGCTGGCGAGAATAACAGAGTCCCGGTGGTGACTAAAAGCAGTCGCGCCGTAGTCCGGCCAAAACAAAGATAACCATGCTCTGCAAGCTTCAGCAGAATTTCAGAATAAGGCCCGCGTGTTCTTTCGCTTATTTTAGTTTTGTCACGATTTCTAAAATAAGTGCGAACTGGCCGTGGTTGAACCGGCGCTTGACCAGTTTTCACTGGCAATCACGCATCCACACCTTGAAGAAGAGTTGGCAAAAAATGGCGCGCTGATGTCCACGAACCTACCGACGAGACAATGATGACGACCCTACAACTGCTTGCGGAGAAACCAAGTATTCATACCACGACAGCGTGGTACTTGGCTGATCTCGGCGAAGCTCGTGGCAAGCAGGAACTCTTCACCAAGCAGTCACCGCAGCGGCTCAAGGTCTTGCGCGAACATGCGCTGATCGAGAGTGCAGTCTCTTCCAACCGTATTGAAGGAGTAACGGTCGAGCAGTCGCGCGTGGAAGCGGTTGTGTCGGGCAAATCTCCTTTGCGCGACACCGACGAACAAGAGGTGCGCGGTTACCTCAATGCGCTAAAACTGATCCATCAAGAAGGAGCGAGGCTTGCTGTTTCAGAAGAGACAATTCTGCGTCTGCATCGGCTGAGTCGCGCCAACAACGGCGATGCCGGCCAATACAAACAAAACGACAGCGAGATCATCGAGAAGTATCCCGACGTCGTGTGCGAGTGCGCTTCAAAACAGTTGGCGCGCGAAAGGCACCTTGGCAAATGGTTGAGCTGGTCGAAGCCGGGCAGCATTGTCTCGAAGAAGATCGGATTCACCCTCTGATCGCGATGGCCGCAATGAATCTCGATTTTCTCTGCATTCATCCCTTCCGCGATGGGAATGGTCGCGTCTCGCGTCTCTTGTTACTGTTGTACTGTTCTCATCTGGGTTATGAAGTGGGTCGGTATGTCAGTCTGGAACAATTGATTGAGGAAAACAAAGAGCGATACTACGAAACTCTTGATCAGAGTTCACGAGGCTGGCACGAAGGTAGGCACGATCCTTGGCCATACATCAACTTCATTCTTTTCATTCTCAAGTCCGCCTATCGCGAATTTGAGCAAGCAGGATTGGTTAAGGGGAAGTCGGTTCGCCCGTAAGATAGTGACTGCCCCTCTCTTCTTGAATAGCCTCGATCCACAGCTTCAAGGTCAAATCCTCTCGTTCAGGATTTCCGAGGTAGGGCCTGAGTTCCTTCTGGTAGCGCTCATGGAGCACATTGAGATCGAATGGAACTGTTCGCGCGAGGTGTCTAACGTCGTCCCTGTCGCGTTGGGTGTTACGCTCAAGTTTGGAAAGCGCCAGGTCGTAACATTCGAAGGCCAATAGACGCAGGTGCTTGAATGTTCCAGGGAACATTTCCGTCAATCTTCCCTCGTAGTTATCCGGCACCGTAGCCACACCAACAAGCTGAAGGTACACCTTGTGTTTCCGATGAAGTTCCGAACCTTGCCCAGCTAAGCTCATGACAGGTTCGATTTCATTTCTGGGCGTAATTGCGATAACGTCCACGTCCGCGGTTGGGCGCACCAGGTCATAGAGCACTGTGATCACGAACCCACCGAGACAATGCAACTCCACGTCTTCGGCAAGGGTTACATCTATATCCGAAAGGAACGATTGCCATGGGTCAAGAATGGATTTAGAGGGCATGGCTCAGATGTTCTGGCGAAAGATCTGTCAACAGATTCCAGTGCCTGGCTTCGTCAGTTCGATTTGATTTAAGCCAGCGTCTTTCCGTTTGCGTCAAAGAATCGTGACATAGCGTGTCTTCCTTCACCAAGCGAGAGCGCTCCAAAGCAGATTCCTGATTGCGCAGAAAGGCAGCCGTGTCATCCTGTCCTAGCTTCTCAGCAAGTCGACGCGCAACGTTGGTTAGGAAGCCCAGCTTGTTCTGAAGATCATTTACCTTGGCCTCGCGGACTAACCATTGCCAGTCCAAATCAGGATACTCTAGCAAAACCCAAGGCAGAGCCTCGGCTAGCCGGGCGTCAAGGTTCTTAGCACTCAACGCGGAAAGCACAACTTCGGCGGGGTTCTTTTTACGTCGGGATTCTAGATATGAAAGACCGGGGTATCCAAGCGCAGCCAGATCGGATGCGAGTGCATCGCTTTCTTCCGGTTGGACGGACTGCCAGCTTATCTTCACCGGCAACCGTGCCGGCGACAAACCGTATAGCGTTGCGGCTTTATGTGCGAGTTTCTCGGGCACTCGCCGCGTGCCATTCTCCAACAAGGAAAGATAAGGTTGAGACACACCGAGCCTGTGGGCCGCCTGCTCCTGAGTCCAACCCTTCCGTTCTCTCCCCGCTTTTAGGTCTCCTCCACTCATAACACCCTCACAGTCAGAATATTACAGATGTTGTAATATTTCAACGTTAACTCACCCATTTACCGGCAAACCGACTGACAAAGTTGCCTGTGGTTACCAAAAAACTCGATTCGGGCAGCAGCACAATAAATCTCATGGGGCCAATTCATACAGCAGTCTTATCGATCCTCATCACACGCTGTTACAGCTTGGTGCCTGAGAGAGCTTGAGGCAATAGTCGTGCTGGTCAACGCCGGGCAGACTTATGATGTTCAGGAGTAGCAATACGATTGGAAGGATGAGGCTGTCAGGCGGCTCTTCGCTCGTAGCGATGATGCAACCCGCCCACCTGAGGCAGCTCGATGACTGTTCCGAGCGAGGGAGGTTGAACGGCTCTGGAGGCGGGCGTGTCTTTCTCAAGCGCCAGATGAGTCCGGGAGTGCTCGTAGTATTCGAAGTATGCCTTCAGAATGCACCGCAAGGAAGCTTCATTGAATATGATAGCTCACAGTCGATACCACTAGGAAATCTGTTGAAACCAACTGTTTGACGTGGTTTTCAAGAAAAGTTCGCCATGTTTGTGACGGCGGCTTTCGTTGACGCACCATGTACTTGGCTACTGTGGCTTGAGATATCTGTATTCCCAGTTTCAGCACCTCGCCATGAATCCTAGGTGCTCCCCATAGTGGATTCGCCGTGCTGATCTGACGGATTAACTGTCGTATTTCCCGGCTGACGCAAGGACGACCGGACTTCTCTGCTCTGCTCTTCCACCGCCAATACCATCGAAACCCTTTTCGCTGCCATGCAATTACTGTTTCCGGTTTTACGTTTGGGATCATCAAGCGCGGTTCCTGATTCGAGCGTACTCCGCGGCGAGTCGTTCGCAGTGCTCCTCGGACTAAGGACAGCGTCGGAAAGTTTTGTCGATTTCGTCTAAAGAGCCTTTCGTATCAAGGTCTATCAACTTTGCGCGTCAGCTTCGACGAGCGCCGCGAGTTTGTCTAGTGCCATCTGCCATCCGGTTTCGTTGTCGGCTGGTGAGACGCCAGGCGGCAGGTTGTCGTGTACCGCGAGCACATCCGTGCCGCCGTCCGCATCGGTGAGCTTGAACGTGATCGTCATCTCGCCGGTCATCGCAGAATCGTTCGTCTCGAACTCGTCCACTTCGACAATCTGCTCGTTCGGCACGAGCTTGACGAAGCGGCCGTGATACGTATCAGTGTGCGCAGTCGTCTTGCCGGTGCCGGTCGGGGCGTCGTATGTGAGCGAGATCCGGAACGAGCCACCCTCGCGAGCGTCGAACTCATGGATGCGGCAGGTCATGCCATCCGGCACTTTCCACTTCGCGACCGCGCGTGGATCGAGAAGCGCACGATAGACCATCGCGCGGGGCGCGTTCACGCGGCGACCGATGCGCGTAGAGTTTGTAGCCATAGTTTGAATGTCCCAGAGCGGATCTTGACTGCTAAATACTAACTAGCTACGACCCGTAATCGTCTTGACTTCATTATCTTCGTCCCTTCGATAATCCCGCGCCCGTACCCTCATCGAGCAACTAACCGCATTACAACAAACGTGCCGCTGCTTGTTGTTTGCCACAGCGTATTTGCTCATGACCTACTTTGGATCAATGCCCTGGGAGCACTTGAATAAGACAGCGACCCATTGAAACCGTTGTAGTAAAGGCATTAAAGCAATCGCTTTCGGTCGCTGCTGAACGCTCTCCCCAAGTTACCGAGGCTTAGAGGATGAACATGAACGGGCGCTCCATCGGGCGATCAATCAAGTCGCCGGACTGTAAGCCGTCCAGATTGATGCCCGCTCTGCAACGTTTATCAACTGCGCAAACCTGACCCGCAGTCGAGCCGCCGAAAGACATCCCAAAGATGCCGGTGCGTTTCAAATCCAGTTTCCCAGAGAACATGCTCTTCCGCGCGCCTGAGTTCATCTTTTCCAGCGTATCCAGAACAAAGCGTGTGTCAGCGGTCCAGATGCGGAGGCTTTCGTCCAGGAGCGTCCACTCCGCGGCTATCCGCCTTATGAGCGCGTCTCTCTCAATTGAGTCAGTCGCGGCGCCATATTTATTGACCAGTTCATTTGCTTTTCCCGTGCCTTTACCAAAGGCCATGAGCTGAGCCTGACTAAATGGAATACGCGTGGGATTGGACGAGCGCGAGATCATCGAACGCTGTCTTTGGTAGGCGCATGAATTGCACAATGGTTGAAAGTCGATTTCAGATAACATTACAAAAGAAGTCTTGGCAGTCGGTTAGACAGGATGACGTCCACTAGAAGTCCTCACGGTCGCGTGGGCTCCGCGACCGGCACCGCGATATATGATGCATAACGGCCCGAGCGGAATACTCGCTGCGTCGCTCGCTGAAAGTCCGACTCTTGCGCGAGGAAGATATTCGCCACGAAGCGCTGCGGGTTGCGGTCGATAATGGGAAACCAACTACTTTGGACCTGCACCATGATCCGGTGGCCCTTTTTGAAGGCGTGGTCGTTGGCCGGGAATCCAACCTGGTAGTGCAGCACCGCGTTTGGCGCGATTGCCTCGGGCTTCTCAAAACTTTTGCGGTAGCGACCACGGAATACATCGCCGGCGATCATCAGTTGGTAGCCGCCCATCTTTGGATCTTTTGGATAGGTCTCGGGATAAACGTCAATCAGTTTCACGATCCAGTCGCTGTCTGTGCCTGAAGTAGAAGCGAAGAGGTGCGCGGTAATCTTGCCTGTTATTATCGTGTCGTCCTTCAGCGGATCGGTCTCCCAGGTCAGCACATCCGGGCGATTCTCGACAAAACGCTGATCTTCGAGCAGCCACGTGGACCAACGCGAGCCGCCCAAATCAGAAGGATTGTAGGTAGGTTCAATGGGCCGCGGTCTGTACGGCACCGGATGCGCAGGATCAGAGACGTAGCTATCAAATTGCTGCTGAGATGTCTTTCCCGGGGCATCAAACGAAAGTTGTCCCTTCTCACGGAAGTAAAGTTTCCGCTGGACGATACCAGTCCGAGGCGGCCACGCGTCGTAAGACATCCACCGGTTTGAGCCGGTCTGAAACGTCAGGGCTTCAGGTTGTTGGTCGGGCTTTCCTTTATCCTTTAGATAATATGCGAACCAGGGCCTCTGAATATTCTCGCGAAAATATTTGCTCGTCTCGCTGCCAAAATCTATGTTTCCCAGCTTGTCGCCGGTCGGGCGATACCATCCTCCGTGCATCCAGGGGCCGGCGACAAAATGGTTGACGTGATTCGTATCTGTTTTTTCCAACGCCGCGTAAGCGGTGACGGGCCCGTAGAAATCTTCCTGGTCCCACCATCCCGCAACATGCATGATCGGCACGGTCACGTGCTTGAGCTGGTTGACTAAGGCCTGTCGCTGCCAAAATTGATCGTAGTTGGGATGGGAGACGAAGTTATTCCAGGTCGGCAATTTTCGGTGAAAGTATTTTGCATCCGCGTTCGACAGCGCGCCGAGTCGCAGATACCACTCATAGGTGTCATACCGATCAAACTTAAAGTTCGTATCAACGTTTGAAGACTCAAGTTCGAAGGCATATTCGAAACCGTAACTGAGCCTGAACGCTCCGTTATGATGGAAGTCGTCGCCCAGGAACATGTCCGCAGGAGTTGCCTCTTCGGTGACGGCTTTCAGAGCCGGATGCGGGTTGAGCACTGCCATTACCACCAGCCACCCGGGATATGATGTTCCGTACATGCCGACCCGCCCGTTATTGCTTGGGACATTCTTGATCATCCAGTCGATGGTGTCGTAAGCATCGGTGCCTTCGTCAATTGCCTTTCCGTCGGCAGAGTCGCGCGGGGGACGCTGCATGACAAACTGCCCTTCGGATTTGTAACGACCGCGAATATCCTGAAAGGCAAAGATGAACCCTTCGTCAACCTCTTCCTTCAAAGAACCGGTGAAGCGGGAGGAGGCATTGTCTATTCCATAAGGAGTGCGCGTGAAGAGAATCGGCAGCGGTTGGCGATGTGACTTTGGCGAATAGATTAGAGTGTGCAGCTTGACGCCGTCGCGCATCGGGATCATCTGCTCGATCTTCTCGAAATCTTTGGCGGGGGCCGGCGCGTTTGTAGTTTGGCCTTGAAGCGGCACCGAAAAGAGAAATAGGACAATGATCGCCGGAAGGCCAAACCTTAACCCGAAGCATGTCCTGGCAAGAATGCCGTACCACCTTCGATAGTCGAGACCTAAGTCTAAGAATGCGTTTTGATTTTCCATTTATCCTCTGCCGTTCCGCATTGAAGAGAAATCCGCGATCGAGCCTGTTCCAATGAATAAATGAGTAGTGTCAAACGGTAGATGGAAAAGGCTTCCGATCCTGTCAAACCGGACATTCGTGATCGGATACTTCTGCCAGTCCTTGAAATCGAAGTGCCACCATTCGGCCTCGTAGACCGTGAAGCCCTCCGATTCCATCGCGTCGCGCAGGAGCTTACGATGCCAACGTTGTAAGGACGTGCCACCGGGATAGTCCGGATATGCGCGGTCGGTCGTCTCATCGTAGGTGCTCACCATCTCCACGGGTTTGCCTGTCTGCAAGTCGTATAACGTCAGGTCGACGGCCGCGCCGCGATTGTGACGCGAGCCTTTTGACGGGTCGGCAACGAAAATCTTCTTGTCATCCGGTGTCGCATCCCAAAAGACTTTGGTGACGTACCAGGGCCGGTATGCGTCATGGACCAGCAACCCATAGCCCTGCTCTCTCAGTTTGCGATTCACGCGCACGAGCGCCTCGGCGGCTGGCGTTGCATGAAGGCTCGCGGTTCCGAGTAAAAGACGGTGCCAAGAAAGTTATTGGTTGTCGCGTAGCGAATGTCGAGCTTGATCGTGGGATCGAGTTTTGTAAGTTCCACCAAGTCGGTCTTGCGGAACTCTCCGCTCTCCTTCGGTGGCTCGGCCGCAAGCGCCTCGGTGAGCAACTCCTTCACTGGCCGGACAGGAGTGATATGAAGTTGAGCCGCGCCTTCTTCAGGCCCAACCTGCCGACGCTTGAAGGTGACGTTCGCCGCCACGACCTGAGTCGCACGTCCTTTGGCATCACGTCTGAAGATCAGCCGCTCGCCGTCGTAGAGCCCGCGGTCAGGAAACTTGAAGACATCCTTCGATACTTCCTCCAGCGGGTCGAACTCGAACCACTCGATTAGCGCCCAGAGTTTCCCATCCTTCTCGAAGATATAGAGGATGTCGTGGTCCCAACCGTACTCACCAACGAGTCCTTTCCATCTAATTGGTACCGGCTGAGGTTTTGGTAAAGCAAGACGGTTGAATGTCTCGTTACCGATGACGACCTGATCGCCCCGCGGAATGATCTTGCTTCCGTAAGCCAGCTTGCCATCGACTACGAGCGCGTCGCCGATTGATCGAAGTTGTGCTGGGAACCCTCCATTGGTGTTGAGCATTGAAACTTTCCCACCGCTCTCGCTCAAATCAAACCCTTTGTCACCCGCCACGTATCGGCCAGCTATTCGACGCGCCAGATTTGTATCAACAGGTGAAGTAGACTCAGGCTGAGGCACCGGCTTGCCCTGGCGGACGGCGAGCATGGCCTCAAGTGCGGCATTCGCGATATGGGTCGTCACGGCGTTGGCGGCGTCTTTCGTGGTAACCACGACGACGCCGAGCTTGTCGTCGGGCAGCGCGCTCAACTGCGTGGCGAAGCCATAGATCGCGCCCCCGTGTCCGATTTTGCGATGCCCGTTCATCTCCGAGATGCCAAAACCAATTCCGTATCCTGTCTTCTGTCCCGCTTTGACATACTGCGGCGTCCACATCTGCGCGAGCGTTGCTGCTTTCAGAATCGAACCGTTTGCACCACGTCCTCCGGCGAACAGTGCGCTCATGAAGCGGCCCAGATCGCCCACGGTCGTGTACATGCTGCCAGATGGCGCGATGCCCATCTCAAAAGTCGGCGCTTCAAACACGCGCCCATCGATGGTCCACATATAGGCTTTCGCCAGATTCTTCGTAACCTCCGGCGTTGGCTCGAAACTGCTGTGCGCGAGGCCAAGCGGATCGAGCACCGCGCGCTTGAGATATTTCGCGAACGGCTGACGCTGGGTGCGCTCTAGCACGTAGCCGACGGTTGCAATCGCGGCGTTCGAGTATTTGGTATGAGACTCGGGCGCGTAAACGAGTTCAGTGTCGTTGAGACTCGCAATAGTCCGCGCGAGTGACGGCTCGGTCGGATCGAAGTAGTTGCCGACGGGCGTTTCGCGTACGAGACCTGAGCGATGCGACATGAGTTGTCTGAGCGTGATCACTTTTCCGAACGGGTTGCGCGGGCGGAAGTTTGGGACGTAGCGAGTCACCGGCGCATCCAGATCAATTTTCCCCTGCTCGACTAACTGCATGACCGCGATGTCCGTGAATAGTTTTGACACTGAGCCGACGCGATAGATGGTTTCATCCGTGACAGGTATCTTGTCATTCGAGTTGGCGACTCCAAAGCCTTTTGACCAGACAATCTGCTGATCGTCCACCAGCGCGATTGAGAGCGCGGGAAGTTCTTTGTCCGCCATCTCGCGCTCGGTAAACCGCGACAGCATCTCGATCGCGGGCGCGTAATCTTTCCTGGGCGGCGCGGCGGACTGAACGCTGGATGCGTGTGCGGTTCTTGGACTCTTGATTGAAAATGCGAAGGAACTCAGAAGGAGAGAAAGCAATAGAAATCCGGCAACTCTCTTCTTCCGATTCTTGATTACTTGCTGCAAGTTGATGCCTCCCGCTTGAACTAATATTTTTGCTTAGACTCTTATTTGATCTTGCCAGGCCCCCACAAAGCGCGGCCGGGCTTAGCATTGGTATGCTCACCATCTCTGAGCACCTGCACGCCGTTTACGAAAACGTGACGCATGCCGACGGCGTATTGATGCGGCTTCTCGAAAGTCGCCTTGTCAATGATCGTCCTCGGGTCGAAGACGACCACGTCCGCAAACATCCCTTCTTTGATGAACCCTCTATGATCCAGTCCGAGATTGGTAGCGGGTAAGCCCGACAGTCGGCGCACTGCTTTGGTGAGCGACATCAAGTGCTCATCGCGCACGTAGTGACCCAGGAAACGCGCGAAGTTGCCGTAAGCACGCGGGTGAGGGTTGGCTCTGAGGAAGACGCCTTCGGGCGCTTGCGAGGCTTCGTCTGAGCCGAGCGAGATCCAGGGATACTTCAATTGCTTCTTGATGTTTTCTTCCGACATTAGGAAATAGATCGTCTCCACACGCGAGCGGTCTTCGAGGATCAAGTTCATGATCGTCTCAACCGGATCAGTCCCGCGCTCACGAGCAACTTCGGCGAGCGTCTTCCCCGTCAACGGTTTCAATTTCTCCGACTTGAAACCCACTAGTAGCACGCGCTCCGGCGATCCCGCGGCGAGATACAGGTTCTCCCACTTGTCCGTCGGGGTTTTCACCTCTTGAGTTATCTTCTGGCGTGTCGCAGAGTCTTGTAGTCTCTTGTAAAGCGCGTCATAACCTCCATCCAGAACCCATGGGGGCAAGGAAGCCGTCAGCCCAGTCCCACCCGCCGGGTAGGTGTACATGTCTGCCGTAATCTTCAGCCCCTCACGGCGTGCCTCGTTAACCATTCGCAAGACGCGATCCATCTTTGGCCAGTTTTCCCGCCCCGCCGCTTTCAAGTGGTAAATCTCCGCGGGGATATGCGCCTCTCGGCTGATGCGTAAGAGTTCTTCGACGCCCTCGAGCAGTTGATTGCCTTCACTTCGCATGTGGGAGATATGCTTGCCTTTGTATTGGGCGGCGACCTTGCACATCTCAATCAGCTCGTCGGTTTTCGCATAAAATGCTGGGGCGTAAATGAGCGATGAGCCAATCCCCAGCGCGCCGTGTTCCATCTCGTCGCGCACGAGGCCACGCATCACTTCGAGTTGTGCCGGCGTCGGCTGTTTGTCTTCCTCGCCGATGGCGTAGACGCGAACAGTCGCGGCGCCGATGAAGCTGGCGACATTAGGTGAGACGCCGCGCTGTTCGAGGTACTTGAGATAATCCGCTAGCGTCGTCCACTCGATGGGGTATTTGATGTCGCCTTGCTCCTTAACGGCCTGGCGCTTCATCGAGTCGTTCAAGGGGCCCATGGACCAGCCCTCGCCCATGATCTCGGTCGTCACGCCCTGGCGGATCTCGCTCTGCGATCGGCCATCAACGATCAAGCTTTCGGTGGACCACGACAGCATATTGATAAAACCGGGCGCGACGGCCAGACCTTTAGCATCGATAACAGTCGGAGCTGTGGCCCTGCTCAAGTTGCCCACGGCCGCAATACGATCGCCTTTGATCCCCACGTCCCCCCGTGTGGGTGGGCGACCGGTGCCATCGTAAACAGTGCCGCCCTTAATGATCACATCAAATGATCGAGGTTGTGATTTGGGGTCGCGCCGTGCTTGAGCGACTGTCATGACTGACAGCGCGAGTACGAATGTCAGACTCAAAAGCTTTCGTAAATTGATTCTCATTGCTGTGTGACTGCCTTCCCTGTGCTGCTGTACTTTTTAAGTAGATCTATCGCTCGGTCGGCCAGTTTGAAGAGATGCGGATGCGCCCGATTGCCATTTGTCAGAATGGCGAAGCCGAGCTTGCGATCCCGATTGCCAAGCAGGAAAGCCGTATAACCGGGAACGCTGCCGCTGTGCGCAATGTAGCGGTCGCCGTCGCGCACCTGCGTCCACCACGTCAGTCCAAACCCAGCGGTTTCATTTCCCCAAATGCCTTCTATCCCTCCCTTGAATTGGTCGTATTGGCGCGTGGACATCTGCTCCAATGTCTGCTCGCTAATGATCCTTTTCTCTTTGAAGGTTCCGCCGTTGAGATTGGTGATTAACCAGTTCGCTTGATTGAGCACCGTGCCATAGACGATGCCTGCCGGCCAGACGGACGCCCTAAGTCGCACTGCCGCTACCTGGCTCCCGGTCTTTTCTTCCACTGTGTAGGGAATGGACAGACGCTCTTCCATATCCGGTCGCGGCTCGAACGCTGTACTCGTCATCTCCAACGGCGTGAAGATGTGCTCCTGAATGTATTGTTTGTAGGGCACGCCCGAAAACTTCTGCACCAGATAAGCGATCAACGTGTAGGCCATATTCGAATAGACGACAGAAGTCAGCGGCGGTTTGGCAACTTTGAGTGACTTCCGGAGATATTCTTCCAGCCGTGGCGGCAGGGTGTCGCCCCATACCGGAAATGGGCCGAAGTCTCCGGGCAGGCCTGAAGTGTGAGTAAGCAGATGGCGAAAAGTGACCGGATGTTGGGGATCCTCACCCTGAATCTTGAAGTCAGTCAGATAGTCATTTACGCGGTCATCGAGCTTGAATTTGCCCCGCTCCATCTGCTGGAGCAAAGCGATGGTGGACATCGCCTTGAAGGTTGAGCCGATCAGGTAAACCGTGCTCGGGGTGGCGGGGGTGCGCGCCCACAGATTCGAGTAACCATACCCGGCAGACCAGATCACTCGATCACCGGCGATTAGCGCGATTGAGGCCGAAGGGATATTCCCTGCGATCAATGTTCGCTGAATCTCAGGTTCGAGCTCGGCAACGACGCGATCGATATTAACGGTTTGAGCGTTAGCGAGCCTGGTAGCCGTCAGAACTATCGCGAACACACTGATGGTGACGAACAACCACTCGCGCGACCTAGTAGGTCTCCGAATCCAATGTATGAAATTATTCATGTCTGGTTATTAGTCGGTCGTCAGCGAGTAACACAGACTGGCTGACCACTAACCAGCCTTATTGCTTCGACACCCGATTGATCGGCGCCGGTCTCGGCACTCTTCGAACTGGGTTCAGCTCGAGCAGCTTCAGTGCTTCCTGGACCGCCCGTTCAAGCTGCGGATCGTGTCCCTTCATCACCTCGGCCGCCGTGTACTCCACCTCGATGTCCGGCGACACACCGATGTTCTCGACGTCCCATTCTCCTTTGAGGTTGTAAAACGCCAGCGAAGGCGCAGTGATGCCGCCGCCATCAATTGTCGGCGGGGTGCCGAGCGTACCGACTAGTCCGCCCCATGTTCGAGTTCCGACCAATGGCCCAAGCTTTCGGAGATGGAACATATACGGCAAGGCGTCGCCGCCGGAACCAGCCGACTCATTGATAATCATCACCTTCGGTCCGTAAATTCCAGCGATGGGCGAGGTCGCTGGTTGGCCGTCGCGCTGCGCGAAGAACCCCATAAGTTTTCGATCCAACTCGTTCACGATGTAATCCGCGACTTGGCCGCCGTGATTGTATCGCTCATCAATGATCGCGCCGTCTTTGTCCTGTTGGGCATAGTAATAGCGAGTGAAGTAGGTGTAACCCGGGCCCGCGGTGTTAGGCAGCCATACATAAGCCAAGCGCCCACCGGAGAGCTTGTCCACTAGCCGGCGATTATCTTCAACCCACGCCCGCGTTCGAAGACCGTCTTCGCTCGCGACCGGGATTACCGTCACAACACGTGAGCCTTCCATCGAGGGAGTCTTGTTCACTCTAATCAGCGTTTGGTGTCCGGCGGTCGCCTCGAACAGACTATAGAGATTGGCGGGCGGCACGAGGGGCCGGCCATTCACTTCGAGCAGGTAATCTCCCTCCGCCACTTGAATGCCTGGAGCGCTAAGCGGCGCTCGCAGGTCCGGGTTCCAATTCTCGCCGGTGTAGATTCGCTTGATCCGGTAGCGCCCGTTCTCCGCTACGAAATCTGCTCCCAACAAGCCCACCGACACCGGATCTTCGCCGGGAACATCACCAGCGCCGGTTAGATACGAGTGACCCACGGTCAATTCGCCGCCGACCATGGCGATGAGGTATCCCAAGTCAGCGCGGTGGCCTACATAGGCAAGGAGCGGACGATATTTCTCATAGATTGCCTGCCAATCGTTTCCGTGCATTTTGGGGTCATAAAAATACTCGCGCTGTATGCGCCAGGTCTCACGATAGATCTGTGCCCACTCGGCGCGAGGATCGACCCGCATCTCTAATTGGGCCACGTTGATTGGCCCGTCTCCGACCTTCACGGGACGATCAGTCGCAACAATTCCCCAACTGCTCCCTCCGCCTGCGCTGGCTTGATAAAGAAGTTTCTTCTTGTCGTCCGAAAGCGAGTATGAGCGAACACCTTCCAGGAAGGGCGCGGCCGTACGCTCTTTGAGTTGATATCGCTGCAAGCGCAATGATGGCGGTCCTGGCGTGGGTGCTGTCGTCAGAATAGGTTCGGTGTAATAGAAACTTCCCGTTGCGCCCGCTGTGAGATTGCTGTAATCACCGCCCGGAATATTTACGGAAATTATTCTCTGCCCGATTCGATCAAAGTCGATGCGGACGTTGATCGTCTTCGACGCGGCAGGCGTCGGTTGCGGCGTTGGCTCTGGGTGAGGTTCCTGGGAAGGCACGGGTCGTGGCTCATCGCCAGTCTCTGGCAAGAGCGGCGATGGTTCGCTTGCGCTAAGCACGGCGAGATAGATCGCCCTGCGCACTGGGCGATCGATTGAACTCATCTCCAGCCAGCCGGTACTAGGTCCGTAGTTCGTGCTTGCCAGGAAGTAGAGATACTTGCCTCCCACATCAAAGGCAGGCGAGATCGAGTCTGCCAATCCGTCCGTGAGCTGGTGCGCCTTTTTATCGGCTAAGGAATAAATGAAGATGGCCCGGAGATGGCTGGGCAAATTCTTTGAGTAGGCAACCCACTTCGAATCCGGAGCCCAAGTGGCATCGAACGATCGTGTCGGATCGGGATAGTTGTCGGTATCAATCTTGGTGGCCTTCCCGCTCACTACCTCGATCGTCAAAAGGTTGCCGTGATTATCCTGTAGCAAAATCTGCGTTCCATCCGGTGACCAGGCCGGATCGGAGAAGAAAGCTGTTGACGGCAACGCGATTGCCCGTGGCGTCCTGACGCCGAGCGGATCGCCGAGCATGAGCTGGTACTCTCCGCTTGCGTCTGAAAGCCAGGCGAGTTGAGCGCCATCGGGCGACCACGCGGGATTGCGATCATGTGCGCCCGCACTCTGCGTGAGGTTTCGGTAGTCTCCTTTTTCTGACGGAACGGTGAAAATTTCGCCGCGCGCTTCAAAGGCCGCGCGAACTCCAGTCGGCGAGAGCGCCGAGTTACGAATCATGCTAACTACTTTCTTGAACTGAGGGCGCGCCCACGGAAGATCGCCAGTCACTTCGATGTTGAGCCTTTGCGCCTTTCCCGTATTTGCATCGACGAGGTAAATGTAGCCGGCTTGCTCATATACGATCGCGTCCGAACCCGCCGACGTGGTCATGATGTCGAAGTCGTCATGGTCAGTGAGCTGTGTCAGTTGTTTCGTGTCGATGCGGTAGGCGAACAGGTTGACTGTGTGGTTGCGATCGGAGAGGAAATAGATCGTATTGCCGATCCACATCGGCAGTGTATCGTTGCTGTTGGTCCACGGGAGCTTCTCAACAGAGTAGTCGGTCAAATTCATGACCGAGATTGGGTGTGTGCGACCGCCGCGGTAGTGCCGCCAGTCGCTAGTCTCGTACCACTCTGGAACGAAGGCAGTCGTGAACTCCTCGTAAGCCAGTCGGCGACCATCCGGGGAGTAAGCGGCGCTGAACGCGCGCGGCATCGGCAGCGGCTCTGGCAATCCACCATTCAGGCCGATGCTCCAAAGGCGAAAGTATGACTGTTGCGGCGCGCTCGTCCGCACTGAAGCGAAAACCACGCGGCGACCATCGGGTGTCCAGCCACGGACGCGATCGATGCCCGGATGATAGGTCAGCCGTTTTGGATCGCCGCCCGTGGTCGGCACGACATATACATCGGTGTTTCCGGCAACCGTGGAGGTGAACGCGATCTGCGAGCCATCAGGAGAGAAGTATGGATCAAGCTCGACACCGAGCGTGGAGGTGACACGTCGGGCCTGCCCACCACTTCGCGAGACGACCCATAAGTCGCCGGCGTACTCAAAAGCTACCGAGTCGCGACTCACCGTCGGATGGCGAAGCAGTCGCGTTCCCTGCGCGGCCACGATGCCTGAGATGGATAGCCACAATAGAAGAGCAAGAACGGGTTGGTGTAAGTTCATTGGAAACCTCCCAAGAAGTTCATTGTCAGCGAAGCGTTGTTCGAAGCTGGTACTATTTGATTTTACCCGGACCCCATAGCGCTCTTCCGGGTTTCGCGCCCGTATGCTCGCCATCCTTAAGCACCTGCAC
>WNFV01002782.1_pt1 | contig 22981 bp, 19 predicted proteins | sample 5400101 | NCBI WGS metagenome assembly WNFV01 (sample SAMN13153361, study PRJNA577476) | soil metagenome | isolation source: 115 cm soil or saprolite under grassland replicate 1 | place: USA:California | collected 2016-06-15 | reverse complement strand
GCGGTCGGGATCACGCTCGGGACCGGCCTCGGCTCGGCCTTCGTGGACGACGGCAGGATCGTCCGTACCTGGCCCGGAATACTGGCGGACGGTCCGCTCTACGAGCAGTCGTTTCGCGGTGCGCCCGTCGAGCAGGCGATCTCGAGTGGCGCCGTGGTCGCCCGCTACGGCGAAGACGGGATCGACTGCGAGACGATCGCCGCACGGGCAAAGGCGGGCGAGCGTTCGGCGCGCACGGTGTTCGAGGAGCTGGGACAGACGCTCGCGGAGTTCCTTACGCCCTGGCTCCGCACGTTCGAGCCGACCTGCCTGGTCGTCGGCGGCTCGATCGCACGCTCGTGGGAGCTGTTTGCAGACGCCCTTGGCGCCGTGCTCGGGCCGATCGAAAGTCTCCAGAGCATCACGGTCGCCGAGCATCTGGACGACGCGCCCCTGCTCGGCGCCGCCTGGTACGTCGTGCAGGATCGGCCGTGACGCGCCTTCATCCTCAGGTTGAAGCGCTCCGGCGCGAGTGGCTCGCGGCGGGGGTGCGGCCCGTGCACGAGCTCTCCGTGGCCGAGGCGCGCGAGGCCGAGCGGCGCGAGCTCAGGCCGACCCGCGCAGAACCGATCGCCGAGGTACTCGACCGCACGCTGCCCGGGCCCGCGGGAGACGTTGCCGCCCGCTTCTACCTCCCGGACGCCGCGCGCCCGCGCCCGGTCCTCGTGTACTTCTTCGGCGGCGGTTGGGTGCTCGGCTCGCTCGAAGTCGCCGACGCGGTCTGCCGCAGGCTCGCGAACGAGGGTGGGTGTGCCGTGGTCTCCGTCGCCTACCGGCGGGCGCCGGAGCATCCATTCCCCGCCGGGCTCGAGGATTGCTACGCGGCGACCTACTGGATCGCCGAGCACGGCGACGAGCACGGACTCGACGGCAGCCGCCTTGCCGTCGGCGGCGCGAGTGCGGGAGGCAATCTCGCCGCGGCCGTTACCCTGCTCGCCCGCGAGCGCGGTGGACCGCCGCTCGTCTTCCAGTTGCTCGTCTACCCGCCTCTCGACCATCGAGCTGCGACGCCCTCGATGCGCACGCAGCCGGATCCTCCGTGCTTTTCACCCGAGGACGTCGCCTGGTGCTGGGATCACTACCTGGCCGAACGCGCAGACGGGGAGAGCCCGCTGGCCTCGCCGCTTCGAGCCCCCGACCTGCAGGGACTTCCACCCGCGCTCGTGATCACGGCCGAGTTCGACCCGGTGCGCGACGAGGCGGAGCTCTACGCGGCGCGACTGCGCGAGGCGAACGTGACGACTCAGCTCGTCCGCTTCGCCGGCGTGATGCACGGGTTCTTCTCCCTCGCCGACCGGCTCGATGCAGCCGCCCAGGCGCAGGCGCTCGCCGCGTCGGCGTTGAGGAGTGCCTTCGCCGTCGCCGGGACGAGGATCTGAGGGATGCCGCGCGAGCTGCTTCTCACCGGACCGCGCTCGATCCGACTCGGTCCTTACGACGAACAGCCCGTCGCGCCGGATCAGGTGCGAGCCGAGGCGATCGTGAGCGGCGTCAGCCACGGCACCGAGCTCGCGCTCTATCGAGGTGTCTCGCCTTTCGACGGCAAACGTTTCGACACCGACCTTCGCCTCTTCGTCGCGGACGCCGGCGCGACGACCTACCCGATGCGACTCGGATACGAATGGGTCGGCACGGTGCGCGAGGCCGGCGCGGACGTCCACGCCCTCGACCTCGGCGATCTCGTCCATCTCGCTCTTCCACATCGCGAGACGCAGACGGTGACGGTCGACGACGAGCCGCGCGCGCCGTGGACGGTGCTGCCGCGAGGCGTCGATCCGGAGCGTGCCGCACTTCTCCAGTCGGCCACGATCGCGCTGCAGGCGATTCACGACGCGCGACTGAAGCTCGGGGACACGGTCGCGGTCTTCGGTTTGGGAGCGTTCGGGTTGCTCGCCGTGCAGCTGGCGCGATTCAGCGGAGCGGCCTGGATCGCCGGTGTCGACCCGATCAGCGCGCGGCGCGAGCTGGCGCTCGAGCTCAGCGCAGACGCGGTCCTCGATCCGTCGGCGTGTGACGCAGGACGCGAGATCAAAGACGCTGCAGGACGTACCGGGGTCGACGTCGCGATCGAGTTCTCCGGCCGCTATGCAGCCCTGCATCAAGCGATGCGCAGCGCTCGGCTCGCCGGCACGGTCGTCGCAGCCGGCTTCTACACCGGCGGCCCCGGCGACGACCTACTGCTCGGCGAGGAGTGGCACCACAACCGGCTGACGCTCGTCGGCAGCATGAGCGGCTGGGGAGCGCCGCACCGTGAGCCGGGGTGGGATCGCCGGCGTCTGCGCGCGACGGCGCTCGATCTGCTCGTGAGCGGCAGGCTCGAGGTCGACGCGCTCATGACCCACCGCATCCCGTTCGCGCGCGCGGCCGAGGCCTACGAGCTGATCGACCGGAAGCCGGACGAGACGATCCGGGTGCTGCTCACGTACCGGTAGCGCGTACCCGCTCGATCGCGTCCGGCACGTGGTCGAGCGGGAGGTGTTCGAGGATGAGCGGAAGATCGGGCCGCTTGGTCGCGAGGAACTCCAGGTACGGAGCCTGCGCGAACGCACCCGTGCCGAACTCGATCGTTGCGACGTCCGCCCCGCCCGGATCGATGTCCTTGAGGTGCGCGATCACGAAGCGGTGCTCGAACCGCGAGAGAAACTCCCTCGTCACCCGCTCCTGGCTCGAGACGAGGTGTCCCGAGAGGTAGTTGTACGGGTCGAGCACGAGCTGCAGATGCTGTGAGGGAAAGCGCTCGAGCAGGCCGATGAGCTGTCCGTGCGTCCTGAGCACGTTCTTCACCGACCCCTCGAGGGCCAGGATCGCGCCGGACCGCTCGGCCACGGGCAGGAGCGCCGCGACGGCGTCGTCGACGAGCTCCCACGCCTCCGCTCGCCAGTTGTCCGGAGAGTCGATCCAGTCCCCGTCGGGACTCCTCGTTCCTGTCTCCGTCGCGACGATCGACGTGCCGAACGCCGCGGCAAGCTCGAGGCAGCGGGCGAGGAAGTCGAGATTTGCGCGGCGGGTCTCGGGGTCGGGGGCCACGAGGTTGCGGTAGCCCGCGAGGGCCGCGATCGACACGCCCGCGTCGTCGAGGGTGCGTCTGATCGTGGGGATGTGCTCCGGGTGCTCCAGGCATTCCTCGAGCATCGGGTTCCCGAGCTGTACGGCTTGGAGCCCGAAGCTGCGACACGTCTCGATCAGCCGCTCCCACTCGCCGGCGCCGAACTCGTACGTGAAGATGCCGAGCCGCGGCCATTCTGCACCGCCCTCGAGCCGGGGAAAGACCGAGCGGGCGAACGCGAGATCGCGAGCGACGAGCTCGAGAGGGCCGGGCAAGGTCTCGAGCACGACCCAGTCGTCGTAGCCGATCTCGTCGAGTGCGCGCGCGCTCTCGACGAAGTCGACGAGACCGAGACCCGGCGGACAGTCGCCCGTCGCGGCGCGCGTGTCCTTGAAATGCACGCGGCGCACGAGACTTCCGAGCGCGCGCAACTCGGTGGCGGAGTCCATTCCACGCACGACCGCGTTGGCGAGATCGAAGTAGCAGCCGAACGCGCGTGATCCGACGCGCTCGGCGAGCGCGTTGATTCGCTCGGCCTGAAGTGTGCCTTCGTAGCAGAGCGTGACCTCGCGCTCGGCGGCGAGCTCGTACAAAGGGCGAAACGCGACGGCGGCACGCTCGAGATCCGCATCGTCACGAAGCTCCGCGCGCCCGAAGAACGGCACGAGGATCGCCTCCGCGCGGAGCTCCGCGGCCCACTCGATCGAGCGCTCGACGTCCCGGCGCGCGTGCTCTGCGAGGGCAGGATCGGTGTCCGCGATCCCGCCGAGGTCGCTGTGTTCGCCGAGAACGAGACTCGGAACGGCGAGCCCATGAGCCCGCTGTGCACGCGCGAGAGGTTCGAGGCGGTCGAGCGCCTGTCGGGAGAGGACGACCTCGACGCCGGAGAAGCCGAGCTGCTTGGCCTGCCGGAAGAGCTCGTCGTCGTTCGACGCGCGGAGGACGGGTTCCATCACACCCGCGAACACGCGCTCAACCAGGGATCTCGTCGAGTGCGACCGGACGCGACAATTCCTCCGCCGAGCGGCACGCGGCGAGCGTGATTCGCAGCGAGAGCAGGTTGTGCCTTGCCGAGTTGAACGGCTGGCGATCCTCCGCGACGGCGGTGACGAGCTCGCCGAGCGTGCCGGCGAAACCGTCCGGGTACCAGGCGCCCTCGAGCGCGAAGCGGGTGGTGAGCTCGCCGCGCTCCAGCTCGACGAAGTCGGAGCCGAGGAGCACGCTGCCCCGGATCGTGCCTTTGGAGCCGTGAACCCAGAACGGGCAGGACGGACGCTGCGTTCGCGCGTCGCCGGTCAGACGGATCATCGCGCTCGCTCCGTCCTCGTATTCGACCTCGACCCAGGCGGCCCAGGCCGCCTTCGCGTCCGGAGGCTGGCCCGGCGGCCGGTACTCGCGTGCGCGCACGAAGGCAACCGTCTTGCCGTCGAGCCAGCAGCGCGAGATGTCGATCCAATGCACGAAGTAGTCGAAGATCGCGAAGTGCTCGACCTCGTCGAAGTGCGTTCCGACGAGCGGCGGCAGCGGCCTGTCCAGGAAGTGCGTAACGCCCACCACGTCGCCGATCGCGCCGTCCGCGATCAGCTGCGTGGCGATGCGCCACGGTGGTGACCAGCGCCCGTTCTGGTTGACCGCGATCCTGATCTCGCGGTTGTCCGCCTCGTCGATGATCTCGCGCGCCGCTCGAGGATCCAGCGCGAGCGGTTTCTGGGCGAGCACGTGCTTGCCCGATTCCACTGCGCGCCTGATCAGGTCGATCCGCACCTCGGGGCCGGTAGCGATGTCGACGACGTCGATCGCGAGATCGGCGAGCAACTCGTCGAGGCTCGGGAAGACGCGGCCGACGAACGGAAACCGCTCTTGCAGGCGCGTCGTCGCCTCGGGCGCGGGATCGTAGACGCCGACGACGTTGACGCCGTACTTCGCATACGCGGGCAGGTGCCAGGTCGTTGCGATGTCGCCGCAGCCGACGATGCCGATCCCGGGCGTGTAGCCGGGCGGAAACGACGGGCGGTAGTCGAAGCTCAGGGCGGTCAGCGTCGAGGCCACGCAGCTAATCGCACATCGTTCAGCCGGAGACGGTCGTCGGAACGCGCTCCGTGAAGTCGATCGCAGTTCCCGAATCCGCGTCCATCCAGCGGATACGGTGCGGCTCGATCCGCAGCCAGATCAAGCTCTCGGGCGGCGGGAACATGTGCGGCGGCGTCGACACCTTCAGGACGTCCTCGCCGCTCCTCACCGTCAACAGGTTGTGCGATCCGAGCGGCTCGACGACGATCACGTTCGCCTGAACGAGACCCTCGCCCGCGTCCGGCTCGACGACGATCGCCTCGGCCCTGATTCCGAGCACGACCTTGCGCCCGGCGAGCGCCGTGGCGGCCCGGTCGGCGAGCGGGAACGAGCCGCCGCTCACGTTCACGACGGGCAAGTCGCCGTCTGCCGAGATCTGCGCGGCGAGGAAGTTCATCGGCGGGGTCCCGACGAAGCCGCCGACGAACATGTCGGCCGGATTGTCGTAGACCGCCAGCGGGGAGTCGAGCTGGACGATCCGGCCGGCGTTCATGACCGCGATCCGGTCGCCCATGCTCAGAGCCTCGACCTGGTCGTGCGTCACGTAGATCGTCGTTGCCTCGAGCTTCAGCAGGAGCGCCTTCAGCTCGGCGCGCATCTCCATCCGGAGCAGGGCGTCGAGGTTGGAGAGCGGCTCGTCCATCAAGAGGACGTCGGCCTTCGTCGCGATTGCGCGGGCGACCGCGACCCGCTGCCTCTGACCGCCCGAGATCTGCGACGGGTACCGGTCGAGGAGGTCCTCGATGTGCAGGAGCTTGGCGGCGGAGTCGACCCGTTCACGAATCACGGCCCTCGGCTCTTTCTGCATGCGCAAGCCGAAGGCGATGTTGTCGAAGAGCTTCAGATGCGGGAAGACGGCGTAGCTCTGGAACACCATCGCGATGCGGCGGCGGCGCGGCGCGAGGTCGGTTGCGTCGCGGCCGCCGATGAGCACACGCCCCGAGTCGACCTTCTCGAGACCGGCGAGGCACCGGAGCAGCGTCGTCTTCCCGCAGCCGGAAGGGCCGAGGAGAACGACGAAGTCGCCGTCCGCAACCTCGAGATCGACGTCGTCGACCGCGGTCACCTTGCCGAACGTCTTGCGAATGGATTCGAAGCGAACCTCAGCCATTACTTGAGCACCCGACCCCACATCGTGAACAGATAGCGACGGATGATGAGGATGACGACCACGGACGGCGCCATCAGGAAGAACCCTCCGGCGAAGCGGAAGTTCAGGGGTGCGCCCTCGAGTAGCGAGAGCACCTCGGCCGGCAGCGTCCGGTGGCGGAGTGTGAGCAGCGATGACGCGAACACCTCGTTCCACGAAATGATGAAGACGAAGATCGCCGACGCGGCGAGACCGGGCAGCGCGAGAGGGAGGGCAACCTTCACGAATGCCTTGGCACGGCTGCAGCCGAGGGTCATGGCCGCCTCTTCGAGCTCCGGTGACACGCCTGCGAAGACGCTCGAGGTCGTGAGCACGACGAACGGGAGCGCCAGCGCGGTGTGCGCGATCGAGACACCTCGAGCTGTGTCGTCGATCCCCCAGCGGATGAAGATGACCGCGAGCGGAATCGACAGGATGACGATCGGGAACGCCCGAGTCGCCACGACGGAGAGCCGCACCGTGTCGGCGCCGCGGAACGCGAAGCGGGCCAGCGCGTAGCCTGCCGGCGTTCCGATGGCAAGCGAGAGCGCGAGCGTGATCGCCGCGACTACCACGCTTCGCTGCAGCGAATCGAGCACGCCTCCGAAGTGGATGAAGAAGCTCATCGTCTCCGTCGAGAGATGTCGCGGCAGGAGTTCCTTCGGATAGACGTAGACGTCGTTCTGGCTCGAGAACGCAGCCAGCGTCATCAGGTAGATGGGCGCCAAGATGAAGAGCGAGAGCAGCACGGCGACGCCGTAGAGCCCGAACCGTCCGAGCCAGGAGACTGCGGTGCGCCCTCTCATCGCAGCATCTGCTCCTTCGGCGTCCGCAGAAGCCAGACGACGAGGCCCGCGGAGATGAGCGAAAGGACGAGGATCAGCGCCGAGTAGGCCGCGGCGACGTGGCTGTTGAAGTAATCGGCCTGCCAGCGCCACGCTTCGGTTGCGAGCGTCGTCTTCGCACGGCCCGTGATCGCGAGCACGACGGCGAACGCCTCGAACGCGAAGATGATCCGGAAGAGCAGAGCAACCTGGAGCGAAGGCTTGAGCAGCGGCAGGATCACCGTGCGCACGCGCTGGAAGAAGCCGGCGCCGAAGACCTCCGCCGCCTCGCCGTACTCCTTCGGAATTCCCTGCAGGCCGGCGAGGAAGATCACCATCACGAACGCGGTCGAGCGCCAGATCTCGGCGACCACCACCGCGCCGAGAAGCTGGTTCGGTTTCGTCGGATCGAGCCAGATGTACGGCTGGTCGATGAGGTGGACCTTCTCGAGCAGCGTGTTCAGATACCCGCGCTCGGTGAGGATCGACTGCCAGACGAGGCCGGCGGCGAGATCCGAGACGGCGAGCGGCAGGATGAAGATGGAGAGAAAGAACCCGCGACCGTGCAGCTTCGAGTTGATCAGCAACGCCATCGCGAGTGCGAGCACGAACTGCAGTGGAACGATCACCACGACGAGGAGCAGCGTGAAGCGAAACGCGTCATCGAAGCTCGCGTCGTTCGCCATCGCCCGGAAGGGCTCGACCGTCCACGTCCCGCTCTCGCGGAAGGAGAGCTTGAACGCCTGCACCATCGGCCAGGCGAAGAACAGAAGGAGATAGGCGACGGTTGGGAGGATCAACCCGTAGGGCAGAACCTCCCACCGCCTCAAACGGCGCCCGAGTGGGACCTCGTGCGCGACGGTCGTCATCGAGCGCCCGCTGTCGCTTCGCCGCCCGTCACTTCACCTTGCACGGCCCCGTGCTCGGGGGATCGGGCGCCCAGCACTTGGCCCCGGTCTTGTCCATGATCGCCTGCAGGATCGGCGCCTCGTCGTCGACCACCTTCCTCGGGTCCTCGCCCTTGACGACGATCCGCGTGAATGTGTCGACGTAGATCTTGTTGAAGTTGCCGCCTTCGGCCCCGAGGCCGATGGGGAGCAGTGACTTCAGCGCGTCTTTCGAGCGTTGCGCCTTCCTCACCGCCGTGTTCATGCTCAGGAGCCCTGCGCCAAGGCGCTGCGAAAGCCTCCCGCCTACGACCGGGAAGAAGCCGACCGACCCCAGCGTCTTGGCCTGCACGCCGATGCCGACCATGAACTTGATCAACTGCTTCGCGCCGGCCGCGTTGGGTGCGGTCTTCGGGATCGCCAAGCCGGCGAGCACCGGCATGTAGCCGCGACCCTTTGGGCCCTTCGGCGCCGGGAACGCGACGAAGTCCTTCCCGCGCAACTTCAGGGCGTTGGTGAGCCTTGCCACGTGATCCCACGCAACCCAGACCTCTCCGCTCAACAGCGGGTCCTGCATGAAGTTGTACGAGAGCGACTGGGGATGCGTGTACTTCCACAACGACTGCATGTACTTCCAGCCCTGGACTGCTCCCTGGCTCCTGAACGTGGTGACCACGCCCCCGCTGAACGACGGGACCAGGTAGCCCTGGAAGAAGCGGTTGATGAGGCCGTTGCTACCGGCCGGCATGCCGAAGCGCGCCTGGCCCGTCTTGTCCTTCATGTTCTTCGCCCACTGCAAGAGCTGGGCGTACGTCAGCGCGTTGATGCTCGCGCCCTTCGGCAGGTACTGGAGCGCCTGCTTGCTCGCAACCATGATGTAGGTCGCCTGCATCCACGGGATGTAGAGCTGCTTCTTCGTCCCCAGCTTGCCGAGCGCCATCAGGTCCTTGGGGATGCCGGCCTTGGTCAGCTGCTTCGCCACCGGCGTGAGGTCGGAAAGATATTGCTGGACGGTCAGGTAATCGCCGTGGAGACCTCCGAGCAGGCTGACGGTTCCCCTGCCCGCCTGCGCCTCCGCCTGGATCCGGTTGAACCAGACCTGACCTTGCCCCACCGGAGGGGTGACGTAGTCGACGTTCCCAGGGAAGCCCTTGAGCAGCGTGTTCCGTACCTGGTCGATCTCGCTCACCTGAGCGAGCTGGTTGGAGAGGAAGACGACGTTTCCGGCGTCATGCTTCCCCCCTGACGCCACGCCGGCACCGCCCAGCGACGCTGCTCCGACCAGGGCCAGAACGGCGGCGAAAGCGGTGACGGCTTTGGGGATGAGTCGAATCCTGCGCACGGTCCCTTCCTTTCTCTTCGTTGCAGCTCCTGACGACGCGGAGTGCCGCAAGCGGCGCCTCCTACTCGCTCATGCGCCCCCTCCTTCGTCGTCGTGCTCGGCGTCGAGCAGGTCGAGGACGAGCGCGGCCGTCCACGAGAGGTCCTCCGTTCCGCCTCCGTGACCGGTCAGCGCGTTGTAGTGCTCCCAGAATCCGTCGCGACGCGCGAGTGCGAGGAGGGAGCCGCGGATCTCGCTCGCCTCCTCGAAGTACCCGTAGCGGCGCAGGCCCGCATGCGCAACCCAGTTCAGCATCGGCCACACGGGACCGCGCCAGTACCGGGCGGGCTCGAAGCCCGGATCGTCGGGAGGAACGCTCGCGACGACTCGGCCGATGCCGTCGACCGCGACCTCGCACGCGCGGAGGCTCTCGAGCAGCTTGCCTGCCCGTTCGGCAGTCGGCACGCCGGCATAGAGCGGCGCGAACCCCGCGCCCGTGCGTGATGGGATTCGCCGTTCTGCGCGAACGTCGTAGTCGATGTACACGCCCGTAGTCTCGTCCCAAAGCGCCGACTCGAGTCCCGCTGATGTCTGCTCGGCCCACGTCTCGAACGGCTCTGCATCTTCGCCGAGCACCCGGGCGATCTCGGCGAGGTCTCGGTTCGACTGCACCAGGATCGAGTTGAACAGGACGTCGCGGACCACGAACGGGCACTGCTCGCGTATGGGTGCCGGGTCGTAGGCGCAGTCGCGGTAGAGCTTGACGAGGTACGCGTAGCGGTCGTAGTGATCGTCGGTCGGCCGCTCGGCGGCGTCGACGAAGTCGGCGTCGACCCTCGTGTAGTCGGGGATCGCGTCGCGCGGCGGGGAGATCCGGGCGAGCGCGTCGTCCCAGAGTGGCGAGTTGTCCATCCCCGACTCCCACGGGTGCCAGATCTCGACGAGACCATCGTCTCCGCGCGTCCGCTCCCTGTACAGGTACTCGTGCCACGCGACGAGCTTCGGGTACAGCTCGCGGAGGAAACGTCCCGCGTCGTCGCCGTCTCGGGCGTGGCGGTAGACCTGCCAGACGGCCGTCGCGTGCACCGGCGGTTGGACGATTCCCGACGTCTTCGGCTTCGCCGGCGCATTCGCGGACAGGTCCGTGCGCCAGAACTCGGGTCCCGGGAAGTACCGCGCGTCCTCTGCGAAGCGGATGTGCGGCAGCAACCCGTCTGCCCACTGCCCGGCAAAGATCCACTCGAGTTCCGCCTGCGCACGCTGCTGATCCCACGCTGAGTAGCCGATCGCGATGCACGCCGAGTCCCAGCTCCACTGATGCGGATACAGCCGAGCGGACGCGCGCGTCGCGTGTCCCATCCAGTTCTTTTCGAGGACCGCGACCGCCCGTTTCGCGAGGTCGCCGTCCGTTCGCGCGAGGCGCGCTGCGGCGTGCGGCTCGAGCTGGCGCTGCGTCGCGCTCGTGGGCTCGGTCGACTCCATTTGTCATGCCCGAATATCAAATGGAGGACGGCGAGTCAATGGGCCGACGCCTGCAGGCGAGCCAACTGCGCCACGCCCGGTCCGCATATTGCTACCTTCGAGTGGCAAATCGTTCCGACCGGCGCGCGTGTCCCTGACCACCGTAGAGAAGCTGCCCGCACGACCCTCACAGCTCCTCTCCGAACCCGACTTCCGCCGCAGTTATCTCGCCGGCGGGGTCAGCCAGGTCGGCGACGCATTTCAGTTCGTCGCCCTCATGTGGTTCGCGGTCGCGGTCGGCGGACCCCTCGGCGTGATCGCGGTTCGCCTTGGAAACAGCCTGCCCGCCCTGCTCTTCGGTCTTCACGGCGGGATCGCGGCCGACCGGTGGAACCGCCGGCGAACGCTGATCGCCGCCGACCTCGTCCGGGCTGCCGTCCTCCTCCCCGTTGCGTTCGCGGCAGTGAGCGAGAACCTTCCGCTCTGGTCGCTCGTGCCCACCGGCTTCGTGCTCGCGACCGCGACGAGCTACTTCACGCCGGCGTTCGGCGCCTTTCTGCCGTCGCTCGTGGGTCGCGCGAACGTTCAGCAGGCGAACGGCCTCGTGAGCGCGACGAACAACGTCCTCAGTGTGGCCGGCTGGGCGCTTGCGGCGGCGCTGCTCACGTTCGTGCCCGTCGGCTGGTTCTTCGCAATCAACGCTGCGTCCTATCTCGTGTCCGCTGCGCTGTTCTCCGGCGTCCGCACTCGCGGTCCCGACGGCTCGAGCACGCGCGAGCCCGAGGCGCTGCTGGACGGCTTCACGAGTCTGCGCGTGCGGCCGGGGCTCGGCGCTGCAGTCGCGATGCTCGGCGTCGGGATGACCGTGATGACAGGCGTCTGGACCGTCGGCGTCGCCGAGCTCGCGCACTCGAAGCTCGGTCACGGTGCGTCGGGTCTGTCACTCCTCCTTGCGGCGACAGCGGCGGGCGCGATCAGCTCGGCGGCATTTCTCTCGAAGCGGCCCGTCCGGCGAAAGGTGTACTCGAGCTGCGTCTGCTGGACGTTTCTGCTTCCCGCGTACGTCGCACTCGGCCTCGCCGACACCCTTCCGCCTGCACTTGCCGGCACCTTCGTCGTCGGAGCGGTAACCGGCGCCGCGTTCGTGCTCGTAAGCGCTGCGACACAGGAGTCGATTCACGAGGGTCTGCTCGGCAGGGCGATGGGAGTGGTGTTCCTCGGGACCACCGGGTCGAAGCCGCTGGGGCTGCTGTTGATCGCGCCTCTCTATCTCGTCCTCGATCCGGACGTGCTGTTCCTCACGGGCGGCGTGGTCGTCTTCGCGTGCGCGATCGCGGCGGCGACATCCGTGAGATTTGCGACCCGCCGCGCGCTCGCTGCTGTGTGAGCTCAGCCGACGACGGCCGCCGGCGGAGGAACGCCGACGTCGTGCAGAACGGGCAGTCCCGTGATGGCGCCGATCAGCTCGGCGGTGCGCCTCGCCGCTGCCGCCGCCCCCAGGCGCCCGGTGAGAGCAGCCTCCAGCATCGCCTGGAGCTGGGCGGAGACGCGCGGATAGAGCGGCGTCGACGGCCTGGTCGCCGCGCTCTCGAGAAGCTCAGCCGTCTGGGAGAGGAGGGCCGGGCTCGGCGCAGCCAGCGCGATCGCCGATCGGCGGGCGGGGATCCGCCCCGTCGATTGCGCGACGCGGGCCAGCTCTGCGGGCTCGACCGCTCGCTGCAGGAGGCGCATGGCGAGTCCCGGCTGGGGCGCCTGGCGGAAGATGCCGTAGCTCATCGTTCCCGCGACACTCGCCGGTGCTCCGGCCGGCCCGGCGGGGACCGGCATGAAGCCGACGTGGTCCCAGAGCTCTTCCAGCGGAACGCCGAGCGTCTCGGCGAGCGTCCGCGTCTCGTAGCTCCCGCCGAAGCTGATGACCGCCTTTCCTTCGGCGAGCAACCGCACCGGCCTCGTCCACTCGTAGCCGAGAACCTCGGGCGACATCAGTCCGTCGTCGACCAGGCTGCGCAGGAAGCGGAGAACCTGCGCGGTTGCTCGAGAGTCAAGCGTGACGCCCTCCGGTCCGAGCACGTGGGCGCCGTTCGACTCGAGGAATGCGATCAGGCAATAGGCCGTAGTCTCGCCTCCTTTCGAGCCGGCAGTCATGACGATCGGATGCGACACGCCGTTCTCCACAGCCGCGCGGCCGACCGCTCGAAGCTCGGCCCACGTGCGCGGCGGCGGCAGTCCGAGCGCCTCGAGCTCGCGCCGCCGATACCAGAGTCCGGCGACGTTCGCGAACGGTGAGATGCCGTACGTGTGTCCCTCGAAACGGTTCGCCTTTACGAGCGGCTCCAGGAAGTCGGCTTCGTGCTCCTCCCGGACCCAACCGCCGTCGAGGTCCTCGAGCGGCAGCAGGAAGCCGTCGGCCGCGAACTCGGCGATCCAGACCGAGTCGAGGATTGCAAGATCGGGCGCCTGCCCCTCGGCGACCGCGTGCGTCAGTACTTGGTGCAGCGACGGAAGCGGGACGGTGACGAGGTTGACGTTCACCTCGTCCGTGGCCGCGTCGACGAGCAGTTGGCCCCACGGCCCTTCCGAGACCACAACGCGAACCTCGGGCTGGTCCGGACGTCTGCGCAACCAATGCGGGTTGACGAACGTGCCGCGGCGGCGGTGACGAAGAATGACCCCCTCTTCGGCGAGCTCCGACAGTGCGCGACTGACGGGCGTCCTGCTGATCGCGTACCACTCGCAGAGTTCGTGCTCCGTCGGAAGTCGGTCGCCCGGCCCGTAGCGACCGCCGAGGATTTCCTCCAGTAGCAGCGTCTTCAGCTGGAAGTAGAGCGGTATCGGCTGCTTTGGATCGATCGACATTGCGTTGGCTCCGGCCGCTACGCCACTTTACTTCGCGGCGCATACTGGTCTCGTGAGGCTCGCCCTCGCCGGCGACACGATGCTCGGGCGCTCGGTCGGGGCTGAGCTCGCGCGCCGGCCGCCGCGGTCGTTCGTCGAGCCCGCGCTGGTCGAGATCGTGCGCGACGCGGACTTCTTTCTGCTCAACCTCGAATGCTGCATCTCGGAGCGGGGTGAGGCCGTGCCGAAGACGTTCAACTTCCGCGCGCCGCCGGCAGCGGTCGAGCTGCTCGTCCACCTCGGCGTCGACTGCGTCACGCTCGCGAACAACCACGCGCTCGACTTCGGGCCCGACGCGCTGCTCGACACGTTCGAGCACCTGCGCGCGGGCTCCATCGCCTGGGTCGGCGCGGGCGCGAACGTCGAGGAGGCGCGAGCGCCCGCGCATGTCAAAGAACTCCGCATCGTCGCGTTCGCGGATCAAGAGCCCCGCTCGGCCGCGCAAGCGGACCAGCCGGGGATCGCGTACGCCGACATCGAGCGCGGCATCCCCGACTGGCTGCGCGAGAGCGCGCGCGGCGCGCTCGTCACACCGCATTGGGGACCGAACATGACGAGCGAGCCGGAGCCGTACGTGCATGCGGCGGCGCAAGAGCTGCGCGAAGCGGGCGCGACGCTCGTCGCAGGACACTCGGCGCATGTCTTCCACGGCGTCGAGGGGAACATCCTCTACGACCTCGGCGACTTCCTCGATGACTACCGCGTCGACCCGAAGCTGAGGAACGACCTCGGCCTGCTCTTCCTCGTCGACCTCGAGCCCGACGGGCCAGAGCGGATCGAAGCCGTGCCGCTGAAGCTCGAGTTCTGCTTCACGCGGCTCGCGCAAGACGAGGACGCGGCGTGGATCCGACGCCGCTTCCGCGACGCGTGCAGGGCGCTGGGGACAGAGGTGCGCGTGGAGGACGGGCGGCTGATCGTCGAGACGCAGCCTCGATGACGGAGGCGCGTTCAGAAACGGCACCCGCGGGAAAGACCCCAACCGCTCCATCTCCGAGGAGGGAACCCAAAAATGCGCCTTCGCATCAGCCTGACCGTCGTCGCGCTCGCCGCGCTCCTGCTCTGCACGTCTGCGACCGCCGCGCAGACATACAGCGACACCATCGTCGGCGCCGAGTACTACGCCACGTCAACCGACGGCAAGTTCGCCGGCAAGGCATCCGGAGCTCTTCCCGGGCTCTGGAACGCCCACGTACGCCACACACCACTGTCGTTCTCCTCCACCCCGACGGCGACGATCACCGGCGGCAGCTTCTCGCTCGCGACCTCGTTCAACGGCGGCTACACGCTCGTCACCGGCGTCTTCACCGCGGGCACGGTCAACGTCACGAACCCCGGCTCCAACTGCACGAACCAGGCGTTTGCGGTCGAAGGCATCCTCGCCAGCGTCGGCCCCTGGTATGCCGGCAGCGGCACGGGAACCTTCTCCGCGATTCTCACCCACTACCGCACGCGGATCTTCGGCAGCTGCGTCACCTACTCCGCCTCCGTCAAGGGAACTCTCTCGCTCACGTTCTAGACCTCCTCCAGTTCTCGGCGGGACCCGTGGCGCGGCCGGAGCCGTATGTGCATGGAACGCCGTGATCGAACTTCTGGCAGCCGCCGCTCTTTCACCGTGGGCGCATCCCCTCGCGTTTCGGCCACTGCCCGGCTGGCGCACGGGCGAAAGCGGCAATGTCCCTTCGCTCTACGGGCCCAGCCCTGTTCGAGCGCCGAAAGCGTCATCGGCGTGGATCGCGAGGAACGTTCGCTATCGAGATAAGCCGACCGCCGACCCGCCGAACAAGACGCTCGAGCACTTGCCATCCCGCGGAGTGATCGTTTGGGCAGTGATCTTCCAGTCCGACTACACACCACGGAAACCCGTCAGGCTCGACTTGAGCAAGGCGAGACATCTCCCTTGCTGCGAGGGCGCGTACGTCGCGGGCGGAGTGGACGAGCTGACAGGAGCCGGCCCGCGTCGTGCCTACTCGGTAATCGTCCGCGTCTTCTTCGGATCGCGGCCGACGAAAGCGCGCCGTACCGAGGCACAGCGCGCTCTCGACCGTTTGGAGTTACCGCAACTCCGCTAGGGACTCCCGACGGGACATCCCTCCAGACCTCCGTCAATTCGGCCCGGCGGCAAGATGACGTCAATTCGCCCGCTCGGGGTCATTACGACCGTCAGCGGACCGATGGCAGTCGTGATCGCCGAAACGACATCTCCGGTGCCTAGGCCGGGGCCGAAGAGCTGAATCAAGTGCGTAATGCACGTGCCGTACTCGAACACCGTCGCCCCGTCCCCTGCGGACGCTCGGGCAGGAGCCGCAACCGCAGCCACGGACATCACGACAACAGACAAGATCAGCACGAGGAGCATCCGCAACGCTCCCACCTTCCCTTTCTTTGGAGGTTCGGTGTGGTGGCCGGACGCCCCGGCCGCCGGGTCACCCCGAATATCGTTGCTGGCCGCGGAACGTGTCAAGCCGTGCCGCTGCACGTTCGATCCCCAGGCACTAGGCTCGACCCCGGCACTGCACCACGCCCAGAGGAGGTCTGAACCATGAAGGCGCAAGTTGGAGCAACGATCGTCGTCGAGTCCGAGCGAACGACGCAGCCGCAGCGGCGCGGCGTGATCGAGGAGGTCCTGCAGGAGGATCCGATGCGTTGCCGCGTTCGCTGGGAGGACGGGCACGAGTCCGTCTTCGCGCCGGCGGCAGGCGCGGCACGGATCGAGGAGCCTTCGGCGACCGCAGGCTGAGGGGCATACTCCACCCGGAAGCGAGATCCCCGGGTGGCGACGAGCACGCACGAGACGAAGGCCGCTCTCCTCGAGGCGGTCGTCTCGCGCGTCCACGAGACGGTCGACGCCGCCGAAAGCGCCGACGTCGAGCGGTTCGTCCGCGCCTATTACGCGCACGTTGCGCCCGACGACCTCGCCGACCGCAGCGCGGAGGACCTGTACGGCGCCGCCCTTGCGCACTGGAACCTCGCGCGCGTTCGCCGGCCGGGCGAGACCAAGGTCCACGTCTACAAGCCGAGCCTCGAGGAGCACGGCTGGGAGTCGCCTCATACCGTCGTCGAGACCGTCGTCGACGACATGCCGTTCCTCGTCGACTCCGTTTCGATGGAGGTCAGCCGCCACGGGCGCGCGCTGCACCTCGTCATCCGCCCGATCATGCGCATGCGGCGCGAGGACGAGGGGCGGCTGCTCGAGGTCGGCGGCGACGAAGGCCAGGACGAATCGCTGATCCACGTCGAGCTCGACCGGCTGACGGACGCCGCCGCCGTCGACGAGCTCCGCGCCGACCTGTACCGGGTGCTCGGCGACGTGCGCGCGGCCGTCGAGGACTGGCGACCGATGCAGCAGCGCGTCCGCGACATCCTCGGCGAGCTCGCCCAACGGATGCTGCCCGTCGGCAAGGAAGAACGCGGCGAGGCGCAGGCATTCCTCGAATGGGCGCTCGACGACAACTTCACCTTCCTCGGCTACCGCGAGTACGACATGCTCACCGAGGACGGCGAGGACGTGCTGCGCGCGGTGTCCGGCAGCGGGCTCGGCATCCTGCGCGAGAAGGGCGAGCAGCCGATCTCCGCCAGCTTCGCGGAGCTGCCGCCGGAGGTGCGGCGGCGGGCGCGCGAGAAGACGCTGCTCAACCTGACCAAGGCGAACTCGCGCGCGACCGTGCACCGGCCCGTGTACCTCGACTACGTCGGAGTCAAGCGCTTCGACGACGACGGCGAGGTCGCCGGCGAGCGGCGCTTCCTAGGCCTGTACACGCACACCGCCTACCGCGTCACGCCCTGGGAGATCCCGGTGCTGCGGCAGAAGGCGCAGCGCGTGCTCGACCGCTCGGAGCTCAAGCCCGGAAGTCACGACCACAAGGCCCTCGCCGAGATCCTCGAGACGTTCCCGCGCGACGCGCTCTTCCAGACCACCGAGGACGAGCTCTTCGAGACCGCGCTCGGCATCCTGCACCTCGGAGAGCGCAGGCGCGTCCGCCTCTTCGTCCGCCGGGACGCGTTCGGACGCTTCTTCTCCTGCCTCGTGTACCTCCCGCGCGACCGCTTCAACACCGAGAATCGCTCGCGGATCCAGGAGATCCTGCAGCAGGCATTCGGGGGGACGAGCGTCGACTACGACACGCGCGTCTCGGAGTCGGTGCTCGCGCGGCTGCACTACGTGATCTACACCGAGCCCGGCCGGCCCGTCGAGTACGACGCCGCCGAGATCGAGGCGCGCGTGGCCGAGGCGACGCGCAACTGGACGGACGACTTCCGCGACGCGCTCACCGCGCAACTCGGCGAGGGGCGCGCCGGCCCACTCTTCGAAAAGTACGCCGAGGCCTTCCCCGGGGCATACCGCGAGGATTTCCCGGCGCGGAAGGCCGTGCGCGACGTGGAGCGCATCGAGAAGCTCGACCCGGAAGGCGACCTCGGCATGAGCCTGTACCTCCCCCACGTCTCTACCGCCGACCACCTCGCCTTCAAGGTGCTCCGCGCCGGGCGGCCCGTCGTGCTCTCGGACGTGCTGCCGCTGCTCGAGGACATGGGCGTCCAGGTCACCGACGAGCGGCCCTACGAGGTGCGGCCGGCCGAGGGCCCGACGATCTGGATCTACGACTTCGGCCTCCAGCACGAGGAGGGCGCCGAGTTCCAGGCCGACGACGTCCGGGAGACGTTCCAGGACGCGTTCGCGCGCGTCTGGCGCGGCGACGCCGAGAGCGACGGCTTCAACCGGCTCGTCCTGCGCGCGCGGCTGACCGCGCGCGAGATCACGGTGCTGCGGGCGATCGCCAAGTACCTGCGCCAGGCGGGCAGCACGTTCAGCCAGGACTACATGGAGGACGCGCTCGCGGCGCATCCCACGATTGCCCGCCGCCTGGTCGAGCTCTTCCACTTCCGACTGGGAACCACGCGCTTCGAGGACACCGATGCGAAGGCCCGCGCGCTCGACCGCGAGCTCGAGGCCGCGATCGACGAGGTCGCGAGCCTCGACGAGGACCGGATCCTGCGCGGCTTCCTGCGCGTCGTCCGCGCCGTGTTGCGCACGAACTACTTCCAGACCGGCGCGGACGGGCAGGCCAAGCCGTACTTGTCGCTGAAGCTCGACCCCGACCTGATCCCGGAGCTGCCGGAGCCGCGGCCGCTCGTCGAGGTGTTCGTCTACTCGCCGCGCGTCGAGGCCGTGCACCTGCGCGCGGGGAAGGTCGCGCGCGGCGGCATCCGCTGGTCGGACCGTCGCGAGGACTTTCGCACCGAGGTGCTCGGGCTGATGAAGGCGCAGACGGTGAAGAACGCCGTCATCGTCCCGACCGGCGCCAAGGGCGGCTTCGTCGTCAAGCGGCCGCCGCTCGGCGGCAGCCGCGAGGAGCTGCAGGCCGAGGTCGTCGAGTGCTACCGGACGTTCATCCGCGGCCTGCTCGACGTCACCGACACGATCAGGGCGGGCGAGGTGGTTCCGCCCGCGGACGTCGTCCGGCACGACGACGCCGACCCGTATCTCGTCGTCGCCGCCGACAAGGGGACGGCGACGTTCTCCGACATCGCGAATGCGATCTCGCTCGAGTACGGCTTCTGGCTCGGCGACGCCTTCGCCTCGGGCGGAGCAACCGGCTACGACCACAAGGCGATGGGGATCACAGCCCGCGGCGCGGGCGAGTCGGTCAGGCGCCACTTCCGCGAGCTGGGGATCGGCGGCGACTTCACCGTGGCGGGGATCGGCGACATGTCGGGCGACGTGTTCGGGAACGGGATGCTGCTCTCGCGGCACATCAAGCTGATCGGCGCGTTCGATCACCGGCACGTCTTTCTCGACCCCGATCCGGACCCTGCCGCAAGCTTCGCGGAACGGGAGCGGCTCTTCCGGCTGCCCTCCTCCTCGTGGGCCGACTACGACCCGGCGCTCATCTCGGCCGGCGGCGGCGTCTTTCCGCGCACGGCGAAGTCGATCGCGCTCTCCTCTGAGGCGCGCGCCAGGCTCGGCGTCGACGCCGTCTCGCTTTCGCCGAACGACGTCATCCGCGCGCTGCTGCGCGCGCCTGTCGACCTGCTGTGGAACGGAGGCATCGGCACGTACGTGAAGGCGCGGGACGAGCGCCACGCCGACGTCGGCGACAAGACGAACGACGCCGTCCGCGTCGACGCGGAGGAGCTCCGCTGCCGCGTCGTCGGCGAGGGCGGCAATCTCGGCTTCACCCAGCGCGGCCGCGTCGCGTACGCCCTCGGCGGAGGACGGATCTTCATGGATGCGATCGACAACTCGGCAGGCGTCGACTGCTCTGACCACGAGGTGAACATCAAGATCCTCGTCGACACGATCGTCGCCGCCGGCGACCTGACCGAGAAGCAGCGCAACGAGCTGCTCGCCGAGATGGAGGGCGAGGTCGCAAAGCTCGTCCTCCGCGACAACTACGAGCAAGCGCAGGCACTCAGCACGTCGGCCGCGCAGGCGGCGTCGATGCTCGAGGTGCATGAACGCTACATCCGGAGCCTCGAGCTGTCGGGCGCGCTGAACCGCGAGCTCGAGGCGCTGCCGAGCGACGAGGTCCTCGACGAGCGCAAAGCGGCGGGCGGGGGACTGACGACCCCGGAGTTCGCGATCCTGCTCTCGTACACGAAGCTGGGGCTGAAGGACGAGCTGCTCGCGTCGGATCTGCCGGATGATCCGAGCTTCGGCGAGACGCTCGCCCTCTACTTTCCCACGCCGCTACGGGAGCGCTTCGGCGCGCAGCTGCAGCGGCACCCGCTCCGGCGGGAGATCGTCGCTGCGCGGGTCGTCAACGACCTCGTCAACCGCACCGGCACGACGTTCGCGTTCCGCCTGCAGGACGAGACCGGCGCCCGCGTGGACGACATCGTCCGCGCCTACGCAGCGGCCTGCGAGCTGTTCGGATTGCGCGGCCTCTGGGCGGAGATCGAAGCTCTCGACGGCAGGGTGCTCGCGCAGACGCAGGTGGCGATGTTCCTGAAGCTGCGCATCCTTCTGGAGCGGAGCACGCGCTGGCTCTTGCGGAACAGGCGGCGCCCGCTCGACATCGCCGCGACGGTCGCACGGTACGCCGCAGGCACGGCGGCGCTCGCCGATGCGCTGCCAGCGCTGGCCGGGCACGCGAACGTCGACGAGTTCACGTCGGCCGGAGTACCCCAGCCGCTCGCGGAACGCGTCTCGCTCGCGGAAGCGCTCGTGCCCGCGCTCGACATCGCCGAGATCGCCGCCTCGTCCGGGCTCGAGGTGACGTCCGTCGCCGAGGTGTACTTCACGCTCGGCTCGCAGCTCGAGCTGCACTGGCTGCGCGATCGCATCGTCGCGTTGCCGCGGGACGACCGCTGGGAGGCGATGGCGCGCGCCGCGCTCCGCGACGACGTCTACGCCGAGCAGGCTGCGCTCACGGCGGAGGTGATCCGCGCCGGCTCGGACAGCGTCGGAGCACGTGAACGAATCGAGGCGTGGTCGGCGCAAAACGCCGATGCGGTGGAGCGCTGCATGCAGGTGCTCGGGGACATCAAGTCCGGCGGCGGCGGCGACCTCGCGCGGCTGTCGGTCGCGGTACGCGAGATCCGGAACTTGACGCAGTCGAGCGGCACGGCTGCGCCGGCTGTGGAGCCGGCGCAGCTCCGAGTTTCCGGAACGTAATACGGGGCGTCCAGCACCGCGCTCAGCGCGTTCACCTGCCCGTAGCCGTACCACGAGTTGTAACCGGCGCCGCCCGAGCAGCTCTGCGGCTCCTTGTTCGAGAACTGCGGGAACGGGGCGTAGAGCGCCAGCGTCGCGGCGTCGGGACATGCGATCGCATCGGCCGTCTGCGTGAGTATCGCCGTTACGACGCCGGGCGAGAGCGGGCCGTAGCGGCCTCGATCAGTGCTGCCACGCCGGTGACGTGAGGCGTTGCCATCGACGTCCCCTGGGCGTACGCGTAGCCACCGCCCGGGACGGTCGAGAGGACGCGTCCGTTCGGCGCCGCCGCGGTCCGCTGCAGGACCGAGTCGCCGCCCGGCGCGACGAGTTGGATCACGCCCGAGCCGTAGCTCGAGTAGTACGACTTGATCTCGCGGTTGCCGTCGGCGCTTACGCCGATGACGCCGGGGACCTCGACGGGCACGACCGCACACGCGTTCGTGATGTCCCGCGGCACGCCCGGGCCGGTGTCCGGGCTGATGATGTCCTGCGTCGGGTGGGCAAGATCGTCGGCGAAGTTCCCCGCCGCTGCAACCACGACCACGCCGCGGCTGATCGCGAACCGGATCGCGCGCTGCTCTGCGTTCGGAGCAAGATCCAGGTGGGTGAAGTCGAGCCCTGTCATGAGCCTCCCCTTCACCCGAAGTCGACGTCTATCTATGACACACCGAAGCTCAGTGTGTCGAGCCGGCTTCGAGTTCCAGCGCGATCGTCAGGGCCGTCCGGAGTCTGGCGAGTGATTCCGAGTCAAGGGCGCCGCGGCGAAGGCCGAGCGCCGACTTCGGGATCGTGAACAGGTTGTCGCAGTTCACGACGCACTCCCGGGCAAGTCCATGCTCGGGACCGAGAGGGACTTCCGTTGGAAGCCCGCGGATCGTGCCCGTAACCGCAGCGACGGTGACGTTCGCAAGCAAGGGGATCGCCACGTCGCGTGTGACGATCACGACGGGACGACGCGTGCCCGCGAGTTCGGCCTCGCGGACATCGCCGCGGTTCAAAGCGCGTCGCCGACCTCGGCGCGATCGAAGGCGATCAGTCCGGCGAGCCCGACCTCCCCGACCCACTCTTCCTGCGGATGTGCGCCGTACCCGCGGCGGTACGCCTCTTCGATTTCTCGATTCCGTTCCTGGCGGAGGACATGCTCGAGGCCGGCGCGCAACGCCTCGCTGCGGTTCGCGAAATGCCCGCGCTCAATTGCCGCGTCCAATGCGGCCAGGTCCGAATCTGTCAGACGAACTGGTACCTGTACTGTCATACAAACAGCATACCACCTCGGGCTGGTCGAAGAGGGACGCGACCGGCGTCACAAACGTCCGAGACTTTTCGCAATGGAGATCGCCGCCGCACAAACGACCAAGAACGCGAAGACGAAGCGGCGCTTCCTGCCGGTGAGTCTCGCGCTGGCCCTGACTGTCGCCTACGCGGTGATCGCGACAACCTTGATCACGCTGCGCGCCGTCGTCGATGAGCTCGCCTTTCTCTCGACCGGTTGGATCGTCCTGCTCGCTGTTGTGCCGGCGGCGACGACCGCGGACGGGAAATTTCGCGGCTTGATCGAGCAGCGGATTGTGGTACTCGAGTTCGCGCGGCGCGTGCTCGAGTCGAACTGACTACGGGCTGAGCCGGAACGGCGGGTACTGATCCGTCACGAGGAT
>WNFV01003010.1_pt1 | contig 22983 bp, 17 predicted proteins | sample 5400101 | NCBI WGS metagenome assembly WNFV01 (sample SAMN13153361, study PRJNA577476) | soil metagenome | isolation source: 115 cm soil or saprolite under grassland replicate 1 | place: USA:California | collected 2016-06-15 | reverse complement strand
GAACCAACGAAAGAGCCGGAGATAGCAAATGGCGAAGAGCAAATTTCAGCGCACGAAGCCGCACGTGAACGTGGGCACGATTGGGCACGTCGATCACGGCAAGACGACGCTGACGGCGGCGATCACGCTGGTGCTATCGAAGAAGTTCGGTGGCGAGGCGAAGGCGTACGACCAGATCGACAACGCGCCGGAGGAGAAGGCGCGCGGGATCACGATCAACACGGCGCACGTGGAGTACGAGACGGCGAAGCGTCACTACGCGCACGTCGATTGCCCGGGGCACGCCGACTACATCAAGAACATGATCACCGGGGCGGCGCAGATGGACGGGGCGATCCTGGTGGTGAGTGCGGCCGACGGACCGATGCCGCAGACGCGCGAGCACATTCTGCTCGCCCGCCAGGTGGGGGTGCCGTACATCGTCGTGTACATGAACAAGGCGGACATGGTCGATGACAAGGAGCTGTTGGAGCTGGTCGAGATCGAGGTGCGCGAGCTTTTGAGCAAGTACCAGTTTCCGGGCGACAAGACGCCGATTGTCATTGGCAGCGCGAAGATGGCGCTCGAAGGCGACAAGAGCGAGATGGGCGAGGGGTCGATCTTCAAGCTGGCCGATGCGCTGGATAGCTACATTCCGGAGCCCAAGCGGGCGATCGACGGGCCGTTCCTGATGCCGGTGGAAGACGTGTTTTCGATCTCGGGTCGTGGCACGGTGGTGACGGGGCGGGTCGAGCGCGGGATCGTGAAGGTGGGCGACGAGCTGGAGATCGTGGGCTTGAAGGCCACGATGAAGACGGTGTGCACGGGGGTGGAGATGTTTCGCAAGCTGCTGGATCAGGGGCAGGCGGGGGACAACATCGGGGTGCTGCTGCGGGGAACCAAGCGCGAGGAGGTCGAGCGCGGGCAGGTGCTGGCGAAGCCGGGCTCGATCACGCCGCACACGAAGTTCAGCTGCGAGGTGTACGTGCTGTCGAAGGAAGAGGGCGGGCGGCACACGCCGTTTTTTCCGGGGTATCGGCCGCAGTTCTACTTTCGCACCACCGACGTGACCGGGAGCTGCGAGCTGCCGGCGGGCACCGAGATGGTGATGCCGGGGATGGTGATGCCGGGGGACAACATTGCGATGACGGTGACGCTGATAGCGCCCATTGCGATGGAAGAGGGGCTGCGCTTTGCGATCCGCGAAGGCGGACGCACGGTCGGCGCGGGCGTCGTCGCCAAAATTATCGAGTGACGAATCGAAAAACCGTCTTTAGGTAAACACGGAAGCGCCCGGTTTTTCGAAACAGCATTTCTGCGGCGGATCGACTGGCTCTGCCAGCGATTCGTCGGAAGATCAAGCGGACAAAAGTAGGGTTTCACTTTTGTCCGAACGACATTAGGCCAGTAGCTCAATTGGCAGAGCGGCGGTCTCCAAAACCGCAGGTTGGGGGTTCGATTCCCTCCTGGCCTGCCACGATGCAGGCGGTAAACGAAGCATGATGGTCGACAGAATCAAGATCGGGCTGGCGGTGGCGTGCATCGTCGCCGGCCTTTGGGGCTATTACTACTTCGCCGAGACGGCGCTCGTGCTGCGCGTGCTGATGGTGCTGGGCGGCCTCGTCGCCGCCGGCGTCGTCGCGTACCTGTCGCAGCCGGGCAAGGCCTTCTTCGCGTTCGCGCAGGAGGCGTGGCAGGAAGCGAGCCGCGTGTCGTGGCCGACGCGCAAGGAAACGGTGCAGACGACGGCGATCGTCTTCGGATTCGTGGTGCTGATGGCGCTGTTCCTGTTCGCCGTCGACCAGAGCCTCGCATGGGTCGTGCGGCTCGTGACCGGACGGGCGGAAGGATGAGCAAGCGCTGGTACGTCGTGCACGCCTATTCCGGCTTCGAGAAGAGCGTGCAGCGCGCGCTGACCGAGCGGATCAAGCGCTCGGAGCTTGCCGAGCAGTTCGGCCAGATTCTCGTTCCGGTCGAGGAAGTCGTCGAGATGAAGGCCGGCCAGAAGGCGATCTCGGAGCGCAAGTTCTTTCCGGGCTACGTGCTGGTCGAGATGGAAATGACCGACGACACATGGCACCTGGTGAAGAGCACGCCGAAGGTGACGGGCTTCGTCGGCGGCACGGCGAACAAGCCGACGCCGATTTCGCAGAAGGAAGTCGACGCGATCCTGCGGCAGGTGCAGGAAGGCGTGGAGAAGCCGCGGCCCAAAGTGCTGTTCGAGCTTGGCGAGGCGGTGCGCGTGAAGGAAGGACCGTTCACCGACTTCCACGGCAACGTCGAAGACGTGAATTACGAAAAGAGCAAGTTGCGGGTGTCGGTGACGATCTTCGGTCGGTCGACGCCGGTGGAGCTCGATTTTTCGCAAGTGGAAAAGGCGTGAGTTCGTCGTCCCCGCGAAGGCGGGGACCGAGCGTCTTTCGCAGCGACACTGGATTCCCGCCTTCGCGGGAATGACGCTGAGCAAACCGGGGAGGGCGCTTTGGCGCCCGCTTGGACCCACATCAGGAGCAAGTCATGGCGAAGAAAGTCGTCGGTTTCATCAAGCTGCAGGTGCCCGCGGGCAAGGCGAATCCCAGCCCGCCCATCGGCCCCGCGCTCGGCCAGCGCGGTTTGAACATCATGGAATTCTGCAAGGCGTTCAACGCGCAGACGCAGAAGATGGAGCCGGGTCTGCCGATCCCGGTCGTGATCACTGCGTACGCGGACAAGAGCTTCACCTTCGTGATGAAGACGCCGCCCGCCACGGTGCTGATCAAGAAAGCGGCGAAGGTCGAGAAAGGCAGCAGCAAGCCGCACACCGACAAGGTGGGCAAGCTGACGCGCGCGCAAGCCGAGGAGATCGCGAAGGCGAAGTTGCCCGATCTCACGGCGGCCGATCTCGATGCCGCGGTGCGCACCGTCGCCGGCAGCGCGCGCAGCATGGGCATTACCGTCGAGGGAGTGAAGTGATCATGGCTACCGAAAAGCTTCCGAAGCTCTCGAAGCGGATGAATACGGTGCGCGCCAAGGTCGACCGCAGCAAGGCGTATCCGGTCGACGAGGCGTTGAAGCTCGTCAAGGAGACCGCCGTCGCGAAGTTCGACGAGTCGGTCGACGTCGCGGTGAACCTCGGCGTCGATGCGAAGAAGTCGGATCAGACCGTGCGTGGCTCGGTTGTACTGCCGGCAGGTATCGGGAAGAAGGTGCGCGTCGCGGTGTTCACGCAGGGCGACAAGGCGAAGGCCGCGAAGGACGCCGGCGCCGACATCGTCGGCTTCGACGATCTCGCGGCGAAGGTGAAGGAAGGCTTCATGGATTTCGACGTCGTCATCGCCTCTCCGGACGCGATGAAGGTCGTCGGCCAGCTCGGCCAGATCCTCGGCCCGCGCGGCCTGATGCCGAACCCGAAGGTCGGCACGGTGACGCCCGACGTCGTGACGGCGGTGAAGAACGCGAAAGCGGGTCAGGTCCAGTACCGCACCGACAAGGGCGGCATCGTCCAGTGCACGATCGGACGCGCGTCGTTCCAGCCCGAGCAGCTGAAGACGAACCTGCTCGCGCTGATCGAGGCGCTCAACAAGGCGAAGCCGCAAGGCACGAAGGGCATCTACCTGAAAAAGGTCAGCGTCTCGAGCACGATGGGCGCCGGCGTTCGGGTCGATACGTCGACGCTGTCGCAACAGGCTGCCGCGTAACGAAACAAAGAGCGGTGCGCGAGCTTTTATCGCACACCGCGTTACACATAGGACGTTTTTCATTGAGGGAGCGCCGGTGCACTTGCCGGCGAGCCGTCAAAGACCGCAGGAGCAAATGCTTAATCGCCGGGAGCAGTCGGCGTCCTGCGCAGATGGTGCACCCTCGTACGGGAAACGAAGTCGCTCCTGGACGAAAGGTCACCGCAACACGAAGGAGGTAGACCTTGGGTCTTAACTTGGAACAGAAGCAAGCGGTCGTCGCGGAAGTCGCGAAGCAGGTCGCCGGCGCTCAGGCCATCGTCATGGCCGAGAACCGCGGCATGCCCGTGGCTGCCATGACGCAGCTGCGCGCAAAGGCGCGGGCTTCCGGCGTGTATTTCCGGGTGGTGAAGAACACCCTGGTGCGCCGGGCCGTGGCCGACACGGCGTTCGCTTCGCTGGCCGACAAGATGGTCGGCCCGCTCGCGTACGGCATCGGTCCGGATCCCGTCGCCGTGGCGAAGGTGCTGAACGATTTCGCGAAGGGCCACGAGAAGTTCGTGATCGCGGGCGGTGCGATGCCCGGGCAGGTGATGTCCGCCAAGGAAATCACCGCGCTCGCCTCGCTGCCGTCGCGCAACGAGCTGCTCTCGAAGCTCCTCGGCACGATGCAGGCGCCGATCGCGAAGTTCGTCCGCACGTTGAACGAGGTGCCGTCGAAGTTCGTGCGCACGCTCGCCGCCGTCAGGGACGCCAAGCCCGCTGCGTGATCGCCCGCTAAAACCATTATCCCCACTTGAAAATTCAGGAGTTCGACATCATGTCCGCAGTCCAAACCGAAATCCTCGACAAGATCGCCGGAATGACGGTCCTCGAGCTGTCCGACCTCATCAAGGCGATGGAAGACAAGTTCGGCGTTTCCGCCGCGGCTGCCGTAGCGGTTGCGGGACCCGCCGCCGGCGCAGCACCGGCCGCCGCCGTCGAAGAACAGACCGAGTTCACCGTCGTCCTCACGGCGATCGGCGACAACAAGGTCAACGTCATCAAGGCCGTACGCGAGCTCACCAGCCTCGGCCTGAAGGAAGCGAAGGATCTCGTCGACGGCGCGCCGAAGCCCGTGAAGGAAGCCGTGTCGAAGGCCGACGCCGAAGCGGCGAAGAAGAAGCTCGAGGAAGCCGGCGCCAAGGTCGAGGTGAAATAACGACGGTGATCGCGCGCCGGCGGGCGACCGCCGGCACGCGTTTGCGCGTCGATGAACGGCAGTTTTTCGGTCTTCCGCGGGCGGAACCAACGCCGGCGGCTAGAGGCCGAAGCGAAACGGTCCCACACGACCGCTTCGCTTCGTCTTCTGATGCGACTGCAGAGGGCAGGCATGGTCGGACGGTCCCGGCAACAGTGGGCGCCGTCGTCAGCCAGAGGTTGGTAGCGGCCAACCGCCAAGCCAGGGCGTGCAACGCGCCCGACGACCAGTCGATGATCGACCGGCGCATCCCGTGCGCCGTCGAGACTTCCGGCGCCCCACCAAGCCGGCCTCGCGTAATTCGGAGAAGTTAATGGCGATCGAAGTGACCCCGTCGCAAGCGTATTCTTTCACCGAGAAAAAGCGCATCCGCAAGAGCTTCGCCAAGCGGGCGAGCGTTCTCAAGGTGCCGTTCCTTCTCGAGACGCAGCTCGCGTCGTACCGCGCATTCCTGCAGCAGGACACGCCGGGCGAGTCGCGCAAGAACGAGGGCCTGCAGGCCGCGTTCACGTCGATCTTCCCGATCTCGAGCCACTCCGGCAACGCGCGGCTCGAGTTCGTCAGCTTCTCGCTGCTGCCGCCGGCGTTCGACGTGACCGAATGCCAGCAGCGCGGCTTGACGTACTGCTCCGCGCTGCGCGCGAAGGTCCGCCTCGTGATCATGGATCGCGAAGCGGCGAAGGACACCGTGAAGGAAGTGAAGGAACAGGAGGTCTACATGGGCGAGATCCCGCTCATGACCGAGAACGGCTCCTTCGTCATCAACGGCACCGAGCGCGTGATCGTCTCGCAGCTGCACCGCTCGCCCGGCGTGTTCTTCGAGCACGACCGCGGCAAGACGCACAGCTCGGGCAAGCTGCTGTTCTCCGCGCGCGTCATTCCGTATCGCGGCTCGTGGCTCGACTTCGAGTTCGACCCGAAGGACTTCCTGTTCTTCCGCGTCGACCGCCGCCGCAAGATGCCGGTGACGACGCTGCTGAAGGCAATCGGCCTCACCAACGAGGACATCCTCAAGCAGTTCTTCGTGTTCGACGCGTTCCACATCTCGGCGAAGGGCGCTCAGCTCGAGCTCGTCCACGAGCGGCTGCGCGGCGAAATGGCCAAGTTCGACATCGTCGGCAAGGACGGCAAGGTGATCGTCGCGCGCGACAAGCGGATCACCGCGAAGCACGTGCGCGAGCTCCACGAACAGGGCATCAAGAAGATCGCGGTGCCCGTCGATTACGTGCTCGGGCGCGCGCTCGCGACCAACATCGTCGACAAGGCGACCGGCGAGATCCTCGCCAAGGCGAACGACGAGGTGACCGAGGAGCTGCTGAAGACGCTCGTCGAGCACGGCGTCGAGACGATCCAGACGATCTACACGAACGATCTCGACCAGGGCGCGTACATCTCGCAGACGCTTCGCAGCGACGACACGCCGGACCAGCTCGCCGCGCGCATCGCGATCTACCGGATGATGCGGCCGGGCGAGCCGCCGACGGAAGAAGCCGTCGAGGCGCTGTTCCACGGCCTGTTCTTCTCCGAGGAGCGCTACGACCTTTCCGCCGTCGGCCGGATGAAGTTCAACCGCCGCGTCGGACGGGCCGAGCTCAAGGGCCTGGGTACGCTCACGAACGACGACATCATTGCGGTGATCCGCATCCTCGTCGAGCTGCGCAACGGCCGCGGCGAGGTCGACGACATCGATCACCTCGGCAACCGGCGTGTGCGCTCGGTCGGCGAGCTCGCGGAGAACCAGTTCCGCTCCGGTCTCGTGCGCGTCGAGCGCGCGGTGCGCGAGCGTCTCGGCCAGGCCGAAAGCGAGAACCTGCTGCCGCACGATCTGATCAACGCGAAGCCGATCTCGGCGGCGATCAAGGAATTCTTCGGGTCCTCGCAGCTGTCGCAGTTCATGGACCAGACGAATCCGCTGTCCGAAATCACGCACAAGCGGCGCGTGTCCGCGCTCGGCCCGGGCGGGCTTACGCGCGAGCGCGCAGGCTTCGAAGTGCGCGACGTGCATCCGACGCACTACGGGCGCGTCTGCCCGATCGAGACGCCGGAAGGCCCGAATATCGGCCTCATCAACTCGCTCGCGCTCTACGCGCGCACGAACGAGTACGGGTTCCTCGAGACGCCGTATCGCAAGGTCGTCGACGGCAAGGTCACCGACGAGATCCTCTACCTGTCGGCGATCGAGGAAGGCCAGTACGTGATCGCGCAGGCGAATGCGCAGCTCGACAAGCACGGGCGCCTCACCGGCGACCTCGTGTCGTGCCGCCATCACAACGAGTTCATGCTGTCGACGTCCGACAAGGTCGACTACATGGACGTGGCGCCCGCGCAGATCGTGTCGGTTGCCGCGTCGCTGATCCCGTTCCTCGAGCATGACGACGCGAACCGCGCGCTGATGGGCTCGAACATGCAGCGGCAGGCGGTGCCGTGCCTTCGCGCCGAGAAGCCGCTGGTCGGCACGGGCGTGGAGCGCACGGCAGCGCTCGACTCCGGCACCGCGGTGCAGGCGCGCCGCGGCGGCAAGGTCGACTACATCGACGCGAACCGCATCGTCGTTCGCGTCAACGACGCGGAAACCGCGGCGGGCGACGTCGGCGTGGATATCTACAACCTGACGAAGTACACGCGCAGCAACCAGAACACGAACATCAACCAGCGCCCGCTCGTAATCGTGGGAGACCACATCGCGCGCGGCGATGTCATCGCCGACGGCGCGTCGACCGACATGGGCGAGCTCGCGCTCGGGCAGAACATGCTCGTCGCGTTCATGCCGTGGAACGGCTACAACTACGAAGACTCGATTCTCATCAGCGAGCGCATCGTCGGCGAGGATCGCTACACGTCGATCCACATCGAGGAGCTGTCGGTCGTCGCGCGCGACACCAAGCTCGGTCCCGAAGAGATCACACGCGACATCTCGAGCCTCGGCGAAGCTCAGCTCGGCCGGCTCGACGAGTCGGGCATCGTCTATATCGGCGCCGAAGTCGAGGCGGGCGACGTGCTCGTCGGCAAGGTCACGCCGAAGGGCGAGACGCAGTTGACGCCGGAAGAGAAGCTCTTGCGCGCGATCTTCGGCGAGAAGGCGTCCGACGTGAAGGACACGTCGCTGCGCGTGCCGTCGGGCATCTCGGGCACGGTGATCGACGTGCAGGTGTTCACGCGCGAAGGCATCGAGCGCGACAAGCGCGCCGCGCAGATCATCGAGGACGACCTTCGCAGCTACCGCAAGGACCTGAACGATCAGCTGCGCATCGTCGAGAACGACGCATACGCGCGCATCGAGAAGATGCTGCTCGGCAAGACGGTCAACGGCGGCCCGAAGCGCATCGCCAAGGGCACGAAGATCACGAAGGATTATCTGGACGGCGTCGCGCGTCACGACTGGTTCGACATTCGTCTCGCGGGCGAGGACGCCGCGCGGCAGCTCGAAGCGATGAAGGAATCGCTTGCGCAGCTTCGCGTGCAGTTCGACCAGATGTTCGACCAGAAGAAGCGCAAGCTGACGCAGGGCGACGAGTTGCCGCCGGGCGTGCAGAAGATGGTCAAGGTGTATGTCGCGGTCAAGCGTCGGCTGCAGCCGGGCGACAAGATGGCGGGCCGCCATGGCAACAAGGGCGTCGTGTCGAAGATCGTTCCGGTCGAGGACATGCCGTACATGGCCGATGGCACACCGGTCGACATCGTGCTGAATCCGCTCGGCGTGCCGTCGCGGATGAACGTCGGCCAGATCCTCGAAGTGCACCTGGGCTGGGCCGCGAAAGGCCTCGGTCGCAAGATCGACGACATGCTGCGGGCACAGGCGAAGGCGGCCGAGGTGCGCAAGTTCATCGAGCGCATCTACAACACGACGGGCAAGCCGGAGAATCTCGACAGCCTCGACGACGGCGACATCGTGCGTCTCGCCGAGAACCTCACCCGCGGCGTGCCGTTCGCCACGCCGGTATTCGACGGCGCGACCGAAGAGGAGATCAAGGGCATGCTGGAGCTCGCGGGGCTGCCGCGCAGCGGCCAGATTCCGCTGCACGACGGACGCACGGGCGAAGCGTTCGACCGTCCGGTCACCGTCGGCTACATGCACGTGCTGAAGCTGCACCACCTCGTCGACGACAAGATGCACGCGCGCTCGACCGGTCCGTACAGCCTCGTCACGCAGCAGCCTCTCGGCGGCAAGGCGCAGTTCGGCGGCCAGCGCTTCGGCGAAATGGAAGTGTGGGCGCTCGAAGCGTACGGCGCCGCCTACACGCTGCAGGAGATGCTCACGGTCAAGTCCGACGACGTCAACGGCCGCACCAAGGTCTACGAGAACATCGTCAAGGGCGAGCACAAGATCGAGGCCGGAATGCCGGAGTCGTTCAACGTGCTGGTGAAGGAAATCCGCTCGCTCGCGATCGACATCGACTTGGAACGCTATTGATGAGCTTTGCGAATACGCACGGTTGTCGTCCCCGCGAACGCGGGGACCCAGCGTCTTTCGACGCAAGACACTGGATTCCCGCCTTCGCGGGAATGACGATGGCCACGGAATCACTCAGGAGTCATGCATGAAAGCACTGCTCGATCTTTTCAAGCAGGTCACGCAGGAAGAGGAATTCGACGCGATCAAGACGGGGCTCGCCTCGCCCGACAAGATCCGCTCGTGGTCGTACGGCGAGGTGAAGAAGCCGGAGACGATCAACTACCGCACGTTCAAGCCCGAGCGCGACGGTCTGTTCTGCGCGAAGATCTTCGGGCCGGTCAAGGACTACGAGTGCCTGTGCGGCAAGTACAAGCGGCTGAAGCACCGCGGCGTCATCTGCGAGAAGTGCGGCGTCGAAGTGACGCTCGCCAAGGTGCGCCGCGAACGGATGGGCCACATCGAGCTCGCGAGCCCGGTCGCGCACATCTGGTTCCTGAAGAGCCTGCCATCGCGGATGGGGATGGTGCTCGACATGACGCTGCGCGACATCGAGCGCGTGCTGTACTTCGAGGCGTACGTGGTGACCGATCCGGGTCTGACGCCGCTCAACCGCGCACAGCTTCTGACCGAGGACGACTATCTCGCGAAGCTCGAGCAGTTCGGTGACGATTTCTCGGCGTCGATGGGCGCCGAGGGCATCCGGGAGCTGCTGAAGGCGCTCGAAGTGCCGCGCGAGATCGACAAGCTGCGCAAGGAGCTCGAAACGACCGGCTCGGACACGAAGGTCAAGAAGATCGCCAAGCGGTTGAAGGTGCTCGAGGCATTCCACAAGTCGGGCATCAAGCCCGAGTGGATGATCCTCGAAGTGCTGCCGGTGCTGCCGCCCGAGCTGCGGCCGCTCGTTCCGCTCGACGGCGGACGCTTCGCGACCTCGGATCTGAACGACCTCTATCGCCGCGTGATCAACCGGAACAACCGGTTGAAGCGGCTGCTCGAGCTCAAAGCGCCGGACATCATCGTGCGCAACGAGAAGCGGATGCTGCAGGAAGCCGTCGACTCGCTGCTCGACAACGGCCGCCGCGGCAAGGCGATGACGGGCGCGAACAAGCGACCGCTCAAGTCGCTCGCCGACATGATCAAGGGCAAGGGCGGACGCTTCCGCCAGAATCTGCTCGGCAAGCGGGTCGACTACTCGGGCCGCTCGGTGATCGTGGTCGGTCCCCAATTGAAGCTGCATCAATGCGGGTTGCCGAAGCTGATGGCGCTCGAGCTCTTCAAGCCGTACATCTTCAACAAGCTCGAAACGATGGGGCTTGCGACGACGATCAAGGCGGCGAAGAAGATGGTCGAATCGCAGGAGCCCGTCGTCTGGGACATCCTGGAAGACGTGATCCGCGAGCACCCGGTGATGCTGAACCGCGCGCCGACGCTGCACCGTCTCGGTATCCAGGCGTTCGAGCCGGTGCTGATCGAAGGCAAGGCGATCCAGCTGCATCCGCTGGTCTGCACGGCGTTCAACGCCGACTTCGACGGCGACCAGATGGCCGTCCACGTGCCGCTCTCCCTCGAAGCGCAGATGGAAGCGCGCACGCTGATGCTCGCGTCGAACAACGTGCTGCTGCCGTCGAACGGCGAGCCGTGCATCGTGCCCTCGCAGGACATCGTGCTGGGCCTCTACTATGCGACGCGCGAGATGATCGGAGCGAAGGGCGAGGGGATGATGTTCTCCGACCTCGCCGAAGTGCAACGCGCATATGAATCGCGTCAGGTGGACCTGCACGCGAAGGTCGCCGTTCGCCTGAAGCAGTCGGTCAACGGCAACGGTGGCGAGCCCGTCGAGCAGGTGCAACGGTTCGAAACGACGGTCGGCCGCGCGCTGCTCTCCGAGATCCTGCCGATCAACCTGCCGTTCGACGTGATCAACAAGCCGCTCAAGAAGAAGGAGATCTCGCGCATCATCAATGCGAGCTTCCGCCGCTGCGGCCTGCGCGAGACGGTGATCTTCGCCGACAAGCTGATGCAGGCGGGCTACACGCTCGCCACGCGCGGCGGTATTTCGTTCGCCGCCGACGACATGCTGGTCCCGCAGGAGAAGGTGAAGATCATCGCCGACGCCGAGGGCCAGGTGAAGGAGATCGAGGCGCAATACACGTCGGGACTCGTCACGCAAGGCGAGCGCTACAACAAGGTGGTCGACATCTGGGGCCGCGCCGGCGACGACATCGCGAAGGCGATGATGGCGCAGCTCGGCACGATGGACGTCATCAATGCGAAGGGCGAGACGGTCAAGCAGGACTCGTTCAACTCGATCTACATGATGGCCGACTCGGGTGCGCGCGGCTCGGCGGCGCAGATCCGGCAGCTCGCCGGCATGCGCGGCCTGATGGCAAAGCCGGACGGCTCGATCATCGAGACGCCGATCACCGCGAACTTCCGCGAAGGCCTGAACGTGCTGCAGTACTTCATCAGCACGCACGGTGCGCGCAAGGGTCTCGCCGACACGGCGTTGAAGACGGCGAACTCGGGCTACCTCACGCGGCGGCTGGTCGACGTCACGCAGGACCTCGTGGTCACCGAGGACGATTGCGGAACGACCAACGGCGTGGCGATGAAGGCGCTGGTCGAAGGCGGTGAAGTGATCGAGGCGCTGCGCGAGCGGATCCTCGGACGCGTCGCCGCGGCCGACATCGTCAATCCGGAAACGCAGGCGACGCTGTTCGAGGCGGGCACGCTGCTCGGCGAGGACGAGGTCGAGACGATCGAAGCGCTCGGCATCGACGAGATCAAGGTGCGCACGCCGCTCACCTGCGACACGCGTTACGGATTGTGCGCGAATTGCTACGGCCGCGATCTGGGCCGCGGGCATCTCGTCAACGTCGGCGAAGCGGTCGGCGTCATCGCCGCGCAGTCGATCGGCGAGCCGGGCACGCAGCTCACGATGCGCACGTTCCACATCGGCGGCGCGGCATCGCGTACCGCGGCGGCCTCGCAGCTCGAGTCGAAGTCGGCGGGCACGGTGCGCTTCTCGCCGCAGATGCGCTACGTCACGAACGCGAAGGGCGAGCTGGTCGTCATCGCGCGCTCCGGCGAAGTGCTGATCCACGACGACAACGGCCGCGAGCGCGAGCGCCACAAGGTACCGTACGGCGCGACGCTGCAGGTGAAGGACGGCGAGCATGCGCGAGCGGGCAAAGTGCTCGCGTCGTGGGACGCGACGAGCCGGCCGATCGTCACCGAGTATGCCGGCCGCGTGAAGTTCGAGAACGTCGAGGAAGGCGTCACCGTGGCGAAGCAGGTCGACGAAGTGACCGGCCTCTCCACGCTCGTCGTCATCGATCCGAAGCGGCGCGCGGGTTCATCGGCGCGCGGCATGCGGCCGCAGGTGAAGCTTCTCGACGACGAGGGCAACGAGATCATGCTCACCGGCACCGATCATCCGGTCAACATCACGTTCCAGATCGGGTCGATCATCACGGTGAAGGATGGCCAGCAGGTGAGCGTGGGCGAGGTGCTCGCGCGGATCCCGCAGGAGACATCGAAGACGCGCGACATCACCGGCGGTCTGCCGCGTGTGGCCGAGCTCTTCGAAGCGCGCTCGCCGAAGGACGCGGGCATGCTGGCGGAGGTTACCGGCACGGTGTCGTTCGGCAAGGATACGAAGGGCAAGCAGCGTCTGGTCATCACCGACCTCGACGGTGTCGCGCACGAGTATCTGATCCCGAAGGACAAGCACGTCACGGCGCACGACGGCCAGGTGGTCAACAAGGGCGAGACGATCGTCGACGGCCCGGCGGATCCGCACGACATCCTGCGGCTCCTCGGTGTCGAAGCGCTCGCGCGCTACATCACCGACGAAGTGCAGGACGTCTACCGTCTGCAGGGCGTGAAGATCAACGACAAGCACATCGAGGTCATCGTGCGGCAGATGCTTCGCCGCGTGGCGGTGCTCGAGCCCGGCGACACGAAGTTCATCCCCGGCGAGCAGGTCGAGCGCTCGGAGCTTCTCGACGAGAACGACAAGGCGACCGGCGACGGCAAGCAGCCGGGAACCTACGAGCACATGTTGCTCGGCATCACCAAGGCGTCGTTGTCGACCGACTCGTTTATCTCCGCGGCATCGTTCCAGGAGACGACGCGCGTCCTGACCGAAGCGGCGATCATGGGCAAGAAGGACGATCTGCGCGGCTTGAAGGAGAACGTGATCGTCGGGCGGCTGATCCCGGCGGGAACCGGCCTCGCGTACCACACCGCGCGCCGTCGTCAGAAGCAGATGACGCCGGACGAGTTGCTCGCGCAAGCGAGCGAGGAAGCCGCACAGGCCGAAGCGGCTGCGGCGGCCGCTGCCGCGCCGGTTGCACCGGCATCGCCGGAGGTGTCAGCCGACGCGGCGTAAAGACGTTCGCACGACGCGCAGTCATGACAAGGGCCGGTTCCGCAAGGGACCGGCCCTTTGTCTTCGAGCGGCCTACGTGCGGTTGGCGTCGGCGCGCTTGATCGCCTGGCGCAACCGGTCGCGCTCGCCCATCACCTTGTTAGCGTAGGCGGTCGCCGGATCATCGGCCGAGCCGTTGTACAGCTGCAGACCGGCTGCCTCGGTGCCGCCGCGGCGGATGTACTCGCGGAGCACCTGCGTGCCGATCTCGATGTTGACGCGCGGTTCGAGCATCGATTCCTGCCGGCGGCCGAGCTTGTCCTCGTGGTAGCGCGGAACGATCTGCATCAGTCCCACGGCGCCGCCGTCGCTTTGCGCGATCGGATTGAAGCTCGATTCGATCGCCATCACGGCGAGAATCAGCAGCGGGTCGAGCCCGTTGCGATTGGCTTCGCGATACGCGGTTTGGACGAGATCGAGCGTCGCCTGGCTTGACACGCGATAACGCTTGGCGAGCACATCGGCGATCTTGTCGAAGTCGACGCGCGCCGCCGCCGTGACGCGGGCCGGCGTGTGCAGCAGCGGTGTGGAGCGCTGGTCGACTGGATCGGGCGCTTGGGCGCTCGAGCGGACGGGCGCATCGATGCGTGCCGCGGACGCGACCAGCATCGCGGCGAGCAGCGGCGCGGCCAGCGTGGAGGCTCGCGCCGAGATCCGGCGAAGCGATGGGACACGAAGTCGTGCGGGCGGCGGTACGACGTTGAAGCGCGATCGCGAGGTCACGAGGGTCTCCTTTGTCTCGAGCGACCCGGTTCGCTGCAATGCAGCAAAGACACAGCGGCCGCCGGGGCAGCGATCCAACGGGCGGATCGCCATCAACGTGTCGCGGAGTATATCATAACTTGCTGTTTATTGGTGCTAATGATGCGAGATGACCGGGGTCGGCAACACCGTTAATTGTGCTATGCACAAACACTGAGCCGTGAGCGCTTGCCGAACGGACAGATCCCAAAGTGGGCGCGATTCCTGGCGGCGAGGTAGAACGAGCCGGACGGCCTGGCGGTCCGAGAGGCTCCTACAACTCGAGCTCGGCCGTCAGCGGCAAGTGGTCGGACGCGATCCGCGCGAGCGGCGTCGCGTGCCGCGCGACGCGCGTGAGACAGCGCGCCGGCGTCACCCAGATCCGATCGAGCGCGAACACCGGACGCCGCGCCGGAAACGTCGGCGGCGACGGCGTCGCGCGAAAGTGCGCGTGCAGCCAGCGCAGCGGCCGTCCCCAGAGGTACCACTCGTTCAGATCGCCCATCAGCAGCGTCGGGTGCGGAACGTCGCGCTCGACGACGGCGAGCAGCCGCTTCACCTGCTCGCGGCGCTCGCCGGGGCGAAGCCCGAGGTGCGTGCCGATGACGCGCAATGGCGTCGAATGACCGACGTCGAGGCATACGTCGATCGCGCCGCGCGGTTCGTAGCCATCGATGGCGAGGTCGAGATGCGCGACGCTTGTCACCGGAAAGCGCGACAGCAGCGCGTTGCCGAAGTCCGATCCGCGCTTCTGGCGCAGCGGCCCCGCGACGACGTGGTAGCCGGTCGCGCGCTCGAGCACGGCGAGGAATTCCTCGTGCTCCTGCGGCGAGGCGACTTCCTGCAGCGCGACGACGTCGCCGTCGAGCTCCTTCAGCACGTCGACGATCCGCGACGGCGCGTAACGGCCGTCGGCGCCGATCCCGCCGTGGATGTTCCAGGTTGCGACGACGAGCGTTCTCGGTGCCACTCGGCGCGGCGGCGCAGCGCGCGTAACGGTCGCTCGCGATTCAACGGACATGGCTCACCGGAAGCGGATCGGCTGGCGGCAGCGGCGCGCGCAGCTTGCGATGGAGCAGGAATGCGAACGCGACGATGAGGCCTGCAACCGCGGTCAGCAGCGCGAATGTGCCCGGACCGGGGTGGCGGATCGCGGCCGTCGCGCGGTCGACGAACAGCGAGATCAGCAGCACGCCGGGCGCGAGCCCGATCGCAGTGCCGAGCAGAAAGTCGCGCCACCCGATGTGCGCGGCGCCGACGACGACATTGACGATGGAGAACGGCGCGACCGGGACGAGACGCACGAATACGATCGCCGGCAATCCGCGCTGGGCAAGCCGGCGCGACAGGTCGTTCAGCTTGTGCCCGGCAAGCTTTTTTACCGTCTCGCGGCCTAGCTTGCGGCCGATCGCGTACACGATCGACGCGGACAGCAGCGCGCCGGTCATCGCGTAGATCGTCCCGAGCACGGGCCCGAACACGATCGAGGTGCCGGCGATCAGCAGTATCAGCGGGAACGCGAGAAGACCGCCGACGACGTAAACGACCAGCACGATCAGTGGCGCATACGCGTGATTTTCGAGCGCCTCGCCTGCGTCGACCAGCCGGTCGAGTGACAACCACTCGTGCAGCGGCGTAAATCGCCAGGCGAGCGCGAGCAGCGCGAGCGCGGCGACCACGAGCGCGAGCGCGAGCACACGCGCTCGCGTGCCGTTGCGCGAGTCCTCGCGTGCGACCAGTTCGGCGACGATCTCGTCGGTATCGATTGGACACTCGGGATCGAGCACGCGGTGATCGGGCACGAGCGCATCGAGGCTCGCATCGAGCGACGTGTCCATGGGCTTTAGCGTGCGGCCGTTTCGCCCGAGCGTGTCGATCGCCCGATGGAGGCTGCGCTCGCAAGCAAGCGCTGCGGCGACGTCCACGGGAGAGCAGTCGAGGTGCTCGGCGAGCAGCCGGTTGCGCAGTCCCGCGATGGCCGCGCGCACGCGAGGATCGCCGCGCGCCTCGAGCGCCAGGTTGCACTCGGTGTCGAGTCCGAGCGAGCGGTCCGACAGGTTCGCGGATCCGATGCTCAACAGCTCGTCGTCGACCGCGAGCACTTTGCTGTGGACGTTGAGGCAGCCGCCGCCGTCGAGCCAAGGCAGCACCGGGTAGTAGAGCCGGTAACGACCGTGGTGGTCCGCCGCGTCCAGCTCGCGATGGATGCGTCCGCGCAGCACCCCCATCGTCGAAATCTCGAGCCAGCCGCTTTGCATGTACGGCGAGACGATCGCGATCTCGGGGCCTCGATCGGCCGCGAGGCTTTGCGCGAATGCGTCGGCGATCGTCTTCGACGTGAAGTACTGGTTCTCGGCGAAGATCGACTCGCGGGCAGCGGCGATCGCATCGAGAGTGAGCGCGCGGATTTCCTGCACGGGCGCCCGCCCGGCGAATCCGGGCTCGGTGCGCGCGATCGCGACGTCGACGTCGGTGAGCACCGGCTGCACGCCCGCTGGCCATGGCAACGTCGCGTGCGCTTCGTTCGGCTCGGCAGTGCGCGGCTCGTGCCCTGTCGCGCGCCGCCAGCGCTCGCGTGCAAGCTCGGAAAGCGCGCGCGCACATGCGCCGGCGACGACGATGCCGACATCGTGGAACGGCGGATACGCCTCGCCCGGGCTCGTGCAGCGGCGCGGATCACACGCTGCGTGCGCGCTCGTATCCCATCGCGCACGCGTCAGATCGTAGCCGCTGACGAATGCGACCTCGTCGTCGACGACGATGACCTTCTGATGGTGCGATGCGGCTCCCGGATGCCGATCGTCGAGCCGGAACGAAAGGCGACGATGCGTTCGCCAATCGAGCTTGTAGACGGGCAGCCACTCGCGCTCGAGCGCGTAGAGCATCGCGAAGTCCCATGACAGCACGTACGCGTGCAGATCCGGCCGCGTCGATGCGATCTCGTTCAGGAACTCGCCCAGCGCCTCGGGCAATCCGTCGTTCGCGCCGTCCGGAACGAGGCGCATCCGGCTGTCGATGTCCCAGCCGAGTATGAAGAACGAATGGCGCGCCTGTGCGAGCGCGGAGCGCACGGCGCCGAAGTAGGCATCGCCATCGATCAGGAACGCGACGCGCGACGCCTTCTCGATGCGCCAGCAGTTGCGGCCCGGATCGAGCAACCCCCGCTCCGGCCGCGCCGTCGGCGTTTGCGTGCGCGCTTCGACGTCGGCCAGTGACGAGAATTCGGGCTCGTTGCGCAAGGCGAATCGTCCGGGCGATCGACAACAGGTCCCGCAAGCGGGAACCGCTCAGATTGTCGGCGATCGCTTGCGCGGCGTCTGTCGGGCGTGTCCGACAGACGCGTCATCGCGAATCGCCGCTCGAGACCGGCGACCGCGATCGTATCGCGCGTCCGTCGTAGCGGCCGAGGATGTGAGCGCCGAAGCGTGTTTCGGAGCGATCCGGCTTCGTGCGTCAGGCGGCGCGCGACAGCGCCGCATCGGCATGCGACGCGCCGGCGCCGTCGGGATGCCAGATATCGGCAATGACTTCGCGCAGCGCCGCGAGCATCGGCTCGTCCCCCCGCGCGCGCGGATAGATGAACTGCAGCGACGTGGTGAGCCGCGTATCGGACCAGATGCACGCTTCGCCGGCAGCTTGCGCTTCCTGCGCAATGTCCTCGCGCAGCAACGCGATGCCGACGCCGGCGACTACGAGCGAGCGCAGCACCGCTTCGTTATCGGCCTCGACGAGCTTCGCCGGCGCGCCGCCGCGCGTGGCGAACAGCGAGGAGGCGAGCACGTGGTGCGTGCTGATCCGCGGCGGAATGATCCAGGGCTGCTCGGCGATCGTTTCCCACGTCGCGCCTTCGATCGTCTCGCGCCACGCGCCCGGCGCCGTTATCCGATAGACGATCGGGCGCAGCGTGATGCTCGCGACATCGGGGTGCACGCGATCGCCGTAGTAGAAGCTCGCGTCGAGGTCGCCGTCACGCACTTTGTCGAATGCCGCGCCGGAGATCTCGTGGTGCAGCTCCAGATCGAGCAGCGGGTAGCGCTCCGTTGTGCGGGTGAGGAGCTCGCCCAGTTGGATGAAGTCGGGGTCCGACAGCGTGCCTACTTTGGCCCTGCCGGCAATCTCGCCGCGAATCGACGCAGCCGTTGCGCGTAGCGTCTGCGCGGCGGCGACGACCTTCAACGCCTCCGGGAGCAGCCGATGACCTGCCGCCGTCAGCGCCATGCCGGTCGAAACACGGTCGAACAGGGCGACGCCGAGCTCGTCCTCGAGCGCCTTGATCTGGGCCGAAAGGGCGGGTTGGCTGACGTGCAGACGATCGGCAGCCCGGGTCAAATGGCCCAGCTCGGCGACCGCGACGAAACCTCGAAGTTGGTAGAGCTCCATCGTATGTTGGATTGTTGATCGTTTGACTCCAGTATACCCGCTTTGTTGCGTTGCAATATAATAGGTAGTCCGATCACGTACGGCAATGATCTCAATCAAAACAGATGATTGGATTTCAGACGCTTACTGGCCGATATTGACGTTGTGCATCGCATCACAAGTGCGCACGCACTATGTTTCTCCCAACCTACGGAGACGTCATGAAGGCTCCCCTTTTCCCCATTAGTGACAAGGTCTTTTGCGGCGCTTTCGCCGTGATGGCGGACGCGCTGTCGCAGACCGCGTTCGCGCCGGTTCGCCGGCAAACGTTCGGCGCGGCAGTCGACGCGCAGCCGAAAGCACCCCGCGTTGGTTTGTGGGAACGCCTCGATCGCTGGGCATGGAAGCAGGTCCAGAAGGACCGCGAAGCGTATCTGGCCCGGTCGCAGAACCTGGCCGAGCTCGAGGAACGGATCCGTCGCCTGGATTCGGTTCGCGGCCGTTACTTCTAGCCCTCGCGGGCGACATTTTTGCGCCGGTGCCGCGGCAATGCGCGGTCGCCGGCCGCGACATTTACGGCCGTCGCCGCAGCGTTCTGCAGGCCTCGTTCCGCGGCGCACAACCACGTTGACACTCCTGCGATAAAGCCTTAAACTCGCAGTCTTTTCGCCTTTTGCCCGCCGCCTAAGCATCGCGCAGGCAGAAGGCCCGCGTACCCGGCCGTCGGCCCGGGCAGGCGGTCCCGCGGCGCACCCGAGCAATCGTGCAACAGCGGAATCGCTGCTCACCCCGGTCGACCGTGGCGCGAAAAAGGGTGGCCCGGGCAAACGCGCCTGCATGAGCGAGGCGCGTAGAGCGGGCCACTTTGATTTGTTGTGTGCACGGGTTTCGCATAATCCCCGCGGCCGGCAACGAAACTGATGTCGCCGCACGAAACGGAAAATTCGGATGCCTACCATCAGTCAGCTCGTGCGGAAGGGCCGTGCGCCCGCCGTGACGAAAAGCAAGGTCCCGGCGCTGCAGCAGAGCCCGCAGAAGCGCGGCGTGTGCACACGCGTGTACACGACGACGCCGAAGAAGCCGAACTCCGCGCTGCGCAAGGTCGCGAAGGTGCGCCTCACCAACGGCTTCGAGGTGATCAGCTACATCGGCGGCGAAGGCCACAACTTGCAGGAGCATTCGGTCGTGCTGATCCGCGGCGGCCGCGTGAAGGACCTGCCCGGTGTGCGCTATCACATGGTGCGCGGCAGCCTCGACACCGCGGGCGTCAAGGACCGCAAGCAGGCGCGCTCGAAGTACGGTGCCAAGAAACCCAAGGCCGCTTAGGTTTGAACGGAGAAATTAATGCCGCGTCGTAGAGAAATTCCCAAGCGCGAAATTCTGGCCGACCCGAAGTACGGCTCGAGCGACGTCGCGAAGTTCGTCAACGTGCTGATGACCGCCGGCAAGAAATCGGTCGCAGAGCGCATCCTCTACGGCGCGCTCGAATCGATTTCGAAGAAGGGCGGCAAGGATCCGCTGGAAGTGTTCAATCAGGCGCTCTCGAACGCGAAGCCGATGGTCGAGGTGAAGAGCCGTCGCGTCGGCGGTGCGAACTTCCAGGTGCCGGTCGAAGTGCGCCCCGTGCGACGGGTCGCGCTCGCGATGCGCTGGCTTCGCGAGGCGGCAAGAAAGCGCGGCGAGAAGTCGATGGGTGCGAGACTCGCGGCCGAGCTGCTCGAAGCGTCCGAGGGCCGCGGCGGCGCCGTGAAGAAGCGCGAGGAAGTGCACCGGATGGCCGAAGCGAACAAGGCCTTCTCGCATTTCCGCTTCTGAGACCTCATTTAACGACGAAGTCATCCGCGGAGAGGGCTCCGCGGCACGAAATCCAGGCATCCCAAAGTGGCTCGATCTACCCCAATCGAACGGTATCGGAACATCGGCATCAGTGCGCACATTGATGCCGGCAAGACCACGACTACCGAACGGATCCTCTTCTACACCGGCGTCTCGCACAAGATGGGCGAGGTGCACGATGGCGCCGCTGTCATGGACTGGATGGAGCAGGAGCGCGAGCGCGGCATCACGATCACGTCGGCCGCGACGACCTGCTTCTGGAAGGGGATGGACGCAAGCTACCCCGAGCACCGGATCAACATCATCGACACGCCGGGGCACGTCGACTTCACGATCGAGGTCGAGCGCTCGATGCGCGTGCTCGACGGCGCGTGCATGGTGTATTGCGCGGTCGGCGGTGTGCAGCCGCAGTCCGAGACGGTTTGGCGGCAGGCGAACAAGTACAAGGTGCCGCGGCTCGCGTTCGTCAACAAGATGGACCGCCAGGGCGCGGACTTCTTCAAGGTCCACGACCAGATGAAGGCGCGCCTGAAGGCGAACCCGGTTCCGATCCAGATTCCGATCGGCGCCGAGGAAAAGTTCGAAGGTGTGGTCGACCTCGTGCAGATGAAGGCGATCTACTGGGACGATTCGTCGCAGGGGATGAAGTTCGACCTGCGCGACGTTCCGGCGAACCTCGTCGACAAGGCGAAGGAGTGGCGCGAAAAGATGGTCGAGTCCGCCGCCGAGGCGAACGAGACGCTGATGAACAAGTACCTCGAATCGGGCGAGCTCACGATCGATGAAGTGAAGCAGGGTCTGCGGCTGCGCACGATCGGCGGCGAGATCGTGCCGATGCTGTGCGGCTCCGCGTTCAAGAACAAGGGCGTGCAGGCGATGCTCGACGCGGTGATCGACTACATGCCGGCGCCGACCGACATCCCTCCGGTCAAGGGCGAGCTCGAGAGCGGCAAGATCGGCGAGCGCAAGGCCGCGGACAGCGACCCGTTCGCCGGACTCGCGTTCAAGATCATGACCGACCCGTACGTCGGCCAGCTGATCTTCTTCCGCGTCTATTCGGGCGTCATCAAATCGGGCGAGACGGTGTTCAACCCGACGAAGGGTCGCAAGGAGCGCCTCGGACGCATCCTGCAGATGCATGCGAATCAGCGCGAGGAAATCAAGGAAGTCTACGCCGGGGACATCGCGGCGGCGGTGGGCCTGAAGGAAGCGACGACCGGCGACACGCTGTGCGACCCAGCGCATGTGATCACGCTCGAGAAGATGATCTTTCCCGAGCCGGTGATCCACGTCGCCGTCGAGCCGAAGACGAAGGCCGACCAGGAGAAGATGGGCATCGCGCTCAACCGCCTCGCGCAGGAAGATCCGTCGTTTCGCGTTCGCACCGACGAGGAATCGGGCCAGACGATCATCTCCGGGATGGGCGAGCTTCATCTCGAGATCCTCGTCGACCGGATGAAGCGCGAGTTCGGCGTCGAGGCGAACGTCGGCGCGCCGCAAGTCGCGTACCGCGAGGCGATCAAGAAGCACGTCGAAGTCGAAGGCAAGTTCATCAAGCAGTCGGGCGGTCGCGGCCAATACGGCCATGTCTGGCTGAAGATGGAGCCGAACGAGCAGGGCAAGGGCTTCGAATTCGTCGACGCGACCAAGGGCGGCAGCGTGCCGCGCGAATACATCCCGGCCGTGCAGAAGGGCCTGGTGGATTCGCTGCCGAACGGCGTGCTCGCCGGGTTCCCGGTCGTCGACGTCAAGGCGACGCTGTTCGATGGCAGCTATCACGATGTCGACTCCAACGAGAACGCGTTCAAGATGGCCGCATCGATCGCGTTCAAGGACGGCATGCGCCAGGCGGGTCCCGTTCTGCTCGAGCCGATGATGGCGGTCGAGGTGGAAACGCCCGAGGACTTCATGGGCAACGTCGTGGGCGACCTGTCGTCACGCCGCGGCATGATCCAGGGCATGGAGGACAACCCGACCGGCAAGGTGATCAAGGCCGAGGTGCCGCTCGCCGAAATGTTCGGCTACTCGACGACACTGCGCTCGCTGTCGCAGGGCCGCGCGACGTACTCGATGGAGTTCAAGCACTACACCGAGGCGCCGAAGAACGTCGCCGAGGCGATCATCAACAAGAAAACGTAGCGGGAAAAAGTAGACCCCTGCTTTTTCCTTCCCTCGAATCGCGGGCACATCCCGTCGATTCGAGGCAGGGAACCAACGAAAGAGCCGGAGATAGCAAATGGCGAAGAGCAAATTTCAGCGCACGAAGCCGCACGTGAACGTGGGCACGATTGGGCACGTCGATCACGGCAAGACGACGCTGACGGCGGCGATCACGCTGGTGCTATCG
>WNFV01007426.1_pt1 | contig 22985 bp, 23 predicted proteins | sample 5400101 | NCBI WGS metagenome assembly WNFV01 (sample SAMN13153361, study PRJNA577476) | soil metagenome | isolation source: 115 cm soil or saprolite under grassland replicate 1 | place: USA:California | collected 2016-06-15 | reverse complement strand
CTCAGGGTCAGGCGTCAGGCGTCAGGCGTCAGGAGTTGGGCTCCCGCCTGCGAGCGAACGCCGCCGTCACCGCACGCGCCGCGCGCCGGCGCGCACCCTTCGGGAGGATTGTCTGGGAAGCTGCGCGCCATAAACCCCTGGCCCCTGGCCCTGATCCCTGACCCCTGACTTCGGCCTCCAGGGAGCGCAGGTTGTAGTAGACGAATCGATGTCTGCCTACACGCGTGTCCCCCGTTTGGGGGTCTACTGGGCGGGACCGACCAGGCGCGAGAAGATCCAGCCCTCGGCGCCCTCCGCGGTGCGCACGCGCAACCAGTCGCTGTCGGCGACGGTGCGGTGCTCGAGCACCTCGAGGACCTGGCCATCACGCAGCGCCGCGATCTGGCGACCGCGTGGTGGATCGGCGCGCAGGATGGCGCCGACGCCGCCGGTGTTGGCCACCTTGACGTGCTCAGTCGTCTGTGCCGGCTCGGGCTCAGACGCCGCTGGCGCGGGCGGGCCGGCGTCGGCGTCGGCAGGCATGGCCGCCACGGGCTTGGGCAGGAAGTGCGGCGTGTTATCCGCGAAGATCTGTTTCGGGTTGATAGCCGCGATCTGCCTCGCTTCTTCTGACGGCCCTTGTTTGGCCTGATTCGAGGCGACCAGGTACGCGACCAGCGGCAGAACGAGCAGCAGCACGGCGACAATGCGCGCGATGGGCAGCTCGGCGCCGGGACCAAGCGCATAGTTTGCGCTGCGCGTGGTGACGTGACTCGTGCGTACGGCCATGCGTGCTGCTCGACGATTTGTTAAGCATGCTGCGTGCCGTCGCCGGTGCGGGGCAAAATCGGCATGTATCTTGCCCCTGCGTAGGCATGCAAAGAGTCGAGCGCACGATTCGCGTCAAGGCGCCTGCCTCGCAGGTCTACCAGTTCTGGCGCAACTTCGAGAACTTCCCACGGTTCATGGAGCACGTCGAGGACGTGCAGATCAGCGACGCCGAGGGTCGCCTGTCGCACTGGAAGATCCACGGGCCGCTGGGCAAGAGCGTCGAGTACGACGCCGAGCTTACGGAGGACCATCCGAACAAGGCGATCGGCTGGAACTCGCGCGAGGGTGACATGGGCACCACGGGCACGGTGACGTTTACCGAGATCGGCGGCGACACCGAAGTGCACGTCATCATGCAGTGGGCCTCACCGCCCGGTGGCCCCGTCGGCGAGGCCGCCTCGCGAGTGCTCCAGAATCCCGACAAGATGATCGAGGAAGACCTGCAGCGGTTCAAAGACATCGCCGAGGGGCGCGTCGGTTCGGGCCTTCGTCGCTAGCCTGCGCGCGCGAGCGTCCATGCGAGGCCTGGGAACAGGCCCAAGATGATGACCAGGGCGGCTGCCAGGGCTATCCCCGGACTAGTAACCGGCAGCCGCTCGGCGGCGCTGGCGCGGAGCGCGGCGAAGATTTCGGGAATCGGGCGCAGGTAGTACAGCACGCTGAAGACGCCGCCGGCGACCGCGATCAGGGTGGGTATGGCGCCGGCGGCTTGCCAGGCCACGACCAGGACGGCCAGTTTGGCCCAGAAGCCAGGCGTGGGCGGGATACCGCTGAGCGAGAACAGGCCGAGCGCCAGCGCGGCGGAGCGGAACCGGCCGAGCGTGCTGATGTCGCCCGTAGGTGTCGTGGCCAGGGCCGCGAAGACCAGCATGGCCATGGTGCCGTAAACAGCGGCGTAGAACGCGGCGGTGATCGGGCCACTCGGCCCGGAGCCCACAGCCAATGCGATAAACCCGGCGTGGGTGACGGCAGAGTAGCCCAGCATCCGCCGCAAGTCGCGGCCCTGCGCGAGCGCCCCAAACGTGCCCCAGACGATCGTGACCGCGCCGACCCAGACCAGCACTTGCGCGACCGGCACCCCCGTCGCCAGGACCAGCCGACCCAGGGCAAAAGCCGCGGCGAGCTTGCTCGCGCTCATCACATAGCCCGCCAGAGCGGGTGCCGCCGCCGTATAGGCGTCCAGGCCACCCCAATGCAATGGGAACACCGCCAGCTCAAAGGCGATGCCCAGGCCAACCAGCACGGCGCCGATGAGCGTCGTCGTATTGCTGAGCTGCGCCGCCTTCGGAAAGCCAAACGAGCCCGTGCCCAGGTAGATCAGCCCGAGGCCGTACAGCAGCCCGCCCAGTGAAATGGCGCCCAACACGAAGTACTTGAAGGCAGCCTCGAGCGGCCGCGCGCCGCGACCAATGGCGACGAGCGTGACGGCGCTGAGCGCCAGCGTCTCCAGCCCGACGACCACCTGTAGCAGATCCCCGGCGCTGGCGAGCGCAATAGCGCCGGCCGTGCCCAGCAACAAGAGCGCCGCGGTTTCGGCAACCTGGGCCGGCACCTCCGCTTCGAGCGCGGGCAACAGCAGCAGCGCAATCGTCGCCACGAGGGACAGCCCGACGATCGCCAGGGCAAAGGGCAGCGGCGCCTGCAGGCCAACAATCGCGGCGACCAGCGCGAAAGGCACACCGAGACCTACCGCGACCGTCGCCTTTGTTGAAATCACGTTGACAAGCAGCAGCACGACGATGGCGCCGAGCACCAGTACGCCGATGGCCAACAACGCGTGATTCGACATGCCCAGGTTGGGTGGCACGAAGGTCATCTGAGGCTCACGCGGACCAGGACGATCGCGGCGACGGCGAGCAAGGAGCCGAAGGCATAGCGCGGCAGCACGCCGGATTGCACGCGTGCGAGCCCCGACGAGACGGCGTAACCGGCGTCGGCGATAGCGCGCACCCACGTCGCGGCGCCGTAGGAGGTGTCGGCGCTCGCGGGCGCAGCAGCCTGCGCGGGCGCACGCTGGCTGAGCCACCAGGCGATCGCGAAGCCGATTGCACCGAGGGCGAACGCGGCCAAACCCGGCAGGCTCAGGTTGATCAAGCTGGGCACGTGCTCTATCTCGCCAGCTGTGTCGCCGAGGTGCCCGACCAGGTACGAGCCCAGCCAGCCAAAGGCCACGGCGCCGACCATCAATGGCACCAGCGCCCAATTCATTGGGCGTTCAATGTCGGGATCGCGATGCACCGTGTGCGGGTCGTTCGCGGGCGCCAGGTACACGATCGAGAACAATCGGCCTATGTACAGCCCGGTCAGAATGACCCCACCGAGCAGCAGCCAGCCGACGATCGGCTGCTTTTCGAGCCCAGCCTCGATAATCGAGTCCTTGCTGTAGGAGCCGGCCGTGATGAGTGGCATGCCGATCAGCGCCAGCGAGCCGATCAGGAAGCCCCAGCGGCTGTAGGGAAAGAAGCGTCCGAGTCCGCGCAGATCGAGCAGGCCCTCGCGGCCGGCGGCGCCGTGGATGACGATGCCCGCCGCCAGGAACAACAGCGCTTTGAAGGCGGCGTGCGTGAACAGGTGGAACAGAGCGGCGAAGGGCGCGCCAACGCCAACCGCCGCAAACATGTAGCCGAGTTGGGCGACCGTCGAGTATGCGATGCCTTTCTTGAAATTGGCCTGGAAGTAGCTCGCCACGCTTGCCGCGAGCGCCGTCGCGACACCGACGGCTGCGATTGCGAGCATGGTGTTTGGTGCCAGCGCGAGCAGCGCATGCGTGCGCACGAGCAAGTACACGCCGGCGGCGACCATCGTCGCGGCGTGGATCAGTGCGCTGATCGGCGTCGGGCCGGCCATGGCGTTGGGCAGCCAGAAATAGAGTGGACCCTGGGCCGACTTGGCCGCGGCGGCGATGAACAGCAGCAACGCCAGGAATTCGGCGCCGCCTGGGTTTCTTGTGCACTCGGCTGTATGGAGCGTGACGAGGGCGCCGCAGCCGCTCGGGACGATGGACGCGGCGAGCAGGAGGGCACCGTCGCCGATGGCGTTCGCGGCGAGTGCCTGCAGGCCAGCGCCGAGGGTGCCCGGCTTGTCGCGCCAGAACGAGATGAGCAGGAAGCTCGAGATACCGACGCCGGTCCAGCCGATCAGCAGCACGGCCAGGTTGCCGGCCAGGACCAGCGTCGCCATGGACGCGACGAACAGGTCGAGATAGACGAAGAAGCGTCGCTTGCCAGGGTCGTCGGCCATGTAGCCGAGCGAGTACAGGTACACCAGACTGGCGACGAAGCCGAGGATGGCTAGCAGGAGTGCGCTGAGCGGGTCGGCGAGCGAGCGGAAGGCGCCGTCCGCGAGGAACGGAAGCCAGTTCAGGTAGGTGACGCTGGCCTCAGTGCCCTGCGCGAACGCGATGGCCGCGATCACGAGCAGAACCACCGGCCCGGGCAAGCTGGCGTAGCCCGCCCGCTTCTGGTCTTTGGGGATCCCACTGGCCGTGAGCACGAGGCCAGGCAGCGCGAAGATCCAGGCCCAGGCCAGAAGCTCGCTCATCCGCGGATCTCAGCTGCCTCGTTCACATCTGGCACCGTTCTGCGTCGGAAGAATGCGAGCGCCAATGCCAGGCCGATGACGGCCTCCGCTGCGGCCAGCACGAGCACGATCAACGCCGCCGCCTCGGCGTCAGCGCCACCGCGCACCCGCGCACCGAGCACGATCAGCAAGTTGGCGGCATTGAGCATGATCTCCACGGCCATCAACATGGCCACCGGGTGCCGATGCAGCAACGCCCCCGCCGCGCCCACGGCGAACAGCATGGCGCTGGTAGCCAGAACCAGGGTCTCGGAGCTCATTGATGCATGACCAGGCGGCGGGGTTCGGTTGCGGCCTGGGGCTTGGGGGCCACTCTGGGGCGCGGTTCGTGGCGGCGCCAGATGACGACGGCGCCGACCATGGCTACCAGGAGCAGGGGAGCGGTGAGCTCGAAGGCGACCAGGAGCGGGCCGAAGAGGGCTCGGCCTACGGCGGCCACGCCGAGGTCGGCGACGGCACTCGCGGCGGTGGCTAGTGGGGCGCTGGCGGCGAACGACGCGAACAGGGCCACTAAGAGCGCAGCGGCGGCTACGGCGGCCATGACCAGTCTGGAGCTCCCAGGCGCCAACTCGCGGCCGCCTGTCGGCAGCAGCGTGACCACAAACAAGAACAGCACCACGATCGCGCCGGAGTAGATGATCAGCTGACCCACGGCGACCATCGGCGCCGCCAGCAGCGCGAATAGCGCCGCCAGGCTCAGGCTGTGAACCAGCAGGGCGATGGCCGCATAAATCGGCCGGCGGACGAGGATCACGGCCAGTGCCGACAGCACCGCCACCAGACAGCCCACGGCCAGCGGCGCGAACAGCTCACTCATTGGTCAGCGCGCCACCCCGCCCGGCCCAGGGCCCTCCACCCCCCCCCCGCCCGCAGCGTACTACGGGCACCGTCACGGGAACCGTCACGCCATCGCCCGAAAGCGTCATTGCGATGTCACAATTTCGAAGGTCATGCCATGGGGTGGTGCCGCTCTTCGGGCGGGGTGGTGCTGGGCGCATCGATTGGGCGGTGGCGGCGGTAGACCTCGCCCAGGTCTTCGTCTTCCGGAATCTCTCGGCGCAGCTCGGGGTCTAGCTCATCGACGTCGGCGTGGTACTGGCGGCGGGGCGCGTACTTTTCGGGGTCGAGCAGCATCTCCTTGGTGTAGACAAAGTCGCGCCGATCGAAGTCGGCCAGCTCGTACTCGGGGCCGAGGCGGATCGCGTCGACCGGGCAGGCTTCCTCGCAGTAGCCGCAGAAGATGCAGCGGATCATGTTGATCTCGGACACCTCGGCGAACCGCTCGCCAGTCGACACCGGAGCAGCGGCCGGGTTATCGGCGCCGCGTACGTAAATAGCACTCGACGGACAGGCGGCGGCGCACAACTCGCACGCGATGCAGCGTTCCAGGCCATCCTCGTGGCGGAACAACCGGTGCCGACCACGGAAGGCCGCCGGCAGGCGTCGTTTGACCTCAGGGTAGGAGAACGTTATCGGCGGTTGGGCGGCATGGCGCAGGACGGTCCAGAAGCCCTTGCCCAGTGCGCGCATTCCGTCAAACATCGACTAGCGGCCTCCTGAAAAGAAGACGACGAGCACCCCGGTGACCAGCACGTTCAACAAGCCGAGTGGGAGCAGGACGCCCCACGACAGCCGCATGAGCTGGTCATAGCGCAACCGCGGTAGTGTCGCGCGCAGCCAGACGAAGACGAACGCGAAGAACGTCATCTTGATGAGCAGCCACCACGGCCCGGGCAGCACGTTGAATGGTCCGGTCCAGCCGCCGAAGAACAGCGTCGCCGCAATCGCCGAGACGGTCAGCACGTTCACGTACTCGGCGATGTAGTACATGCCGAAGCGGAAGCCGCTGTACTCGGTGTGATAGCCGGCCACGAGCTCCTGTTCGGCCTCGGGCAAATCGAAGGGTGCGCGGTTCGTTTCGGCGATCGCGGCCGTGAAGTACAGCAGGAACCCGAGCGGCTGGAGCACCACAAACGGCACTGAGCGTGCCTGCTCGAGCACGATCTCGCCGATCGACAGCGTGCGCGTGCCGCTGACCAGGACGACGCCGACCAGCGCGAGGCCGAGCACCAGCTCGTACGAGACCACCTGGGCGCCGCCGCGCAGCGCGCCCAGCAGCGAGTACTTGGAGCCTGAGGCCCAGCCGCCCAGCACCACGCCGTACACGCCCAGCGAGCTCACGCCGATCAGGTACAGCAGCGCCACCGGCATGTCCTGCACGATCAGCTCGATGTCGCGACCGAACACGCTGATGGGCGGCCCGATGGGAATCACGGCGAACGCCGCCAGTGCAGCCACGAGCGAGATACCCGGTGCAAGCGGGTACAGAAAACGGTCGGCGTTGCGCGGCAAGATGTCTTCTTTGAAGAACAGCTTCAGCGCGTCCGCGACCGGCTGCAGCAACCCGGTTGGTCCAACCCGGTTCGGGCCAATGCGAATCTGCAGGCGACTTATCGCGCGTCGCTCGAACCAGGTCATGTACGCCATGCCGGTGAGCAGGGCGATGATGATGACCAGCGATCGGATCGTGTCGACGAGCACGTCAAACACGCGCGACCAACGCCTCCTGGGTGAGGCTGGCACCGAGCTCCGGGTGGTCCTCGATCATGGCCGCGCGGATCCGCGTGAGTGACTCAGGGGCGGCGACTCCCAGGCGCTGGGCAAGGCTGGCAACAATGGCCCACTCGGCGCGGGCGTGCGCGGGCGGCGCGGCGCCGCCCTCCTGGTGCTGCAGGCGGCCCTCCAGATTGGTGATGCTGGCCTGGCGCTCGTACGAATGGGCCATCGGCAGCAGGATATCCATGCGTGAGTCGTCGCTCGGGTAGGCCGATCCGACGACGATCAGCCGGGCGCTTCCGCCAACCGCGGACCAGTCCTCATCGCCGATGGCCAGGACTGTCGCGGCTCCGACGACGGCGGACGGATCGCCCGCGGCGAGGGCGGGCGCAAGCTCGTGGGCGCCGCGAGCATTGGCGCCGAGCAGCGGCGCGCCGACGATGCCGTCGGTCGGGTTGGCGCCGAGCGCGGTGGCGAGTTTCTCCAAGCCGACCCGGCCGGAGCCCACAACTGACGGGTGAGCCAGGAGAGCGGCGGGGGCCACGCCACGCACCGCGGCGGTCGCGGCGAGCAGATCGGCTGGGGTCTCTTTGCTGACGCTCCCGGCTAGCGCGTCGGCGAACGCGGGCACCAGGGCGAGGGGGTCGCCGCGGAGCCACTGCGCAGTGTCGCGCCACAGGCCGTTGGACTCGCCGAGCACGACTAGCTTGGCGCCGGCGACGACCGCGCGACGGATCCACAGCGCCAGCACCGGTAGCTCGCTCCATGCGTCGAGACCGACCAGGACGATGCTCTTGCAGCGGGCCAGGTTTGCTATGGCACCGGCGACCGGCCACGAGCCGCCCTGCGCGGGCCACAGCGCGCCGGGCAATCGGGAGCTGAGCTGTTGCAATTGCCAGAACGCCTCGTTCGACAGGCCCGCGGAAGCCAGGACACCGCCGTTGCTGGCCAGTAGCTCGCTGGCGTAGCCGATAGCCTCATCCCATGAGCTCGGAACGAGCGCGCCACCGCGGCGGAGCATTGGACGCGTCAGCCGCTCGCGACTGGGCAGCGTGTCGAAGCGTCCGCGATCGCACAGCCAGCCGCCGTCGACCTGCGGGTTCTCGCGCGCGACCAGGCGCAGCACGTCCTCGGTCCGACTGTGGACTTCGACATTGCAGCCCACCGCGCAGGCGTTACACACCGATGGCGTGCGCACGAGATCCCACGGCCGCGCTTTGAAGCGGTATTGGCGACTTGTCAGCGCGCCAACGGGACACAGCTCGATCGTGTTGCCAGCGAAGATCGAATCGTACGGTTCGCCGGTCAGTGTGGCGATTTCGCTCTCGGCGCCGCGCCGGATCGCCGCGAGCGCCTCATCGCCGGGAATCTCCTGGTGGAAGCGAACGCAGCGGTAGCACATGATGCACCGCTCGCGGTCGAGCACGATCTGCGGCCCGAGCGGGAATGCCTTTTCCTGGTGGCGCTTTTCCTCGGTGAAGCGCGACACGCCGAGGCCGTAGGTGAACGTATTGTCCTGGAGCGGGCACTCACCGCCCTTGTCGCAGATCGGGCAATCGAGCGGATGATTGGCCAGCAACAGCTCGATCACGCCGTTCTGCGCCGCGATTACCTCGGGCGTATCGGTATGGACGATCATGTCCGCGCCGACGGGCGTGGTGCACGCCGTCTGGAGGCGCGGCAGCTTCTCGATCTGGACCAGGCACATCCGGCACGCGCCGACCGGCTTGAGCTTGGGGTGGTAGCAGAAGATCGGGATCTCGAGATCGATCAGCTTGGCCGCTTCGACGAGTAGGGTGCCCTTGGGCGCGGTCACGCTTTGACCGTTGATCGTCAGCGTGACAGTGTCGGGCGGAGGCGCGGGCGTTTCGGTCATCTACCAGGCCGGAAATGGGCAGCGCTGCTCGTCAATGTGCTGCTCGTATTCCTCGCGATACTGTTTGACCGTAGCAACAACGGGGCTGGTGGCGAAGTCGCCCAGCGCGCATAGCACCTTACCCGAGACCTCGCCCGACAGCGACAGCAGCAGGTCCAGGTCCCCGGGCGCACCGCGGCCCTGCTCGATCCGCTGCAGGATTTTGAACAGCCACGACGTGCCCTCGCGGCACGGGGTGCACTTGCCGCACGACTCATGGCGGAAGAACTCTTCCATCAGCGCGGCTGCGCGGACAATGCACGTGTCCTCGTCGAGCACGATCAGCGACGCCGAGCCAAGCATCGACCCCGCTGCCTGGACCGAGTCGTAATCGAGCTTTGTGTCGAGCTTGTCGGCTGTCAGGATCGGCGCCGAAACGCCCGCGGTCAGTACGCCCTTGACCGACTTGCCGCCGATCACCCCCTCGCCGTAGTCGTCGATCAACTCGCGCACGGTGACCGCGCCGAGCGGCAGCTCATAGTTGCCCGGTCGATTGACGCGCCCCGACAGGCAGAAGATCTTCGGTCCTGTGTTGCGCGGGACGGTGCCGAGCGAGTTGTACCAGCCGCTGCCGCGATCGATGATCGCGGGCACGTTGGCCAACGTTTCCACGTTGTTGATGACCGTCGGACGCCGATAGAGACCTTCGACGGCGGGAAACGGGGGGCGCGACCGAGGCATCGGCCGACGACCCTCGAGCGACTCGAGCAGGGCCGTCTCTTCGCCGCAGATGTACGCGCCCGCGCCGCGGAAGACCAGAATCCGGACGTTGACTTGCGTCTCCAGGCAGCCGCGGCCGAGGATGCCGGCCAGTTCGGCATCGGCGATCGCCGCCTCGATGCGATCGGCCGCTTCGACGTACTCACCGCGAATGTAGATGAACGCCGTTTCGGCGCTGATGGCGTAGCAGCACAGGGCGATGCCTTCGAGCACGCGATGCGGCTCGACTTCGATCAGCTCGCGGTCTTTGAACGTGCCGGGTTCTGATTCGTCGGCGTTGACCGCGACGTACTTGGCACCCGGTGACTTCGGAATGAAGCCCCACTTGTTGCCGGTCGGGAAGCCCGCGCCGCCTCGGCCACGCAAGCCCGCCGCCTTGACCTCCTCGACCACCTGTTCGGGCGACATCTTCTGCAGCGCCTTGCGCCAGGCCGCGTAGCCGCCCTCGGCCTCATATTCGGCCAGGCTGACCGGAGTGGTGCGGCCCGGATGCGTCAGCAGCACGGGCTCATAGTCGAGCGCGATCGTCACGCGCGGCGGAGCTCCTGGATCAGCTGGCTTACTGCTGGCCCGGTCAGGTTCTCGCGGTATTCGTCACCGAGGCGAGCCATCGGCGCGCGGTGGCAGGCGCCGAAGCATTCGCTGGTGCGTTCGACGTCGACATAGCCGTCGGCAATCTCCTGGCGCAGTCCATCGTGCAACTCGCGCAGCAACGCTTCGGCACCGCGCAACGCACATGGCAACTGTGCGCAGACCACGACCATATGCTTGGCTGGCGGCTCCTGACGGAGCATGGTGTAGAAGGTCACCAGCTCGAACGCCGCCGAGTGCGGCACGCCGACGAGGTCAGCAGTTTCGACGACGGTCTCGGACGGCAGGTAGCCCACGTCACCCTGGGCCAGCTTCAAGGCCGGCAACAGTGCGGTGCGGCGTTCGGGATAGGCGTCGACCAGTTTGCGGATAGCCTCGCAGGTGGCGTTCGAGAGTGGCACTAACGATCCACTTCGCCCATGATCGGGTCCAGGCTGGCGATGCACGCTACGACGTCGGCAACGGCGCCGCCCTCGGTCAGCTTGGGCAGCGCCTGCAAATTCGCGAATGACGGTGCGCGCTCGTGGACACGGATGGGTCGACCCGACCCGTCGCTGACGATATAGAAGCCGAGCTCACCGCGCGGCGACTCGACGCCGACGTACGCCTCGCCGGCAGGCGGCTTGATGCCCTCGGTCCACAGCTTGAAGTGGTGGATGACCGCTTCCATGCTCTTGGCGAGCTCCTCGCGCGGGGGCGGCATGACCTTGCGGTCCTCGGTACGCACCGAGCCGCCAGGCAAGCGGTCGAGCGCCTGGCGGCAGATTCTGACGCTCTCGCGCATCTCGGCAATGCGAACCAGGTAGCGGTCGTAGCAGTCGCCGACCGTGCCGGTGGGCACCGCGAACTCGTACTGCTCGTAGCCGCAGTACGGATTCGTCTTGCGCAGGTCGAGCGCCGTGCACGAGGCGCGCAGCGTCGGTCCGGTGACGCCCAGGTCGAGCGCATCCTGCGCCGACAGGACGCCAACGCCCGCGGTGCGCTCCTTGAAGATCGGGTTACCCGTCAAGAGGCCCTCGTAGCTGTCGATGTAGGCCGGCATTGCGTCGACAAAGGTCGAGATATCGGCAATCAGGTCGGCATCGAGGTCGCGCACCAGGCCGCCCGGGCGGATGAAGGACGTCATCATGCGCACGCCACTCATGCGCTCGAAAAAGTCGAGGATCTTCTCGCGCTCGCGCCAGACGTACAGGAAGGGCGAGCTGGCGCCCAGATCGAGCGCCATCGAGCCCACGAACATCAGGTGCGAGGCAATGCGTGTGAGCTCGGCCAGCAGTACCCGCAGGACTGTGGCGCGCGGCGGGATGTCGCACTGCAGCAGCTTCTCGAGCGACAGGGCATAGGCGAGGTTGTTGCCCAGCGGGTTGAGATAGTCCATGCGGTCCGTGAGCACGACGCCCTGTATGTACGTCTTGGCCTCGAAGGTCTTCTCGATACCCGTGTGCAGATAGCCGATCACCGGACGGCAGTGGACGACGACCTCGCCGTCGAGCTTGAGCTCGAGGCGCAGCACGCCGTGCGTCGACGGGTGCTGCGGACCCATGTTGACCGTAAGGAGCTCGCGCTCCTCACGGGTGTTGGGTGTCGGGTGTTGGGTGTTGGGTGTCATCGGTAGGTCCCATCACCCATGACCCAATACCCATCACCTCGGGCGCTAGCCCGTGCCATACACGCTCTGTGTGACGGTGAAATCGACGGGTTCGGCGCCGAGCGGCTCGGTGCGCCGCAGCGGATAGCCCTGCCAGTCATTGGGCATCATGATCCGCGTCAGATCGGGATGGCCGCTGAACTTCACCCCGAACAGGTCGAACACCTCGCGTTCGTACCAGTTCGCGCCGGTGATGCTGGGCGTAATGCTCGGCGACTCGCTATCGGTGCGCGTCTTGAGTCGCAGCCAGGTGTGCTGCGACATCGAATAAAACAGGTACACCAGCTCGAATCGGTCTTCACGGGTCAGACGATCCACGGCGGTGAGATCGACGAAGCGTGGGTGGTCCAGCTCGAACCGGATCTTGTCCACCGCGTCCGTGAACGCGCTGAGTGGCACGCGTACGGTCGGAATGCCGTCGGCGGGTGAGGTGACCTCGCCTGCCTCGAACGCGGACTGGAGTGTTTCAGCGGAGACGGCCAAACGCGGGTGACCTAGTTTGGTGCGTGGGTGATGCCCACGCCGGGCGTGGTCTGGGCGCCATGCGCCGCCGAGCGGCTGTTGGCGGCAACGCGTTCCTTGAGCTTGATCAGACTGTCGAGCAGCGCATCGGGCGTAGGCGGGCAGCCAGGCACGTATACGTCGACCGGCACGATCTTGTCGACGCCCTGGACCAGGGCGTAGTTGTTGAACACGCCGCTACACGACGCGCAGTCGCCCATGGCGATCACCCACGGGCCATGTCGAAGCGCGAGGCGCCCGTGGCCATCATCTCGATGGCGCAGCAGGCCAGGCCGAACGTGACCGGCCAGATCGAGGACTCCCGCGCCCAGTCCTCCAGGCGACTCAGGATGAACCCTGGGGCTCCGTCCTTATGGTCGGATTGACCGTTGGTTAGCGCCATTCAAGTGCACCTCGAGCCCGCGCATACAGGTAGCCGACGCCGAGCACGACGAAGAAGCTGAGGACGGCGACGATGCCGCCCCAGCTCAACTCGCGCAAGATGACGGCCCAGGGATAGAAAAATAGGGCTTCCACATCGAAGATCAGGAACAGCATGCCGACCAGGGCGAACCTGACGGGCCAGCGGGTTTCGGTGGTGATGGGCTCAGAGACGCCACTCTCGTAGGGTCGCGCCTTCGCGTCGCTGGGCAACCGCGGCGAGAGCCGACCGGTCAGCAGCAACAGGGCTGCCACGAGCAGGGTGGCGAGGACGAGGTAGGTAGCCAGAGCTGGCGGCGCGAGCGTCACGGACAGCCGGGTTCAGCGGCGCTGCTGCTTAGATGGGCACCGCATCGCCGCGCCGCGCGGGTACTTGCATCACAGTATAGAGGACGGCCGCCCGGTGGTACGCTTTCCGTTGCGCGCACGCAATGAGGCGGCGGAAGGGGCGGGCATGAAAGTCCACGAGATCATGACGCCGAACGTGATCAGCGTCGACGAATCGTTGTCGGTTCGAGAGGTGGCGCAGTTGCTGAACCGACATCGCATCAGCGGCTTGCCCGTCTGCGACGGCAACGGCCACATGGTTGGGCTGATCACCGAGTATGACGTGATCGCCAAGCCCGATGCGCGTTCGGCAGGCGAGGCGATGAGCCGCGATGTCATTGCCGTGATGGAAGACACCGGCGTCGACGAAGTGCGCTTCTTGCTCGTCAATCGCAAGATCAAGCGCGTCCCTGTTTTGCGCGGCCAGAAACTGGTCGGGATCGTTTCGCGCGCCGACCTGGTGCGCGAGATTGCGCTGACCTGGGTGTGCCAGGTATGCGGCGACAGCGAGCGTGGCCGCAACCCGCCAGATCAGTGCCCCAAGTGCGGCACCCCCTCCGGTTTCGAGCCCACCGAATCACCTCCTGTCGGCGAAGGCGCCGACGTTTCGTCCCAGAAGTGCCCTACCTGTGGGCAAGACCTGCCCGATTAGGAAATTAGGAAAAGGCGCGCGTTTGCGTCGTCTGTGACACGCTGAAGCGCCACGCGCGCGAGCGCATGCCAATTCGGCGGGCTCACACAGTCGCGCTTTGGTTCTAGAAACTAGCGCTTGTCGAGGGGCACGACCTTGCGATCGGGGGGACCCACGTACTCACCGCGCGGGCGAATGAGGCGGCCGCCGGTTAGTTGTTCTTCTATGTGCGCTACGTAGCCAGCGGTGCGGGCTGTGGCGAAGATTGACGTGAAGAGATCGCTCGGAATGCCGAGGGAGTGATAGAGCCCAGCGGAGTAGTAGTCGACATTCGGGTTCAGGCCCAGACCGTCGGTCACCACCATGCGCACTGACTCCTGGATCTCGGCGATACCGGAGACGCCGCAGGCTTCGGCAACTTCGCCGGCGAGCTTCTTCAAAATCCGAGCCCGAGGGTCCCAGGTCTTGTAGACGGCGTGGCCGAAGCCAGGGAACCGTAGATTGGGATTGGCCCGCTCCTCGCGACTGGCGCTCTGATAGCGGTGTAGCCGGTCTTCGGCCCAGGCGCGAGCGCGGTCAGGCGAGCCGACCTCCTGGATCATCTCGATGACGTCTTCGTTGGCGCCGCCATGCCGCGGACCCTTCAACGCCGCCAACGCCGCGACCATCGAGCTATGCAGGTCAACGTACGTTCCAGCGGCGACGCGCGCCGCAAAGCTCGACGCGTTGAACTCGTGTTCGGCGTGCAGCGTCAGCGCGACATCCATGGCGTGCTTGGTCAGCTCGTCGGGCTCTTCGCCGAACAGCATGTACAGGAAGTTCGCCGCCGCGGGCAGGTCAGCGCGCGGCGGCACGGGCTCTTTGCCATCGCGCATGCGCGCCCGCGCCGTGACGATGGTGGGCACCTGGCCCTGGAGGCGTTCAGCCTGGCGGCGGCGCGCGGCGGGATCCATGGATTCTGATTCGGGATCGTGCACGGCGAGGAGCGAGACGCCCGTGCGCAGCACCGCCAGCGGGTGTGCTTTGGGCGGGATCATGCGCAAGTGATCGAGCACGACGCTCGGTAGCTCGCGGCCTGCGGCGAGCCGCTGTTTGAAGGCGTCGAGCTGCGCGCGGTTGGGCAGCTCGCCTTCCCAGAGCAGGTAGACGACTTCTTCGAAGGTCGCGTGCTCAGTCAAATCTTCGATCGAGTACCCGCGATAGATCAGCCTCCCAATCCGGTAACCGTACTGCTGCAAGGGTCGCGCCGGGTGCCATGCGGCTGCCAGTTTTCTGCCACACACGCAGTGTTGTCGTCCTGAGGGGGAGCCTGCGACCCGGAGGATCCGCTTGCCCAGGCGGTCACGGGCGCGGATCCTTCGCAAGCTCAGGATGACAAGCGGAACCTAAAATGCGCGCGTGGACGCGGCGTTCGCCGAAGTCGTGCGCGAGCTGGTCATGACCCTGGCTGCTGGCGGCGAGCCGAGCTTGCCCGGCGGGGGCGGCCTCGCGCGGGTGATGCGCGAAACGGGCGCGCCGACCACGCGCGGTGCGGTCGAGACCCTGGCCGATCGCTGGTTTCGCGCCGTCCCGCTCCAGCAGCGTGGGGATAACGGCGCGCCGCTGCTGAACCGACCCGATCTGGGCGAATCGGAGAAGCTGCACCTGACGCTGACCGAGCACGTGGTCGGCCAGCGCCGCTGGCAAGAGCTGTCGAGCAACGAGTCGACGTTCTATCGCTATCGGCGCGCCGCGGTGGCCGCGCTCACCGAGCGCTTGTGGTCGGACGTCGCCGAGCGCCGCCTGCCGTCGAATCGGCCCCAGCCGGAGTACGTGCGCTTCATCGGTCGGGCCGGCGAGGTAGCGACGCTGCTGCGCTGGCTGGGCGAGCCAGGCGGCACAATCGTGGGCGTCGAAGGCCCGGGTGGATCCGGCAAAACGGCGCTGCTGCATGCCGTCGCCGATGGCTGCGAGGGCGCGGCTAAGAGCTGGCTGCCAACGGCGGTGCCCGACGCCAGGGAGCAGGTCGTGCCGCTCTTCGATGCCCTGGTGTGGGTGGTGTGTACCGAGGGCAGTGGCCTGGCCACCTTGTTCGAGGCAGTCGCACGGACGCTGGACTACCCGGGCTTGCTCGCGCGGACGATCGAGGATCGGCGTCAGGCAGTCCGCGATTTGCTCGGCAGGCGCGCCGTGCTGCTGCTGGTCGACGACGTCGATCGCGGCGATCCGGCGCTGCTCGCGTTCCTGGCCGATTTACCCGGCGGCAGTCGCGCGCTCGTGTCCGGGCGACACAGACTGCCAGCCGAAGTCCGGGCCTTGATGCCCGAACCGCTCACTGCCGACGCCGTGCGTGAGCTGCTGCTGTCTGAGGCAGAGCGGCAGGGCGCGCCCGAAATGGGCCGTGCGCTGCACGATGATATGGGCAGCTCACTGGCCGCGGCGTCGAGGTTCTGCCACTGTTAGCGGCGCCGACCGATCGCGCCACCCTCCTGGCCGCCGGTGGTGAGGCCGCGGCAGGGGCGCTCGACGAATTACTGGAGACGTCGCTGCTCGAAGTGAGCGGCGTGCCAACCGATGAGGGGCGACGCTACGCGCTACACACGGTTACGCGCAGCTTCGTCAGTGCGCATCTGCCGCTGGCGCCTGAGGCCGAGCGCGTTGCCATTGCGCGCCTGGTCGCCTACCACGCCGCGCTCGCCGAAGCGTGTGGCGGTTCGGCGCCGAACTGGAGGTCGTTCGGCCGCCTCGAACGCGAGCTGCCGAACATCATGGCCGTCGCCGAGGCGGCCAGCGCCCAGGCGCGCGATCGCGACGCCGAGCCCGCGGGCTCGGTCTTCGATGGCGCCATCCTGCAGTTGGCGCATGCGCTGCGCAACGTCTTTTCGTTCGGCGGCGCGTGGTCCGAGGGGCTGGTGCTGTTTCATCGCGCAATCGAGGCGGCACGACGGCTGGCCGACGCACGGGCCGAGGGCTGGAATCTGTACCGCCTGGGCGTGCTGCACTACGAGCTGGGCACCGGCGGCTACGCCGAAGCGAGTCTCCGCGCACGTGAGGCGCTCGAACGGCTCGGCGCCGCGGGCGATCTGCGCGGACGCGGCCACGCGCTGCGATTGCTCGGGCGTGCCACGCGCGCACGCGGCCAGCTGGGCGACGCGGAGCACCTGCTCGTCGAGGCCGAAGGGCTGTTGGCGACGCATGGCCATGGCGACGACATGGCCATCGTGCGGGCGAGTCGGGCCGACCTGTTGCGTTTGTCGGGTCGGCTCGAACAAGCATCGGTCGTCTACGAGGACGTGCTGGCCATGGGTCTGCGCGATCCGGTCACCGAAGCCAACGTGCGCAAGGATCTCGGCGAGATCGCCCTCGCGCGAGATGACCTGGCCGCCGCGCAGTCGTGCTTCGAGCAGGCCGAGGCACTGGCCTCGGCGGCTGGCGGCAGGGCGATCGTCGCCCACTGCCGGCTGGGTCAGGCGCGCGTTGCGCAGCGGCTCGAGCACACCGGCCGCGCGACTGACCTTGCACGCCAGGCGGCTGACCTGTTCGAGCGACTGGGCGATCTCGATCGCGCCTACGAAGCTCGCGCGGTGTCGTAGCCGCGCCGTGACTGCCGTCCGTTCGCTGCTGCGGCAGCGCTATGCGCTGCAGACGCGCATCGGCCAGGGCGGCATGGGTGTGGTCTACCGCGCGTTCGACGTGCAGACCGATCGGACCGTCGCGGTCAAGCAGTTAGTCGGCGTGCCACGGGCATCAGGGCGTGATCAAGAGGCCACCGTCCCTGCTGCGCGCGACCTTGAGCCTGGCGTGCGAGCTCGATAGTCGCGAAAAGATCAGCTCGATGACCTCGACGGGTTGATTGAACGGATGCTTGCGCGGTTGACCGTTGTGAATTAGCTCACTGCGGTCGCCTGCCGGCAAGCGTAGTGTGCCGGCGCATGTGGATCCGACCAGGCATTTCAGCGCTAGGCGCACTGGTATTGGACAAGCCTGAACCGAATCGCGACGTGGCTGTGACGGTGGTGGGCGCCTGTGGCGCGGATGCTGGATTTAGAAGAGGGTAGTGGTGCTTCCGCTGACGACGATTGAGATCGAGGTTCACGGCATCCGGCTGGCTGGCCTGGCGGATATGTTGTGCGAACTAGGTCGCGTGGAGCACCTGGATGAGCTGGGCACCAATGGGCCTCTGCTCGCCTCGGCTGGTGCGGACAGCCTGTTTCACTGCTTGTTCGGCCGCGACGCGATCCGCATGGCCATGGACCTCCTGGACGATTTCCCGACGGTCGCCCACAGTACGCTCTTCGAGCTGGCTCGCCTGCAGGGCGTCACCCACAATCCGCGCGGCGAGGAGGAGCCGGGGCGCGTCCTGCACGAGTACCGCCACCCGGACGATCCACACGCTATCCGTCTGAGTGAGGCGGGCTGGGACTTCCCGTATTTCGGCGCCGTCGACACCACTCCGCAGTGGATCAATCTGCTCGGCGCGTATTGCGCTCGCCACGGCAGCGCGATCCTGGACGAGCCAATCACCGATCGGCTGTGGCGGTCAGTGACCGTGCGCGACACGTTGCTGTCGGCGCTTGCCTGGATCGTCAGTCGCATGGACGACCCGATCGCGGGCGGCTATCTGTGGGTGCGTCGAGCGGCGTCGCACGGGATCGTCAATCAGGTCTGGGAAGACTCGCACGATTCGTACTACCACGCTGACGGGGCGCTGCTGGACCCGGCGCGGCCGTATGCGCCAGTTGCGGTCCAGGGCTATGTATACGACGCCTTGATGACCGCGGCCGGACTGCTCACGGCGTCGCCGGGAGAGCTGCCGTTGGATCCCGCGTGGTTGCGCAATCGCGCCGCGCGACTGCGGCGGCAGGTGCTGTCCGAGTTCTGGCTGGACGACCTGGGCACATTTGCGCAGGCGCTGGCTGTTGACGACGACGGCAGTCGGCGACCGGCGCGGGTGATTGCGTCGTCAGCGGGCCACTTGCTCGACGGGATGATCCTGGCGGGCGAGGACGCTGCTGCTCAGCGCACCGCGCTCATGCGGCGATTCGCCTGCGCCGATATGGTGAGTGGGGCAGGCATTCGGACGAAGTCGACGATGGCCGCGCGATTCCGCGCCGGCTCGTACCACAATGGCTCGAGCTGGCCGATGGACACGGGCGTGATCGCCGACGGTTTGCGGCGCTGGGGCCAGCTTGGCGTCGCCGACGACCTGGAGCAGCGCATCCTCAATGGCTGCCGCCTGACGGGCGGTTTCCCCGAGTTCCTGCGCGGCGAGCCCGACGGCCGACTCGCCGTCAACACCGAGATCGTCGACGCCATCGTCGACGGTGTGGCCAATCGACTCGAGCAGCCGCCGCAGGCCAATCAGGGCTGGACGGCGACACGCGTGTGGCGCATCTTGCGTCGCCGCGGCGCAATCGCGCTCGGGTAGATCTCAGGTAGGCCGCTGTTCGGGCTCGCCGTTGCCGGCGTTGGCCTTGCCGCGACCCCAATAAGCCTTGAAGGCCACCTGCTCGGGCTCGAGCCCCTTCGCCAGCGCTGTGCGTTTCAGGTCGCTGACCAGTTGGACCTCGCCGTTGATGTACACGTGGCCCCGTCCGTTCGGCAGGTCGAAGGACTCGAGCGCTTGGCGCAGCAGCGTGCTCTGCAATGCAGGCGTGCTGTCGCGATGCAGCCATGTGACCGCCTTGCTCGCGCTGGGGAGCTGATCGTTGCGATCGGTGACCTCGAGGAAGGCGAAGGCCGGGGTCTGTGCTGAGAGCGCCTCCATCATGGCCAGCGTGGCCGGTCCGGCGGTCTCGTCGCCGAGAAACAGATGCCACTCGGCGTCGGGATCGAGATAGATCTTGCCCCGCGGCCCGACGCCATTCACCCGGTCGCCCGGTCGGGCGTTCGCCGCCCAGTGGGCGCCGATGCCGTCGACGCCATGGGCAACGATGTTCAACTCGAGCGTCGCTTCCTGTGGGCGGTGTGAACGAATGGTGTAGCGGCGGCTGAGGGCTCGATCGCCAGCTTGGCCAAGGACCAGCATGACGTCCTGGCCAGCCTGCCAGGTGAAGTCCTTCAGGGTCGACGACGTGAGCGTGATGCGCCGCATACGTGGACCGAGATCGGCCGCCTCGACGACGGTGAGCTCCAATGGTTGGACGCCAGGGATGGCCAGCAGATTGGGCGGGATCGTCAGGGCTTGGGTTGGCACTACACGGGATCCTACTGGAACCAAATGCGTGGGACTGGTGTAAGAAAGGGCGAGTTACTCCGTGGAGGGCCGTCCACTGGAGGCCACACCGTCAACGGAAGAAGTTGAAGACAGCCGGCTCGTCGAGCTGGCGCGGCAGGGTGACGCCGGTGCGTTCGGACAACTGGTTCGCACCTACCAGCAGGTTGCCTTCCGCGTCGCGTACCTGATCGCGGGCGACGCCGCCGATGCGGAGGAGATCGCCCAGGATGCATTTCTCAAGGCCTACGCGGCACTCGCACGCTTTCGGCCGGACGCGCCATTTCGGCCATGGCTGTTGCAGATCGTGGCCAATGAAGCGCGCAATCGACGCCGCTCGGCGGGCCGTCGGGCGCACCTGGCGCTCCGCGCCGTCGAGGACCAGCGGATGGCTGCCTCCGGGGATGCGGCCCCATCTCCCGAGACGGCTGCGCTGGCCGAGGAGCAGCGGCAAACGTTGCTCGAGGCGGTCAATGGCCTGCGCGACGAGGACCGTCAGACAATCACCTTTCGGTACTTCCTCGAGCTGTCCGAGGCCGAAATGGCCAACGCACTGGGCTGCGCGCGCGGCACCGTGAAGTCTCGTCTGTCGCGCGCACTGGGCCGGCTGCGCGAACACCTGGCGGCGCGGGGGCCGCGTGGCTGACCAGACGTTCATGCTGGACGGCGACCTGGAGCGTGCGCTGCTCGATCTTGGCGCGCACGTCGCGTTCCCTGCCACGCCCGACCTCACTGCGCGGGTGCGCGTGCGGACTGCCGAAACCCGCGTGACGCCCGCGCGGCGCGGATGGTTCCCGAGCGGCGGCTGGCAGCGCGCGCTGACCGTCGCCGTGGTGGCCCTGCTGGTGCTGTTTGGCGCCGCGCTGGCTGTATCACCTGAGGCCCGGGATGCTGTAGCCGAACGGCTGGGCCTGAAAGGCGTGACGATCGAGCACGTGCCTGAGCTGCCGATGCCAACGGCTGTCCCGACGGCGGCACCGTCAGCCGCGCCGGCCGCGGTCGCGCCAAGTGCCCTACCAGTTCCGACGGCCACAACGCCGCCACCTGGCTCGACGCTCGGCCTGGGCCAGCGCACGAGCCTGGTCGATGCGCGCACACAAGCCAGCTTCCCGCTCCTGGTGCCAGCCGAGCTTGGCCCTCCGGACGCGGTGTACGCGTTGAATCCCAATCAGGTATCGCTGGTCTATAGCCCGCGACCTGGCCTGCCGGCCGCCCCGCAGACGGCAAGCGTCGGTCTGTTGATCACGGAGTACCGCGCGACGATCGATCAGCAGCTGTTGTTCGGCAAAGGCGTCCCGCCCGGCGGGCGCGTCGAGGAGGTCCGCGTCGGCGAAAGCCGCGCCTTCTACATCAGCGGCGCGCCGCACGTGTTCTTCGTCCGCGACGCCCGCGGCCAGGTCGTCGACGAACGCTCCCGCCTGGCCGGCAACACCCTGCTTTGGGAGCACAACGGCCTCACTTTACGCCTGGAATCAGCGCTCGATCGCGACGCCGCGATCGCTCTGGCTGCGACCGTCAGGTGAAGAGCGTGACCAGGCCGCCCATACGCACCGAGCCTGTCAGCTTAGGGGCGAAGGGGTCGCTCACGTCGTACTGGCGCAGCTCGCCGGTGCCCCAGCACGAGACATACAGGAAGCGGTCGTCGAGCGTCAGGTTGATGTCGGTGATCAGCGGTGGCACAGCGCCAAACGGCTGGAGCGCCGGTGGCAGCTGCTCCGGCGCGGCCGGCTCGGCCGAAACCTCGATCACCTTCTCGACGCCGAACTTGCCGTTCTCGCGATGCCAGACCCAGATCGACGACGACAGATCTCTCAACGACACAACCGAGTTGACGAAGCCAAAGCTCTTCGTCGGATCGTGCGGCGGCCGTAGCTCGAGCACCATCTGCTGCTCGGCGCCCAGGTGGCGGATCGCTATGTCGGGCGCGATGGCGAGCCGGTGGTGCTGGTCACGACAACGCTCCACGTCGCCCACCAGCAGATCTGGCACGACCCCGAGCACCCGTCGCTCCTGCGCCTCGGCCACATGAGGTGAGGGAATCGCATACTCTAGGCGCGACATCCTAGCGAGCCGGAGGGTCCGCGAACCGCAACGTGGCCGGGTCCGACACGGAGACGACGCGCCAGGGCGGCGTCACGATCCGCGATGTTGCACGCGCCGCGAATGTGTCAATCAGCACGGTCTCACACGTGCTGTCCGGGAAACGGCCCACGAGTGGACAGACCCGCCGCCGCGTCCAGGCGGTCATCCAGGAGCTCGGGTACCGGCCGAATCGCGTTGCTCAGAGCCTGGTCTGGCGCCGGCCGTTCGCGCTCGGGCTGATCATCCCCGACATCACCAACCCGTACTTTCCGACGTTTGCCCGCGGTGCCGAGGACCGTGTTCGCGAGCGGGGCTACACGCTGGTATTGGGCAACAGCGATTACGACCCGGAGCGCGAGGCGTCGTACCTGGACCTGGTGCGCTCGAACCAACTGGCCGGGGCGATCTACTGCTTGGGCGACGAGATGAGTCCCATTCTGAGCGAGCTCAATCACGCCGTCGTCGACGAAGGGCTAGCCGTGGTTATGGTTCACAGTCCGATGGCACGTGTGCCCACGGTGTGCGCGGACAATCGTCAGGGCGGCCGGCTCGCGGCCGAGCACCTGCTTTCGCTCGGCCATCGGGCGATCGGCATGGTCAGCGCGCTGCCGCTCGACGAGGGCATGGCCGATCGTGAGGTTGGTTTTCTGGATGCGCTGCGCCAGGCGGGCCTGGCGGTCGATCGCGCGGGCGTGCCGGTGACGTACGGCAATCATCAAATTGAAGGTGGCCGGCATGCCACCTCGGAGCTGTTGACGCATTCGCCCGGCGTGAGCGCGATCTTTGTCCTCAACGACCTCATGGCGCTCGGCGCACTCGAAGCTGCGCGCGGCACTGGTCGGCGCATCCCCGAGGACATCTCGATCGTCGGCTTCGACGACATCCCATTCGCGGCGCTGGCCAATCCGCCACTGACCACGGTCGGGCAGCCGATCCCCACACTGGGCGACACAGCCGCCCAACTGCACCTGCGCCCGATCGATCCCCGCGC
>WNFV01002775.1_pt1 | contig 23008 bp, 15 predicted proteins | sample 5400101 | NCBI WGS metagenome assembly WNFV01 (sample SAMN13153361, study PRJNA577476) | soil metagenome | isolation source: 115 cm soil or saprolite under grassland replicate 1 | place: USA:California | collected 2016-06-15 | reverse complement strand
TCGGCGCACGTCGAGGTCGCGCACGGTCTGCTGGCCGTCGACCAGTTCGCGCTGTTCTTCAAGATCGTGTTTCTGATGGCCGCCGCCATCACGGTGCTGATGTCGGTGCCGTACCTGCAGGTCGAAGGCGCGACGTCGCCCGGCGAGTACTACTTCCTGATTCTGTGCGCCACGCTCGGCATGATGATCATGGCGGGCGGCATCGACCTGATCACGATCTTTATCGGCCTCGAGACCATGGCGATCGCCTTTTACATCCTGGCCGGCTTCATCAAGCCGAGCCAGCGGTCGAACGAGGCGGCGGTGAAGTACTTCCTGCTCGGCGCCTTTTCGCTCGGCATCCTGCTGTACGGCATGTCGCTGATGTACGGCTTGTCGGGCACGACGAACCTCCGCCAGATGGCCACGCTGTTCGTCGGCCAGGAGCGCGATCCTCGGCTCGTGCTGGCAGTGATCCTCGTCGTCGCTGGCGTCGGGTTCAAGATCGCGGCCGTGCCGTTCCACATGTGGGCGCCCGACGTCTACGAAGGCGCGCCGACACCGATCACGGCATTCCTTTCCGTCGGCTCCAAGGCGGCGTCGTTCGCGATGCTAATCAGGATTTTCCTCGAAGGGCTGCCGGCGATGAGCGCCGACTGGCGCCTGCTCTTCGAAGCGGTCGCGATCGTGACAATGACGGTGGGCAACGTGGCGGCGCTGACGCAGTCGAACGTCAAACGCATGCTGGCGTATTCGTCGATCGCGCACGCGGGGTACCTGTTGATCGGCGTCGTGGCGGGGACATCGCGCGGTGTGACGGCGATGATGATCTACCTGTTCGTCTACTCGTTCATGCAACTCGGCGCGTTCGCCATCATCGTGCTGCTGCGCCGGCAGGACGTGATCGGCGACGAGCTGAAGGACTTGAGCGGCCTGCACGTCCGCAACCCCTTCGCCGCGTTCGCGATGCTGGTGTTCATGCTCTCGCTCGGCGGCATTCCGCCGACCGCCGGGTTCATGGGCAAGTTCTGGCTGTTCGGCGCGGCGATCGAATCGGGCTATTACTGGCTCGCGGTGATTGGCGTCCTGAACAGCGCCGTGTCGCTGTACTACTACGTGCGCATCGTCGTCTTCATGTATGTGAGGAAGGAAACGGCCGGGTCCGAGCCGACCATCGGGCCTGCGCTCAGCCTGGCGCTGGGCGTGGCGGTCCTGGCGACGCTCGGCCTGGGCGTCTACCCTCGGCTCCTTTTTGAGATTGCCGACGCATCGGCGCGCACCCTCGGCGTCGCCGGGCTGACGGCGGTGATCCGCTAAAAGCGTGCCACCCACCTCCGTCCCTCCCCAGGGACCTCCGTCCCTCCTCGGGACCTCCGTCCCGCCCAGCGACCTCCGTCCCGCCCAGGAACCTCCGTCCCTCCCCAGGGACCTCCGTCCCTCCCTCTGGGACCCCCGTCCCTCCAGGGACCCCGTCCTCGAGGCAGCTTGCCCGTCTGCCTCCTGAGTGAGCGGTTTCGGGGCTACGTGAACTTTTTCACAAGGTACGGTATACTCTGCGACGGTTCAGTTCACAGTTGACAGTCTCCAGTTGACAGGACCGCTATCTGTTGACTGTGGACTGTTCGCTATCAAAACGCAGGATAATGCCGCGTTTGCCATGGCGAAGAAGGACCCGACAGGCTTCCTGACGCGCGCCTCGAAGTCGCTCCAGGAAAACGCCGAACGAGCAGGGCCCGCGGCCGGCGCGAGTTACACGCTCATTGGCGCGATCATCGTGCTCGGTGCCATCGGTTATGCGATCGATTCCTGGCGCGGTACGGCGCCGTGGTTTCTGATTGGCGGGCTGATGCTCGGGATTGTCGTCGGGATGTGGGAGATTGCGAAGACCGTCTGGCCCTCATGAAGGAGGCGCGCTGGATGGTGGCGGCCGGCGTCGGTTCCTGGCTCGCGGCGGCGGTGTTTCTCGATCGGCGAACCGCCGTGGCCGTGCTGCTCGGAATGGTCGGTCCGCTCGTCGTCGTGAGCGGATCGTGGGTGCTGACGGAACGGACGTATCGGCGGACGCCCGAGCGGCTGACGGCGATGATGGTGGCCGCCTTCGTCGGCAAGATGATGGTCTTCGGCGCGTACGTGGCGGTGATGCTCGGCGTCCTTTCGCTGCGCCCGGTCCCGTTCGTCGCCAGCTTCACGGGTTATTTCATCGCGCTGTATCTGGCTGAGGCGCTGTGCCTGCGCCGGTTGCTGGCGGGCGGTTGAGTCGAGATGATGTTCCAAGAGCCACACGCGCTGGAAGCCGCCGAGAAGTTCAATGCCGGCAAGGTCATCATCGAACACGTGTCGAACAGCGGACACGAGCACCCGTTGATCAAGCTGCCGACGATCGCGGGAATCGACTTTTCCGTCACCAAGCACGTGCTGATGCTGTGGCTCGTGGCGGCGTTCGTGTTCATGGTCATCACCTGGATCGTGCGGCGCTACCTCAGGCAGGAGCGCCCGATTCCGTCCGGGCTGATGAACGGGCTCGAGGCCACCGTGGAGTTCGTCCGCGACACCATCGTGCAGCCCAACGTGGGACGCAAGTGGGTGAACACGTGGACGCCGCTCATCCTGACGTTCTTCATCTTCATTCTCTGCGCGAACGCGATCGGTCTCATTCCTGTGTTCGAGGTGCTGGGTCTGCTCGACCGCTGGGTGCTGCACACGAGCGACGACTCGTTCGTCAAGCACGTCATGCACGGCGGCTCGACCGCGACGTCGAACTTCAACGTCACCGCGGCGCTGGCCACGGTCACCTTCGGCGCGGTCATCGTCGCCGGATCGAAAGCGCACGGTTTCGTCAAGCATTGGACGAACCTCGTGCCGCACGGAATGGCGTGGCCGATCTACATCCTGCTGATCCCGATCGAGATCATGGGCATGTTCGTCCGGCCGTTCGCGCTGACCATGCGACTTGCGGCCAACATGACGGGCGGACACATCGCTATTCTCGCAATTCTCTCGTTCGTGTTCCTGTTCGCGGAAATGTTCGGGCGGGCCATTGCCGGCGTCGGCGTCGGCATGCTGGTGTCAGTGCCGCTCGCCGTCTCAATCTCCGGCCTCGAAATCATCGTCGTGCTGGTTCAGGCGTACGTATTCACCTTGTTGACGGCCGTGTTCATCGGCATGGCCATTCACGTTCATCACTAGGAGCGTGTCGTCCGAGAGATGTGAGCACGCTCCTAGCTAGTAGGCCGGCTCCGCCGGCAACTAGTCACGAAGCTTCGCCGCCTCCGAAGCTTTGTTGTCGCTGACAGGGACGAGGCGAAGCTTCGTTACACGGAGGATAGGAATGGCAGGTTTGTATTTGATGAGTGTCGCGCTGGGACTTGGCATGATCGTCATCGGCGCCGGGCTCGGGATCGGAAAGCTCGCGGCCGCGGCTGCCGAAGGCATCGCGCGCCAGCCGAACGCCGCCACGCAAATCACCGGCGCCGTGAATCTGCCGCTCTTCCTGCTCGAAGGCGTCGCGATTCTCGGCGAGGTGTTTGCGCTGCTGGTCCTGCTGCTTCACTACGGCGTCTAGGAACGCGATATGGACAACCCGCTCGTCCAGCCCGATCCCGGGCTGTTCATTTGGACGATTGTCACGTTCCTGGTGCTGCTGGGACTGCTCGCGAAGTTCGCCTGGCGGCCGCTGCTGCAGGCGCTCGAAAGCCGCCAGGAATCGATCCGCAAATCGCTCGACGATGCGCGGCAGGCGAAGCTGGAGCTGGAGCGGCTGCAGCAGGAATCGGCCGAGATCATCCGGCAGGGCCGGGTCGAGGCCGAAACGATCATTGCCAGAAGCCGCGGCGACGCCGAACGGCTGCGCGAAGAGATGAAGCAGAAGGCCAAGGCCGAAGCCGAGGGCATCATCAAGAACGCGGAGCGGCAGATCCAGCTCGAAACGGGTCGGGCGCTGCAGCAGATCCGCCGGGAAGCGGTGGATCTGTCTGTGATGATTGCGTCCAAGCTCATTCAGCGGAATCTCACCAAGGAAGACAACGAGCGGCTGATCGAAGACGCGCTCAAGCAGGTCGAGGGGCGCCACTAGTCGCCCTACACCCCAGCCCACCAGTTGATTCACCTGATCCACGCGGCCAGCTAGACGGCTTCGGACCGAATCCAGACCATCGGATTGGTCCGAACCGGAATCTTGGATTTCCAGGCTGTTTGCGCCTGTATTCGCTCTGTGACATGGCTCCAACTAATTGCGGGGAGGTCGGTTCGATGTTAAGCTCCCCGCCCTGAGAGACGAGCACGGTGTTTGCCTGTGCTGAGTCACTTCCAGGACATCTGCTGGTTCGCAAGTAAGGAGGGTGGCGTTCATGAAGCGTCGAGGGTTCCATCTGATCGTTGCATTGCTGGCGTGCCTGCTGGCGTCGACCCACGTGTTCGCGCAAGGCGGAGGCGCGAGCTCCACCGGGACGATTACGGGCAAGGTCACGGACGCGAGCGGTGGCGTGCTGCCTGGCGTCACGATCAACGCCACCAGTCCAAGCATGATGGGCGTGCAAACTGCGGTGACGAACACCGAGGGGATGTATCGCTTCCCCGCGGTGCCTCCGGGCACCTACACAGTGACCTACGAACTGCCCGGCTTCAATGTGCTGAAGCGCGAAGGCATCGACATCCGCCTTGGCTTCACGGCGCAGATCAACGTGGAGCTCGCGGTGGCCTCGCTGCAGGAGACGGTGACGGTGAGCGGCCAGTCGCCGGTCATCGACACATCAACGACCCGCACGCAGCAGAACTTCAAGCTCGAACAGCTGCAGTCGCTGCCGAACGCGCGCGACATGTGGGCGCTCCTCGCCGTGACGCCGGGCGTGATGGTGAGCCGCGTCGACGTGGGCGGCAACCGCGCCGGCACGCAGGCCGGGTACACCGCGTACGGCTTCAACGGCCAGGTCCGCGTGCTGATTGAAGGGATCAACACGACGGAAGGGACCGGGGGCGCTGGCTTCTATTTCGATTACGCCTCGCTCGAGGAAGCGTTCCTCGGCACGACGGGCCAGACCGCCGAGATGCCGAACCCGGGCGTGCAGAGCCAGTTCCTCGCGAAGTCGGGCGGCAACAAGTTTGCCGGCGAGTACCATCTCGATTGGTACAACAACTCCTTGCAGGGCTCGAACCTTCCCGACAGCTACACGGCGCCGAATGCGTTCAAAGGCACGAACGGCAGCAACAGGATTCTTCCGGGCGCGAACGAGGTTCAGGGGTATTACGACCACGACATCAACCAGGGCGGTCCGATCAAGAAGGACAAGGTCTGGTTTTTCGGCACTTATCGCGCGCAGAAGAACCAGGTCGCGCAGCCGAACTTCCAGTTCGACAAGACGTTCGACACGAAGCTCTGGAACGCGGTCGGTAAGGGCACCTATCAGCTCAATCAGAAGAACAAGTTCGTCGGGTACTACCAGTGGGGCCAGAAGATCCAGCCCAACCGCCTGCCGTTCGCGACCTACACCTACAAATCGCCCGAGCAGACATACCGGCAGAACTCGGGAAGCTGGGTGTACAAGGGGGAGTGGAACGGGACGGTGACCGAAAGACTGTATATCGAAGCGCGCTACGGCGACTTCGGCTACTACTTCCCACTGGTGACGAACAGCCCGGACAACTTCTTCTGGCACGACACGGGGGCGCTCATCTCGGAGGGCGCGCACCAGGCGCAGCAGCTCGATCGCGATCGCAAGCAATGGACCGGGGCCGCCACGTACTTCCTCGACACCGGAATGGGAAGCCACACCGTGAAGCTGGGCGGCGAGCTCCTCAAGGAGCAGTCGTTCGAGGGCTTCGCATCACGCCGCGGCGGCACGAGCAACATTGAGCACGTGTACACCAACGGCGTGTCGAACCAGGTGATCTTCGGCATTCCGACGGCCCGGAGCGTCAACAGCTTGAGTGCGCACGACGACCTTCTCGCGCGCGCGGCGTTGAACGCGATCGGGTTCTTCGTCAACGATCAGTGGGCGACGGGCCGCTCGACGATCAACCTCGGCGTGAGGTACGACCGGTACCACGGATGGCTCCCCGAGCAGGAAGTGCTCGGTGCCACTGTCGGCCCGGTGACCGTGCCGGCCTCGACGCAACCCGAGACGCACCTCTACACGATGAGCAACCTGTTCGCGCCTCGATTGGGGTACGTATTCGACGTGAACGGCAACGGCAGGACGGTCGTCAAAGCGAACTACGGCTTCTTCTGGCACAACCCGGGCGTCGTCATCTCGCAGAATGCCAATCCGAACATCTCAAACAAGTTCGAGACCTACACGTGGAACGACCAGGCGGCCTGCGCCGGTTGCATCGCCGGCGACAAGCGCTGGCAGAACGGCGAGCAGGTGACCAGGACCGCGCAGCAGCTGTCTGGAGCCATCAAGCTCAGTCCCGATATCAAGGCGCCGTACTCCCATGAGGCGAGTGTCTGGCTGGAACGCCAGATCAGCAACACGATGGGCGCCCGCGTCGGTTTCGTCTATAAGACGCAGGACGATCTGATCTCCACAAGCTACCAGCTCGATCGCGGTCTCAGCGCCTACACGATCAATTCCGTGTTCCTGGACATCGGTCTGGACGGCGTCCGCAACACGCCGGCCGGCGCGACGGTCGCGACGGGCGACGATCGATTCATTCCGATCAAGGGTCTGCTGAGCAGCACCGCGGGCACGCTGTACCCGACGACGCAATACGTGACGAACCTGCCGGAGTTCGGCCGCTACAAGACGATCGAGCTCGAGACCAACAAGCGGTACGGCAACAGATGGTCGGCGTCGCTCGGCGGCTCGTATACGTGGCTGCACGATTTCGCGAACGGCTACCCGCAGACCCCGAACCAGCCGTTCGACGAAGACCGGACGACGTGGAACCTCAAGGCGTCGGGCAGCTACGATGCCCCGCACGACATCCGCATCTCGCCGATCTTCCGGCATCAGTCGGGCGTCAACTTCGCGCGGACGGGTTCGATCTCGTGCCAGGCGCCCTGCTCCGGATTGACGGTTGCCGGCTCCAGCACGACGATTTACCTCGAGCCGTCGAACTCGAATCGCGAGGACAACATCTACGTGGTCGACGTGCGCATCGAGAAGACGCAGAAGCTCGTGGGCTCGCTCAAGATTCGCGGGATGTTCGATCTGTTCAACATCGGCAACAGCCACGCGTCCGAAACAATCGGCCGGGCGACGGGTACCAGCTATCTGAAGCCAACGCTGATTCTCGCGCCGAGAACCGCGCGCCTCGGCTTCCGACTGATGTGGTGATTCGGAGGGTCGGGTAAGTCAGGTAGGTCAGGTAGATCAGGTAGGTCACGTAGGTCAGAACGGGCCGGGTGGGTCAAACCGCCCGGCCTTCATTTTTTCCGGCGATCGAAAGGACACACATCCGGTGCTCCGCACAATCTCGACGGCTATCGCACTCGCTCTCACTATAGCGCTGGCGGAAGCTGCGGGTGCCCCTGCCCACCTTCGCGCCGAAAGCGCTTCGGCGGGGCTCGCCGAAGCTCGCCTCGATTCAGAGCGAGCGGAGGCGGCCGGGCAGGGTTATGTGCCGGGTGTGTTCGTTGCCACGCCGGACGGCCCCGTCGAACTGACCGCGTGGGCCGAAGTAACGCGCACGGGGCAGCTGCGCATGGCGAAGGGAACGCTCGAGAACGTGCCGACGCTGACCGAGATCCGCGGAATTCTCTGCAACGTGCCGAACTGGAGACCAGGCGGCGTCATGATCGCCAGCGAAGCGATCTTTCGCAACGAGCGCGCCGAGCGGCGCGAGGTGAAGTTCGCCGTGCGCCTGAAGAGCATTTCCGCCTTCGAGGTGCGAGTCGAGGACGTCGAGCGCAAGGACCGCCTGGCGCAACTCGTCCGCGACGTTAAGGCTTCGGAGCAGGTGCCCGCCTACGTGTTCATCGTGATGTCCACCAATGGGCTGAACCGGCTCTATCCGTTCGGCGTGCGGGTGGAATAGCCGCGCGCGCCAAGAAACAGACGGCGTTCACTGAAGCTTCCTGAGCTGTTCCTGGGCCTTCTCGTAGTACGGATCGGTACGCGGCACCTGCATCAGCAGCGCGCGACCCTCGTCGACTCGCCGCTGGCCGACCCGCGCCATGCCGAGAAAGAACCTCACCGATGGCGCCTCGGGTTCCAGATCGAAACTGATGGAAAGCGCGTCCGCCGCTCGATTGAACTCACCGCCGAGCAGATGGACGATGCCTTGAATGCGCTGCAGATCGACATCGTGCTGACTGACGCTGGCCCAGGCGCCGAATTCCTCGCCGACGAGGCGGAAGCGTTCGAGCTCTCCAGCCGTGAGATCCGCTCCGCCGCGGTCGATGAGCGTTAGGAGCGATGCAATGCGAACGGCGCGCTGCGGATCCGCGAGCCCGGCACGAACAGCCGCGTGCGCCGCCGGGTTCCCCTGGCCGGTCTGTCGCAGCGCAGCGATCGCTGTGGTGCGGATCGCGGGATGAGTCGCCGCGGTGCCGCGGACGACGGCGGCAACGGCGCGCGATTCGGTGTAATTCCCGAGGTACCCGATCGCATTCGCCCTCGTCAGCGGACCATACCGATCGTCCTCGCCAATCGCAATCAGGCGCTCGATGGCATCGGTGCGGCCAGCCCGCGCATCGGTGAACGCCTCCGCCTGCGCGATCAACTGCTTCCGCCTCCCGTCGGGCCACCACCCCTTCAGCGTCTCGACCGCCCAGGCGGCCGGTTTGTTCGAGTGGCACTCCGTACAGGCGTTCGGGATGCCGAATCGCACCGTGTTCTCCGGCGCCGGAACGCTCATCGTATGGTCGCGCATCGTCGATTTGATGCTGATGACCGTCTTCGGCATGTGGCATTCGACGCAGGCGCTGCCCGCGCTGCCGGCGCCATGTCGCGTGTGCGCGGTCAGCCGAGCGCCGATCGCCTGATGGCAACCCGTGCACAAGGCGTTGCTGGTCCTGGCGGCGAGCTGCGGATTCCGCTCGATGTCGGGCAGATGCGGATCGACGTGACAGGTCGTGCAGGTCGCGCCGCCGCGCAGAAAACAGGCGCTCTGCCACAGACCCATCGCATCGTTCGAGAACCGGCGCGGACGCCCATCCGCCCAGTAGGGTGGGTCCTGCGAGGCGTGGGGCCGCGTGTGCGGCGCGTACTCGAGCGCCGGCACGAAGAAGTCGTAGTAATTCTGTCCGGCCTGGTACCCCGGGCTCACCATGGTGCGAAGCGAGTGGCACTGCGCGCACACCATGCTGCTCGTGTTCGGGTCGAGGCGCGTCGGCCTGACGATCCCCGGCCCACCCACCTCCGTCCGTCCGAGCGACCTCCGTCCCTCCTGGTTACCTCCGTCCCTCCCGGCAACCTCCGTCCCTGGAGATGGCCCCAGGGACGGAGGTGGCGACCGCCGCACCTCCGTCCCTGCCGACGCTGCAGAGTACCGCTGCACATGCCCTTGGCCAGGCCCGTGACAACGCTCGCACGACGTGCCGAAGTCCGTCCATTGCGTTTGGTACTTGCGTGTCGCGGCGTCGTACGCGTTCGTCTGTCCGCTCACGTGACAGCCCACACAGCTCTTGTTCCACTGCTGCACGATCTGCTGATCGTCCTCGTCCGGGCGGACGATCTCGATGTTGTGGAACCACTCCTGGCGCTGCACATCCCAGCTGGGCGCGAGTACGACGATCCAGCCCTTGTCGATGGTCGTCAGGTAATGCTGAATGCGGCGGCTGCCCAGCGTGTACTCGATGCGATGTTCCCGCTCCTTGCCGGTAAGCACAGACTCGGTGATGAAGTACTCCCCATTGCTCACTCGAAGACCGTACCGGCTTCCGCGAAGAGTGACGCTGCCCTTCGAGAAATCTCCCTCGACTGTCGCCGGTGTCGCCGCCTGCAGCATCTTGCTGTGGCGGCCGGTCTTCCAGGTGTCGTGGATCTGAGAATGACAAGCCGCGCAAACCTGCGCCCCCACGTAGCCCTCAGAGGTGGGCGTGTCTGCTCCGGCAGACGGCTTTACTCCGACCTCTGCCGATCCGACGACAGCCACCCATCCGCCGACGATCACCGTCGAAACCCAACGACCTCGCATCTGTGTTCCAAGTCTAAATGCAACCACGAAGGCACGAAGGCACGAAAGAGGTCGGCTCCTACCGGGGCGCAACCCCCAGGCCTCTCACGCGCGCGCCGGCGACGCGAACGCCAACCTTCACGTCCACAGGCTTGGACCCGGGCGGCACCAGATACTCCACCATCATCTCGCTCGTCAGCCGATCGGCGAGGCGATCCAACGCGGCCTGATAGGACGCCGGCGAATAGATCACCGTGTAGCCGCCGCGCGTCTGATCTGCGACCCCGCGCAGGAGCTGACCGCTGCGCACCTGACCGCCGGGCCCCTCGAGCTGCGGGCTGCGGTTGGCCACGACGTGGACGACCGCGCGGCTGTCGACGACGGGCGCGATGAGCTCGTCCGACGTGCCGCGGCTCGCGTCCATCGGCGTCGCCGACAACACGACGAGGGCGGAAAAGAACGTTCCGGTCGCCTGAATGGTCCGAGCGCCGAGCGCGGCTCCCTGCAGCATCATGCTTTTCGCGGATGGATCGACGGCGAGCGCCTCGAGCTTTTCGACGACCTTCGCCCGTTCGTCGTCGAACGTCGTGATCATCTGCGGCGGGTCGCTCAGCGTGCCGATGGCGATCGGCCGTGGACCGAGCCGCTCGATGAAACGCGCGGCCGCCTTCCGCAACATCGCGAAGTCGTCGCGTGCGTCGCTGCCGTTGTCCAGCAGCAGCACCACCGGATAGTCGCCGACGCGCACCGACAGGACCTCGCGCGATTGTCCCGCCTCCTGAATCACGAAGTCGTCCGCGCCGATGTCGACGATCGATCGATTGCGCGAGTCCGAGACGAGGGCCAGCGCTACGCGGCTCTCGCCGGTCTGCTGGACGTCCGAGACGACTGGCGCCAGCGCCAGCGTGGCCACGGGGAGCAGGAAGGCGATCATGGTCCGCCGCATTATACGGGGCGAAAAACCGGCGAAAGATCTTTGGATCGCGTGGGAAGCATGTCGAGCCAGCTCTTCTGCGTCGGGAAACACTTCGGCCTGACTCCCGGAATTTGGATCCGCAGGTCGGCGACGCGCGAAAGAGGACGTCGAACGTCATTGACATGTAACGTTCGAGTTATCATCAATTGTCTTGGGCTCACAGTTTTGGTTGCCCCATGCCCATGGTATTACCTTGCAGTTGCATTCAGCTCTTAGAGGAGGAGCGGACGACATGACCTGTAAGATCGACAAGCGTGCCACGTTGCTCGCAGCGTTCGTACTCGCACTCGGCCTCGCGTCGACGGCGTCGGCCCAAGTGTTCACGGGCCGTATTGACGTCACGATGGAGGATTCGACAGGCGCACGGATGCCGGGTGTCAACGTGGATCTCACCGGCCCGGTGCATCAGTCGCAGGTGACCGACGCGCAGGGGCAGGCGCACTTTCTGAACCTGACGGTCGGCACGTACACGGTGAAGGCGAACCTTGTCGGGTTCAACCCTTACACCAACAACGAGGTGATCGTCCAGGCTGGCACGGCCACGCCGCTGACGGCGAGGCTGGCAGTCGCCGGGACATCGGAGACGGTCAATGTCACCGCCGCCTCGCCAATTCTCGACACCAAGAAGACGTACACGTCGACCACGATCTCGCTCGAGGAGTTGCAAAACATTCCGTCGGGCCGCGACCCGTGGGTTGTGATGCAGACGGTGCCGAGCATCATCGTGGATCGCGTGAACGTCGGCGGATCCGAATCGGGCCAGCAGTCCGGGTATCAGGCGAAGGGCGCGACGGGCGCCGACGCGACGTGGAACCTCGACGGCGTACCGATCACCGACATGGCGGCGACGGGCGCGACGCCGTCCTACTGGGACTTCGACATGTTCCAGGAGATAAACGTCACGACCGGCGGCTCAGACATGACGAGCTCCACGGGCGGCGTGCATCTCAACCTCGTGCTGAAGGCCGGACAAAACACGCCGCACGGCTCGACGCGCTACTACTTCGAAAACGAGTCGATGCAGAGCAACAACATGGATGCGACGCTGGCGACGGCGCTCGGCAGCCCGAACGGCAAGGGCAACCGGACCGACTACTACAAGGACTACGGCGTCGAGGCGGGCGGGCCGATCATCAAGGACCACCTGTGGGTCTGGGGATCGATCGGCAAGACCGACGTCCGGATCCTGACGATCAAACAGACACCCGACCGCACGATCCTGAAGAATCGTGCGTTCAAGGCGCAGTCGCAGCTCGGCTCGGCCATTCGCGCCAGCTTCACCTACTTCAAAGGGAATAAAGAGAAGTTCGGCCGCAGCGCCAGCGCCACACGTCCACCGGAAACGACGTGGGATCAGGGCTCGCTCGGCCCCGGCTTCTACAAGGGCGAGGGAAACTTCGTCGTCAAGAACAGTCTGTTCCTCACTGCGCGCGTCTCCCACTATCCGTGGGGCTTCTTCCTCACACCCGAGGGTGGACTGAATACGGCGGTGTCTCAGGACGACAGCGGTGTGTGGCATGGGTCGTTCCAGGATTACCGCAGTACGCGGCCCATGGACACCGCGGCCGGCGATGGCAGCTACTTCGTCGGCAATCACGAGCTGAAGTTCGGATACTCGTGGCGCAAGACGGAGGTGCACTCGGCGTCAGTGTGGCCGGGGAACAAAAGCATCACCTTCCATAACGGGTATCCAAACATGATCGTCGAGGTTGACGCCGACCATGTCCTAGACGCCAAAGCGAAGTACGTCGCCGGTTGGATCAGCGACACGATCACGATGAAGCGGCTCACCACCAACATCGGCGTGCTGTTCGGTCGCCAGTCGGACAGCGCGCTGGAGATGAAGTCCGGGGCCGTGACGTTCGGAAACTTCGGGCGGTACCTGCCGGCGATCGTCGCGCCGCCCGTGCCCGATGCAATCGCCAAGTCCGCGGTGTCGCCGCGGATCGGCGTCAACTACTCGCTCGACGAGGCCCGCAAAACGCAGCTTCGCGGCAGCTACGCGCTGTTCGCGTCGCAGCTGGGGAACGGGTCCTCGGGCTTCGTCTCCGTCCTGCAGTACCGCTACATCGCGTTCGATGCCGTGGACCTCAACGGCAACAGGGTCGCGGATGCCAACGAAATCGACTACAACTCACTTGAGTACGTGGTAGGGTTCGACCCAGCGAATCCGGGGAAAGTGGACGCATCGATCAACAAGATCGGCGATTACAGCGTTCCGAAAACCCACGAAGTGGTGATCGGCCTCGATCGCGAGCTCGCACCGGATTTCGGCGTCAGCGCGGCGTTCACATACCGCCGCATGGTCGACTTCAACTGGGACCCCCGAATCGGCGTGCGCTCGCCGAACTACGTGCAGGCCGGCATATTAACGGGAACTGGCTTACCGGACGGTTCCAGCTACAGCGTGCCGTACTACAGGATCCCGGCTGCCGGGCTGTCGGCCGGCGCGCTGGCGAACGGCCGAGAGCATGTGACGCGCGAGGGCTACCACCAGCGCTACCTTGGGCTTGAAGCGAGCGCGACCAAGCGCCTGTCGCATCGCTGGATGGGCCGCTTCGGTTTCTCGACCAACAAGCACCAGGAGTTCTTCGACAACCGTGCGACCTCGATCCAGGATCCGACGCCGGTGCAGAACAATCCGCTGGTTGACGGCGGATTAGTCGTCACTCAGTCGTCGGGCAGCGGCAAAAGCGGGATCTTCTCGATCCTGCCGTTGTACCAGTTCATCGGCACCGGTCTGTATCAGGCCAAGTACGGCATCGACCTCGGCTTCAACTGGAACCTGCGGCAGGGCTTCGGCCAGCCGTGGTACCGGACCAACGTTGCGACGCCGGGCGACGCCTTCAACGCCCGAAAGACGGTTCTCGTTACCGACGTCGGCGATCATCGCCTGCCCGCGGTGCAGACGCTCGATTTCAGGGTCGGGAAGAACGTGAAGTTTGGACGGGCGGCGGTCAACGTCGACCTCGACATCTTCAACCTGGTCAACTCCGGCACCGTGCTGGGCCGTCAGTACGACCTGCGGCTCACTGGAGCGACCGGATTCAACCAGGTCCTGGAGATCATGAACCCGCGGATCATGCGGCTTGGCGTGAGGTTCAATTTCTGATCGAGCAGCTGGTTTAGAACCGGCGGCCCGCAGGCCGCCGGTTTTTTTATCCACCAAGACGCCGAAGCGTCGCGCTCACCTTTTCGATGTCCTTTCGGTAGAAAACCGGCGGTGCGGTCCGCACGAACTGCTCGAAGTACTTCCGCGCCGCAACGCGATCGCCCAGTTCGAGAAGGGTCACGCCCAGATTGAACAGGGTGTCGTACTGCCGCGGATCGACCTCGACCGCGCGCCTCCATGCCTCGATGGCGGCGCGCGGGTTTCCGGATCTGACCTCCACCACGCCCATGCCGTTGAGTGCGAGTGGCAGATCCGGATCGCGTTGTAGCGCGCGCGTGAGCGCTTCGCGCGCGGCGCCGAGATTCTGCTGTTCGAGATAGACCGAGCCCTCGTTCTGATACGCGCTGGCATTGTTCGGGTCGAGCCGCAGAATGCGATCGAACACGGCGAGCGCGTCGGCCTGCCGCCCGAGGTGAGCCAGCGCGATGCCCAGTCCGTTGAGACCGTCGAGATCGGGAAATGCCTCCTGCTGCAAGGGCTCGAGCAGGCGAACGGCTTCCTGGGGCGACCCGGCCTCGGCGAGGTAGATGCCGAGCTGAATGCGAACATCCGGTGCATCGGCGCCCGCTCGCAAGCCCTGGCGCAACGTGTCGATGGCCGCTGGCGGATTGCCCATTTCCCATTCGATGTAGGCCGCGTGCAATCGGCTGGCGCTCATTGTCGGCCGCTTGAGAATCACCTGCTTGTACACGTCGAGCGCGTCGCGAAGGCGGCCGCGTTGGAACAGCGCCACGCCGTCCTGCATCATGCGATCGAGGTCGACCAGGCGCTTCGGGTCGTCGTCTTTCGTGTAATGCGGCTTGGCCGCCGCCGATCCGGACACGTATCCGAGCGACTGAAGCCGGCGCCTGGCGTCCGCGTCTTCCTGGACGCGCGCCCCGGCCGTCGTCGCCTCCGCCGGCACGATCTCGCGAAGCCGCGCCTCGAGCAGGCGGCGTCGATCGTCGTGAGCTGGCAGCAGGTTTCGTTCTTCCCCCGGGTCCGCTTTCAGGTCGTACAACTCTGCAATCGGCAGATCGATGTATTTTTCCGATCCAACGATGACACCCGTGAGCGGCGCCCATCCGCGATTCAGGAAGGGCGACAGCGATTCGAAGTACGACGCCGCGGGTGTGGCATCGCGGTCTTCCAATGCGCGAATCAGCGACCGTCCGGGCAGCGGCTTGGGCGCAGCAACGCCAATGGCATCGAGCACGGTCGGCAGGATGTCGATGTGCCGGACCGACAGATCGCTGGGCGACGGTCCAAGCGCGCGAGGGTGCTGCGCCACGTCCAGGATCAGCGGCACGTGGAGCGTCGGCTCGTACGCAAACAGCCCGTGCGTCTCCTCGCCATGGCCGCCGAGCGCTTCGCCATGATCGGCCGTGACGACGATGAGGGTCTGATGGGGCCCCGACCGCGCCAGATCGAACAACGCTCCGAGCTCGCGATCGGTATAGGCCACTTCGCCGGCGTACGGATTGCCCGCGTACTGCGCATCGAACGGCGCGGGAGGCTGGTACGGCGCGTGCGGATCGTACAGGTGGACCCACGCGAACCACTTGCCACTCTGGCGTCGAATCCAGCGAGTGGCCGAATCGACCACCCGATCGGCGCGCCGCTCGGGCATCAGGAAATCGCCCAGCCGGTTCGTGCCGCCGTACCCGTCGTCGTAATCGTCGAACGCTGGATTGAGGCCCCACCGCGAATCGAGAGGAAACGCGCCGACGAATGCGCCGGTCGCGTATCCAGCGTGTTTCAGGATCGTCGCCATCGTGCTCGTGCCGGGCGGCAAACGATAGCCGGCGTTGTCGCGTACGCCGTGCGCGAACGGATAGAGGCCGGTGAGAATCGACGCGTGCGAGGGTAACGTCACGACGCTGTGCGCGTGCGCAGCGGTGAAGCGCAGCCCCTCGGCGGCCACTCGATCGAGATTGGGCGTTGCGGCCCGGCCGCCGTACGAGCCGAGCGCGTCGGCGCGCAGCGTGTCGATGGTCACGAGCAGGACGTTCTGATTTGGGTCGCGGACGACGCCGAGACTTCCGGGCCGGACCCAGAGCCACGTCACGAAGACGGCGCCGGCCGCGGCGACGGCCGCGAGTGCAAGCGTCCGGCGGGTCGTGGTTTTATCTGCTGTGGTGTTCGCTGACCGCGCCGAGCTGCGCGGCTTCGGGACGGGCCTGCTCAACTACTTGATCCACTGGAGCTTTTGAATCGCCTCACGGGCCTGGCCTTCGAACGGGCCGCCCCGTTCCAGATACTGCTCGTAGCTCGCAATCGCGGCCTTGAGATCCGCCGGGTTCGCCAGCCACCGCGCCTCGCTCTGAGAGTACCGGCGCGTCTTGAAGTACCGCAGTTCGTAGGTCCGAGCCAGGTTGAAATACGCCAGCGCTTCGTCTGGCTTCGCCTCCACCGCCCTCTTGAACGTGGTGATTGCGTCGTTCAGCGCCGCCCGGCGCACCTGAATGGTGCCCATCGCGTTCAGCACGTCCAGGTCGTCCGGCCACCTGGCTTCGGCGGCTCTCAGCACGTCGATCGCGCGGCCGTAATTCGCCACGTGAACGTACGCATCGGCGAGGTTGATGTACACGGGCTGGAACTCCGGTACCGCGGCTCGCACCGTTTCCCACGCGCGCGCCGCATTCTCCGGATGGCTCAGGGCCAGCTCTGAATACCCGAGCGCGTAATGGACCCACGGGCGCGCGTTCGGTTCGGCCACGGCCTTCCCGAGCCACTCAGCGGCGCCCTCGAGATCGCCCTGCTGATACCGGTCCCATCCTCGCGACGCCGCGCTATTGGCGGACGCCAGCGTCGCCTCGCGCGATGCCAGATCGCGGATGTGGGCGTTCGAGTCGGGGCGAAGGCTGAATGCGTGCGCGGCATTCTCTTCGGCGGCGGGCACGACCGGTAGATCAGGCGTTGCGGGTACGGGTGGCGCCACTGCGCTCTCACCGACCGCGGCCGGCAACCGAGTCGCCGGTTCGGACGATGGCACGCGCTCTTCGACCTTCAGCGGAGCAGGCTCGCTCGCAGCCGCGGTCGCCGCCAGGTAGCCGCGGCGTGCTCGCACGGTCAACCCCGGACGCTTCACGCGCACGGCGATCCTGCGGAACGTTCCGTCCATCGAGGGGCTCGCCGGGCTGTAGCCAATGACGTAGTAGTTACTCGTGTCGCGCGCGATTTCCGTCAAGGCGTCGGCAAACTTGTTCGTGTGGCGGATCGGATAGCCGCCGGTATCTCTGGCCAGCATGTTGGGGCCATCCTCGCTCGAGTTGTAGGCTTCGAGCGGCATGCTGCCACCGGGATCCATCACGCTCTGCTGGCGCAGGTCGGTGGCCTGCCGCGTATCGAGGCCGCGAGCGTCCAGGCTGTAGATGCGAACGTTCGATCGTGCGGCCGCGCCGACGATCTGCCGAAGGTCGGCCCACGATTCTTCGATAAAGAACCCTTCGGTCATGAGCACGATCGTTTTGCGGCCCGGCAGTCGCGACAGGCCGGTCGCGAGCGCCTGAAGAGACATCACGGTTCGCCTGGCAGCCGGCCGCATCTCGGCGACCATCGACCGAGCTTTCTCCATCACCATCGGCTCGGGACTGGCATTCTTGCACACGAGAGGATCGTCCTGACAGGCCCGCCGAACCGCCTGCGCGAGAACCTCGCGATCGTTGACCAGAGCAATCCGAATTGCCTCCGCCTCGCTGTTCAGTCGAGGCCACTCGTACAACTCGAGTCGCCGCGACGTTTTCGCCGCACTGGGCTTGGCGTTTCGAACGGCAGTCAGGAGCGCCTCGCGATCGCTGGTGAGCTGGTTGCCGGCCATCGTGCTGCCGATCACGACTCCGCCGACGTCACCCTGGTGAAATTCGTTCGTCAGAAACGTGATCGCGGCGTCCCTGATTCGCTTGAACGAGCCTTCCTGTAGGTGCTCCTGATCGAACAGCAGCACGAAGACACGCTGCGGCGGGGCAGGCGGCGGTAGAGCCGCCGTCCGCGCGGCTGAACCATCGATGCCCGTTGCCGTCCCCGGAACCGCGCTCATCGAGGTGCCGCTGACCAGATACATTCGCTCGATCTTCTGCGGCTTGCCCTCTTCGAGCACGTCGAAGTCGTCGGCGGTCAGATCGGTCACGAACCGGCCCTTGCCGTCGGTCACGATCGTATCGACCTCGACGATGACGGCCGTGGCGCGAAAGGTCTGCTGGGCGGTCAGCGCAGACGTACTGATCAGCAGCACAAAGGACACAAGAGACACCCACCTCCGTCCCTGCCGGCAGGGACGGAGGTGGGCTGCGGATCTCACCTTGGTGTCCTTCGTGTCCATTGGGGTGCGCCTTTACTCAGGCCGTTTCACGTCGACGACCTTCAGCACCGCTTTGTTCTTGCCGGTTTTCTCGAGATACGCCAGCCGCGCGCCGTCGTCCGTCCAGGCCGGGAGCAACGCTGCCTTTGAGGTGATCGGTTGCTTGCGTCCCTGATCGTCCATGATCACGATACGCCCCTGCGGGTTCGCAAACGCAATCAGGCCGGTGCCGATCGGTGCCCATCCAAACGTCAAACCGGGAACGGCCGGAGTGTTGACGAACTCACCCACGACTTCGCCTTTCAGTTTCAGCGTCCACACGCTGACCATCTGCGCCTGAACCGCGGCGGCCATCACATCGCCGCTGCTCATCCCAGGGCCGGCGGCACCGCTGCCTCCCTCGGCTCCGCCCTTTGCCAGATCGCCGCCCATCGGAGTAGACGTTGCTGTGCGGCGCTGCCGCTGCTGGTCCGGTTCGATCTTGAACGTCCGCAACCCGGGCGCCGACGGCCCGCTCTTCCACGCCCAGTACTTCGTCGACCACGTCGGCTCCTCGTCGAGCCCCTTGGGCGGCTTGCCGTCGAGCGCCAGCAGATAGTGATGGGTCGATTTGATGCCGCCGCTTCGATCGCGCTCGACGGTCTGGACATACATCTGCTGTCCGTCGGGCGACCACGACAGGCGGAAGGGATCTCCCTTCAGCTTTCCCGTATCGACCTCGACGATGGCGGCCGGCGCCGACAGCGTCAACTTCGACGCATCGACGAGCGGCGACGCCTGGGCAGCGACGATGAAAGTCAGCGCCAGCAAGATCGGCATGAATCCTCCACCTTCACAAACTATCCACCACGGAGGACACGGGGGGCACGGAGGATCAATCCTGTCGAAAAGGATTGTTCCTCCTGTCCTCCGTGTCCACCGTGGTGGAGGCCCTTAGTCATCGCCTCTCGAGCCGTGCAAGCCGATCCAGCAGTTCGGGCGAGTCGGGAAGGGTGCGCAGCCCACTGTGCACCACTTGCAGCGCGAGCTCCGGGTGGCCGAGCCTCGCGTAGGTGTCGATCAGGGCCAGGTACGAAGGCACGTGCGCGGCGTCGCCGACGATGGCGTTTCTCCAGGCGGTGACGGCAGCCGGATCGTCGCCGGCGGCGGAATGCGCCCAGCCCAGGACGAACGCAAGCGCCGCATCGTGCGCGCCATCGCGTTGCGCGTCCCGGAGCGCCGCGATAGCAGCGCCGTAGTCGGCCCTCGCGAACGCCGCGAGGCCACGCAACGCCGAGTCCTCGGGGGCAGACGAAGGCGACGGCAGCATGGTCACTACCGCGGACCAGTTGCGGCCCGACGCCGCGTGAGCGGCAGCCGCGAGCGCACTGCCTTTGACGCGCGTCTCGATCGCCTCCACCAGGTGCTGCACGACGGTTCCGTGCAGCACCGCCAGCGGATCGAACCGCGTGGACGCGGCCGCTGCCGGTGCGGGCGCCGGTCGCGTTCCCGCCCGCACGGTCACGTCTCGCAAAAGCTCGGTCACTGTGTCCCGCTTGTCGCGCACGGTCGCGCGCATGAGGTACTCCCCAGGCGCGATGCCCGAGAGCGGGAACTCCACGCGCGCCGGGCGGCTCACGGCCGCGCTCATGGATTTGATGGACTGCAGCTCCGCGTGAGACGACAACGCCGGCGGCCCGCCCTGAACCGGCACGAGATCGACGACCACGGTCAGCGCGTCGAGCTGCGCCTCCGTCCGGCCATAGAGCTCGAACACGCCCGTCAGCACCTCGCTCGCGTACGCGACCGCCTGAACCGGCAAACCGGTGCTTTCCGACGAACCAACCACGAGGTCGCTCGCCGAGACGTCCGGACCGTTCAGCGCATGGACCTGAAAGCGACGGTCCGCGCTGCCCACGAGACCACCTGGCTCGCGCACGACCGCGCGCATTAGATAGGTGCCGGCGGGGAGCTCGAACTGCACTCGATGGAAGCCGGTTCCGGTGATCGCGCCGGTGTTCTTCGCGGCGGGCAGGAAGATCCGCTCGCTTGCGCTGGCCGCCACCTTTCCGGTTTGGACGTCGCGGAGCACGTACACGACATCGGCGGCCTCCTCGTCTGCCGCCGCCACGGGAAGTTCCGCCGCCAGGCTGACAATGACGCGCTGCACATCGGGAGCGCTTCCACGCAGCGTGTAGGTGGTGTACTCGACGCGAAGATCCTGCTTCGAGAATGGAGCCCGCAATGCCGCATCGATGGTGCGCCGCCGATCGGCCGGCGTGAGGCTGCTGTTCGGCATGTACCCGGTTCGCGCTTCCACGTGGGCGCCCGGACGTGTGACGTCGACCTGAATGTGGCGGTAGCTGCGGCGCTGATCCTGGTTTGCCGGCAGGAAGCCGACGAGGTAGTAGTCCTCCGTCGTTTCAGCGATGCGCGCGAGGGCGCGATCGAGCTGCGCAGAGGCATCCGTGACGAGCGTGCCTCCCGTTTCGCCCGTGAGGATGCCGAGCGATTGCAGCCGGTCGCGAATCTCCGTCATGCGTTGGCCACCGTTTGGCGTCTCCTCGCCGGCGTCGATGTTGCGCGCGTTCAGGTCCATCGCATACACGACGCTGTAGGACTCCGCGGCGGCGGCAGCCACGTCGTCGAGCTCGTGGGTCAGGTTGTCGGTTTGAAACCCCTCGGAGAAGAGGATGACCGCTTTGCGCCCGTCGACCGCGCGCAGCGTCCTGATTACGTCCGCCAGCGCACCGAGGAACCTGCGGGTGTCGCCATCCGCTCGACCGACGAGCGCGCGTGCGTCCTCGATCACGGCACGCTGGAAACCGGCCCGATCATCCTCCTGATCGGGTTTGCGACTTTGTCGATTCGAGCAGGCCGTGCGCGCGTCGCTGGCGCCCGTAGCCAGCGCGACCTGGCGTTCGAGAACCTCCTGATGCCCCCGCGTGATTTCGTACGCTTCATGAATCCGCATCGCGCCCGCCGGGCCAATGGCGGCGGCCGAGCCGGTTTCCTCGGCGCTGCCACGAACCGCCGCCAGCGCGCGGAGCACACGTGGAACGTCCGCGGTGAATTCGATCTGCGGCCCGGGGCCGGGCAGTGCGTACAATGCCACGCGATCGCCAGGGCGCGCGCGCGTGCGCAGGAACCGCTCCGCGGCGGCGCGCGCGCGCTGCTCGTGGCCAGACCGGATGTGGTTCTCGTCGAACACGAGCACGTACACGTGGCCGCGCGGCGATCCCTGATTCGTCGACACTTGTCCGGCAATCGCGCGTTGCGCCGCCTCGGCATACGTGCCCGTCGGCGCCGCGATGTGCTGGAACAGAACGACGGGCCGCACCGCGCCTTCTTCCTTGATGCGCACCTCGTCCGGCCGAAGATTCGCGATCGGCCGGCCATCGTCATCGGTCACTCGAATGTCCACGCGCACGAGATCCACGCCCGAGCGGAACACGGGCTTGTCCTGCTGAGGTGTCGATTGCGCGAGCGGCGACGAAGTCGCGACGAGCAGCGCTGGCACCAGCAGCCGGAAGCATGTCATTGGCGATCTCCAGGAAGGAGAGAGGATTGTATCCCGTTTACTGCCGGTTGGCGGCCGGCACGAGGCCGAAGACGAACGTCATGACGCTCGGATTCCGGACGCTGACGAAAAAGCTGTTCCCGATGGCGCATGATCCGCCGATGGCAGTGGCCGACGTCACGCCGGCGATCGACCAGACGCCTCCCTGGGACAGCAGGATCGGACCGCCGGAGTCGCCGGAACAGACGCTGCTGCTGCTCGTGGCGGATTGCGTCTCGAGCGATGTCGATGTCACGGCAGAAATCGCGGTGATCCCGGCTCGTAGAATCGTGCCGAAGCCACGCTCGTCATGTCCCCAGCCGGCAATCACGGCCTCCTCCCCGGTGCGTGCATCACGGCTGACGAGCAGGCGAAGAGGAGCGCGATTGATGTCCTGGGTCGTGATGACGATGCCGACATCCAGCGACGGATGGAAGCGAAAGGATTCGGCGGCGATTTCGTCGCCCGTGCCTGGCCAGATTCTCACTTCCGCGGTCTCCTCGGACAGGCAATGCGCGGCTGTCAGAACCGCGCGCGGGGCGATGACAGTTCCCGAGCAGGCGCCGATGGGAACGTGGCTCGCGTCGCGAAGGTTCACCAGCACCACAGACGAATTCGCCTGCGAACAGGCGGTCCCGTGAACAATTGCCACGGACAGAGCTGACGTCGCGCCGATGGCGCCGCACGCGCTCGTTCCCGACGGACTCGTCGGAGCCGGCGACGTGGGCGCGCTCGGGGTCCCGCCGCCGCAGCTGAACCCGGCGAACGCAACTGCCACCACACACGCGATCGTCGACGCACGTGTCCAGCGGTTTTTCGCCGGCGAAGCCGGCCTACTAGGAGCGTGTTTACATTTCATTTCCACGCTCCTAGTGTCCCGTAATCATGGTTCGCGACATTTGTTGCGCGGCCCGGGTATCTGCGGTCCGCTGGGCGAATCGAGCGATGCTCGCGAGGATCTCGTCGGCGGATTTCGTCCAGACGAACGGCTTCGGATTGTCGTGATGC
>WNFV01002774.1_pt1 | contig 23016 bp, 22 predicted proteins | sample 5400101 | NCBI WGS metagenome assembly WNFV01 (sample SAMN13153361, study PRJNA577476) | soil metagenome | isolation source: 115 cm soil or saprolite under grassland replicate 1 | place: USA:California | collected 2016-06-15 | reverse complement strand
CTTAGACAGGATGGAGCTGCAGCCCAGCGGGCGGTGGCGTCCGATTCGTTGACGAGATTGGTCGGCGCCTACGCATTTGTCGTGGGTTGCCGGGGTGCGCCCGGTAGAGCCACATACGGAGGTCGCCGACCATGTTCGAGTCTACGACGGTAACTGTCGGGCTGGATGTTCATGCCCGGTCGATCCGCTTGGCGGCGGTGCGCGCCGATGAGCTGCTCGAGGAGCGGACGCTGCCCTACGACGAGCAGGCGGTCGAGCGGTTGCTGCGCCGCTGGCCGGTGGTGCGCTGCTGTTACGAGGCCGGCCCGACCGGCTTCGGCCTCTACCGGCATCTGATCGAGGGCGGGATCGACTGCGCGGTGGTGGCGCCGGGGCTGGTGCCGCGGCGGCCGGGTGATCGCGTCAAGACCGATCCCCGGGACGCGCGCAAGCTCGCGCGGCTGCTCGCCGGCGGGCTGCTTGAGCCGATCCACGTCCCCTCGCCGGAGCAGGAGGCGGCCCGCGATCTGGTGCGCGCCCGCGAAGACGCCCGCCTTGACCGGATGCGCGACCGGCACCGGCTGTCGAAGTTCTGCCTGCGCCACGGGCGCCTGCTGCCGACCAGCTCGTGGTCGGTCGTGCGCCGGAAGTGGCTGTCCGAGCAACGCTTCGGGTTCGTCGCGGAGCAGCTCACCTTCGATACCTACCTGCACGCGCTCGACCTCGTCGGGGCGCGGATCGAGGCGCTCGAGCGGGCGATCCGGGAGACGGCCGAGCAAGGACCGTGGCGCGAGCTCGTCGCCCGGCTGCGCTGTCTGCGCGGCATCGACACCCTGACGGCGCTCGCGCTCGTTGCCGAGATCGGTGACTTCGGCCGCTTTCGAACTGCGGAGCAGTTGATGGCCTTCGTCGGCCTCGTCCCCTCGGAGCACTCCTCCGGCGAGCACCGCCGACAGGGCTCGATCACCAAAGTCGGCAACAGCCACGTCCGCCGGCTGCTGATCGAAGCGGCCTGGCACGCCCGCCGCCGCCCCAAGGTCGGCTATGAGCTCGCCCGCCGCCAGCGGGGCCAAGACGCCGAAGTGATCGAGCGCGCCTGGCGCTGCCAGCAGCGGCTCTACCAGCGCTGGCAGCGGATGGCCGGCCGCGGCAAGCCGCAACAGAAGATCGTCGTCGCCTGCGCTCGCGAACTCGCCGGCTTCATCTGGGCGATCGCGACCGAGCAACCACTCAGAACCACCTGACCCCAGCGAGCCCCTCGAGCTCGAGCAGCGGATGCGCCCGACCAACGGAGAACCCTCGACAATTCTATGCGGCACCGCCCGCCGGTGACCCGCGACCTTAGACCGAGGCAGCTCCCGACGGTTACCAGTCATGCCGTCCCGACCGGCGAATGTCAGTCTGATCCACCGTCGCTGCTCCGGACCATCCGCTGCTCGAGACCGAGAGGACAACCCCCACGCGCCGCACCCCTTGACCTTTTGCTCCATGTCAGAATTGCAGTGGGTGGTGGGCCGGGGTGCCCCGACGGGTTCAAAGACCCGGTCAGAAGACGCCGCTTACGCGTCGGCGGGGATCTGCGCGAAGACGCGGAAGGTCGGCTGTCCCACCGGGAGCTCCGAGAACTCCGGATTGCGGCAGCCGATCGCGTCCTCTCGGTGCGGGTACGTCGCCTCGACCTCGGCCTTGCACATCGGCAGCGGATTTCGCACCGCGCGGATCGCCCCGAAGCCCGCCCGCCGACGCTCGGCCTCGCGGAGCAGCTCGAGATCGATCTCGACCGAGAAGATCTTCTGCATGCACCCGACGTAGGTGTGTCCGAACTCCTGGAACGTGTAGACGAACGGGCAGCCGCGCTCGAGGCACGCACCCGGGTAGACGACCTTGTCGCAGTGCACGTCACAGCGACGGCACATCACCTCGTCCTGTGGCCGAAGCGGCAACGCGCGCCAGGGCGTCTTTCGAGGCTCCATGAAGAGATTTTCAGCACGCGACCATGGCTCCGCAAGACTTGACAGGGGGATGCTCCCGCGGTATTGGCCGCGCCGGCGCGAACTAACTGGCCCGCGACGGGGCCGTGGGTAGGGTACGGCGCGTGGCGCGACGACTGCTCTGGGCTTCCCTGGCGCTCGCGCCGCTCACGCTCATCGCTCAGCGTGTCTTCGGCGTCGGCGACACGGCGCTGTTCGTGCTTGCTGCGATCGCGCTGGTTCCGCTCGCCTGGCTGATCGGCGAGTCGACCGAGCACGCGGCGGAGCACACCGGCGCCGGCGTCGGCGGGTTCCTGAACGCGAGCTTCGGCAACGCGCCGGAGCTGATCATCGCGACGTTCGCGATCGCCGACGGGCTGCCGGACGTCGTTCGCGGCTCGATCACGGGCTCCGTCGTCTCGAACATCCTGCTCGTCTTCGGCCTCGCGATCGTCGTCGGCGGCAAGGGCGAGCTCGACCGGCGGTCGCTGTGGGCCCAGCTCGGCATCGTCTTCGCCGCCTGTGTGCTGCTGCTCGTGCCGTCGGTCCCGAGCTGGAACGGCAATCCCGACCGCCACTCGCTCGCTGTGCTGACGCTGCCGGTCGCCGTCGTCCTCCTCGCGATCTACCTCTGGGTGACGGTGCAGAACCTCCGAGCTCACCGACGAGCTCACCGAGAAACGGCCGCCGAGGGAAGCTGGTCGCTCGGCGCCTCGCTCGGCGTACTCGGCGTCGCCACGCTCGCGACGGTGTTCATGAGCGAAGCGCTCGTGCACTCGCTCGAGCACTTCGCCGAGACGGCCGGCCTCTCACAGTTCTTCATCTCGGCGGTGATCGTCGCGATCGTGGGCAACGCGGCGGAGCACGGCGGCGCCGTCGTGATCGCCCGCCGCGGCAAGATGAAGCTCGCGAGCGAGATCGCGATCTCGTCGAGCGCGCAGGTCGCTGTCTTCGTCGCGCCGGCGGTGGCGCTGCTCTCCTGGATCGTCCAGCCCGAGCTGCCACTCGGTTTCCGCCCTGTCGAGCTCGCGACCATGGCCGGCGCGGCCGCGTTCGTCGCCTTCGTGATCCGCGACGCTCGCACGAAGCGCTGGGAGGGCGTCATGCTGCTGGCGGTCTACGGCGCCATCGCACTCGCATACGGCGTCTCGGGCGACCGATGAACGACCTCGACTTCGCGCTCGCCCTCGCCGACGCGGCCGACGAGATCTCGATGCGCCATTTCCGTTCGCAGACGCTGGTCGTCCACACGAAGCCCGACCTGACTCCGGTGTCCGACGCCGACCGCGAGGTGGAGGATGCGCTGCGCGCGCGAATCGTCGCCGAGCGACCGGGCGACGCGGTGCTCGGCGAGGAGGGCGGCGAGATCGGAAGCGGCTCGGTCCGCTGGATCGTCGACCCCATCGACGGCACCAAGAACTTCGTGCGCGGGATTCCCGTGTTCGCGACGCTGATCGGGCTCGAGCGCGACGGCGAGCTCGTCGTCGGCGTCGTTGCCGCGCCGGCGCTGCACCGGCGCTGGTGGGCCGCCCGCGGCGAAGGGGCCTACTTCAACGGCGAGCCGATCCACGTCTCGGGGGTCACCCGGATCGAGGATGCGGTCGTCGGCTACACGAGCGCCAGGAGCTTCTTCGCCGAGGGTGTCGGCGATCGGTTCGTCGAGCTGACGCAGCGCTCGTGGATGGCACGAGGCGTCGGCGACTTCTGGCAGCACATGCTCGTGGCCGAGGGAGCGGTCGACCTGGCGGTCGAGCTCGGGGTGAGCATCTGGGACCTCGCCGCCGTGCAGGTCGTGGTCGAGGAGGCCGGCGGTCGCTTCACGGATGCCGCTGGCGTTCGGCGCGCCGACGGCGGCTCGGTGATCACCTCCAACGGGCATCTGCACGCCGAAGCGCTACGCGCGTTCGGGCCGTGAGCGGGCGCCGCTAGAGCGTCGTCGCTGCGAGCCGCTCCGCCAACGCCTCGAGCACCTTCTGCTGGACGGCAGGCGAGCGTCCGAGCAGAGCTCGAAACGAGCGCGCGTTGACGACGAGGAGGCGCGCAGACCCCGTTGCCGTCACCGACGCGGTCCGCGGCGAGCGAGCGACTAGCGCGATCTCACCGAAGAAGTCACCCGGCCCGAGCCGCGCGAGCGTCCGCCGTCCGCGCGTGACTTTCGCCTCGCCCTCGAGCACGGCGTAGAAGGCGTCGGCGACGTCGCCCTCCTGCACGATCGTCTCGCCCGGCCCCACCTCGTGCTCGTAGGAGAGCGCAACGACGTCGGCGAGCTCACGCTTGGAGCAGCGCGCGAAGAGCGGGACGGCGCGCATCAGCTCGACCTTGGCCTTCTTGGTCGGCACGCCGCCGAGTGTAAACGCTGCTGGTTCCCCGGAACCACGGCCACAGCCGATGTGGGAAGATCCGGCCGCAGTGCTCGGGTCGTTCTCCGCGAGAGTGATGCGGCTCAAGCGCCGAGGCGACGTCGCCGGTCTCGTCGACGCCCTGCGCGACCGCCGGCCACGCGTCCGCCGTGCCGCCGCGAACGCGCTCGTCCTCCGCTCGGACATCCGTGCGGTCGACCCGCTGATCGCCTCGCTGCGCGATCCCGACCCGATCGTCCGCAAGAACGCCGCGATCGCGCTCGGGGAGCTAGAAGCCGATGCCGCGGTCGAGCCGCTCGTCGGCGCACTCGAGGACCACGACCCCGCGGTGCGTGCGATGGCCGCATCGGCGCTCGGCCGCTCGAAGGATCCCAGGGCCGTCGATCCGCTCGTGGCGCTGCTGGCGGACCCGGACCCGACTGTGGCGGGCACAGCCAGGAGCGTCCTCGCCGGCATCGACGACCCACGCGCCGCCGACGCGCTGCGTCGCTAGGACCGCTCGCAGATCGGGACTCCGCGCCGGCCCATTCGGAGCCCCGAGGCGCTCGAAAAATTGTCACGCTTTCGGCACAGTCTCGCGACACACCCGTTGCTGTTTTCCCAATAGAATTGGAGCCGGGTGGTGGGGTGGGGTGCCCCGTCGGGCCGGGCTCGTGGCGGCCGAGGGGATCGCCGAGTCAGGCTCGCCTCAGGCGCGGGCGAGCACCCCCAGGGCAACGGGGATCCGCTCGATCGCCTGGTCGATGTCGTTCTCCGTGAGGTCGAGGTGCGTGACGGCTCTGAGCACGCCGGGCCGCATCGTGGACGAGAGGCCAACGCCCGCTTCGTGGAGACGTTCGAGCGCGTCGGGGACGGCCAACCCGAGCGGGCTGACGTCGACCTGCACGAAGTTCGTCTCGACGAGATCCGGGTCGACCGGCACGCCGCGCTCGGCGAGGCCGTTCGCCAGCCGGCGCGCGTGCACGTGGTCGTCGGCTAGCCGCTCGGCGTGATGGTCGAGCGCATAGAGTCCGGCCGCCGCGACGATGCCGCTCTGTCGCATCGCGCCTCCGAACGCGTGCTTCTGGCGCCGGGCCCGTCGCATCAACTCGGCCGACCCCGCGATCAGAGCACCGAGTGGGCAGCCGAGGCCTTTGGAGAGGCAGAGCGTCACCGTGTCGAAATGCCGCCCGAGCTCAGCCGCCGGTACGCCGCTTGCGACTGACGCGTTCAGCAGCCGAGCGCCGTCGAGGTGCAAGCGCAGGCCGAGCTCGCGCCCCGTCTCGACGACTTCGAGCAGCTGCGCGTACGGCCAGACGCGCCCGCCGCCGGTATTGTGCGTGTCCTCGAGCGCCAGGGCGCTCGTTCGCGGTACGTGGTGCTCGTCACCCGGGCTGAAGCGCTCGCGCACTTGTTCGGGAGTGAAGGTTCCGCGCTCTCCTCTGATCGGCCGCGTGACGAGGCCGGAGAAGCGTGCGGCTCCGCCCAGCTCGGCGATCATGATGTGCGCCGTCTCCTCGACGATCAGCTCGGTTCCGGGCTCCCCGAGGCTCGAAAGCGCGATCTGGTTCGACATCGTGGCCGTGGGCAGAAAGACCGCTTCTTCCTGCCCGAGGAGCTCTGCGACCCGTCGCTCGAGCTCGACGGTGGTCGGGTCCTCGAGCCGCTGCTCGTCGCCGACCTCGGCGTTGGCCATCGCTTGCCGCATGCCGTGCGTCGGCTTCGTCTTCGTGTCCGAGCGCAGGTCGATCATGCGCTCGGAGCGTATCTTCCGGGTGCTGATCAGGATTCGAGCTCGTCGAGCACGAGGGCCGCGAGGCCGTGGTCGCGCGCCCGCTCGATCCGCGCGAGCCGCTTCCGGAACTGGCCTGTCGCGTACTCGACGAACTCCTCCTCGGTGAGCCCGAACGGCGGCACCTCGTACGGGTCGAACGTCTCCGAGACGGTCGCGAGCGCGAGCGGCAGGAGCTCGCTCATCCGCTGCTCGATCGCGTCCCAGACATCGTCGTGCTCTGCCGCGAGCCGCGCGAGCAGGTAGATCCCGTACGCGATGTGGCGCGATTCGTCCTGCTTCACCCGGACCAGCCCGGCGCGCAGCCCCGGCATGAGGTCGGCGTCCTCGAGCATCCGGTGATAGCTGTGGTAGCCCGTCTCGGCGAGTACGCCCTCGACGATCATGTTGTACGTGACAGCCGCGCGCGCCTGCGCGATGGGCGAGCGGTCGGTGAGGAGCGCCTGCATCGAGCGCGGCAGCTCCTCCTCGAAGATCACCCGATAGGTCGGAGTATGGAAGTGGTCGAGTCCGTCCGGCGACCCGGTGACCTCGTCGAGGAAGCGGCGGAAGAACTGCGTGTGCTTTCCCTCCTCGAAGAGGAACGTGGTGAGGAAGAGCTCCTCCTCGAGACGTCCCTCGGATGCGATCGCGAGCACGAGCGGGAGCAGGTCCAGCGTCACTGCCTCCTCCCCGGCCTGGAAGAGGGACGTCAACTGGAGGATCACGGTCTGCTCGAGTGGCGCGAGCCCCGCCCAGTCCTCGCGGTCGCGGGCGAGGTCGACTGCGCACGGGTCCCACGTCCCCAGCCGCTTCGCTTTCTCGTAGAGCCGCATCGGGAACGACTCGGCGTCGAGCCCCGCTCTCGTCGTCTGGAACACCTCAGTCGCCCGTCCGCGGGGTCACGTGTCGAGCCACAGAGGCACTATCGCGCGCGGGACGCGGATCTGTCGAGCGGGGCGCGGCGTCGGCGCCTGCCAGCGCCGGCGCTACCCTGCCCGCGTGGATCTCGCTCTCCTCGACCAGACGCTCGCCGACCGGGGCGAGCCGTCCTACCGTGCCCGCCAGGTCTGGGACTGGGCGGCCCGAGGTGCCTCGCGCTACGACGAGATCACGACGCTGCCGGTGCCGCTCAGGCGCGAGCTCTCGGAGGGCGTGCCCTTCTCGACGCTCGTGCTCGAGCAGGAGCTTTTCGCCCGCGACCGGACGGTGAAGGCGCTGTTCCGCACGCACGACGGCCATCCCGTGGAGGCCGTCCTGATGCGCTACCGAGATGGGCGCCGCTCGATCTGCGTCTCCTCGCAGTCCGGCTGCCCCCTCACATGCACCTTCTGCGCCACCGGGGCGATGCGCTTCGGCCGCAACCTGACAGCTTCGGAGATCCTCGACCAGGCGCTGCATTTTCGGCGGATCGAGCCGGTCGACCACTGTGTCTTCATGGGGATGGGCGAGCCGATGCTCAACGTGGACGAAGTGGTGGCGGCCGCAAGGCGCCTGCCGGACGTGGGGATCACGCATCGCCGGACGACGATCTCCACGGTCGGCTGGCTGCCCGGCCTTCGCCGCTTCGTCGACGAGGTCGACGAGCCGATCCGCCTCGCGCTCAGCCTGCACGCGGCCGAGCCGGAGCTGCGCAGTCGCTTGATGCCGGTCAACGACCGCTATCCGCTGGCCGACGTGCTCGCCGAGTGCCGCCGCTACTTCGAGCGGCACGGCCGCAAGGTCTTCGTCGAGTACGTGATGCTCGCCGGCGTGAACGACCGCGTCGAGCAGGCGAGAGAGCTCGTGCGGCTGCTCGACCCGAAGGTCTTCAAGGTGAACCTGATCCCGTACAACCCGACCGGGATGTACGACGGCTCCTCACGCCGAGCTATCGATGCGTTCAAGGCGGTGCTCGACCGCGCTCGGCTGCCGGCAACCGTTCGCGTCACTCGCGGCCGCGACATCGCGGCCGCCTGCGGCCAGCTCGCCGCGACTCGTTAGGAGCGCATCGAGCCGCGCAGTCGAGGCGGCGTCCCACAATCGCGCCGCGAGCCTGAGGGCTCGGGGCACCCCATCCCACCACCCACTGCCGATCCTAATGGCAAAAAGCGCACGTGTCTGTCACAGCTTCGTGCCAAAAGAGCGCGGCCCGAAGTGAAAACTCGCGCAGAACGACGAAGAGGCGACCCGTCGGTCGCCTCTTCATCTGGGATGGGGACACGTCGGCTGCGGCCCCCGACGTGTCACGTGTCTTTTCGGCGCTTCCGCCTCGACCCTCTCTCCCTCGTATGGGGGAACTGCGCCGCGCCGAGTGAACTGAATCAACCGGCGCGATGAACCACCCGTTGGGGGGCGAGTCAAGCGGCTCGGCTGAGCCACAGTCCGACCCGTCAATCGAGTCCCAATGCGGCGGAACTCGGGAGACGGAAATCGCAGATCGAGTCCCAATGCGGCGGAACTCGGAAGGCGACGCAAGACCCCCAGCGAGTCCCGATGCGGCGTGGACTCGCCGGAAAGTCAGTGGGTCCCGGTGCGGCGGGGACTCACCGGCAGAAGTCTCTCCAAGTGGCGGGCCCTGCGGCAGGGCCCGCCCCTCTCCCCCCAAGAACAAGGCGGTCAAAGATGAACTCCACAGACGTCAGGCGCAAGATTCGGAACTTCCCGGCGGCGAACCTTCTCGCCAGGCTCGCGGGTCAGTACCCCGCGAGCTAGCCTGCCTTCGGCGCTTCTGCAGTAACGGGCTCGGCCCGGCCAGGGTGCGCTTCGAACCCGTAGCGCACCACCGGGAACTTCGCGGCCTTCACCTCATCCAGTCTTCTCACCGGACGCGTCATCGGCGCGTCCTTCAGCGTCTGGGGTTCGTCCGCGGCCTCGCGAGCGATCGAAAGCATCGCGTCGACGAACTCGTCGAGCGTCTCCTTCGCTTCCGTCTCGGTCGGCTCGATCATGAGCGCCTCCGGCACCACGAGCGGGAAGTACACCGTCGGCGGATGGAAGCCGTAGTCCATCAGCCTCTTGGCGACGTCGAGCGCCGTCACGCCGTGCTCGCGCTTGAGGTTGCGGGCGGAGAGAACGAACTCGTGCATGCAGAGCCGCTCGTACGGCAGCTCGTAGCCGTCCTTGAGCCGGGCGAGCAGGTAGTTCGCGTTGAGAACCGCGACTTCGGACATCTCCCTCAGGGCCGGCCCCCAGGAGCGGATGTACGCGTACGACCGGACGAAAACGCCGAACGGGCCCGTAAAGCCCCGCACCTTTCCGATCGACTTCGGCCGGTCGTGGTCCAGCGCGAACTCCTCGCCCCGCTTCACGACCGCCGGTACGGGCAGGAAGGGCTCGAGGCGCGCCCGGACGGCGATCGGCCCCCCACCCGGTCCACCGCCGCCGTGCGGCTGCGAGAACGTCTTGTGCAGGTTGATGTGGACGATGTCGAACCCCATGTCGCCGGGACGTGAGATCCCGCAGACCGCGTTCAGGTTCGCGCCGTCGTAGTACATGAGCGCGCCGGCGTCGTGGAAGATCCGCGCGATCTCCTCGATGCTCTCGTCGAAGAGGCCGAGGGTCGACGGGTTCGTCAGCATCAGTCCCGCCGTGTCGCCGCCGACCTTGGCGCGCAGGTCCTCGACGTCGATGTTCCCGCGCGGGTCGGTCTTCACGCCGACGAGCTCGTAGCCGGCCATCGTCACGCTGGCGGGATTCGTGCCGTGCGCAGTGTCGGGGATCACGACCTTGCGCCGGTGCGACTCGCCGCGGTCATCGAAGTAGGCACGCATCAGCATCAGCCCGGTCAGCTCGCCCTGGGAGCCGGCGGCCGGCTGCAGCGAGACGGCGTCGAGGCCCGTCACCTCGGCGAGGATCTCCTGCAGGCGCCACATCAGCTCGAGCGCTCCCTGCGCACCGTCCTCCTCCTGCAGTGGATGAAGGTCGCGGAAGCCGGGCAGCATCACGGCGCGCTCGTTGACCCGCGGGTTGTACTTCATCGTGCAGGAGCCGAGCGGGTAGAAGCCGGTGTCGATCCCGAAGTTGCGGGTCGAGAGCTCGGTGAAGTGGCGGAGCACCTCCGGCTCGGCCAGCTCGGGCAGCCGCGGCGGCTCGGCGCGACGCAGCTCGTCCGGCACGTCGACGCGCGGCAACTTGTGCCGTGGCAACGAATAGCCCGTACGCCCCGGGACGGATTTTTCGTAGATCAGCTTCACGCAGCTACCTCCGCCAGGACTTCCGCCAGCCGGTCGATGTCCTGCGGCGTCCGCTTTTCGGTCACCGCGATCAGCAAGGCATCGTCGAGGCCCGAGTAGTCGCGCCCGAGCGCGTGACCGGGATGCACCCCGCGCTCGCGCGCCGCCGCGACGACCTCGCGCGCGGGCCGTCCGACGCGCACCGCAAACTCCTTGAACGTTGACCTGTCCGGGAACACGAGCGGAAGCCCAATGCGCTCTTTGGCGTAAGCGCCGAGGCTCATGCAGGTCTCCCCCAGCTCGGTGAGACCCTGCGGACCGAGCCACGAGAGGTAGACGAGACCTCCGAGCGCCAGCAGCGTCTGGTTCGTGGTGATGTTCGAAGTGGCCTTCTCGCGGCGGATGTGCTGCTCGCGGGTTTGCAGGGTGAGGACATAGGCCCTCTGGCCGTCTAGATCGGTCGTCTCGCCGATGATCCGGCCCGGGAGCCGCCGGATGAATGCGGACTTCGCCGCCAGGAAGCCGTAGTGCGGCCCGCCGAAGGCGACGTGGTTACCCGCACCCTGGCCCTCGCCGATTGCGAGCGAGCATCCGTAGTTTCCCGGTGCTTCCAGAACTCCGAGCGAGATCGGGTCGACGTGTGCGACCGCTAGCGCTCCCGCGTCGTTGGCTGCCGCAGCGAGTGCCACTCCCGGTTCGAGCACGCCGAAGAAGTTCGGTTGCTGGAAGATCACGGCCGCCGCGTCCTGCGCCGCCGCGGTCACGAGATCGGGGTCGGTGGCGCCATCGGTATGCGGTACCTCCACGACCTCCAGGCCGAAGCCAGGGGCGTAGGTCTTGACGACCTGGCGCACCTGCGGGCTCGTTGCCTCGGTGACGACGATCTTCGTGCGCCCGGTCGCGTGCTTCGCGACGTAGCACGCATCCGCGGCGACGGTCGTGCCGTCGTAGCCGGACGCGTTCGAGACGTCCATGCCGGTCAGCTCGCAGATCGCGGTCTGGTACTCGAAGATCGCCTGCAGCACGCCCTGGCTCATCTCGGGCTGGTACGGCGTGTATGCGGTCAGGAACTCGCCCCGCTGCAGCACGGCGTCGACGATTGCGGGAACGTAGTGGTCGTACATGCCGGCGCCGAGGAACGAGAGCTCCAGCGAGTTCTTCGCCGCGAGCTCCTCGAGGTGGCGCATCAGCTCGGATTCGGAGAGCTGTGGGTCGATCGCGAGCTCGCGCCGAAAACGCACGCCTTCCGGGACGTCACGGAAGAGCTCGTCGACGGACGCGACGCCGATCGCATCGAGCATCGCGTCACGATCGGCATCTGTCAGGGAGAGATATGGGCTGCTCACAAGTCGGCCAGGAGGCTCTTGTACGCGTCGGCGTCCAGCAACGCCTCGAGCTCGGCCGTGTCCCCGATCCGGATTCGGATCAGCCAGCCTTCGCCGTATGGATCCTCGTTGACGGTCTCCGGCTCGTCGACGACCTTTGCGTTCACGTCGAGCACCTCGCCCGACAGCGGCGCGATCAGGTCAGAGACCGCCTTCACCGACTCGACCTCACCGTACGAGGAATCCCTGGTGACGGTCGCGCCGACGTCAGGCGCCTCGTAGTGCACCAGCTCCCCGAGCGCGTCCTGCGCATACCACGTGATCCCGAGGACGGCCTCGTCCCCGTCGATCCGCGCCCAATCGTGCTCTGCGTGGTACTTGAGGTCGTCGGGATAGCTCTCGGACGCGGCCACTACGGCTCCTCTCGCTTGTAGATCGGCTTTTCGACGATGCGGGCGTGTCGAGGCTTGCCGCGCACGTCAATCGTGATCTCGGTCCCGGGCCCGGCGCTCGCGGCAGGCACGTAGCCCATGCCGATGCCGACGTCGAGCATCGGCGAGTGCGAGCCGGAAGTAACTTCGCCGCCCCCCTCGATCGCCATTCCCTGGCGCGGGATCGCCTTCTCGGTCATCACGAACGCGGCAAGCCGGCGCGCGGGCCCCTCGGACTTGATCCTGCGGAGGACCTCGACACCTGTGAAGTCCTTCTCGAGCGAGCAGACCCAGCCGAGACCGGCGGAGATCGCGTCGGTTTCGCGCCCGATGTCGTTGCCGTGGAGCGGATAGCAGACCTCGAGACGGAGCGTGTCGCGCGCGCCGAGCCCGCAAGGGACGGCGCCCGCCGCGACCACCGCATTCCAGAGCGCCGCCGCGTCCTCCGCCGGACACATCAGCTCGACGCCACGTTCGCCCGTGTAGCCCGTGCGGTTGACCATGACCTCGACGCCGCCGACCTCGCCCATCGCCCAGGTGAAGGGCCGACCCTCGCCGAGCCCGAGCAGCTCGAGCGAGCGCGGTCCCTGAACCGCCAGCAGGGCATACTCGTCCGAGACGTCCCGCACGTCCGACCCGCGAACCTCCCGCTCCAGCAGCCACTCGAGATCCAGCTCCCGGTTCGAGGCGTTGACGATCAGCAGGTACCGGTGCTCGTCGGTCCGGTAGACGATCAGGTCGTCGACGATGCCGCCCCGCTCGTTCGTGAGCAGTGTGTACTGCGCGTCTCCGACCGCGAGCTTGTCGACGTCGTTCGAGAGCGCGGCCTGGAGGACATCGCGGCCCATCATCCCCTCGACCTCGAGCTCGCCCATGTGACTGACGTCGAAGACGCCGGCGTTCGCGCGCACGGCCCTGTGCTCGGGAATGACGCCTTCGTATTGCACAGGCATCTCCCAGCCGGCGAAGGGCACCATTCGCGCTCCGGCTGCGACATGGCGCTCGTAAAGCGGAGTTCGGCGCAGGGTCTGCATCCCGGCGGGATGCTAATGAAAACGAGCTCTACTGCTCGCGCAGGAACGACGGTACGTCGAGCGCCTCGGGAGCAAGCTCGAACGGCTCGCCCTCGCGCCGGACCGGCTCACCGGCCGCCGAGACCGCCGGCCGCGCTCGGCGCCGGCGACTCGGGCCGAAGCCGGTTGCGATCACCGTCACGCGCACCTCGTCCTTCAGCGACTCGTCGATGACGGCGCCGAAGATGACGTTCGCGTTCTGGTCGGCCGCGCTCGTGACGACCTCGGCAGCCTCGTTCACCTCGAACAGCCCGAGGTCGGTTCCGCCGCTGATATTGAGGAGGATGCCGGTCGCCCCCTCGATCGACTGCTCGAGCAGCGGCGAGGAGACGGCGGCACGCGCCGCCTCGGCCGCACGGCTCTCGCCGTGACCGACGCCGATCCCCATCAGCGCGGAGCCGGCTTCGCGCATGATCGTCTTCACGTCCGCGAAGTCGAGGTTGACGAGCCCGGGCACGGTGATCAAGTCGGTGATGCCCTGGACGCCTTGGCGCAGAACGTCGTCGGCCATTCGAAACGCATCCGAGAGGGGCGTCTTCTTCTCGACGACCTGCAGGAGGCGGTCGTTCTCGATCACGATCAGCGTGTCGACCCGGTCCGCGAGGTTGCCGATGCCCTGCTCGGCCTGGAGCGCGCGGCGGCGACCCTCGAACGAGAACGGCTTCGTGACGACGCCGACGGTCAGCGCCTCGAGCTCACGGGCTAGCTCGGCGACGACCGGCCCACCGCCGGTGCCCGTGCCGCCCCCTTCGCCCGCGGTGACGAAGATCATGTCGGCGCCCTTGAGCGCCTCCTTCAGCTCGTCTCGGCTCTCGGTTGCAGCAGCGAGGCCGACGGCTGGGTCGGCGCCCGCGCCGAGGCCGCGCGTCGCCTTCGCCCCGATGTGAATCTTCACGTCGGCGTCGCACATCAGCAGCGCCTGCGCGTCGGTGTTGACTGCGATGAACTCGACGCCCGCGAGCCCGGCGTCGACCATGCGGTTCACAGCGTTCGTGCCGCCGCCGCCGACTCCGACGACCTTGATGACGGCGAGGTAGTTGCCGGTGCGATCTGTCATCTCACGTGCGCTCGACCTAAAGCTTCCATGGAGGTTTGGGGCCGTCGAGCTCCTCCTTCGTGCTCAGGGTACGGTCCGAAATATCGGGTGTCAATGCGAAATGACTGACCCTCGACCACCCTAACCCTCGACCTCAATCTCCGACTTGAGGGTTGAGGTTCGCGACTGGGCGCTGCGGGACGCTCACGTCGATGTAGGCGCCACGCGTCGCTTCGGCGCCGTAGAGGGCGAGGATCCGCTGCCCGATTGCGAGCTTCAGGCGCAGGTCACCGGGATCGCCAAGGCGCAACTCGACGCCTGAGCGCAGTACGAGCGTGAGCTCATCCGCCCGCGTCTCGACAAGGAGCACGCGGCGGGCAAAGGCCGTTCCCGTCAGCGGTCCGAGCGCGGCGGCGGCCCTCCCTCCCTGCTCGAATGGCAGCGTCCCGCCGACCACGATCTCGTCCCCCTTTCCGAGCCAGATCCTCGGCAGGATGATGTAGGTGCCCCGCTCGACCGTCCGAATCACACGCGCACGGGACGAGACGAGCCAGCCGTCTGCCCCGCGACGGACGACTGCGACGGGTCGCTCCGGACTCACCGAGACGACGAGCGTGTGCGGGAACGCCCGATCCAGCCTGGCCGAGCGGATCGTCGGGACCGCCGCCAGCCGTCGCTCGAGCGCGGCCGGGTCGAGCTTCAGCAGGCTCCTTCCGAGCTCGGCGCGAAGTGCCGCCCGAGCCTCGGCCGCAACCTCCCGGTCGGCGCCGTGGACGTCGATCTCCTGGACGGCGAAGAGCGAGGTCTCGCGCGCGCCGGCATACGCGCCGACGCACGAGACCAGGAGCGCGAAGCCGATGAGCAGCGAACGTCCGGAGGGTACGAGCCGCGCCACGTCGCTGCGGCCGCGCGCGCGCGAAGGACCGAGCGCGATCGGCGCCGCGGGCGTCTTGGAGGCGCGCATTCGCCCCTCTTCGCCGCCGCCGAGTCGGATCCTACGGTCGGTCCTGCTTAGAGGGAGGCAGCGCGAGCGGCCCCAGCAGCTGCACCTCGTGCTCGAGCTCGACGCCGAAGCGCTCCTTCACTCGCCGCCTCGCCTCGGTCATCAGCGCGATCGCGTCGGCCGACGTCGCGGCGTCGGCGTTCTCGATGAAGTTCGCATGCATCGGAGAGATGACGGCACCCCCCATCCGGAAGCCCTTGAGCCCGCAGGCCTCGATCATCCGTCCCGCCCCGAGCTCGTGGTCGGGGTTCTTGAAGACGCTGCCGAACGTGCGCTTGTTCGTCGGCTGCGTCGACTTCCGCCTGGCGTGGAGGTCGGAGACGAGTGCCTTGATCTGCTCCGGCGCACGCGGCTCGAGGCGGAACTCGACCCGGGCGACAACCTCGCCGGTCCGAAGCTCGGAGTGCCGGTAGCGCAGGCCGAGCTGATCGGGGGTGCGCCAGCGCTCGCCCTCGGAGTTCACGACGAGCGCGCGCGACACGACGCCGCTCCAGTCGCTGCCGTACGCGCCGGCGTTCATCTTCACACCCCCACCGGCAGTGCCGGGGATGGCGCTCGCGAACTCGAAGCCCCCGAGCCCCGCCGCTCGGGCGTGATGAAGCGCCACCGCGTTGGCCGCGCCCCCACCCGCGATCAGCAGCTCGCCACGTGTCTCCACCGCAGCGAGCTCGCCGTCCAGCTTCAGCACGAGCGCGTCGACGCCCTCGTCTGCCGCGAGCAGGTTCGAGCCGAGCCCGATCACCGCGACTTCGACCCCTTCGGCAGCCGCCCAAGCAAGCGCCTCCCCGAGCTCGGCCAGGCTCGCCGGCCTGGCGAAGAACCGCGCGGCGCCGCCGGTCCCGAGCGTCGTGAACCGCGAGAGCGGAACGTGTTGTTCGATCGTCATCCGAGGCGTTGGGCGATCAGGGCCGGAGCCCGGTCGACGTCGCCGGCGCCGACGGTAACCAGCACGTCGCCGTCGCGCGCGTGACGCAGGAGGAAGTCGACTCCTTGCTCCACGTTCGGCGTCCACGCCGAGAGCCGGCCTAAATCGGAGAGCGCGTCGACGACGAGCCTCCCAGTCACCCCGGTCAACGGCGCCTCGCGGGCAGGGTAGACGTCGGTGACGGCGACGGAGTCGGCCTCGGCCAGGGCCTGGCCGAGCTCGCGCGCCAGATGCCGTGTGCGGGAGTAGAGATGGGGCTGGAAGAGGACGAGGAGGCGCCGGCCGGGCCAGTGCTCGCGGGCGGCGGCGAGCGTCACCGCGATCTCGGTGGGGTGGTGCGCGTAGTCGTCGACGATCGTGAGACCGCCGTGCTCGCTGACCTCGAACCGGCGGACGGAGCCCCGGAACGTCGTGAGCGCGGGCACCGCTTCGTCGCGCGGCACACCGACGAGCTCGAGCGCGGCGAGCGCCGCGCCCGCGTTGCGCCGATTGTGGGCGCCGGGCAGCGCGAGCTCGATCTCGGCCGGCTGGGCGTTCCGGACGACCTGCGGTACGTGCCCGAGCCACTCGTCGAACAGCTGCTCGAGCTCCGCCAGCGACGCGAATGTCTTGTGGTGGTCGAGCTCCAGGTTCGTCACCACTGCGATCGCCGGCCGGAGCGAGGCCACCGTCCGATCCGACTCGTCGCCCTCGACGACGAGCCAGCCGGAGCCGGCGGCCGCGTTGCCGCCGAGCTGCGGAACGCTGGCGCCGATCAGGTACGCCGGGTCGCGGCCCGTCTCGCGGAGCACATAGGCGATCATCGCGGCCGTCGTCCCCTTCCCGTGCGTGCCGGCGACGACGATCGAGTCGCGGAGGGCGACGAGCTCCGCGAGCAGCTCGGCACGGGTACGGCCGGGGTAGTCGAACGCGGACGAGACCACGACCTCCCAGCCCGCGGGCGCCTCCGGCGTCGGCGAGATCGTGACCGGGACGCCGTCGAGATGGTCGAGATACGGCGTCTCGACGCGGTCCCAGCCGCCGACCTCGGCGCCCCACGCGCGCGCGAGCTGCGCGTACGCGGAGAGCCCCGCGCCTCCGATCCCGACGAACCAGATCCGGCGACCCGCGAGCGGAGCTCCTGTCTCGTTGGACGGCTGCATCAGTCGAGTCGAAGCGCGTAGTGGTGCGAGGTGAACGTCATCCCCTCGCGGACGTAGAACCTGTGCGCGTCCGTCCGCTGGACGCCCGAGTCGAGGTGGAGCTGGGCGCAGCCGAGTCGGATCGCCTCGTCGCGCAACCAGGTCAGGAGTCGCGCGCCGTGGCCTCGGCTGCGCGCGTCGGCGTGCGTGACGAGATCGTCGACGTACAGGTGACGCCCCCAGGCGAGGTTGTGTCCGAGCCGGAAGCCGGCGACGGCCACCGGCTCGTCCGCGCCGGCCTCGAAGGCTGCGACGAGGCGGTAGCCCTCGGCGCGAAGGGTGCCGTCGACGAGCTCGACGTACGCATCCTCGGTCCCGATCTGCGGCCGAAGCTCGCGCATGGCCGGCCACGCCGAGGCGGTCTCGGCGGCTGTCAGCTCGCGCACGACTCCCATCGGCCCCATCGTAGAGACGGTCTCCGCGGGCTCGGCGGCCGAGGGCTTTCACGTCGCGGCGCGGCACAGTTTCGTACCCACCCGCCACCCCCCGCCCGCCCACGGGGAAGAGGAGCGTAGCTGCGACTCTCGCGCTGATTCGTAAAAAGTCTGTGCCAAATTCGAGGCGTCTGCGGATCGCTTCTCGGCAAGCGCTGCGCGGCAATCAGTGGGCGCGCGAGCCGGCAAGCCGGATCAGGTCGTCGGCGATCTCGGCGGCTGCGTTCGGGCGTGCCGCCCTGCGCATCGCCTCGCCCATCCGCGCTCGGCGGGGCGGGTCGTCGAGCAGCGAGCGGACGAGCTCCGGAACCGAGCCCAGGTCGGTCTCGGGGACGCAGATCGCGCCGCCCGCCGTCTGGAAATGCCGCGCGTTCTTCGCCTGATGATCGCCCGTCGCGTACGGATAGGGGACGAGCACGGCCGGACGCCCGGCGGCCGCGATCTCCCACACGGAGCCGCCCGCTCGCGCAAGCACGAGATCGGCGGCCGAGATCGCGGCGCCGAACTGGTCGGTCTCGGGCAGGAGCACGTATCGCTCCCGTGAGACTCGCGGACGAAGCGCGTCGTAATCCCGCCGGCCGGATACATGGAGGACAGCCGGAGCGCTCGAGCGCTCCTTCTGACCAGGGCCTGCGAGACCGAACGCCTCCACGGCGAGCTCGTTCAGACTTCGCGCGCCCGCGAGCGCGCCGAACACCGCGAGTACGGGGCCGTCCTGCGGGAGCCCGAACACCGCTCGCGCCTCGTCCCGGGGGATCGGCTTCGAGCGCGCCGGGATCGGGCGGCCGACCACCCGGTACTTCGGCCCGCGGCGGCCCGGGAGCTCGTACGCGAGGAACACGCGTCTCGCGTAGGGCGCCGCGAGCCGGTTCGCGAGGCCCAGGTGGGCGTCGGCCTCGGTCAGGGCCGCGGGGATCCTCATCGTCCAGGCAGCCAGCACCATCGGGCCGGCTACGTAGCCGCCGCCGCCGAGAACCACGTCGGGACGCCGCCGCGCGAGGATCCTCCGACAGGCCACCGGCGCCCACGCAGCTCGCCCGGAGGCGCGAACGAGCCCGGGCGAGAGCCGGCGCGGCAGGCCGCTCACCCGAAATCCGTCGAACTCGAAGCCAGCCTCAGGGACGAGACGCGCTTCGACGCGATCCGGCGACCCGGCGAACGTCACGCTGACGCCGCGCTCTCTGAGCTCCTCCGCCACCGCCAGCGACGGCAGCACGTGACCGGCCGTCCCGCCGGCCGCGATCAGGCACCGAAGCTGCGGCTGCTCGCCCATTGACGGCGATGTTAAGGAGAACGCCGACCGAGGCGAGCGTGACGAGCAGGCTGGTACCGCCGTAGGAGACGAGCGGCAGCGGAATTCCCGTCAACGGCGCGAGTCCCATGACAGCGGCGAGGTTCACCGCCGCCTGGCCGCAGACCAGCACGGTCAGGCCGGTGGCGAGACGCTTTCCGAAGGGATCGCGGCAGCGCAGCGCGATCCGCAGCCCCGCCAGGGCGAAGAGACCGAACGCGCCGACCACCGCCGTCACGCCGATGAGCCCGAGCTCCTCGCCGATGATCGCGAGGATCATGTCCGTGTGCGCCTCCGGCAGGTAGAAGACCTTCTGGACGCCGTTGCCGAGCCCGACCCCGAAGAAGCCGCCCGAGCCCATTCCGATCATCGCCTGCGTGATCTGGTAGCCGGTCAGGCTCGGGTCCTCCCACGGGTTCAGGAAGGAGAAGAGCCGTGCCCGCCTGTACGGCTCGATCCAGATCAGAGCGAGCGCGAGACCCGACGCCAGCGAGCCGGCTGCCAGCAGGACTCGGACCGGCGCGCCGGAGACGACGAGCACGCCCGCGAGCATGATCACGAGCGCGATCGAGGTGCCCAGGTCCGGCTCGAGAAGGAGCAGAGCGCAGAAGACGCCCGTCAGGAGCCCTACCGGCCGAACGAGCTCGCCCAGGTTCTGTGGCGGACGATGCTTGGCGAGATAGGCGGCCGCCCAGATCGCCAGCGCGAGCTTGGCGAGCTCGGACGGCTGGAATGTCGCGGGGCCGAACGCGATCCAGCGTCGAGCCCCGTTGACCGCCTGCCCGACCGCGAGGACGGCGACGAGGAGGCTCAGGCTGACGAGCACGAGCGTCCCGGCCAGGGGCCGAAGCTTGCGGTAGTCGGCCCGAGACGCGAACGCCATCAGCGCGATCCCGAGCAGCGCGTAGATCCCCTGGCGCTTGAGGTACTCGCCGGGATCGCCGCCTCGCACGGCCTTCGCGGCCGACGTCGCGCTGTAGACCATCACGAGCCCGAACGCCACGAGCCCGAGCGTCACGAAGATCAGTAGCCGAGCCTCGAGCTCTCCCCGCCTCACGTCCCCGGCCTCCTCCTGCTCCTAGCCGGCCGAGCCGGCTTCCGCAGGAGGCTGGCGCCGCTGACGGCACGATGCGAGCGCGCGCGGCGCTCAGCCGTACCCCGGCGTACTGTCTGAGCGCCGCGCGCGGGTGCCTCGCACCGCCACCGACGCCCCGGGAACATGAGCGAGTTCACCCAGCCAAGTTCGCGACGATCCGGCGGAAGTCCTCGCCTCGGCGCTCGAAGTTGTCGTACTGGTCGTAGCTCGCGCAGGCCGGCGAGAGGAGAACGACGTCGCCAGGCTGCGCAGCGGCTGCGGCGGCCTGCACCGCGCGATCGAGTGTTCCGCAGCGCTCGTAGGCGGTTCCGGCGCGATGCAGCGCGACCGCGAGCTCGTCCGCCGCTTCGCCGATCAGATAGACGGAGGCGGCCCGGGCGGCGACCTGGCGCGCGAGCTCGTCGAAGCTCTCGCCCTTCAGCGAGCCCCCGAGAATCAGCCGGAGCGGCGCGTCGTACGATTCGATTCCGCGCCGGGCGGCGGCGGTGTTCGTCGCCTTCGAGTCGTTGACGAAGCGGACGCCCCCGACCTCGGCGACGAGCTCCAGCCGGTGCTCGACACCCGGGAAGGTCGCGAGCGCCTCGGCGATCGCGGAATCGTCGATCCCCGCTGCGCGCGCCGCCGCCGTCGCCGCGGCGGCGTTCTCGCGGTTGTGCCGGCCGGGGATGCGCGGCTCGGCGGGAAGCGGGTCGTCGGCCGAGAACTCCGTCCCCGGCAGGCCGAGGCCCAGCGGGACGATCTTCGCGTCGGCGCGCTCGAAGATCCGCAGCTTCGCGTCTCGGTACTCCTCGAAGGTCCGGTGCCGGTCGAGGTGATCCGGCTCGAGGTTGAGCAGGACCGCGACACGGCAACGAAGCTGGTGGACGTCCTCGAGCTGGAACGACGAGAGCTCGCAGACGACGACCTCCGCGTCCGGGGCGGCAGTAAGGGGACTGCCGACGTTCCCCGCCACCGCGACCCGTCGGCCGGCGGCCCGGAAGATCGCGCCGAGGAGCTCCGTCGTCGTCGTCTTGCCGTTCGTGCCGGTGACGCCCACGATCGGCCGCTCCGGGTGCAGCCGGTAGCCGAGCTCGACCTCGCTCCAGACCGGGATCCCTCGGGCCCGCGCCCCCAGCACGAGCGCCCGCTCGCCGGGGATGCCGGGACTCTTGACGAGCACGTCGACCCGATCGAGCAGCCCGAGGTCGTCCTCGTTCCCGAGCAGCCTGTCGGCGCGAACGACCTCCACCCCCCGCCCCTCGAGCGCCTCGGCGGCCGCGACGCCCGAACGGGCGAGTCCGTAGACGAGCGCGCGCCTCAGGGCCGGAAGTAGTAGCGGTAGTAGAGAGCGAACCCGGCCGCGCAGAGCAGCGCGGTCACGATCCAGAAGCGCACCATGATCTTCGTCTCCGACCACGCCTTCATCTCGAAGTGGTGGTGGAGCGGCGCCATCAGGAAGATTCGCCGGCCCCAGTACTTGAACGAGGCGACCTGGAGGATGACCGAGAGCGCCTCGATCAGGAAGATGCCGCCGATCAGGACGAGCAGCAGCTCGACCTTCATGAAGATCGCGAGGCTCGCGAGCGCGCCGCCGATCGCCATCGCGCCGGTGTCGCCCATGAACACCTCGGCCGGGAACGCGTTGAACCACAGGAACCCGACCGCGGCGCCGATCAGAGCGGCGGCGACGATGGCGACGTCGAGCCGAGTCTCGATCCGGCCCCCGACCGGCCCCGAGCGGATGTACGTGAGCACGCCCATTGCGGCGAAGGTGAACAGGGCGATGATGCCGGTCCCCGCCGCGAGCCCGTCGATGCCGTCGGTCAGGTTCACGCCGTTGACCGCGCCGGCGATGATCAGGAACAGGAGCACGTACCAGCCCCAGCCGAGCGGCAGCCAGTAGTTCACGATCGGGATGAAGACGTCGTGGCGGAGGTCCTGCCGGTGCGCCGCGATCGCGACGACGACCGTGATCCCGGCGAGGAGGAGCAGCTTCCAGCGCCCGGACAGCCCGAGCGAGCGGCGGTGCGTCAGCTTGATCAGGTCGTCGAGGAAGCCGACCGAGGCACACGCGACCGCGGTGAACGCCACCGTCAGCGCCGGCAGGGTGTAGAAGGTCATCGGCACGAACGCGATCGCGGCCGCGAGCAGGATCAGCAGGCCGCCGGCCGTGGGTGTGCCCTGCTTGGCGACATGGTGGCTGGGCCCCTCCTCGCGGATCTGCTGGCCGTACTCCTTGCGTCGGAGAAAGGCGATGAACCGCGGCCCGAGCACGATCGAGACCACCATTGCCAGGAGGACGGCGATGAGGACACGGGCCATTTAGTGGTTCGTCCAGTGACGTCGCCGGAATTCTGGGTCGCTAGCACCAAGCCAGGGGCTGTACTCGACCGTGGCCCAGGCTGGCTGCCTGGGTCGTGGTCGAGGGTGGTTCATGGCGCCGCGTGATCGCGGGCCAGAAACCGGTGACGTCGCTGGGCGAACCACTACTCGACGAGGTTCTCCGCGACCGCTTCGAGTCCCACCGCGCGCGAAGCTTTGACCAGAACCGCGTCTCCGGGACGGAGGACGGTGCGCACGAGCTCGACCGCCTCTTCCGCGGTCGCCGCCCAGTGAGCGGGTACGCCCTCGGCGCCCTCGACGTAGCCGCGGGCGAGCTCGCCCACCGCCACCAGCTCCGCCACCCCGAGCTCCGCGGCGGCACGGCCGATCTCCCGGTGGAACTCGGGAGCGTCGGGACCGAGCTCGGCCATGTCGCCGAGAACCGCGATCCGCCGGCGGGCGCCGGCCCGATCGGCGAGGTGCTCGAGCGCGGCTCGCATCGACAGCGGGTTCGCGTTGTAGCTGTCGTTGACGAGGAGGCCGCCGCCCGCCAGCTCGTGCTCCTCGCCGCGCCAGCGCGAGAGCGTCACCTCGAGCTCGCAGTCCGCGAGCGGCAGGCCGAGCGCGTCGGCGGCGTGCAGCGCGGCGAGCACGTTACGGGCCTGGTGGCGGGCGGGAAGGTTGACAGCCACGGTCACGGTGCGGCC
>WNFV01002773.1_pt1 | contig 23017 bp, 20 predicted proteins | sample 5400101 | NCBI WGS metagenome assembly WNFV01 (sample SAMN13153361, study PRJNA577476) | soil metagenome | isolation source: 115 cm soil or saprolite under grassland replicate 1 | place: USA:California | collected 2016-06-15 | reverse complement strand
GAGTGTGACCAGAATCGATGGAAGGGCATCAGGCTGCGATCTGAAGCACTTGGGACTCGGGCATAACTGCGGCTGGTGTCGGCCCATACAAGCGTAGGTGTTGCTGTTGCCGATGAAACTGCCAGTAGGCATCCCAATCGCCGTTGAGCCGCACGGCCCGCAGGTCGAGCACTGCCTGCGCGCCAGAGAGCGTCCAGCGCATCCCCGCCTGCTCCATGCGATCCTTGACCAAATGACCGCAGGCACCCTCGACCACGCCCGTGCCAATTGGCCAGCCCTGTGCCAGATAGGTGTCGTACTGCATATACGGCAGGTTGCGCTGGTAGTACCCGAGCGTGCGCTGGATAGCCGTCCGCTGGGTCGTGCTCCAGGTGGGATTGGCCGCTTCCTGCTCCAGCGCGGCAATCACGCTGCCGGTCTGGCCCGCCAAGAGCTGATCCAGCTTGGCGCGCACCCACACGGTGCGCGCCGGGCTCGTTTCGCCCAGCAGCGCGGTGGCGGTGTTCCACAAGTATTCGCTGGCATGAATACTGTCCAACACCAAGGTGTGGCCGGGAAAGTGGGTTCCCAGGTGCTGCTGCAGACTCTCCGCACCATCCGTCAGCGCGACCCGGTCGGTCACCAGGCGCGTATCGCGCTGCGCGACTCGCTGCTGCAGGAGGCAACAGGCGGCGGCTTTGCCGTCCAATCTGGCACGCCCTTCCTTCTGCACGGGCACCGGACGGGTCGGATGGTCGGCACGGCGCTCCTCGTGCAGCAGCGCAGCGACCACATCCTGCGGCGTACGCACATACGGGGCGATTGTGTACAGGCAGGTGACGATCGCTTCTTTCTTCTTGGTGCGCTTCTGGCCTTTGCCCAAGCGCAGCGCCGCTGTCTCCGGCGTGGGTTGGATCATCGGCACGCCCTTGCCATCCGCCTGGACGACCAGGATGCTGCCCAGGGGGATCGGCGTGGCCAGGTCGGACGGCTGCTGATAGAAGGCGCTGACATCAGCGGCGGCGGTTGCCGTGATCGTTTCCAGCGCCTGCACGCTCACGCTCAGCCCGAGGATTCGTTCCAGGGCAGCCTGGTTTTCGCGATCGGCGGCATCGGTGCTGCCATAACTGGCCCAGTCGCTCACCAGGTCGGAATAGCAGTGGTCGGGCAAACTCAGGGCCGCGTCGAGCGGACAGCAGCCTTTGTGGCCGGCTGCCGTGAAATAGTGGCGTGCCAGGCGCAGCTTGCCGAAGACCGAGTAGTAACTGATCGCACGCTGATCGTAATACGACCACACCGCGCCGTCAGTCGCGGTCGGTGCGGGTGGGCGCTGCGCCGCCTGCGTCACGAAGAACAGGCGCAGCAGCGCGGCTCCGATGGTCAGTAAACGGCGAAACAGCGTGAGTTCGACCGTATAGGCCGATTGGGTCTGGGCCTGCGGCCCGGTTACGTAGGCGATCAGTGCGTGGAAATCGCCTTGGATCTGCTGTACAATCGGGGCGGCGTTGGACGGCATAACCCTACTCCTGTTGGACGATCGATGGTTGGCGCTACCGATTATCCCGCAGATGGTCGTGACGTTCAACGTCAGTACTGTGCGCATTGCCTACTCCCAAACGGTTCCAACACGATCCCACGCGTTCTGGTCACACTCTTATCAGGGCGCAGATCCAATTCATAATGATAAGTGATCGCCTCGCTCTCGGTGACATGAAAGACGGCATGCCTGTTGCCCGCCCTGAGCTGCATGCGCTGAATATGGCAGCTGTGCTGGGCCGCCGAGAAGATCTTAACCGGCACATGCTCGCCGCGCACGAGCGCATCGACATCCAGCTCGTAGATCTCCTGGCGTAGCGGCATGCCTTTGCAGGCGCGCAGCGCCTCGGGCCACTCGTCGGCAGTGAGGTCAAGAGCCACGAGGTCGGGTTCGGGCAACTCATGTTCATGAAAATGCAGCGTGTTGTTACCAACGCCTGGGTGCATATCCTCGAACCAGCTTGGGAAATATTCGCCTTTGAAGTGGCTGAGGATACGCTCATCATCGAGAAACGCGCCAGTGTGGAACCACGTCACAGTTTTCACCGGCGGCTGGTACAGCGTCTTGTCGTCGGTGATATAGGGGCTGCTGATGTTCCCGGCTGCAAAGGTGCCGTAGTCCTCGACATCGATCTGCTCGACCCGGCCAAAGCCGCGAAACTCGCGCTCGGGGCCGTCGAAGTAGCCGTGGTGGTAGCTGTAAGTGCTCGAAAAGCTCGTCTTCCGCCAGGCGTCGGTGACGGTTACCCGCTCGACCACATGCACCGGGAAGGGCAACTTCGTGATCCAGGGCTTGCCATCGCGCTTGTCCTGCAGGTAGAACTTCGTCGAAGGCGCGTATTGAACCTGGGTCTCGGCGCCAAGGTTATTCTTCGTCTTGATCAGCAGGTGCGGCTTCTGCCCGCCCATCAGGTTCACATAGCGCATCGGCCGCCGCGCATCGCCAGGCAGCGGCGAGGACCAGACCAGGCAGGCAGTGCCGTTGCCGAGCAAATCAGCGGGCACGATGCTGGCCAGATCATCTATACGGGGGAAGACCAGCAGCGTTGCGGGCGCGCTCCAGCTGTTGCCGGATTGGTTGAAGTAGAGGCGTACACCATCGCGGTGCAGGTAGATGATGTCGGTTGTGCCAGTGCCATCGATGTCGGCCAGCCGGATGCGCTTGTTGTCGAACTGGTCCGGGTTATCGAAATATAGCGCGTTGTCCATTGTGACTTTCGCGCCGAAACGGCCATACCCGAGATTGGGCCAGTAGCAGACCTCGCCGTTACGAATGCGCACGATATCGGTCAAGCCATCGCCCGACATATCCCCAAGATAGATCGACTGCTCCCGATCGGCAAACACGATGCGCGCCCCCTGTTCTTCATCCCAGGGCTTGCTCGTGCGTTGGGCGGCATCAAAGCCGTCTTCGCCCAGCGAGCGATGCCACACAAACGCGTCGTTCTCGCTGATCAGCACGTCGGCGTGGCCGTCGCCGTCCAGGTCGATTAATTTCAGGTTTGGATCGCGCATGTCGCGATGCAGGCGCGAGATGAACGGCCGGAACGGCTGCCAGCCTTCGTCACCGTCATGCTCGTACAAGCCAGACATTGGGCCGTCCAGCACCACCAGGTCGAGCTGGCCGTCGCCCGCCAGATCCATGAACTGCGCCTCGCCGGCCAGGCTGAGATTTGGCTTAATTGCGACACGTTCGAGCGCGGAAAGCTCAACCGGTCGGTCGCTGATCGGGCTGAGGTTGCGCTTGTAGAGCCAGGCGCCGGCCTGCTCGGTGAGTATGCCGGGGATGCCCTCGCCGTGCAGGTCTGTCCACTGATAGCCTGTGCCGTCCACGCCAGTGGGGAGATTCTCCAGGCTTTCGGCGTCGATCTCCTCGACTTTGTCCTGCACGATAGGCTGGCTGTATATGAACTCGACTGGGGGCAGGCTGCGTTTGAGATAGTCATTGCCGTCATGCTTGTAGCCGGATTGGGTGACGGCGCGCAGGACGGTGTAGATAGGCTTGCTGGTGTTGGCAGGCGCTTGCTCGTGAGAGTAAGTGAAATCAGTGGAGCGAACAAGGCCGTCATATCCCTTCTGCTGGCTGCCTGGACCATCCGGAATGTGGTGGAACATCAGCACGCGTTGGCAGAGGCGGTAGGTGCGCACTTCAAAGCCCGCCCGATAGGTGGAGAATGGATCCTGGCGAGGCTTCCACGGGTACTTGAGTGCGCCAACCGCGTCTTTCTTCTCGTCATCCCTCGGTTCCGGGGCGCTGGGATCATGATCACCATAGTCGAAGACGACCTCGAACATCCAGTCGGCGTTTTGGATCTGTGCGCCTGTCAGAAAAGGCGGCCGCTGCCCCGCATCCAGTAACGACGTGAGGTTGCCGTAGTGGATGCGCTTGAGATAGCGATTGGCGGTGCGCCGCAGATCCTTGTCGTCGACCCGGTTGCGCTCGTGGACCTTGGTCAGATCGACGCGGGTGCTATTTTCTGGCTTGTACTCGTAAAGGACGGCGTTGCCCTTGTCATCACGGGTTTCACAGATCAGCCAGCTGAAGATGCGCCGTGGGTGTTTCGAGCTGGGATCACCTTCAATTGGGTCGAAGATCTGCGAGTTCTTATCTTTGCCATAAAGGGTAAGGATATTGTCTTTCGAGATCGAGCGCCAGTGAACATCGCCGTTGTCCTTCGTCCAACGCTCGATGCGTGCGAATAGCCCTTCGATGCGGGGGCGGTAACGCCGTACATCGTAGGTCACACCGTCAACGGTGCGCGGCACATCAACAATAACGTGGTTGCCATCTTCTATGCTGAATTCTGGAATCAGATCTTCAGCGCCGGAGAGGATGAACACGTCGGACTCTTCAGCATCGAAATAGCGCGGTAAACCCTTATCAGTTTTGCGAGTAATCGAAGGCAGGGAAAGGCTCCAGCCAAAGCCGAAGGGGCCGTTGCCGGCGCCAGAGTCATAAGAGAGCGAGAGTTGCGGCCCAAAGCCGGCGCGCCCTGGTGATGTAGCGAGCGGCACGGACATAGACCCTGTGCCCGTCACCGGGTTTGCAGCAAACTTCTCGCCGATGCCGCGGACCGCACCGCCGCCTTTGGGCAGCGATAGAGCAGGCATGGATGTGGATGCAGTGCCGGTGTCGCTCTGCGCATCCTTATTTGTCCTGGTCGTCTGCTGACGTTCAGGTGCTGGCGTATTCCCTGGAGGCATATGCACCTTCTTGGAGAATCCGGCGTGTCCGTCGCTGGCTCAATACACGGTACGAGACCATTGGTGCAGGCTTCGTGATGCGTAGTGGCAGGGTAGTTGACCTATTTGCATGCTATGGTGTCTCAGGCGCATCGGCGGCACCGTCCTGTTCATGCCGTGCGAGCCAGACCCGCACCGCACGGGTCAACCCACGCCAACCGCTAAAGCGGGCCGGGCGCATGTTCGCATCGCCCACCACCTCGCCGTGGATCATCTGCCCATGCTGATCCAGAACCAATCGTAAGACCACGCTGACATAGCGTCGGTCCGCGAGGTGGTTTTCGGCGGGCAATTGTGGCAACGTGCAGCCTCATACACAAAGGCACATATTCGCCTGTATCCTAACAGGCGACTCTGAGGTAGGTCTGAGTTTCGACTGAGGTAGACTGGGGTGCGGAATGAAGTTACCCTGAAGTTGGGGTCAAATGTCGCTGGGTTGGAGCCGGATCTGGTCAAAGAGTGCCGTCGTGGCTCGCTCCGGCGCGGCCTCGAACTCCGTGTGCAGGACGTGCGCGCAGACCTGATAGTGGCGCAGCGCCGCCGCGCGCTCACCGCGCCGCACATAGCAGCGCATCACGACACGGTGCGCATCCTCGCGGCAGGGATCATGGCCCAGCAGGCGCCAGGCATGCTCCAAACAGGCACCATACTCGCCCACGCGATACTGCGCATCGGCCAGATAGGCAAGCAGGCTTAAGAAGCGGGCCCGCAGGCGCTCGCGCTCCAGGATGCTCGCGACATCCATCTCCATAGCCAGGTCACCACGATACAGCTGGACACTCTGGCGGTAGGATATGGCCGCACGCGCCAGGTCACCCTCGCGCACCTGCTGATCGCCGGTATTTGCCCAGGCGTCAAAACATGCGATGTCCACGCCGACACCGGCCTCCACATTGAGCCGGTAATAGCCGTCCTCGTGCAGCACCGGCGCGGCGCCGCCGAGCGCATCACCGATCAGCTTATGCAGGCTGTAGACCAGGCTGTTCAGCGACTGAGTGGCTTGCGCGCTGTCGCTGGCGGGCCAGAGCAAGTTCACAAGCACTGCGCGCGGGACGCGATGGCCGGATTGGAGCCCGAGGCGACCAAGCAAGGTCTCGATTTTGCCACCACAGTGGATCGCGACAGACTGCCCGGTATGCAGCAGCAGGAAACTGCCCAGCAAGCAAATCAGGATGGGCCAGGACGCCTCGTCTGAAGATGGGCCTGAGAGCATCTGCTGTTCGAGAAAAGTCATCTGCATTCTCGCGGCCGATCCATTATCGAGCCGTATGTGTGGTTCAATAAAGATTCCATAATCCGATCACAGAGAAGAGACGGCGAAACGAGCGCGAACGCCGGATAGAGGGGCAGGCACGGCATCAGTGTTATGATGAACGATCGAGCAATACAGAGAGGATAGGTGAAAACCCCTGTGCCTCGTATTATACTCCTACGGTCAAGCAACACACAAGAAGCATGTTCGTGAGATTTTTGCTGTTCATGGTGATGTATGATGGCCATGGGAAACACGTCGAACTGCAGAGCGGCGCCGCGGGGCCGCGGTGGGTTTCCACTGTGCGGCGGGATTAGCAAGTGGTCTGAGGGGATGGCTGAGATGGGTGGTGGTGTGGGCGGTTATCGCTTTTTCGCAGACTGTGAGGCCATCGTCCGCACGAGGGCAAAACGAGCGTTGCACTGAGATCCTCGCGAAAGATTTGGCCTGGAACCGATGCCGGAGCTCCAGACGTGCTATCAGGATCTCTCCAGTGGAGCAGTGCCTGCAGAATTGATGATACGGGAGGTTATGCCCGCCTGTCGTTGCAGGTACCGACGTGTAGCTTGGCAGCCATACGCATTCAACCAGATCGTTTCGCCACGACGGGTTAAGTTCGCGACTGCTGGCTGCGAGGGTCAATTGGATGAACGAGCGCCCGTGGATCCAGCCCTCATTTGGAATGGCAGCGCCACATATGAGAACAGCCAGCGAAGGCATTTGATGTGGAGTCATCAGCGCGACTTGCGAGCTGCAGGGTGTTGCCCATCGCACAGCGCGAGCGGCGCGGTGGCGCAAAGAATTCTGCAGCTTTGAGCGAACGTAGGTACCGGGGGACCAGTACGATGGGTGGTCGCCGATCGACGCGCGTGCATCGGCCGCCACCATCCTGCCACACGCGTGCTCCATCGCGCCGGTGCGCCGGCGCGGGGAGCATCCAAAACCAGAGTTGCACACAAAGAGGCGCCGGAACGCCGATGCGTTCCGGCGCCCATCCCAGTGGCCTACGCGGCCGGCTTGGCGCGGCGGCGCTTGGGCCGGGCTGGCACGGTAGGTTCGGCGGCCTCCTCGCTCCCTGCATCTTCCTCGCTGCTCGGCTCGGCGGCTGCTGCAGCTTCCTCGGGCGCGGCGAAGCTGATCAGCACGATCTCGTTCGCGACGAGCACGGTCTTGTATTGACGCTGGTCACCTTCGCCCCAGGACTGCTGGTCGATCCGCCCGACAACCTGCACGCGCGTGCCCTTGCGCAGCCGCTGCTGCGCGAACTCGGCCTGCGCGCCCCACGCGGTAATCTGATGGCGCTGGGTCTTCTGGTGTTGCTCGCCGCCGCTATCGGTCCAGCGCTCCTTGGTGTACAGGCTGAACGTCGCGACCGTCTTGCCATTCGGCGTCAAGCGTACATCCGGTGTGTTGCCGACGAAACCGCTGAGCTCGAAGTAATTGGTCTTCATCTCTGACTTCCTTTCTCGCCGTTCGGCGATTGCTGGTTGATGATGGCGCTGAGATACCAGACGAGCAAGCGGCGGCAGTCAAGACTTGTCAGTTTTGAGCTGCCGGAGGGCAGCGCGCACAGCGCGCCAGTCTCAAAACTGATTCATATTGACGGCCGGCGTGCGTCTGGTAACGTGCAGCGATATCTCAACGCAGCAGCGCGCGATGGCGGAAAGGGATCCAGCAAGAAGACCACCCGAGATTGGTTATCTAGGAATCACAAGGCGCAGAGCAGCGCCGTTTGGCATCGAAGGTCAGGTATGGCAACACCCAGAAGCATTGACTGGCGCTGGGTATGGCGAATGAGGCTCGCAGAGCTGCACCACAAGACATCGGCAAAACAGGTGCGGGCAAGAGCGCATCAGCTGTATTGAGCGGGCCGCACGAGCGAGCGATCGTCTAGCGTGTGAGTAGTCGCGCGATGAGCGCAGTGAGCCGCTTCGAGCAACCGAGTGCCATACGCCCGGCCGTCGCGTCTGCCATTGTTGCGTGACACACTGGCTGCGCTTGCTTATTCCTCAGTCTGGAGCATGCCGCTCCAGGCCGCGGCGGCAAGCGCGGCCGCCGCAGTGCTTGGCGCCTCAAGTGTAGTCGTGGATATGCCGTTCGGCGGTGCGGCAGTTGTCGCGCCAGGCACCCACAGCAGATCGTGCAGGGACTGCCCGTGGCGGATGAGATAGCGGCTGCGCAGCAGATCGTGAATGTGCTGTGTCAGCTCAACCCTGCGCAGCTGCGCCTCCTGCGTGAGCTCCGCGAGCAGCGGATCGTCTTCTGCCAGGCGCAGCTCGATCCGGCGCACACGCGCGTTCTTGTGCGGTCGAGCCATCGTGCGCTCCTACAGGTGCAATCTTGCCCACACATGTTCAGGCAACTGCTGGCCCAATGCCAGATACCCTTCGGCATGGGCGATTTCCGGATGCTTGGGCACAAACAGCGCCGGGATGCTCTCGCGCAGCAGTGGTGCGAAGTAGTAGGCACCGCCACCAACGTAGAGCACTCGCGCGGCTTCGGCGGCGACCTTGCCCTGCTCGGATGAACGCCACAGGCGGCTGAGGTGACTACGAATGTCCATCCCAACCTGGGTTATCATTCGCTGGATCTCAAGTGCGAGTTCAACCGGCTGCCCATCGACAAAGATCGGTCGATGCGGCTTGCGCTGGGCAGCCGACCACAAGATGTCTCGTCGCTCGATGGCTGTCAGTTCTCGACCATACTGGTCCAGGAACCAGGCCGCCAGCGCATCTGCGACATCCCCCACACCGCGAGGGAAGCCAGTGCAGCGTGGCAACACTGGTCGCTGGCCCTGCGCCCAGAACAGGTTGGTGGTGCGCCCACCCGTATCGATCACCGCCTGCGGCACATCCTCGGCGACACCATGCACCGCCAGCGCCCCCACTCCCTCCATCACCACCAGCACCGCTTCGACACGCATCACACGATCATGGCCATTGAGCCGAAAGGTGTGCGTCCCGCAGAGCGATTGCTGCACCCGTGGGACGGTCATGGTCATATCCCAGACTGTGATCGGCAGCCCGGTGACCACACGCAACGTGAAACTCGCCTCCTTAATCAGCGTACCGGCCAGCACCATCAACAGCCGCAGCGTGTGTCCTGACCAATAGCGACTGACGTCGCCGCGAGCGCTACTCACCTCGGCACTTTGCTCCAGCGCCAGGCGGCCGACGAAGAACGACGCGCCGTCGACTTCGAGCACATATTCGCCTGATGCCAGACGACCCTTCGTACCTGCGCCGCCACGGATCCGCTGGAGATCGCGCAGCTGACCCGCGCCAATCTCGGCCGGGATTGTGAGCATATGATTGTTGGCGCTGGAAGCAATCACACCAGTGGCCTCGCTGTTTCCAGCATCCAGCCCAAAGACGATCGCTCCTTCTGTTGTCATGGAACTCCTCCGGTTTTTACCGATATCTATCGTGCGAAATAGCCGCTCTGAGTACAATCTCCCGGTTCTTTCCGGGGATGAGCGGACACATGAATCTGAGAGTGTCGATGGCGCATTGTGATGCCCAGCGTGCGACTCCGCCATTGGCACAGGACACGGTGATACGCTTTGTCAACGGATACTCGCCCTATGAGAACACACATCCTTCGCCTGCTGTGTCACCGACGAAGAATCTCCTGGCTCGCGCCTAAAAGCAGGCGATCTTCGTCCACCACAAGCCAGCACGAAACGAGATCGGGCCTGGTGCCCATCCGCGTCAGCTGCTGTCAAGTGTTTTGTGACCCGGACAGCTTTGGTCTCGCACTCCACCGCTCCTTTACGGCACTGTGATAGGAACAATATCATCATACGCTGCTATCGGCCTCTCATCGCCGCATATCTCAGCCCGAAAACGATTGACAGTTCCTGTGCTCTGGATCTCTGCTCGCTTTTTGCATAGGCTAGTGCAGAGTAGTGGAGCAGAGGGTAGAGCACAGGGTGGAGCAGAGGCGGCGAACTGAGCAGTTGTTTCAGTTGTGCATGTCTGGCTCATGCCTGGTCTGGTCTATCGTCACAACCTTCACTGTCATGGTGCGCGAGCCGGTGGATGCTGGTGTCGAATGCGCGATAAAGCATGTCGCTTACGCGGTCGAGCACGCCAGAAGAGGAATGAATGATAGATCACGCCCATATCAAGACTCTTATTATGGGCGTGATCTATCATCGCTGGCGCGCTGGTCGAGGTCATGGATGAGGGTGTCCGGTCGCTTGCATATGCGGAGGCGGAACGTCCACGTTGTATGAGAACCGCCCGGATGTGTTCGCGCTGCCCACCGTGCGGCATGCGCTGGCGCGAACGCAGTTTGAGTGGGCGCAGGTGCAGGCTGCTGGCAAGTGCTGCCCAATGCTTACGCACGGTCGCGACGCTCACGCCAGCCGCTCTGGCCAGGTTCAGTGCGTCCAACACGCGCTGTCCCTGATCCAGGAGTTGCCGCGCCGCCTCTGTCAGCCGGCCGAGTACGACGCGGATGCGATCCTCGTTACTGCTGGGTAAGACCGGTGCCAGCGTAATCGTAGTCGGGGCGAGGCCAGGCAGCGGCAGGCTGCTCAGGATAGTGATCTGCGCGTCGGGGTGCTCGTAGGGCCGCCCGCGCAGCGCCGCCTGGGCCATCTCGCACTCGCGGCGCGACTCCAGCAGCGCAGCCAGGCGTGGATCGGCGAAGGTTGGAATCTGGACCTCCCAGCTTGCTCCGCTAGCGTCGGTCAGTGTTCGCGACACGAGGATCATGCGCTCGTCGAGCGGAGTGGCATCGTCGGCGAACAGCGCGCGGGCGGTGCGAATGATCTCTTCGCGGTTGGGGTGATAGACCTGTGCCAGGATGACGTCGTAGCCCTTGTAGGCGTTACTGCCGCGCAGCGCGCCGTAGTGGTCCACCCGCACGAGATCAGCAGAATGGCCGCGCTCGGCGAGCGCCTGGCACACATCAGCTTCGCACGCCGCGGTAGTCACCACCAGCGTCGGGCGGCCAGGACGCAGCTGTGCCGCAATCGAATCATACCAGCGTTCGCGCCGCCGACCGTGCAGTGTGGTCTTGGCCCAATCCTGTCCAAGCACCTGGATGACCCGAACATTGCCATTGATCTTGAGTCGCTCGATCCGGATGGGCGTGTCTGGAAAGATCGCTTTCAAGAGATCTTCATTGGCGGTGCCGTCGAGGATGATCTTCGGCTGCTTGGCTCGCGCTAGCTGCTCGATCAGGTGGTCGAGACGCAGATACAGCAGCAGCACGCCGTGGCGGAGCTCGATCCGGCTGGTGAAATGCAGCCCACCTAGCCGCTTGCGCTGCTCGCGCGCCAAGATAGTGAGTAATGGAGCGAGATAGCCTGGCGGCAAGGCTTGATAATCGGCTAGCGTCGCGTGTGCGGGCAGCTGCGGCAGGCTTGCTTGCACCACTGGATCAGATAAGGCATCGATAGCGCGTTGCAGCGTGCCGGCGAGGCCCAGCCCTTCGGCCTCAGCCAGGGCATCCAGTTCTTGATACAGCGGCGTGCTCCTCAGCGACCTGTCGGCGGTTGTCCCAAGGATCTGGCCCAGCCAACCAAGCAGTCTCACGGCGTGGGGGCATTTCGAGGCGCGCGCCATCGCCGCAAGATCAGCGCTGGTCAGGCGCACGATCCGTGCCAGCTGGGCCGGATCGAACTCGTCGAGCACGACCACGCCGGCCTCGCACCACCAGTTTGTCGCCTGGAGCAGCGGCTGTGCGGCGAAGAAATCGGCCTCCTGCTCAAACTGGCGTAGATACGCACAGCGCCCGACGTGTGGGCAGCGGCGCTGGCATAGTCCCGCACGCACACCGTAGCCCTTGCGACTGAGTTCCTGGGCCTCCGGCAGTTTGCGGCAGTTGCCTGAGTGCCGGCCGTGCAGCGGCACGAACGATAGGCCATCCTGGTCGGCGATCTGCCCTTTGCGCAGCCCGGCCCAGACGATATAGCCTGGATCAGGGTCGGCGCGCAGATAGTCTATCAGCCCGAGGGTCGTGTTCTGGCCCTTGCCGGTGCCGGGCGGGTGTGCCAAGACGAGGAAGCCTGCGCCGTGCTGGGCGTGCTCGCTGGCCAGCATGCGGATATCGGCGCGCGCCTGCGCAAGTGTGATAGTATTCGATGGTGATTGGGGTGGAGAGGATGGAGCGGAGGCAGTTGGATGTGCAATCAGTCGCGGGCGCGCGCGGTGGGTCGGGTACGGGTTCGGCGGCGCCAAGCCCGCTGCTCGAAGCAAGGCACGCGGGATGCTGGTGGCATACACATCGAGCAGCGGCGCGTCGTCGATCTGCTGTTGCAGCCGCCTGGCTCCGTGCTGAAGATAGAACGAGTCCAGATCGGTCTTTGGAGAGGGCTGCGCGCGCCCGGCTGCGCTGAGCGGCAAGCGGATGACTCGCACTTCCAGGCCGGCCTCCCCGAGCAGCTGCCCGTGCTTGATCGTCCAGATCTCTTCCGGCGCAAGCACGCTCACACCATCGCGCAGTGGTCGCGGCTGGGTATCATAGGCGATAATCACACAGCGCACGCCTTTGGCGCGCAGGCGCGGGCCGAGATCGGGCGGCAGGCCGTTGATGCCCGGAACGCCGATCGTTGGCACGCTGAGCAGGCCGTCGTGGTAGGCGGCCAGTGGGACGAGCGTCTTGAACTCGGCGCTCTCGGTCAGGATGACGCTCTCCGCGCCGCCCAGCTCGTCGCAGCCAAACGGGTAAATTGCGCCGCGATCGCAGGGCGAACCGGCTAGTGACTTTGTCTTCGCACCAGCGCGAAGCGAACGAGCGCGCAGGTCGGTCACCGCGCCCTCAGCCATTGTTGGAAAGATCAGCGCGCCGCACAGGTTCCAGTGCGTGCGCAGGACGCCCTGGCGATTCGTTACCAGCAGGCCAGCTTCCTCGGCGTAGGGCATCAACTCGGGCGCGTGCTCCGTGAGAAATGCCACCAGCGCTTGCTCATCATGCAATGCATAGCCGAGCATGTGCCGCTCGGCGACTTCACGCGTGACGCCGCGCCGGGCAAGGAATTCGAGTGGCTCGGGGTTCGACGCCTCCAACAACCAGCGATGCGCCCACAGCGCGGTTAGTTCGTACAGCTGGCGATAGGCCGGGATATGTTCAGGACGCGGCGCAGCTGTAGGATGCCATGCGGGCTGCGCATGTTCAGTTGCTCCATTGTGCTCCCGCTCGGGTTGCTGATCAACGAGCAGGCCACTGGCCCCACACGCGCGGCACCAGTAGCGCCCGGCTGGCCGTCCCCCCGCACCCGGCTGCGTCCAGATGTGATAGCGATCGCGACCGGCACGGCAGTGCGGGCACGGACCCACATACTCGCCGGTGCGTCGATTGACCAGGCGCATAGTGGCAAGCGTCCGATCGAGCGATTCATCCGCAGCCATAGCACTTCCTGCTTTCGGGCACGCCAAAGCACACCGCCGAATGTGGCAGGCGGCTCTGGCACAATGCCCGTAGTAGTCACACATGCCGCGTGCTCGTCACGCGGGCATCAGCCGATTGTGGTGAAGCAGTGTGCTGTTTACATGCCCTGTTGGGTATGCGCCTCAATCCAGGCGCGCAGTGCGGCCACGGGGATGCGGCGCGAGCTTCCGTGGCGGGTCGAAGGCAGCTCACCGCTGTTGAGCATCTCATAGATCGTCGAGCGGCTGTAGCCTAGCAGCCGCGCCGCTTCAGTGACTTCAACCTGCAGTGGTTCGAGTTGTGGCGCCGGGATGAAGTGTGTGGATGTCAGCTGCTCGCTCATTGGTTCCTCCGATCTGAAAGAGGGCTTTATCAATGTGCTCGTTGTGTGTCTGGTCGCTGCTCGGCAGCGGTGTGCTGGTGATTGATGCACATCGCTCTACGTGTGCTGAGCTCATTATGGACAATTCGAACGCGTTTTGCTAGTCCCCCACAGGGTGGTAATTTGGGGGGTAATTTGGCAAGGCCGCGCCAAAAGTAGGATGCGGAGGCGAATTGCCTTGTGTCAGCCATCGAGCTGATCGCCACGATGACGCTGCGTGCAGCGTCATCTCCATCCGGTGCGGCGGTCAAGGCCCGCCATTGGGCGGCTCGCGCAGGCCTTGACCGCCGCGCGCACAATCTGCTGTTACGCTGCACGCAGCCCTCTGGTCTTCGGGTGTTCGGTGTTGCGGTCCAAGCACCATGCTGGCACGATGCTGGCTTCTTCTCTGGCCTTACCGATCTGTCGGCTCCGGTGTTTGAGGTGGTGTTTAATCACTACGGCTGCCTCTACGATCTATGGCCGTTGGCCTGTCATGTAATTGTCATGCACACCTCCTCGATTTTCTCATAGAATAAGCGCCCGCACATCTGTTCGTATCTTCATCGCGGGGCCGGACCGAGCGTGTCCGACGTGGCCGTCGTTTGGTGGAGTACTGACTGATGGATGCCAACCGCACTGCCGTGCTGCAGTCGCTCATCGCTTCATTGCGCCAACGCTGGGGAAAGCGTGCCGCGCGCCTTAGTAGTGATGTCGAGGAGATCCGTGTCATTCAGACCGGCTTCGCAGCGCTGGATGCGGCGCTCGTCATCGGCGGCCTCCCGCGCGGGCGACTGAGCGAGCTGCTCGGTACGCCGACATCAGGTGCGACGACGATCGCGCTCAGGCTCATAGCTCGCGCCCAGAAGCAGGGCGACCTGGCCGGCTACATCGACCTGAGCCGGACGTTTGACGCCGAATATGCCGCCGCCGGGGGCGTGGATCTCGCACCGCTGCTGCTAGCGCGCCCGCGCAGTGCGGCGGATGCCTTGGAGTTGATGCACGCGCTGGTGGAGAGTGGAGCTGTGGGTGTGCTGGTCGTCGATTCGCTGGGACTCTTCCAGATGGCGCCGCGCGACGGCGTGCTGCTGGACCAGGCGCTACGGGCGCTGCCCGGACCGCTGGCCGCTTCACCCTGCGCGCTGATCGCGCTCACGCCGCTGCCCTACAGCCCTGATATGGTCCGCGCGCTGGCATTCGGCGGATCGACCCTTGCGCACGCCGCCGCGATCCGGCTGCACGTCACTCGCGAAGCCTGGCTCGATGCCGGCCAGGGACCGCCCGGCTACGCTGCGCGGGTTCTCCTTCTCAAACACCGCCTTGCGCCGACGCGCGGGCAGGCGCAGGTGCAGATTCGCTTTGACGACGGAAGTTGGCCATGACGGTGTATGCATGCGTGGAGGTTCCGAATGTGGCGATCGCGGTGGCGCGACGCGATGAGCCCGTGCTGGCCAACCGACCGCTGATTCTCGTCACGCCGCATCCGACGCGTCCAACTGTCTATGCGGCCTCTGCTGTGGTTGGAGTGGCGGCTGGTGTCGCGCTACGCCAGGCGCTGGTCCAGGCTCCGCTTGCGGTCTGCCGGCCAGCTGACCCAGCCCGCGACCAGCGCGTCTCCGAGGATCTCGCGACACTCCTGGAGAGCATCAGCCCGCGTGTGGCCGCCAGCGCCATCCTGCCGGACACGACGGTCGAGTTGGACCTTTGGCGCCGGTCATTTGCCCAAGCGCTCAGCACCGCGCAACAGATTGGGCAGATGGTCCGCGCAAAGCTCCAGCTCGCACCAGCGATCGGTCTTGCGACCACCCGCCGGATTGCCCAGCGCGCTGCTGTTACCGCTGGTACAGGCGCGACAGTGGCCGTGCCGAGCGGTTGGGAAACGGCGTTCCTGGCACGCCAGCCCATCAGGAGCCTGCCGATCGACCCAGAGATACGCCGCCGGCTCGACCTGCTGGGCCTGCGCACATTCGGCGCGGTGGCGGCGCTGCCGCTCGATGCCCTGCAGGCACAGTTCGGAGTGGTCGGGGCGCAGCTCTATCGCCTCGTGCGCGGCCAGGACGATCTGCCGATCGGGCCGACGCCAACCGAGCCGTTGGTCGAACGTACTCGCCACTTCGCCGGGGCGCTCCTCGATCGCACGCTGCTCGAGCAAGCGATCGTCCACTTGGCGGCGCGATTAGGAGGCGCGTTGCAGGCGGGTGGCTGGTCAGCGCGCAGAGTCGACCTGACGCTGGCGCTTGATGACGGTGCGCCCTGGACTGCACATCACATGCTCACTGCCGCAACGACGGATGCAGCGCTGCTGACACAGGTGCTGCTCGCGCTGAGCCGCCAGGCGGAACTTGCCTGTGGTGTCGAGGCGGTGACCGTGACTGCCACCGATCTCGCGCCACTGGTGGCGACACAACTCCAATTGTTCCCATCGGACGTGGGACAGGCCAAGCGGCTGCGCGACGTGCTCGGACGGCTGGGTCCACGGCAAATGGCTAGCCTGCTACGTGCCACGCTCAGCGATCCGCAGGCGCGACTGCCCGAGCGGCGGGTGCGCTTCGACCCGCTTGAACTCTCGTGACGCGCTTCTGGGCCGATGGGGTAGCGATCGCGGTGACCTGTGATGCGCTGGCGACGCCACAGGCGTTCATCTGGGAACAGCAGCGCCACATCGTGCTTACGGTCTGCGATCGCTGGCGGGTGGAGGAGGGCTGGTGGCGGCAGCGCGTCTATCGCGAATATTTCCAGGTCGTCACGCGCAGCGGCCTGCCGGCCGAGATCTATCACGATGTGTTGACGGCGCGCTGGTATCTTCAGCGTGTGTATGATTAGGGCGCCCTCGGATGCCGATCGACTATGTTGAGCTGCACTGCCACTCTGCCTATAGCCTCCTCGACGGCACATCGACACCGGCCGAGCTGGTCGCGCAGGCGGCCTATCTCGGCATGGATGTGCTGGCGCTGACCGACCACAACGCCGTCTACGGTGCGGTGCCGTTTATCACCGCGGCCAAGGAACACGGCATCCGCCCGATCCTCGGCGCCGAGCTAACGCTGGAGGATGGACACCATCTGACCTTGCTGGTGGCCGATGAGAGTGGCTGGCGCAACTTGTGTATGCTGATCAGCCGCGCACAGGCGAACGCGCCGAAGGGGCAGGCCGCGCTACCGCTCGATGCGTTGGAGGGCCATACCGAAGGGCTGATCTGCCTGACCGGCTGTGCGCAGGGACCCGTCGCAGCGGCGCTGCGGCGCTGGGACCGGCATGGCGCCTTTCAGGCCGCAAAGTGGCTGCGCGACCTGTTCGGCCCGACGCGCTGCTGGATCGAGCTGCAACACCACCTGGAGCCGAAGCAGACGCAGCTCGTAGGCGATCTGGTCGCCCTCGCTCGCCATCTCCAGCTGGGCTATGTCGCGACCAACAATGTCCACTATGCGCGACGCGATGGGCGGCAGCTGCAGGATGTGCTCACGGCCGTCCGCAATCACACGACCCTCGAGGCGGCCGGGCTCCTGCGGCGCGCCAACCTGGAGTATTACCTCAAACCGGGCAGCCGGCTGCTGCCGCTGTTTCATACCTACCCCGACGCGCTGACGAACACCCGCCGCGTGGCCGAGCAGTGTACCTTCGAGCTGCGCTACGGCCTGCAGGATCTGCCCTGTTTCCCAACCGGCGGGCTGGACGCCATCGCCTACCTGGCGCGACTCTGCCGGGCCGCACTCCCGCGATACTACCCGGAGCAGCCAGAGCGCGCCTGCCAGCAGCTGACCTACGAGCTGCGGGTGATCGAGGGCGCTGGCCTGAGCAATTATTTCTTAATCGTCTGGGACATCATCCGATTCGCCCGGTCACAGGGCATCCGCTGCCAGGGGCGCGGCAGCGCGGCGAATTCGCTAGTTGCCTATCTGCTCGGCATCAGCCGGGTCGATCCGCTCGCACATAACCTGGTGTTTGAACGATTCTTGTCCGAGGAGCGACCGGTGCTGCCTGATATCGATATCGATTTTTGCGCTCAACGTCGCGAGGAAGTCGTGCAGTATGTTTTTCAGAAATATGGGTTTGATCACGCGGCGATGGCGTGTACCTTCAGCACCTTCCAGACGCGCAGCGCGCTGCGCGATGTTGCCCGCGCGCTAGAGTTGCCGATCGAGCAGCTCCTGGCCGGCGACCAGGCGCCGCCGGGCAGCGCGCGGGCGCTCGTCGCGGATCTCTGCCGCCAGCTCGAGGGATTGCCGCGCCACCTGGGGCAGCACAATGGCGGAATGGTGCTCACTTGCGCGCCGCTCGCCGAGCGCGTGCCAACCGAACCGGCCGCGATGCCGGGGCGTGTGGTGATCCAGTGGGACAAGGAAGGGTTAGAGGATGTCGGGCTGGTCAAAATTGACCTGCTTGGGCTGCGGATGCTCTCGGCGCTCTCCGAGGCCGAGCGACTGGTCGCGGAATCGACCGGTAGGGCGGTGGACCTGGACCGGCTCACGTTCGACGACGAGCGGATTTTCGACATGATTAGTCAGGCTGACACCGCGGGGGTGTTCCAGGTGGAGAGCCGTGCGCAGGCGCAAATCCTGCCACGCCTACAGCCGCGTTGCTACGCCGACCTGGTGGTGGCGATTAGCCTCATCCGGCCAGGGCCACTGCAAGGCAATATGGTGCATCCCTACATCCGGCGGCGGATGGGCCAGGAAACGGTCAGCTATGCGCATCCCCTGCTGCGGCCGGCGCTGGAAGAAACGCTTGGGGTGATCCTGTTCCAGGAGCAGGTGCTGCGCGTAGCCGAGGCCCTGGCTGGCTTCACGCCCGGGCAGGGCGAGCAGCTGCGCCGCGCCCTCGGATCGGGCCGTGGCGCGGCGGCGATCGCGCCGTTTCGTGACGCCTTCCGCGCTGGCGCGGTTGCGCGCGGCGTCGCACCCCAGATCGCCGATGCCGTGTTCAAGCAGCTCGAAGCATTCGGCGGCTACTCGTTCCCCAAGAGCCATGCGGCAAGCTTTGCCGCGCTCGTGTACCAGAGCGCCTGGCTGAAATACTATTATCCGGCGGCACTCCTCGTCGGCCTGCTGAACAATCAGCGCATGGGGTTTTGGCCTCCAGCCGTACTCGTCCGCGATGCGCGGCGCCACGGCCTGCGTGTGCTGCCAGTGGATATCCATATGAGCGGACCGCGCTGCTCGCTCGAGCAGGGCGGCGTCCGACTCGGCCTCACCATCATTCTGGGGTTGGGTGAGACCGGCGCGCAGCGGATCATCCTGGGCCGAGCGGCGCGACTCTACAAGGATCTCGCGGACTTCTGCCGGCGTACTCGCCTGGCACGCTACCTGGTCGAGTATCTGATTCTGGCGGGCGCCTACGATGGCTGGGGCAAGCCGCAGCGCACACTCCTCTGGGAGTTAGGTATGTTGCGCTATGAGGTTGAGGAGCTGGATCTCCCCATCCCAAGCAGCGATGTGGATCTCCCGCCGCTGGAGCCAGCGGAGGCGCAGGCCTGGCAGATGAAACTGCTGGGTCTCTCGACCGAAGATCACCCGCTAGCACGCTGGCGGGCCGCGCTGACGGCGCGAGGGTATCTGAGCAGCCTGGCGCTCGCCGGCTGTGCAACAGAGCAGGTTGTGCAGGTGATCGGGACGCTGATTATGCACCAGGTGCCGCCCACCGCCAAGAAATTTGAATTCTTGACGCTGGATGACGAGTTTGGGATGATCAACGTGATCGTCCGGCCACACATCGCCGCACGCTATCGCCAGGCGATGCGAAGCGGGGGCGAGATGCTGCTGGTGGAGGGAATGGTACAGCAAGAAGGCGGCGTCGTGAACCTGCTGGCCAGACGGATTGTAGTGTGTGGCAGCACGGAGCGGTAGACTGAAACCATCGCTGTTCAATAGACCTCCTGCAACGCGCCGGTATCTCCGCGGCGCCTCGTCACCATTCTGTCATGAACGGATGTTCGTCGTAGGCGCGCCGCTGTGCTATCCTTTGCCTCCCCGTTGGGCTGGAGGAATCGATGCGCGAGCTGCAGAGTGAGATAGTCGGCGATCGTCGGGTACTGCTCATCGAGGATGACGGTGGTCGCTATGCAGTCTATATCCAGGTGCGCGGGCCGCAGGACGTCTGGGAAGATATCAGCCTGCACGCCGATCAGGGCCTGGCGCTCCACGCCGCCAGCCGGCGCTACCGGTTACGCCTGGCCGAGCAGCAGGCAAGGATACTTGGATGGAAGAGCTAAACGTGAAACGGGACACCGCAGAAGATGAGCTGCGCGACGCGGCGCACGACGCATTCATGGCCTTCTGGCGCGGTATGAACACGCCTGCGGCTGACAGGCTCTGGCTGGCCTATTGTGTGGCCCAAGAGCAGTATGAGGCCCGCCTCAGGGTGCGGACCTGTTCGTCCCGCAGATTCGTGGCTACCTGACCTCTTCCTGGTCTGCGCGCCACTGCGTATGCCAGGCCTCACATTGCCGGTTCAACGCAGCATCACCGAGAGCATAGACACCACGACCCCCGGGGGGAAGCTCATCTTCCATGTATTCGGAGCACTGGCTGAATTTGAGCGCGATCTCATCCGGGAGCGAACCAAGGCGGGACTGGCAGCAGCCCGCGCACGAGGACGGAAAGGCGGAAGACCTCGAAAGCTTGATGAGAAGAAGATTGCACTTCTTCAACGGCTCCACCAAGATAAGAGAACCCCGATACAGGATATTCTTGAAACTCTTCATATCTCCAAGGCAACACTCTATCGGTATATACAATCACGCCCCTAAAAACCAACCAGCTATTGGGAACTAGACGTGATGTTCATCTACGATATATCTTCTTCCTCATCCTCTGCGGTTTCTTGGCCGAGCCTGTCCTCTTCCGCTTGTAGCCGGAACATTTCAAGCAGGGTCTCGTAAAATTTAGCATCGCTTCGTAACGTTCTGTCACTACTCTGCCTACATTTTTCAATAATCTGTTCGAGATACGGAATGGCACGCTCTTCTCGCATATCAGTGAGCAGTTGCGCAATAAATACAGTTTGCGCTCGTTCCAATTCGCTCAGCTGCTCCCACTCTTCTACGTCGATGCGCAAAAAATCCAAGAGGTAATCTCTATGCTTGGGAATGCCCAATTGTGCAAGAGCAGCTAGCAAGATAATGATGTCAGTTACTTGGTCAGCTTGGAGTTCTTGTTGCAACAGGTTTTCAAGGTGAGGAATAACATTCGTATCGCCGATACGGCCTAGAGCTATCGCAGCAGCACAACGCACCAAGATATCAGGGTCATCAGACATCAGAGTAACAAGATGATTCACGGCAGCAGAATCGCGAATGTGTCCGAGCGCCTCAACCGCGCCGCGACGAGCCTCTTTAGATGGAAGTGTTGTCACTTCAAGGAGATACGGTACCGCTGTACTGCCCGCCTTGCCTAACTCTTCGACGAGGTAAATGTGCGTGAAGCGATCAGGAGTCGTCTTCAAAGCTTCGATGAGTGGAGGTATTGCAGCACCCCCAATACTGCCGAGCGCCTTTATGGCGTCTCGTCGGTCAAGAATATTTGGGCTCTTAAGCATTGGTACCAGGTGTAGAATCGCTCGCTCGTCTCCGATCTTCCCTAACAGGCGCATCACTTTCCGTCGTGCTTCTCTCCTTTTTCGGCTCATTGCTTCGATCAGAATGTCGACAGCTGTACTGCCAATTGATAAGAGTGTTTTTTCTGCCTCCTGACTGACAAACGGAGTGTCCTCTATCAGCATCGTCACGAGCTCTGGAATTGCTCGCTCACCAAAATACCCTACAGCCTCAGTTAGAGCTTTCTGGAAAATAGGATTCTCCCCTCGCATAGCACGAATAATCGCCTCAATGGCATGCGGGTTTCCGATCTGTCCGAGTGCTTTCGCGATAGTGATTTTTCCATTAATACGCAAAAATTGGACAGTAGCCGACGGAATTTGTAAATCGACGTCTCGTTCTGCTCCTTCAAACTGGGAGGGAAGATCATCATATGTGTCCAAGAGATCTATCAAGACTTCAGTCGCTCTATCATCGCGTATAACACCTAATGCCTGTGCCGCTGCTATCTTTGCGGTCGTTGTACCTAGCTTAACAACATCAATCAGGGGCAAAACGACAGGCTCGCCTATTGTCGAAGTCACATTTACGACAAAATCGCTGATATATACTAAATCTAACGCTGTGAGAAGAAATGGAACGACTGTACGATGGCGAATTCCATCCTCGATTACACCTCTTACCAGGATGGCGACGGTGTCAGTGAGCTTTGAGTCTTGTCGCTTGAGCAACTCTTTAACGATATGAATGAGTTGCTTCGGCGCGACCATGCTGAGTTGACTAACTGCCTGCCGGTGCTCTTCCCTGACCGTATCGAGTATGCCTTGGGCAATTGAATCTATTAGGCTGTTGTAGAGCTCAGGATCGATGAACTCATCTACCCTCCATAATAGTGAGCCCGCGAGAAACCATGTCCAACCTTCTGGGTGTGCATTAATAATGCTTTCTAGAAGCTGTCGGTGTTGACTAAATCGATTGGGCTCACCTTTATCCTCCAATAAATTATCGAGCATCAGGATAACATCCCACCATTTCACATTCTTTATGTACCGCTGGATATGCTGCACATCACAAAGATTTGCCTCAGCTCCAAGGGCCAACGCGGTAAAGAACTGCTGCAACAGCAGGTGATGGAAGCGAACAATGGGTGTTCGAATATGAGTCCCTGACACATTGTAGTTCAACAGCTGTGCATCACGGGCTAGACCAAGCACGTCTTCGGCGGAGATCTTCTCAATGTCTATCCGTTTTACAAGTGCCTCTTCTATCGTCAGTCGCACATACTCCATTTCTTGGGCAGACACACCGGATTGAGACATCTGATAGGCTAACCAGGCCAAGCTTTGTTTGGTGTACAACAGCTGCTCATCTCGTGGCAATACCTTTTGCCACGTCCGCTTCGCGCGCGCACGGCCATCCCACTCACGCGCGAGTAATGTCTCGACGGCAGTGGCAAGAAGTTGCGCCTTATTCTCACGAAAGACCTCGCTTTGGATAATCAGTTGAAGCCAAAATGGATTTCGACCTATCTCTCCGTGGTGAAGCAGACCTGCAGCCTCTAACTGGTGCCAAACGTACTGTTCCGTATGGTCATATTAAGGTGGACCCAATGTCAAGCACAACTTTTGAACCAGTTTTCCGTGTGGGTGCCTCCGGTCACCCGGTTGAAACGCTTGACACTGGGGCCGAGGGCGCGGGCGGGGCACAGCAGCCCCGGCCGGGGCTGCTGTGCCCC
>WNFV01009465.1_pt1 | contig 23021 bp, 18 predicted proteins | sample 5400101 | NCBI WGS metagenome assembly WNFV01 (sample SAMN13153361, study PRJNA577476) | soil metagenome | isolation source: 115 cm soil or saprolite under grassland replicate 1 | place: USA:California | collected 2016-06-15 | reverse complement strand
GGTTAAACTACTAATTACTGCTAAGTTAGTATTTAGGACTTCGTCGGTCAAGCCCCAATTCCTAATCCGGGAATTATTAGTAATAAGCCGGGATGGAGCCACTTTGCCCTAGCCGCAGGGAGCGGTATTGATTTAACGCCAACTGAACTAAACAATTTAGTTGCACCTACTTAGGTGGCAGTTACGAGCGTTCGTTAGAACGGAAAATCGCAGCTCTCCCACAGCCCCGGCACCCCTCCCGTCGTGGATGGGGGCAAGCCGTCCGTAACTCTTTACTGCACAAACGCTTATAGCCGCATTTTCACATTGATTTCGGCCCCTCTTTTGGGGTATATTTGAAGCCTGTTGAAAACCGGGCAAATCACACTTCTTCGCCCGACCTGAACGCCTCAAAAATCCCATGACCGCTCCCAACAACCGAGAGCGAATTCTTCCCCGGCTGATCCACGACGAAGTCAGGGAATCGTTCCTCAATTACTCGATGAGCGTCATCGTCTCGCGCGCACTGCCCGACGTGCGAGACGGTCTCAAGCCGGTCCACCGGCGCGTGCTCTACTCGATGAACGAGCTCGGCCTCGTTCCCGGCCGTCCTTACAAGAAGTCCGCTACCGTCGTCGGAGACGTGCTCGGCAAATACCACCCCCACGGCGACTCCTCGGTCTACGACGCGATCGTTCGAATGGTGCAGGACTTTTCGCTCCGGTATCCACTCGTTGACGGTCAGGGAAATTTCGGCAGTGTAGACGGCGACTCGGCCGCCGCCTACCGGTACACAGAGGCGCGCCTCACGCGCATCGCGATGGAGATGCTGGCCGATATCGACAAGAACACGGTCGATTTCGCGCCGAATTTCGACGATAGGCTTCAGGAGCCGACAGTTCTTCCGTCGGCTGTTCCCAATCTTCTGATCAACGGCTCTTCCGGAATCGCCGTTGGAATGGCGACCAATATCCCGCCCCACAACATCAGCGAAGTCATCAATGCCTGCATTGCGATCATAGACAATCCGGAGATCGACGTAGCAGCGCTCAGAAAGATTGTGAAGGGTCCAGACTTCCCAACCGGTGGCTACATCTATGGCCGCGCAGGGATCAAGGATTACCAGGAGACCGGACGTGGCCGCATCGTCATGCGTGCCCGCGCGGTGATCGAGGAGAAGGAATCGTCCAACAAGTCGCAGATCGTCATCAACGAGCTGCCGTATCAGGTCAACAAGTCGAAGCTCGTGACCGATATCGCCGAGCTCGTGCGCGACAAGAAGCTCGAAGGTATATCGGACCTGCGCGACGAGTCGGACAAGGACGGAATGCGAATCGTGATCGAGCTCAAGCGCGACGCGATCCCGCGCGTCGTGCTGAATGGGCTCTATAAGCACACGACGATGCAGTCCACTTTCGGCGTGATCATGCTGGCCCTCGTTCCGGATGCGCACACCCGCCGGCTGGTGCCGAAGGTGATGCCGCTCAAGGAAGTGCTCGAGCACTACATCGAGCACCGCCACACCGTCATCGTCCGTCGCACAGAGTTCGAGCTGGCGAAAGCGCTGGAGCGCGAGCACATCCTCGAGGGACTCAAGATCGCCGTCGACAACATCGACGCGGTCATCAAGCTCATCCGCGCGGCGGCCGACACGCCCACGGCGAGCGCTCAGCTCCAGAAGCGGTTCAAGCTCAGCGAGCGGCAGGCCGAGGCGATCCTCAACATGCGTCTCGCCAAGCTCACTGGTCTCGAGATAGACAAGCTCGAAGCCGAGCTAAAGGAGGTGCGGTCGTTCGTGAAGGAGCTGCGGTCGATTCTCGCATCGCGTCCTCGCCGAATGACGATCATGCGCGAAGAGCTCCTGGAAGCCGCGAAGAAGTTCGATGATGAGCGCAGATCGGAGATCACGAGTGACGAGGGTGAGTTCACTATAGAAGACCTGATCGCCGAGGAGGACATGGTCATCACCATTTCCCACTCGGGGTATATCAAGCGGACGTCGGTCTCCACGTACCGGAAGCAGCGCCGCGGGGGAAGAGGACTCAGCGGGCAGGGTCTCAAGGACGAAGATTTCATCGAGCGATTGTTCATCGGCTCGACGCACGACTACATCCTTTGCTTCACCGACGACGGGCGTTGTTTCTGGCTCAAGGTGCACGAGATCCCGCAGGCGGGACGTGCGGCGAAGGGCAAGCCGATCGTCAACCTGATCAACGTCAATCCGGACACGCAAATCAAATCGATGGTGCCGGTGCGCGAGTTCACCGACACGCAGTTCCTGCTTTTCTGCACGCGAAAGGGAACCGTCAAGAAGAGCGCGCTGTCGCAGTACTCGAACGTCCGCACGACCGGGATCAAGGCGATCAAGATCGAGCTGGGCGACGAGCTGATCGACGTTCAGGTGACAAGCGGTACCAACGACATCGTGCTCGCCACAAAGCACGGACTTTCCGTGAGATTCCACGAGCAGGACGTGCGTGAGATGGGTCGCGACACCACCGGAGTGAAGGGAATCGAGCTCCGCGAGGGCGATTCACTGGTCGGGATGGTCGTCATCAAGCGCGACGCCACGATCCTCGTCGTAACCGAGAAGGGACTCGGCAAATGCTCCCACATCGATGATTATCGGGTGCAGCGCCGGGGCGGAAAGGGGATCATCACCGTCAACCGCACGGAGAGGACAGGTGACGTTGTGGGGGTAATGGAAGTGCTGCCGGAGGATGAGATCATGCTGATCACCAGGAACGGTGTAATCATCCGTTCCTCGGTGGCTCAGATCCGTGTAACCGGACGTATCGCCCAAGGGGTGCGGCTCGTCCATCTTGATGACGGCGATGTGCTGACTGCAGTCGCCCGCGTCATTCCTGAAGACGACACTGAGTCGAACGGGGATGAATCTGCTGCGCCGGAGGGCGAAGTCGAGGTCATCGCCGAAGAAGAGTAGTCCACAACCGAGGCACGCCCGCTTTGGAAACAGAGGTCCTCAAGGAGCTGCAGTCGCTACGGGCGTCCCTCCGCAACGCGGAAACCGAGCTTCAGCGCGTACGTGAAGAGGGCGAGTCGCGCCGCCATCTGGTGGACATTCTGCACGAAGTCATGGGGGACCTCCCCACCGATGAAATCTTCCACTTTCTCGCGCGCCGTCTGGCGCGCGCGCTGCGTCTGTCGCATGCGTCGGTAATTCGGGCCCACCCGGGCGCCAGCACGGGCGTCGTCGCGACTGCGTTCGAGCAGCCTTACCTCCACGACCTCGAGATTGAGCTCGACCGATACCCTGAGGTCGTCGCCGCATTGAACGGACAGATCCCCGTACTTATTCCCGATCTCGAGACGTCTCCGCTTTACACGTCGTTGCGCGAGGGGTGGGCCAAGGAGGGGACGCAGGTGATCGTCCGCTCTGTGATGGCGCTGCCTTTTCCAATCGACGGTGAGAGCATGGGGGTTTTCCTTCTCCGCCGCACGGCGCAGGAGCCGAGGTTCGATGCGGCGGACGTGGAATTCGCGTCCACCGTTGTCGGCAGTGGAGTCGCCGCAATACAACGGGCGCATGCGATCGAAACGGCGCGCGCCGACAACACCCGGCTCGAGGCGCTGGCGCATACAGATCCGCTTACGCAGCTCGTCAACCGCCGTGCGCTTACCATTCGTATGGTGACCGAGATGGAGCGCGTTCGCCGGTACAACGCACCACTGTCCATGCTGCTCATCGACCTCGATCATTTCAAGCTGGTGAACGACACGTACGGACACATGGCCGGTGACGATGTCCTGGCGTCAGTGGCGACGTTGCTTCAACGTGCGGTGCGAAGTGTGGACATGGTCGCTCGCTACGGTGGGGAGGAGTTCGTTATCGTGCTGCCGGAGACGGGGCGCCAGGGGGCGGTGGCGTTCGCTGAGCGGATCCGGGAGAAGGTCTCGAGTCACGGCTTCCGAATCGGTGAAACGAACGCGATCCATGTCACGACGAGCATTGGAGTGGCGACGTATCCATCGCCTAGACTCGACTCAGTCGAGGATCTCTTCCGCGCCGCGGACATCGCGCTCTATCGCGCCAAAGGGAACGGGCGTAACCTAGTCTGTTGCTGAACATTGCGGCCTCTCGAGCCCAAGCCTAACTCGAGCCACTTACATGAACGACACCAATCCAATCGCTGTCACGCCGGCGACCCCGCGGGCACGCGCGATGGCGGTTGCCGCTTTCGCGCTATTTCTCATCACTGCCTGCGTCGAGGTCTCGAACAAATCGAACGCCGACAGCGGAACAGCGAGGGTCACGCCTACGATCAGTGCGGCGTCCGTGAACCAGGCGACCTACGGGCTGCGGTCACGCGTCCGCTGGGTGATGCCGTCCGACAGCTCAGCCATTCTGGTGGTGGTGGACCCTGTTGGTTTGGAGAACGATGCGATTCCGAACGCGTTCTTCTTCGGGAGCGAGACGCGGAATTTTCAGGCCCGGATGGACAGCGTGTGGGATGTCGCGCCTTCGCCCGACTGGCAGGCGCTGGCTTTTTCGCGCGCGTATGTCGTGAAGGGTGACGAATCTGATTCAATTCCGCCGGCGGAATGGCTCGCGCTGGCGCGACGCACGGGGATCGATACCGCAACGCTCATTCAGGGATCGTTCGCGACGAGTGGGATGACCACCCAGCGTTCGATCGCGCAGCCGGGCGTCATACGCATCCCGGCCGACATCCGCGCGCCGAGCGCGAGCGACGAAGCAGCACCGCGGACGTTTCCAATTGCTCGCGGATGGCAGGTGCGGTGGACGCCCGACGGATCGGCGATCGCGCTTGGAAACAATCCCGCGAAGGCTGACGACAGCGAGCGGTCGGAGTCGTGGGCCGAGCTGGATCCAAAGACCGGCGCGCTTCACGGGACGTTTCCCGAGGGGGCCAAGCTCGTGGTGCCAAGATGGGTGAACGGGCCGGTCCTCGAGCAATCGGTGCCTGTAGATATGAGCGGGGCGAAGCCGATTCAGGTGAAAGCTGGAAAGAAGACTTATCTGATCGAGAGCCAGCGCGGTGTAATAACCGCAAGAGAAACGACAGCGGGCACGGATTCGACGGCGGTGCCATTTACGATTGGATCCGGCAAGGCAATCGCTTCCACTCGCGGAGGCCGATACATCGTGGCGCTCGCACCGCGTCGGAACGCCGTTGCGAATGAAATCCCCGTGGAGGCAGTGGTGTATACGGTGGCCTGGTAGAAAACGGATTTACCGGACCGAACGGATCAGTCGATCCGTTATCTACCGATACGACGTAGTTCCACCATCAAGCAGCGATCTTGTACGACCTGAATCCCTGCTCTCGCCAGTTTCTCCGCTGCATCGTTGTTCCTGATCCCCGTCTGAAACCACACTGCCCTCGGTTTCTTGGCAATGATGTCGTTCACATGCGGCGGAATATGCTCGGGCCGCCTGAACACATCCACGATGTCAACTTCTCCCGGGATCTCGGCGATCTTTCGATACACTTTCGTTCCGAACATCTCCGTTACTTCAGGATAATACACCGGCACCGGGATGATCTCGTATCCCGCCATCTGCGCATACTCGGGTACGAAATACGCCGGCCGGTCGAACTCGCGCTTTATCCCGAGCACCGCTATTCGCTTCGCGTCCTCGAGGATGCGACGGATGCCGACGGACGACGTGACGAGATTGTCTCTCCACGATTCGTCTTGTGCCGTTTCCATGATGTCGCCAACTGCAACGACTGAGCCGGGGTAACGAGGGCATGGGGTGCGCGGTTAGCTTTCCGCCTCGCTCTCCGTGCAGGAATACGGCGCGCGACGCGAGTGGAGCCGCGACAGAACCAACTCGATGGTGAACGGAGATTGCCTCTGATGCGAATGCTTGTTCTCGGTGCGGGGCTCCAGGGCTCGGCATGCGCGTACGATCTTCTTCAGAACGACGACGTGACCGAGGTCCGCCTTGCGGACTTGCACACGGATCACGTCGCCGATTTTCTTGCGCCTTATTCCGGGAAGCGGCTCATCCCGACGCCGCTCGATGTGCGGGATCACGACGCGGTCGGGGCACTGATGCGCGAAGCTGACGCTGTGATGAGCGCGATCCCGTATTACTTCAATCTCAGTCTGGCAGCGCAGGCTGTTGCTGCCGGAGTCCACTTCTGCGACCTCGGTGGGAACACCGAGATAGTCTTCGCCCAGAAGGCGATGGATCACGAAGCGCGCGAGAAGGGCATTACCGTCATTCCCGACTGCGGCCTCGCGCCTGGAATGGTCAACATCCTCGCTGAGTATGGAATCAGCCGCCTGGACGCGGTCGACGAGGTGAAAATTCTCGTCGGGGGATTGCCACAGGATCCGGAGCCGCCGCTCAACTACCAGATCGTCTATTCGCTCGAGGGCGTCCTCGATTACTACACGACTCTCTCATGGATCATCCGCAATGGCGTGCGCACGCAGGTGAAGGCGCTGTCTGAGCGGGAGTTTGTTCTGTTCCCCGCGCCGGTTGGCGAGCTCGAGGCGTTCCACACCGCAGGAGGACTCTCGACCATGGCATTCCGGTACGAGGGGAAAATTCCGTCGATGGAGTACAAGACTCTTCGCTATCCGGGTCACGCGGCAATCATGGAGGCGATTCGCGATCTGGGATTACTCGATCAAGAGCCCGTCGAGGTAAAAGGCGGCAGAGTAGCGCCACGCGACGTTGCGGTCGCAACGATGGGCCCGCGTTTGACGAAGCCCGGCGGACACGACCTCGTTGCGTTGAGAGTTTCGGTGCGCGGTACCAAGTCGGGGAGACCGCAACAGGTAGGCTGGGAGATGGTGGACTTCTTCGATGAAGCTCACGGAATCAGTGCGATGATGCGGACGACGGGCTATTCGCTCTCCGTCACCGGTCAGATGCAGGCGCGTGGCGAGATCGGGGTCAAAGGTGTGCACACTCCGGATGAGTGCGTGCCGGCGCCAAAGTACATCGGCGAGCTGCGCAGGCGCGGGATCGATATCCGGGAAATGAGGCTGTGAGAACTGCGCGGTTCTCACGGTTCTCGCTGTTCACTCCTCAAAATCTCACCGGGCGAAGTTTGCCAGCGTCTCTCCCATGACGTCGATCATAGACTTCGCCGTCCATCTGTCCAGGCCGTTGTAGAGGAACGAGAATGCGATCACTTCACCGTCCGCGGCGGTGACGTAACCTCCAAGTCCAATCACGTCGTTTGTCGTCCCCGTCTTGGCGTGAAGGTTTCCCTGCGCCGGGCTTCCCTTCATCCTCCGCCGCAGCAGTTCCGACTCGCCCGCCACCGGGAGCGACGCATGAAACCACGGGCCCCACTCGGCCCGGTGAGCATAGCCGAGCATCTGCGTCATCCCGCGAGGAGTGACACGATCGAGCGTCGATAGTCCGCTACCGTCGAAGACCTGGAGCGACGTCGAGTCGGCGCCAACTTTCGTCGCGAAGAACTGCCGCAGCAGCTCGCGCCCGCTCATGACGCTGCCCTGAACCTTCTTGTCCGGACCGCGCGCCGCCGCCCGCAGCAGGAGCTCGGCGAAATGGTTGATGCTCTCGCGATTCATTGCCGAGATGATCCGGTCGAGCGTCGGCGACTGTATGCTGGCGATCTTGGCTGCGCTCGACGGCGTAGTTCCAATCCTGACTCCACCGTCGACGATTATGCCGCGCGCGATGAGAGTAGCGCGCAGTGCCCCCGTCGTGAAGCGCGCCGGATCCTCGACGACGTAGACGTAACGGCGCGGCGGCGAGCGGGAGCCGATGGTCCCAGACACGGTAATGCTGCCGTCGCCGAATCGTCTCACCGAGAGACGAGCGCCACGCCCGGCGACCGTGCGAACGTTGCTGGTAAGTGGAATTGCGCTTGTCGCCGGCTCCAGCTTCACGCCGCTGGGCGCGATCGTTACCCAGACGAGATTCTCATTCAGCGAGAGCGCCGATACACGCGCGGCGTATCCCGATTGCAGGTAACGGGTGAGCCAGCTAGACGTTTCCATGAATGGTGCCATCGGGGTCGAGCGTTCCGTCGTAGAGAACATCCGTGCTGAACTGGTACTTGGGGCCCAGCCGGTCGAGCGCAACGGCGGTGGTGAGTATCTTCATCGTCGACGCGGGAAGCAACGGAGTCCCGGCATTGTACGAGAAGAGGGTGTCGCCGCGGCTCAGTGATACCGCCATGATGCCGAACTGTCCGCTGCGGATCCGACTTGCCATCGATCCGAGGTCGGCGGCGAGCGATTGGACTGTGCGCGGCGTCGTATAGTGGACGGCAGGGGCTGCGGGCGCGGCCGGCCGTCGCGAGGATCTGCCGGAAGTTTTCTTTGCTCGCGACTTCGTCGTGGACGACCGCGTGGTTTTCTTGGTGCGCTTGCGGCCGGTCTGGCCGTCGGAGGATACCGCAATCAATGAAGCCAGTGCGATGACGGCGATGGAGCGAAACGTGCGATACCACATGATTTTCATTGGGTCCGAATGATCAACGTAATGCAATTCAACCGGGCCGACGCGAATTCCGCACCATCGCTCGATGTCACCAAGCCAATGCGGTCGGATCGATTTGCGCCAAAGGCGTCAGCTCGTTGCGTTGTCGGCATTCGCCGGACGCTGGGAAACCCTCGCTCATCGGCGAGCAACGCTCGTCTGTGTTACCTAGGCAAACGCGGGCAGTTTCGATAATTTCCGGCTGAGCGGACGAACGTCTGAGGAAGATCAAATGGCAGAACGGCACAGTTCAATTCGCGAGGGCATCATAGCCGGTGTACTCGGCGCGACCACGATCGCCGTCTGGTTCCTCATCGTGGACGTCATCGCCGGCCATGCGTTGTACACCCCGGACCTGCTTGGCCGCGGGCTGATAAGCATACTGGGCAAGCCGCCGGCGATGCCCGACACGATGGCAACCCATGTCTTTGGATATACACTCTTCCACTACGCGTCGTTCGTCCTTGTTGGCGTCGTCGTCGCATGGATCGTTCACCAGTCTGCGCGCACTCCCGCGGTCCTGGCTGGACTACTGCTGATGTTCGTCACCTTCGAGCTCGGCGCCTACGGGCTGACGGGGCTTTTGACGGAATCGGAGTTCGGCGGCATGGCGTGGTACCAGATCTTCATTGCCAACCTGCTGGCGACGGCGATCATGGGGTGGTACATGTGGGTCCGTCACCCCGACCTCAAGCGGGACATCAACGCGGCGTTGGCGGGCGAGGACGCCTAGCCGATCTTCATCGTAGCGGCATCGTGGTGCGCCGCCTCCGAAGCGCCAGTCAAGATCTCTATTGGCGCAACTTCCTCTACTCGACAAATCGAACCGCTGGCGCCTCGCTCGCGAAATGCGGCTTCCGGCGCGCATAGACTGGGCACCGGCCCCGCTTTTTTGTTGTGAGCGGTTCGAGGGCTGGCGTGGGAGGGCGCTCTGGGTATCGGATTGGCGGCCGCTTGGAGGCTGCGAGGAGACCGGCGTTTTGTAGCGGAGCTTCCCGGAGGGAAGCGCAGCGGAAGGCGGGCTCCGTAGACAGCCTACACGTAGCGGCCGAAAATCCGATACCGAGAGCAACCGACCAACCGCGGTCGCGATTCCTATGATTCGCTAAGCTGCGTGGGGCTTCCAGTCAACCTGCGCGCCGGCCGTCGAGTCTTCGCCGCGCGCGGCCCAGCGGAAGAACACCACGGTCATGATCAGTGCGAAGATCAACCCGCCTGGCACCCACATGATGAGACCGCCAAGCAGCTGATCATCCATCGGCGATAGCGCCGAAACCCTCGGTGCCGCGGCATATGCGGGGTACAGCACACGGTCGGCCATGGTGATGTAGATCGCGACGATCGACATCGGGATACTCATCAGGAAGCAATAGAGCATCTGCCCCGGGTATGCGAGGCGCGGGAGCTCAGGCAGCGGACTCATCAACGGCCACCACATGAGCACCGCCGCCGACATGAACATCAGATGCTCCACGATGTGGATGTTGTGATTCGCCATGGCCGCATTGTAGAGCTCCGGGATGTGCCACGCCGCGATCACAACGTTGAACAGAGCGAAGCAGAACACCGGCCTCGTCACTCGCCGGGCAATCGCGGCGATCGTTCGATTGCGGAGCAGCGGCCGCAGCATCCACCCGGGAATGCCGGCGATGAGGAGCGGCGGCATGGCGAGCGTCAGAAGAAGATGCTGCACCATGTGTGCGCTGAAGAGGTAATCGTCGCTTAGGTCATGTAGCGGCCCATTGAGCGAGGCGAAGATCACGAACAGCGCAGCGAAGAAAGACACCTTGCGCGCGCCGTGCAGCTTTTCGCCCGGGGGCGCATGCCGCCCCCGCCAGAGATAAATCCCCGCCAGCGCGGCGAGGCCAACGACTGTGCTCGGATGGATCGACCATGCAAGCCACGCGAGCTGCGTGAACGGGTGGAGGATCGCGACCACCGGCACCGGGATTACCGCTGGAGCTTGGCCGCCAGATGCCCGAAGAGGAACATCAGCCCGATGAGCAAGGAGGCAGCGATGAAGAGCGGTCCCGTGAACAACGCCCGGAACAGCTTGTGATCGTACTTCAGGTGCATGTAGAACATCACGACGATCGCGAACTTGAGCGCCGACAGCACCAGCAATCCAGGGACAAACCCGCGCGACGCAACGACGGCGGGCGCGTAGTACATCCATACCTCGGCGGCGGTGATCATGCCAAGAATGAGCGCAACCTTCCAGTAGGTGGACCATCCAGGATGATGGTGCTCTTCGGTGTGGCCTTCCGCCGGAACGGCCGCAGCGACCGTATGCGTCGTATCGTGTTCCATTATGCCTACTTGATCAGATAGACGAGAGTGAAGATCGCAATCCAGACGACGTCGACGAAGTGCCAGTACAGCGCTGCAATGTCGACCTTCAACGCGTCATTCGGACCGAGCCCGCGCTTGTAGTCGATCGACAACAGCGTGAGAAGCCAGATCACTCCGGCAGTGACGTGCGCCCCGTGAAATCCGGTGAGCGTGAAAAACGATGATCCGAAGAGGTTCGTCCGAATCGACAGTCCCTCATGGACAAACGACGTGAACTCGAACGCCTGGAATCCAAGGAATGTCGTGCCGGCCGCCGCAGTCGCCCACAACCAGAGTATGGAGGAGCCGAGTATCCTCTCGCCCCTCGTACGTTTGGGAACATTCTTGTTCTGCACCGCCGAGAGCGCCAGCACCATGAACAGCGACGACATCAGCAGCGTGAACGTCGACATCGACGTCACGGGAATGTTCAGAATCGCGTTGAAGTGATGTCCGGTTGCCGGGTCGACCCAGGTCTCGTGCGGAAACGGCCCGACTCTGCTCCGCCCCTTGTAGATGAGGTACGTCGAGATGAGCGAGACGAACAGCATGCATTCCGAGCCGATAAAGGCCCAGATCCCGATCTTCCGGCTGTCGAGTCCGGTCGACGTGTAGTGGGGCGCGGTGGCGGCTGGTGCAGTCATGATTTAGTGGTGCTCCGGCTCGAGCGGGCTCAAGAGCCACGTGTAAAGCGAGACTACGAGAATCGCGGCTCCAACGAAGATCAGCACCCGGGTCGTCATCAGACCGCTGAACATCGTTATCAATCCGAGAGCAACGAGCAGCGGTTTGATCGTTGGGTATGGCAGCACGATTCCAAGCTCCTCCGCGCTCTTTCCTTCCTGCGCGTTTATCCGAGCGCTGTCGCGGTCAGCCTCGCTTCCTTCCCACAGCGGATAGCGCGATGTGACCTGGGGCAGGGTGGCGAAGTTGTACTCCGGCGGCGGCGATGGGATGCTCCACTCGAGTGTGCCGGCGTGCCAGGGGTTGGCGCCTGCGATCGGTCCCCGCCGCCGGCTGACGAAGAAGTTGTAGAGGAAGATAAGCGTCGCGACGAAAAGCAGATAAGCGCCGATGCTCGACATGAGATTGTAGCTGTCCCATCCCTGACCGGAATCGTACGTGTAAATCCGGCGGGGCATACCGAGCATCCCCGAGAAATGCATCGGGAAGAAAGTGAGATTCATGCCGATGAAGTTGAGCCAGAAGTGCCATTTGCCGAGCGGCTCGTTCATCAGACGGCCGGTGATCTTTGGGAAATAGTGATAGATGCCCGCAAAGATTCCCATGATGGAGCCGCCGAACAGCACGTAGTGGAAGTGCGCGACGATGAAGTAGGTGTCCGTCTGCTGGAGGTCGGCCGGAGGGGACGAGTGCATGACGCCGGAGATTCCACCGATCGTGAACAACGCGACGAGACCGATGCCGAAAAGCATCGCCGTAGTTGTTCGAATGGAGCCCTGCGCCATCGTCGCCATCCAGTTGAAGATCTTCACCCCCGTTGGAATGCCTATCAGCATCGTGGAGAGGGCGAAGATGCTATCGGCGATGGGGCCCATTCCCACGGCGAACATGTGGTGCGCCCAGACGCCGAATCCGAGCACGCCGATCAGGATTCCCGAGTACACCATCACGGGGTAACCGAAGAGTGGCTTGCCGGAGTAGGTCGGCAGCACTTCCGACACCAGGCCGAACGCCGGCAGAATGAGGATGTAGACCTCGGGGTGGCCGAAGATCCAGAAGAGGTGCTGCCAGAGAAGCGGGTCGGCGCCTGCGTGGATGGCGTAAAAATTCGTCCCGAAGAAACGGTCGAACAATAAAAAGACGAGGGCGATGGTGATGACTGGGAAGGCGAGAACGAGAAGGAACATCACCACGAACGACATCCAGGTGAACATCGGCATGCGCATCAGCGTCATCCCCGGCGCACGGAGATTGATGATGGTCGTGATGAAGTTGAACGCCGCAGCGAGCGACGATATGCCGAGCACCTGCAGACCAATCACCCAGAAGTCGATGTTGATGCCCTGCGAGAAATCACGAGTCGTGAGCGGAACGTATCCGAACCATCCTCCGTTGGGTGCGACCTGAAAGAAAATCGGGAGAGTGAGGAAGAGTCCGCCGAAGAGGAAGATCCAGTAGCTGAATGCATTGAGGCGCGGGAACGCAACGTCGCGCGCGCCGATCTGCAGCGGAATGAGAAAGTTGAAGAACGCTGCGGAAAGCGGCATGATCGCGAGGAAGATCATCGTCGTGCCGTGCATCGTGAAGAGCTGGTTGTAGAGCTCGGGCGACACGAAATGGCGATTGGGCCCCTGAAGCTGGATGCGAAGCAGCTCTGCCTCGATTCCGCCGATGAGGAAGAAAACCAGGGCGGTGTAGAAATAAAGCAGTCCTATCCGCTTGTGATCCACCGTCGTGAGCCAGCTCCATACTCCGGTTTTCTCTTCATACGGAGCCGTGACGTGCGGCGGTGCCTGGGTTGGAATTGCAGTCGATGCCATCCGAATATTCCTCTTACTTCAGCGACCAGAGATAAGCGACGATGTCAGCGATCTGCTGATCGTCGAGCCCGCCGCCGGCTTTCGCGACCCGGGCCTTCAGAGTCGGGTCATATTGGTCCAAACCCAGCGTCGGCATAAGGATTCCCGGCTTCATCACCCGTGCGTTCTTGATCCAGAGGGCCAGATAGGCCGGCGTGTTGGGGAAGCTTCCCGCCCCGATCGTGGCGCGCGAGCCGAGATGCGTGAGGTTGGGCCCGACATTCCCTATCGCTGCGGGGTTTCCCGCAATTGCATGGCATCCGATGCATGCACTGGACGAGAAAACCTGCTGTCCGCGATGGGCGTTCCCGGTGAGCCCGGGAGTGAACGTCACTCCCTCGGGGACGGGCGAGTGCGGCTTGGCGTAATCGAAGCTGGGATCGTTCGTCGGGAACGTGTATCCCTCGGATGAACCCGCCGCCGACACATTCTGACCCGTAGCCGCACCGAAAACTGCGGGCCTCTGCTGGTGCGCCACCCAGCTCGCGAACTGGTCGGGCTTAACCGTGAACACGCGGAACCGCATCTTGGCATGCGACGTCCCGCAGTACTCCGCACAGAAGCCGTTCCACTCCGACGGCTGCAGCGTCGAGTCGGGAGTCAGCCAGATGTAATTGGTGCGATTCGTCACCGCGTCACGCTTACCGCCGAGTTGCGGAGCCCAGAACGAGTGGATCACGTCGTTCGACGTGAGCTTGAAGTTCACGGTACGCCCAGTGGGGATATAGATCTCGTTGGCGGTGATGATTCCGTACTCGGGGTAGCGGAACTCCCACCACCACTGGTGACCTATCACCTCGATCTGAAGCGCGCCGGCGACGACTTTCGCCTGCGTCTTGAAGACCGTCCTCACAGTGGGCACGGCGATGAAGAGAAGGATGAACGCCGGAATGAGCGTCCATATGATCTCGACGATGACGTTGCCGTGCGTCTGCGGCGGACGCGCGTCGCCTTCACGCTTTCGGTAGCGGAAGACGATGTACAGAATTCCGACTTCGACAAGGATGAAGACGATGGTGCCGAGCAGCAGCAGCCGGTCCCAGATGAAATCAATCGCCCGGCCATACTCCGAATGCGGCGAGAAGGTCGTATTGGGGTGCGACTGCTCGCACGCGGCGAGCGTCAGCGCAAGCACGACCATCATGCCAAACGATGCCATCCGCCGCAGGCGGGAATTGCCTTTCATTCCTTATCCTTTGACCTTCGTGTCGGAGCGCGCGGCCGTCCTCCGTGTCGCGCTCACTGAGGGTGGAAAAACAGCTACAAGCTAATGCCTGCCGTACTAGACCGGGAGGGTGCCGGATGCACTCTGCGGGTGCGTCATCGCATCGGGGTTGAGCGCGCGGTCAAGCTCCTCGCGAGTCATCAGTCCCTTGTCGCAGACGAGATCGTAAACGCCGCGCCCGCTCTCCAGCGCCTCCTTCGCAATTTCGGTTGCCGTTTCGTAGCCAAGCACCGGAACAAGGGCTGTCACGATGCCGATCGACTGCTCGACGAATCTTCGCATCCGATCTGGATTGGCGGTAATTCCTATGACGCACCGCACGCGAAGCACATCGCATGCCCGCGTGAGAATTATCATCCCCCTCAATAGCCGATAGGCGATTATCGGCTCGAACACGTTGAGCTGGAGCTGGCCCGCTTCAGCGGCCATCGTCACCGTGATGTCGCCGCCAATCACGTCGAAGCAGACCTGATTCACCACCTCGGGAATCACCGGGTTGACCTTTCCCGGCATGATGGACGAGCCAGGCTGCATCGGCGGGAGGTTGATCTCGCCCAACCCGGCGCGCGGGCCCGAGCTCAAAAGCCGCAGATCGTTGCAGATCTTCGAGAGCTTCACGGCGCAGCGCTTGAGAACGCCCGAAAGCTGGACGAACACACCCGTGTCGGCAGTCGCTTCCACCAGGTCGGGTGCGGTGATCAGCTCGAGCCCGGTGATCCTCGACAGATGGCGGCGCACGCTCTCCGCGTACCCGCGCGGCGTGTTGATCCCTGTCCCGATTGCCGTCGCTCCCATGTTGATCTCGCGGATCAGCGCCTGCGCCTCGCCCAGCCTATCCACGTCCTCGAGTATCGTATGGGCGAAGGCGTTGAACTCCTGTCCGAGGGTCATCGGCACCGCATCCTGAAGCTGCGTCCGTCCCATCTTCACGTAAGGCGCGAATTCCTCTCCCTTGAGAAGAAACACGCCGGCCAGCGCACCCATCGCCGAGCGGAGCTGCGAGATGCTCGAGTGCATCGCCAGCTTCACTGCGGTTGGATACACGTCGTTGGTGGACTGGCTCAGGTTTACGTGAGAGTTGGGACTCACGATGTCGTAGCTTCCGCGCGGGTAGCCGAGTATCTCGAGAGCCCGATTTGCGATGACCTCGTTGGCGTTCATGTTGGTGGAAGTTCCGGCGCCGCCCTGAATCATGTCCACCCGGAAATGCTCGTGATGCTTTCCTTCGCGGATCTCCCGGCATGCGGCGATGATCGCCTCGGCAATGCGATGCTCGAGCAGACCAAGCTCGCGGTTGGCTTCCGCGGCGGCTTCCTTGACTGCTGCGATTGCCGCAATGAGCGTCGGGAAGTCGCACAATTCCACGCCGCTGATGGCGAAATTCTCCATCGCGCGGAGCGTCTGGACGCCGTAGAGTGCCGAAGCCGGGACGTCGCGCTCTCCGAGCAGATCGTGCTCGCGCCGGAAAGAGTCGGTCATGAGTAGCGGGAAAGTACACTCTCGAAATACGTTATGCGAAGCCGATCCACTTCCTCCTACCGGCGCGCAACAGATGACAATATCGCGGCGTGAATTCATTGGCGCGGGGGCAGCGACTGCTGCCAGCGTAACACTTGGTCGTCCGTTGTCAGCCTCCACTTTCGTTTCGGTGGTCGAGAGAAACGCTGACATTCCTCCGAGCTTCGCGGGCAGGCCGGTGGTAGTCGCGTCAGCCAACGGAATTCGCGGGGTCGCGAAAGCGTACGACATGATCGCGCGCGAGAACGCAGATACTCTCGACGCCATAATCGCCGGAGTGAACATCCAGGAGCTCGATCCGGACGACCAGAGCGTCGGACTCGGGGGGCTGCCGAACGAGGAAGGTGTGGTGCAGCTCGATGCCTGCTGCACGCACGGTCCATCAAAGCGAGCGGGCGCCGTTGCCGCTCTCGAGGATATCGCCACTCCGTCGCTGGTGGCCAAGGCGGTGATGGACTACACCGATCACATCATGCTCGTCGGCGCGGGAGCGAAGAAATTCGCGCTCCAGATGGGATTCAAGGAGCAGACCCTGCTGACGGAGAAAAGCCGGCAGGATTGGCTCAAGTGGAAGTCGTGCCTCAACAACAATGACAACTGGCTCGATCATTCCGATCCGGTGAGAATCAAGTTCACGACAGGCACGATCAACATGAGTGCCGTCAATGCGGGGGGCGACATCTCGTCGGTCGTGACGACCAGCGGTCTGTCGTGGAAGATTCCTGGACGAGTCGGCGATTCAGCCATCATCGGAGCAGGACAGTACTGCGACAACACCGTCGGCGCGGCGGGCGCGACCGGGCTGGGTGAATCGAACATCCGGATTTGCGGCGCCTTCTATATCGTGGAGCAGATGCGTCAGGGACTGTCCCCCGAAGCAGCCTGTCTGAAGGCCCTGGAGCGAATGGTTGCGATGACCCCGAAGCGACTGCTCGACGACCGGGGGCGACCACGTTACGACATGAGCTACTACGCGCTTTCCAAGGATGGGCGATTCGGCAGCGCGAGCGCGTATTCCGGTTTTCGCTACGCGGTCGCCGACGTCTCAGGGGCGCGACTTATGGACTCGGCCTACCTGTTCAGGAGTGCTGAACGGCCGGCGTCCCCCGCGCTGGTGTGTCGCCCAGCTTGAACGTCCCGACGAGCTGAGCCACCCGGCGCGCCGCCGACGAGAGTGAGCTCGCGGCGCCCGCGATCTCGTCGATGCTGTCGCTCTGCTCCTCGCTCGCCGTCGCCACCTGATGCATGGCGCTCGCGAACCCCTCGGTGCCGGCCGAGAGATTGTCGAGGCGCTGGGTCATATCAACCACCAGCCGGTTCGACTCTTCGACGGCCGATTCGATCGCCGCACTCCACTTCTCGGCGTCGATGACACCCTGCTCCACCTGCATGAACGACTGCCGTCCATGGTGAGTCGCGTCGTTCACAGTCTGAAGAGTGCTCAGAGTGCGCGCCGCGGACTCGCGCGATCGGCCGACGCGCTCGAGCATCGCACGCGCAAGCAGATCCGTACGCTCGGCGGCTTCGGCTGAATCGGCGGCGAGACGCCGGACTTCGTCGGCGACGATGCCGAATCCTTCTCCCTGCTCACCGGCGCGCGCGGCTTCCATCGCCGCATTGATCGCAAGGAGCTTCGACTGCCGGGAGATCTTCTGAACCAGGGTGAGGAACGCGCGAATCTCGTCAACCGCAATTGCCAGAGCCTCGATCGACTCGGCGCTCGCGCTGGCGTCGGAAGTGAGAAGCTGGAGTGCGCGCGAGCTCTCATCGAGACGGGCGCGATTTTCCTGCGCCAGAGTCTGGAGTCGCCGCTCCCGTCGGAGATTCTCCTGTGCGCTTCCGCGGAGCGACGTCGAGATCTCCTCGAGCTTCGACGCGTCGTCGGCGATCTCCTTGATGGTGCGCGCCATCAGGCTCGACTCTTTGCTCAGGGCGCTCGATGTCGCCGCCGTCTGCTGCGCTGCTGTGGCAACACTTTCGGAAGCGGCCGTGATCTGCGCCGACAGGGTTGTGGTGTCGCGCGCCGATGCGCGCATGGTGCTGGCTAGGCGGCGTAGGGCGACGATCATTCCGGACGTCGCCCGGCTGAGCCGTCCAACCTCGCTGTTTACGCGCGACGGAGAGAACGGAACCGAGAGCTCTCCGCTCGCAACCGCCTCGGAGAGCCGCGCCAGCTCCGCGACTGGCTGGGTCACCTGTCGCTCTATCAGCCGCAGCACAAAGAGACTTGCGAGCAGGAGCAGTCCTACGATCCAGACTCCTGCTACGATCAACGTGTTGCGGACTTCGGTCGAGGCGAGAAAAGACTGCCGCACTCCGGGCGAGAGTACGTGAAAAAGCCGATAGAGAATCCACGCGATTCCGATGTGGAACACGGTCAGCGAGACGACCATCACCGCCGCCGCCTTCCGCTGCAGCATGCCGAGGACAGGTGAGAAGAAGCTCGGCGCTTTGACTTCGACTCTGGGAATACCTGTCCACGTCGGAGTCATCCTGCGCTCTGTCTCGGTCAACGGAAACTGTGGATGCATCGTGCACTGCGGCGGCTAAGGTGAAAGTGCTTTACAGGCGCGCTACTTTGTAATCATGGACAACCCGGTCAACACGGAGCGCCCGATCCGTACTACGCCTTGATGATGTTCCCGTATCCGTCGGCGGAAGGGCTCCATGTCGGCAACCTTTTCGCCTTCGCCGGCAACGACATATATGGACGATTCCAGAGGCTCCAGGGACACAATGTCTTCGAGCCGTTTGGCTACGACGCATTCGGTATCCATTCCGAGAACTACGCTCTCAAGGTCGGGCAGCATCCGACGAGGCTGATCCCGCAGAACATCGCCAACTTCGGCCGGCAGGTTGAGCGCGCCGGCTTGATGGTGGATTGGGGCCACTCGCTCGCCACGACTGACCCCGACTACTACAAGTGGACGCAGTGGGTTTTCCTGCAGCTTCTGAAAAAGGGACTCGCATACAAGAAGCAGGCAGCGGTCAACTGGTGCCCGAGCTGCAAGACAGTTCTCGCCAACGAGCAGGTTGTTGGCGGACGCTGCGAGCGGTGCGAGACTCCTGTGGAGCAGCGGCTGCTCGAGCAATGGTTCTTTCGAATCAGCGAGTACGCGCCGCGCCTGCTCGACAACCTCGATCGTCTCGATTGGTCGGAAAGCACGAAGACCGCGCAGCGCAACTGGATCGGACGGTCGAATGGCGCCGAGCTCGTGTTTCCAGTCACTACCGCGAGCGGTGAGAAGGAGGCGATTCGCGTCTTCACCACGCGTCCCGACACGGTCTTTGGGGCGACGTACATGGTGCTGGCTCCCGAGCATCCTCTGGTCGAGAAGCTGACGGCGCCGTCGCAACATAGAGCGGTGGAGGACTATCTCGAGCGAACGGCGAAACAGGATCTGGTCACGCGGAAGACGAGCACCGAGAAAACCGGTGTCTTCACCGGATCATACGCGATCAATCCCGCAACGGATGAGCAAATCCCCATCTGGATCGCGGACTACGTCCTGATGGAGTATGGAACAGGCGCGATTATGGCTGTGCCTGCGCACGACGACCGTGATTTCGAGTTTGCGATGGTGTTCGGTCTGCCGATCACGCGTGTCGTCTGTGCCGAGGGCGATGATCCGAACGCGGATTTTTCGTCGGCGTACACGGGATCGGAAAACGCTCGGCTGGTGCACTCGGGTGACTTCAACGGAATGGCCGTCGAGGCCGCGAAGAAAGCGATCGTCGACGTGCTGTCGAAGAAGGGACTCGCCAAGCCGGTGGTTAACTACCGGCTGCACGACTGGTGCATCTCTCGGCAGAGGTACTGGGGTCCACCAATCCCCATTATCTATTGCGACAAGTGTGGGGCTGTCCCTGTTCCGGAAAAGGATCTGCCGGTTGTGCTTCCCTACGTCGAGGATTTCAAGCCCGATGATTCGGGGCTGTCGCCTCTTGCACGCCACGAGGACTGGTACCGAGTAGCCTGTCCGACGTGCGGTGCAATGGGCCGGCGTGAGACAGACGTGTCCGACACCTTTCTCGACAGCGCCTGGTATTTCCTGCGTTATCCGAGCGTTGGGAAGAACGATGTCGCATTCGATCCGGAGCTGACGCGGAAGTGGCTGCCCGTTGATTCATACATCGGCGGGAATGAGCACGCAGTGCTGCACCTGCTCTACTCGCGTTTCGTGACGATGGTGCTCCACGACATGGGTTATCTCGATTTCGAGGAGCCGTACGCAAAATTCCGGGCGCACGGTCTCATCATCAGAAATGGCGCGAAGATGTCGAAGAGTCGAGGAAACGTCGTGATCCCGGACGAGTACATCGCGACGTGGGGTGCCGACGCATTCCGCGGCTACCTGATGTTTCTCGGGCCGTTCGAGGAGGGCGGCGATTTCCGCGATGCCAGCATCTCGGGGGTCAGGCGCTTTCTCGACCGGCTGTGGGCGTCGGTAGTGACGGCGATTTCGATTGAGAATTCTCCGCACGCCGATTCTCCCGAGGTGATGCGAAAGCTTCATCAGACGATCAAGAAAGTCGGCGAGGATCTTCCGAGGTTGAGCTACAACACCGCCGTTGCGGCGATGATGGAGTACATGAACGTTCTCCGTCGCGGCGAGCGCACTCCGCGACGGGAGGAAGTCGAGCCGGTGGTGCAGCTGGTCGCTCCCTTCGCTCCGCACATCGCAGAGGAGCTGTGGGAGCGACTGGGCCACGAAGGAAGTGTGTTCGATGCGGGTTGGCCGAGCTTCGACCCGGCATTGGCGACCGAGGAAATGATCGAGGTTGCGGTTCAGGTGAACGGCAAGCTGCGGGGACGGATGAGGGTTGCGCGTGACATCGGACAGGGCGAGGTGCTCGAGCTGGCGATGGCGGATCGGTCCATCGCGAAGTTCGTGAATGGATCGCCGAAGAAGATCATCTTCGTACCGGGCCGGCTACTCAACATCGTCGTGTGAAGCAACAAACAGCGCCTCGCTGCGCTGTTGCTATTGCTAGAGGAGACTTCCGATCCATCCCCCTACGAAATACCCTATCGCCGCCACCCCGACTCCGACGACGAACATGTCGAGCCCCGATCGGAAAACACTTCGTCCGGTGAAGATCGATCGAGCAGCACCCACCAGGAAATGCGAGAGCATCGCCACGCTGAACGAGATCACGATCGCCGTTGACCCTCTCGCAAAGAAGAATGGAAGTACCGGAATCACCGCGCCGAACGCCGTCGCGAGACCGGTAACCCAACCCTCACGGAAGGGCGAGATCGTCTGCTCGCCAATCTTGAGCTCTTCCTGCACCTGCTCCTGGAGCATCAGTGCCGGGTCGCCCATGATCCGCGTCGCCAGCTCGTGGGCGTGCGCGGGGTCCATGCCCTTCGCCTCGTAGATAAGCGCCAGCTCGTCGCGCTCGATCTCCGGCATCAACGCGATCTCGTCCTTCTCCATCGCGATCTCGTAGTCGTAGACCTCGCGCTCGCTCTTCGCGGCGAGATACCCGCTCGATCCCATCGACATCGCGTCGGCAATCAGACCGGCAACTCCTGCGACGATCACCGCGTGATCCTGTTGCGCCGAGACTGTCGCGCCGATCACGCCGGCGACGAGACCGAAATTCGCCGTCAAACCGTCATTGAATCCGTACACCACGTTGCGCAGGAATCCACCCGATTCCGTCCGGTGCCAGGGCTCGCCATGCTTTCCCGCGATTCCGGCGAGCGTCGTCGCGTGCTCGGCCGATTCCTTGGCCAGGGCCAGCGCCTCGCCACCGCCCGGCGCTCCCTGAGGGGTTCCGCGGTGCATGTCGAGGTAAGCCTTTACCTCGCGGCCTTCTTCCTGGAGAAGCATCGGCAGGAGAAATCCCGGCCCGAACAATTTCCCGATGCGGGCCAGAAGCTTCGCCCGGCCACTCGGCTGAAAAGCCTTCGGCGGGTGGCCGTGACTTTTCATCAGGTCGCTCCAGACAACTACATGTCGGTCCTCGACCTCTGCGAGGCGGGCGTAAATGTCCTTTTTGTGCTGATCCGGCTCCGCCGCGGCGAGGATCCGGTAGAGGTAGGCTCTTTCGACACTCGATTCTCCCCTCGCCAGTAGACGTGCATTCATCGCCCGGCGCGCGAATTTTGGGAGTTGACGGCGTGGGCACGGGTTCGGTCTTCTGTGCGACAGCCGGTGTAGCAACCCCTGGCCGTGGTCCGGCTGTCATACGAGACGGAAACCAGACACAACGGAGATAAGAATGAGGCGTTTATCAATACTTACGTGTGCTGCAGCCCTGCTCGGCAGCGCCGGATTTGGCACAACGGCTGTCGCACAGAAGACCGAACCCTCGCCCAAGCCGTCAAGTCCCAAAACTCGCGCGCCGGGCGATGAATGCATGTCTACTGGCGAGGGGAGAATCGAGTGTCGAAAGACCATCGAGCGCGGATTCGGCGCCCGGATGGACTCGGCAATGATGAAGCGCGCGGCCCTCGGACTTCAACTTTCCCCGACGGGAACGGCGCGCGACACGCTGGGTGTATTCGTGTCGTCTGTGACGCCGAAAGGACCGGCGGAGACGGCCGGCATCATCGAGGGCGACCGGATCGTCTCGATCAACGGCGTGGATCTGCGCGTCGCACCCGGTGACGTCGAGGATGGATACGCCAGCGGCCTGCCTTCACATCGGCTTCAGCGTGAAGTGGCGAAGCTGACACCCGGCTCAAGGGTGAGCATCAGAGTCTATTCGGGAGGCCGCATTCGTGACGTTCAGGTGACCACTGGCCGCGCCTCGGATCTCCTGCGGTCGAGAGCGTTCATCAATTTCGGCGATGGACCGGGCAGCTCGTTCATCTTCCGCGATGGAATGGAGATGCCTCCGATGCCTCCGATGCCGCCGATGGCGCACATGGAGCCGATGATGAGGATGGAGCATATGCCTCAGATGGAGCATATGCCTCAGATGATGGAGCCCATGCGGATGATGGAATCCA
>WNFV01002772.1_pt1 | contig 23021 bp, 28 predicted proteins | sample 5400101 | NCBI WGS metagenome assembly WNFV01 (sample SAMN13153361, study PRJNA577476) | soil metagenome | isolation source: 115 cm soil or saprolite under grassland replicate 1 | place: USA:California | collected 2016-06-15 | reverse complement strand
CTCCGGCTCGCCTGCAACCAGGCGACCAGCCGCGACCCCGTCGTCGACTACGACGAGCTGGCGATCCGGCAGGCGCTCGAGCGGCTCTCGCGCAGAGGCTGGGTGCGCCTCGCCAGCGGGCCCGGCAGCCGGGCGGCCAAGTACCGGCACCTGCTCGACGAGGCACTCGGGCTTGACGAACAGGAGCTCGCGCTCCTCGCGGTGCTGATGCTGCGCGGGCCGCAGACGCCGGGCGAGCTGAAGCAGCGCACCGAGCGGCTGCACCCGTTCGGCGCCGGCGAGATCGAGGACACGCTCGCACGACTGTCCGGCCGCGAGCTGGTCACCCGGCTGCCACGCCGGCCAGGCGAGAAAGGCGAGCGCTACGAGCAGCTGCTTGGCTCCGGCGCCGAGGAGCCACAGCCTCAGCCCGGGACCGCGTCACAGGCGACGCTCGAGGAGCGGATATCAAGACTCGAAGAAGAGGTCGCGCGCCTGCGCGACGAGCTCGGCCGCTAGGCCGCAGGCCGAAGGTGCCCCGGCTCGGCGTCCGCGGAGGCGTCGACGCGTTCGGTGCGCTCGTCTTCGGAGACGACCTCGCGGACGGCCCGCTCGATCTCGCGCTCCGACCGGCCCTCGCGGACGAGCTGCTCGATCAGAATCAGATACTGCTTACTCATGCTTTCACGGTAGCGGCCGCGGCCATGACCACACGGCACCGTTCCGGTAACCAGGTGGTCAACGGCTAGGCTCGCGTCACCGTGTGCTTCGAGCTCGACTCGCTGCCGCCGATCCCGCCGATCTCGGGCGCCGCGGTCTCGCACGAGGACGTCACGCTCGAGGCCGCCGACGGCAACCGGTTCGCCGCCTTCGTCGCGATGCCGGACGAGACGGCCGCCAGGGGCGTCGTCATCCTCCCCGACGTCCGCGGGCTCTACCGCTTCTACGAAGAGCTCGCGCTGCGGTTCGCCGAACGCGGGATCGCCGCGGTCGCGTTCGACTACTTCGGCCGCACGGCCGGTGTCGGGAAGCGCGACGACGAGTTTCCGCACATGGATCACGTCGCCCAGACCACGCCGGAGGGGATCCAGGCGGACGTCGGCGCCGTGGTCGCCTACCTCCGAGAGAACGGCGCGACCTCGGTCTTCACGGTCGGGTTCTGCTTCGGCGGCCGGAACTCGTGGTTCGCGGCCGCGGGCGGGCACGGGCTCGCCGGAGCGATCGGCTTCTACGGGCAGCCCGCCGACCGCGAGTCGCCCGGGCCGATAAGCCGAGCTGCCGAGATGGCCGCGCCGATCCTCGCCCTCCAGGCCGGCGACGATGCGAACATCCCCGCCGAGGCCAATGCCGCCTTCGACCAGGCGCTGACCGCCGCCGGTATCGAGCACGAGATCGTCACGTACGAGCGTGCGCCGCACAGCTTCTTCGACCGCAAGCAGGAGCAGTTCGCGGCCGAGTCCGACGACGCCTGGGGGCGCGTCCTTGACTTCATCGAGCGCCGCTCCTAGGCCGGCGAGCGATCCGCTATGGTCGGCGCCGTGCCGCGCCTGGCGTTGGCCATTGCGCTCGTTGCCGCGTGTGTTGCTCTCCCCGCGGCTGCCAAACCGTCCTTCATCCGGGCTGCGACGTGGGCGGACAACCGGCACGGCTGGGTCGAGTGCCGGGAGACGATCGTCTGCTCGACGGAAGACGGCGGCCGGACCTGGCACGACATCCTCACAGGTGGGAACTTCGTCTTCTCCCTCGTGCGCACGTCTGCGGGAGCCGGCGTGGTCGAAACCGGCCGTACGAGCGGCGCCACCTTCTGGACGCGCGACAACGGCAAGCGCTGGTACGAACTGCCGAACGTCCCTGCGCCTGACTACGGGGGCGGTGGTCGGGCGCTGCTCCTCGAGGGGCGAGGCGGCCTGCTCTTCTGGCACCAGAGCGAGAGGACGCTCAACCAGATCACGCCCTGGCCGGCGACGGTTGCGCCGTCTTGCCGCGGCCCGAGCTGGCCCGGCCCGAACACCTGCGTGCTCTCGCTCGCGGACTCGCCTTTCACGTCCACGGCAGTCGCGACCATCCCGAGCGGGTCGCTCGCGCGCATGCGCAACATCGACGGCGGCGTGGCCGCGCTCGTGACCGCCGACGATCCGAACGCATCGCCGGCCGCCGTGCTCGTCCACCGAGGTCAGAGCAACGTCGTCAGCCCGCTCCCGGAGCCGCCGCTCAGCCGCCGCTCGCTGACCTGCACGGGGCTCTTCGCGCGCTGGCCCGCGCTGTTCGTCACGGCCGCCTCCTTCGCGGAGGGCAAGGGGTGCTCGAAGCTCCCGCGCGTCCTCTGGCGGTCGGCCGACGGCGGCGGAACCTGGGCGGTCGCGTCGACGACACGCGTCGCGCAAGTAGGCACGGCAACGCGCCCCGGCCTTCTCGGTAAGGCCGTCGCGGTTCCCGGAGGAGCGCTCGTGCCGATGCGGGACGCTCCGGCCCGGCTCGAGCTCCGGCAGCTGACGAGGAAGCGGGACGTGCTGCTGCCCGGTGGGAGGCGCTGCAGGGTCGCCCAGGTAGTCGCCGCCTGGCCGGCTCTCTACGTCACCGGCCGCAAGGCCGGCGGAACGACGCCGATCCGCTGGTGGTCGGATGACGGCGGGGCGACCTGGGCCGTCTTCGGCCGCTGCTAGCCGTCCGCGCCGTTAGTTGAGAACGACTGAGTCGCCTGTTCGCAAGGTGCCGGTCCCCGCGACCACCGCATAGGCGCCGACGCAGGGGAACTTCCCGTCGTCACCGACCTGGATCCGGTGGTGGCGAGTCAGCGTGCGAAGGATCTCGGTGTCCTTCGGGAGCTCTTCCTGGGCCAGCGTCGTCATCACGCAGCGAGGATCGGGTATGGCCAGCCGGAGCTGTACACGGTCGCCGATTCCGAGGCTGCGGCCAATCCAGTCGTCCTCGACGAACCCCTCCTGTTCCGTGTCGACGATGACGTTCATCCGGAAACGGCGGGCGTCGATCTGACTCTCCGGACGCAGCTCGTTCAACCGGGCGAGCGTCGACGTGGTCAGCACCGAGATCGGGAACAAGTCGAAGAACGCGCCTGTGGGGACCGGGGACGGCGCGCCGGCTTCGGCGAAGAACGCCGAGCCCAGCTTCTGCTCGACGAGCGTGTCCCGATGACCCGCGGGGTCGAGGTCTTCGACGTCGGGGTGGTACTGGTCGATCGTGAAGTCTTCAGGCGCGGCAGTGCCGAGATGGACGTCTCGCCCAAAGAAGCGCGAGAGGGTGTCATCGCTGCCGGCTGAGTCGCTCGTCACCGACGAGCCGTCCTTGAGAGTGATTCGCACGGGCGGAACCTCGCCTCCCGCTTCCGGCGGCTCGACGAAGGTGGCCCGGCATCCGAACATGTCGGGGAACAGCCTGACGCTCTTCGCGCTCACCACCTTGCCCGTCTCGCCGTCGATGAGGGCGTAGGCGCGGTCTCCCACGAACCCACGGTCCGTCAGGTCACCTCTTCGAGCTTCTCGCCAAGCATCGACTTCACCGGAAACCGCCACAGCGCGGCGACGCTCCCAACGGTATCGCTCATGATCTCTGACCTCCTCGGCGAAGAACAGGACGATACCGGACTCGAGTCAGCCGAACCAGCGAGCGCCCACCCGCCGGGTCGAGCTCGGCGAGCCGCGACACGTCCCGCTCGAACCCCTCGCGCAGCCACTGCTGGTACGTCGCCGCGGCCTCTCTCATCGCGAGGCCGCGGCGGCAGAGGGCAACGGCGGGGTGAGCCGCGACGCTGCCCGAGATCAGTGCCGTGAGCACGCCGTGTGAAGAAGACGGATCGAGCGTCGCGCCGGCGGCACCAGCCTTCAGGAAGCCCTTCGCGTCAGCACGCGAATCGAGCTTAACGCCGTAGGCTCTGCGGAGTGGATGCGGCACTACTCGCCTGGTACGCGGAGCACGAGCGCGAGCTGCCGTGGCGCGGCACGCGCGACCCGTACGCGATCCTCGTCTCCGAGGTGATGCTCCAGCAGACGCAGGTCTCCCGGGTCGTGCCGCGGTACCTGGAGTGGCTGGAGCGCTGGCCGACGGTCGAGTCGCTGGCTACCGCCTCGCCCGCCCACGCGATCCGCGCCTGGCAGGGCCTCGGCTACAACCGGCGCGCGCTCAACCTGCACCGGGCGGCGTGTGCCGTCGCCGAGCGCGGCTGGCCGGACGACCTGACCGAGCTCCCCGGCGTCGGTCCGTACACGGCGGCGGCGATCGGCAACTTCGCGTTCGGCCGCGCGGTGCTGCCGGTGGACGTCAACGTCGGGCGGGTGCTCGAGCGCACCGTCGGCGAGTTCGGGCCGGACGCGGCGCAGGCGCTCTTCGACCTGGGCGCGACCGTGTGCCTGGCGCGCGTACCACGCTGCGGGGTCTGTCCGCTCGCCGCCGACTGCCCTTCGCGCGGCCGCTCCTACGAGCCCGAGCGCAGGCAGGGGCCGTTCGAGGGATCGTTCCGGCAGCGCCGCGCCCGGCTCCTCCGGCTCGTCGCCGAGGCGCCACAGCCGGCCGACCTCGACCCGGAGGCCGTCGCGGCGCTACACCGCGACGGCCTCGTCCAAGTCGATTCGGGACTGGTCTCACTGCCCGGCTAGATCACCGGACAGTTGACGACGACCCCCGGCTTCTTCGCGGTCAGTTCACCGGCGGCGAGTGCCTTACGGGCGGCGGCGGCCGACGTGAGCAGCCGCGGCGTCGCGGAGTCCTTCCAGGTCAGGAGCGTGACCTCCCAGAGCGGCGTGTAGCCCTTCTGGCCCGGAACAACGTCGACGATGTTGTATTGGTCTTCGACGCCGTTAGTCACCGACCAGAGCGGCGCCAGCTTGTTCCCCGGCTTCAGCTTTACGGGCCCGAAGTCGAGGTACTCGATCGTCTGGCCGCGGTAGAACCCTTCGGTCGCCTTCTGCGGGAAGTGCCGGATCGTGTCGGCCATCGCGGGCGCGGCCACCAGACCCAGCGCCCCGGCCACGCCGAGCACGAGCAGTGCCTTCTTCACGGTTCCTCCTCGGGTAGCTTCCGCCGCCGACGCTAGAGGCCGTTTCTTACAAGACTCTTTCACGAGCCTTAGCAGAGTCGAATTCAGGGTCCCGTAAGCGTTTGCCGGGCACAATTCCGGAGTGGCAACCGTTCTCGTCGTCGACGACGAGCCGATCGTCAGGGACGTCGTCGTCCGCTACCTGCAGCGCGAGGGCTTCGAGACGCTCGAGGCGGGAGACGGCCTGCACGCGCAGGAGCTCCTCCGCAAGCACGAGCCCAGCCTCGTCGTCCTCGACTTGATGCTGCCCGGGATGGACGGCCTGCAGCTCTGCCGGTGGATCCGCGGGCATTCCGACCTGCCCGTGATCATGCTCACCGCGCGCGCCGAGGAGGCCGACCGGATCGTCGGGCTCGAGCTCGGCGCCGACGACTACGTGACCAAGCCGTTCTCGCCGCGCGAGCTGGCCGCACGGGTGCGGACGGTGCTTCGCCGCGCCACGCTGACTGCCGGCTCGAGCGAGCGCATCGCCCACGGCGACCTCGAGCTCGACGCCGGCACCCGCGAGGTGACGAAGGCAGGCAAGCAGCTCCGCCTGACCGCGAAGGAGTTCGACCTGCTCTGGTTTCTCGCCTCCCACCCGCGCCGCGTCTTCTCCCGCGAGCAGCTGATGGACCGGGTGTGGGGCTACGAGCCCGCCTTCGACACCGGCACCATCACCGTCCACGTTCGCCGCCTGCGCGAGAAGATCGAGGAGGACCCGTCGAAGCCGCGGCACCTGGAAACGGTCTGGGGCGTCGGCTACCGGCTCTGCCCGTGATCGTCTTCGCGCTGATCGTCGCCGGAGCAACCCTCGGGGCGGGGCTGATCGCGGCGCTTGCGCTCAAGCTCCTCCCGAGCGCGAACCTCCGGCTCGCAGGGCTCGCCCTCGTCTCAGTCGCGCTGCCGCTGGCCGCAGTCTCGGTCTCGGGCACGGTGATGTTCTCGTCGGGGCACGACATGACGCTGCTCTTCGTCGCCGCCGCGTCGTCCTCGGCCGCTGTGTTCGCCGGCCTCGTCGTGGCCCGCTCGATCGCCCGCCCGGTGCAGCGCCTTCGGGCGGCGTCGTCTGAGCTCGCCGCGGGCGATCTCCGGGTGCGCGCGCCGGAGAGCGGGCCGCGCGAGATCGCCGAGCTCGGCTCTGCGTTCAACGAGATGGCCGCGAACCTGGAGAAGCTGTTCGATGTCCGCAGCCAGCTCGTCGCCTGGGCGAGCCACGACCTGCGTACACCGCTCGCGTCACTGCAGGCGATGCTGGAGGCGCTCGAGGACGGCCTCGTCGAGCCCGAGCAGTACCTCTCCTCGCTGCGCGAGCAGGTGCGCCTCCTCTCGGCGATCGTCGACGACCTCTTCGAGCTTGCCCGGATCGACGCGGGCGTGCTGACGCTCGAGCTGGCCGAGGCGAAGCTCGGCCCGCTCATCGAGGCCTGCCTGCGCGGGATCGAGCCTGAAGCGCACGCGCGCAAGATCACCCTGACCGCGGACGTGAACGGCTCGCCGCCGGTCCTCTGCGCACCGGAGAAGGTCGCTCGCGTGCTCTACAACCTGCTCGCGAACGCGCTCCGGCACACGCCGAGCGACGGCTCCGTCGCGGTTCGGATTCGGCCGCTCGCCAACGAGGTCTGCGTGACAATCGAGGACACTGGCGCCGGCTTCCGAGCCGGGAGCGTGCAGGGCTCGGGGCTCGGGCTGGCCATCGCGCGCGGGTTCATCGAGCATCAAGGAGGGCGTTTCTGGCACGAGAACGGCCCCGACGGAGGTGCCCGCATCTCGTTCACGTTGCCCGCCGCAGCCTAAACTCCGGGCGTGACTCGCCACGACGAGCTGATCGCGCGGTTGCGCGAGGCGTCGCAGCCCGACCGGCCGGCGCCGGCCGACTTCGCGCCCTACCTCGCCAAGGTCCGAGGCGAGGCCATCACGATCACCGATCGGGACGTCGAGGCGCTGAAGGCCGCCGGCCATTCCGAGGACGAGATCTTCGAGCAGACCGTCTCGGCCGCCGTCGCGGCCGGCCTCGAACGCCTCGACGCAGGTCTGAAGGCGCTTCGATGAGGCTCGACGTCGTCGACTCGGGCCACGCGCCCGCCGAGGCCGCCGTCCTCGAGCAGATCCGCCAGGCGCGCGGCGTCGAGCCGGTCGGCGTCCTGAAGACGCTCTATTACCGTCCCGAGCTGTTCGGCCGGCCGTACTCCGAGGCACTCGACCTTGCGATGCGCGGGCCGTCCGACTGGAGCGACGGCGAGCGCGAGCTGTTCGCCGGGTTCGTCTCCTCGCTCAACCAGTGCCCCTTCTGAACGGGCGCCCACGGCGCGGTCGCGTCGTACGCGTTCGGCGATGAAGTCTGGCGCGCGGTCGAGGCCGACTGGCGCACGGCGCCGATCGACGAGAGGCTCCGCGCGATGCTCGGGTTCATCGAGACCCTGACGCTGCACCCCGACCGGCTGGGGCCGGCCGATGCCGACGCCGTCCGCGCCGCCGGCGTCTCGGACGAGGCGACGTGGATTGCGTCCACGATCGCCTCGTCCGAGACGCCGGCGGCGCGGACGAGGCGATCGTGGACGCAATCCACGTCGCCGCCCTCTTCAACATGATCACGCGACTGGCCGACTCGCTCGGCTGGGACGTCCCCGACTGGGACAGCTTCCTCGCGCGGGCGGAATCGATGCTCGCGATGGGGTACGCGCTCGATTAGCCCTCCTACAGCGGGACGCTCATCTCGAACTGGCGGAGCGCCACGTCGGCGCCGGCCTCGCGCAGGGCGTCGGCGACCGGGCCGTCCGCCGGGTAGTTCACGGCGGAGAGCGCGCCCCGGCTGCGAAGCGCCGAGATCAGCGTCCGCAGGCCGTCGCGGTCGCCGGCCGCCTGGAGCAGCCCGACCCGGCCCCCGTCGGCGCGGTACACGGCGGCGGCCTCGCCGGCGACGAGTCCCTGCGGCGGCGGCTCACGGCGCGCCAGATTCGCGACCGTCTCGTCGCTGCGCTGCCAGGGCTCCAGCTGCTCACGACGCCGCGCGATCAGCCGGCGCGCCTCGCCGGCCTCCACCTCCTCGGCCTCGCCCCCACCCTCGGCCTGGACAAGCGACAGCACCTCGAGCTCACGCGTGACCTCGAAGCCGAGCTTCTCGTACAGGGAGATTGCCGGCGCGTTCTCGGTGATCACCTCCAGCACCATCTGGCGCGAGCCGAGGTCGCGGGCCTGGCCGAAGAGCCCGCGCATCAGCTGCTCGCCGATGCCCGCTCCCCGGCGCGCCGGGATCACGCCGACGCCGCCTACCCACGTCCGCTCGCCGCGCCGGCCGAGGTTGGCGAGACCAACCGCGACACCGGCCTCCACCGCCACGAGCGAGTGCGCGGGCACGAGGTCGAATGCGTCGACCATGTAGTCGAGCGTCTCCTCGTCGACCTTGAAGGGGACGAAGTAGTCCCGGTAGGAGGCGGTGAAGATCGAGGCGAGGTCACGCCGGGAGAATTCAGTCGATCGGCGCAGCTCGACCGCCACGCCTCGATTCTTTCAGCCGACGTGGATTCGCACTACCTGGCTGGCGCCGGAGACCGGCACCCACACGTCGCCGAACGCCGGAGCGGCAGGGAACGGCTTCGGCCCCACCTTGAAGGTCGCGACCACCCGGTTCCTCACCGGGTCGATCCTGCTCACCGTCCCGTCCGCGGTGTTGGGAACGAAGACGCTGCCGTCCGCCGCGATTGCGGCGTTGTTCGGGCCGATGCCGACCTTCACGCGGGCAACGACCCGCAGCGTCTTCGGATTCACCCGGACGGCCTGGTCGGAGGCGCTGGAGGTGACCCAGATCGCGGTGTCGCTGACCGCGACCGAATCGGGTGAAAGCAGGCCGACCGGCACCGCCTTCGCGCGGTTCGTGGCCGGGTCGAGGCGGTAGATGCTCTTGCCGGCGTGGCCGCCGACCCAGATCGCGCCTGCGCCGTACCGGACCTGGCGCGGCGCCGTGCCAACCCTGACCGTTGCCACGATCGCGTTCGTCGCCGGATCGATGCGGCTGACCGTCCCGTCGAACTCGCTCGTCGCCCACACCGAGCCGTCGCCGAACGCGACGTCCCACAGGCTGGGCCCGACCGGGATGCGCGCCACCACCTTCATCGCGTCCGGGTCGATGCGCTCGACCGCCCCGGTCCCGTAACCGTCGACCCAAACCGAGTCGGCACCGACCGCGACGCCGCACGGCCGGGGACCGACCTTGACCTTGCCGGTTACCCTGTTCGTGGCCGGGTCGACCCGGGCGACGGTCGACTCGCCGAAGTTTCCGACCCAGAGGTAGCCGAGACCGCCCACCTCGGAGCACGGCGACTTCCCGGTCGTGACCCTCGCGGCGACGCGCGAGGGGGCGAGCGACCCCGCCCCGGACGCGACACCCGCCACCGCCACGGTCAGAATGAGCAGGCACGCGATGTGCTTCAGCACGAGAACCTCCCAAGTAGTACGAGATCGCACTACTATACTACGAGATCGTACTTTATGAGCAATCCTGCCACCCGTGGACGGAATGTCCTCTTCCGGCTCTTCATCCTCGGCCAGCTCGCCGACGACCTGCTGGGCCGGGCAATGGTGGATCTGGCGCTGAACCCGAACGACTTCGCGGTGCAGAGCGCGATCCGGGCCTTCCAGCCGATCACGCCGACGCGCCTCTCCGCGCTGCTCGGCATGCCGCCGACGACGCTCTCCTCGTACCTACGCCGGCTGGAGGCCCGCCGCCAGATCAGGCGACGCCCGAACCCGGACGACGGCCGCTCGACACTCCTAGAGGTGACGAACTTGGGCCGCAGGAACGTCGTTGCGGCCTTCCCGGCCCTGCAGGGGTCGGTCGCGCGCGTCCACGAGCGGCTCGACTACTCGCCGAAGGAGCTCGACCTCGCGCTCGACCGTCTGGAGGACTCGCTCCGGGCCGTGCTGGCTAGGCCCGACGAAGAAGTGCGACGGCGTGCGCGGCGAGCCCCTCGCCGCGGCCGGTGAACCCCAGCCCGTCGGTCGTCGTCGCCCGCACCGCAACCCGATCGCCCTCGACAGCGAGCGCGCCGGCGAGCGCGTCGCGCATCTGGTCACGCAGCGGGGCGAGTCGCGGCTCCTGCCCGATGAAGACGCAGTCGGCGTTGACGAGCTCCCAGCCGGCCTCGCGAACGCGCGTGTAAGCCTGCTCGAGCAGAACGAGCGACGAAACGCCGGGCGGCGTGCGGCCGTCGGAGGGAAAGAGCGAGCCGATGTCGCCGAGGTTCGCGGCCCCGAGGAGCGCGTCGATCAGCGCGTGGGCGATCACGTCGCCGTCGGAGTGGCCGGCGAGCCCGCGCGGGCTCTCGACCCGGACGCCGCCGAGGACGAGCGGCACCCCTTCCTCCAGCGCGTGGGCGTCGACGCCGGTACCCACGCGGTACTCACTCATCCGAGCGGCTCCTGACGCGCGCGGCGGTTCTCGAAAACGGTCACCGTCTCGTAGCCTGCCGCACGGGCGAGCTCGAGCGCCTGGTCGAAGTCGCGGCCGACGTTCTGCGGGGCGTGCGCGTCTGAGGCAAGCGTGACCGGCGGCCGCCCAACGAGCATCGCGAGATCCGGATAGACCTCGCCGACAGGCTTGTGCAGGCCGGCCGTCGAGATCTCGAGCGCGACGCTGTCGAGATCCGGGTAGTCGAAACGCTCGGGCCGGCGGCCAAAAATCTTCGCCAGGTCCGGATGCGCGAGCACGTCGACGTGACCCGACGCAGCCAGCTCGGTCAGCGCGTCGAAGTACGTCCGCCAGACCTCCTCGACCGTCGCCGTCGCCCAGATTCCCGGCTCCTGGTCGACGGCGAGCCCGTCGATCCAGTGCACGGAGCCGAGCAGGTAGTCCCACGGGTAGGGCTCGAGCGCGGCGGCGAGCTCGTCCTGCCGTCGCCCCACGTAGTCGACCTCGAGCCCGAGCTTGACGGGCAGACCCTGCCGCTTCGCCTCGACGACCGCATCGACGTACGCGTCGAGGTCGTAGACGCAGCGCTCGAGCTGGTAAGGCAGATCCCACACCCCGTGCGTCTGCGCGAAGTAGTAGACGTGCTCGGTGAAGCCGATCTCGTCCACGCCTCGCCCGGCGCCCGTCTCGACGAACCGCTCGACGGCCTCCACCGTCTGCTCGATGCGCTCGTCCGAGTCGCGCAGGTGCATGTGGTAGTCGACGATCACGCCGCGCCCGCTTCGGCGAGCCACGAGTCGACGAGCGCCAGGTCCTCGGGCGTCGTCACCTTCAGCAGCCGCGGGTCTCCGGGAACGACCTTCACGCGCCCACCCAGGGCTTCGACCAGCGACGCGCAGTCGGTCGCCTCGCCGCCCCCTTCCATCGCCTTCCGCAAGACCGACGCGACGAAGGCCTGTGGCGTCTGCACGCTGACGAGCTCCGAGCGCGGGAGCGTCTCCACGACCGCGCCGCCGTCCTGCACGCGCTTGACGGTGTCCGCGAGGGGCAACCCCGGCACGACGCCGTCCCAGCCATCGTTCAGCGCGACCAGCAGGCGCTCGACCAGCTCGTCGGGAAGCAGCGGGCGCGCGGCGTCGTGAACGAGGATCACAGAGGCGTCCTCGTCGACCTCCGCGACCCCGATCCGCACCGACTCGGCGCGCGTCTCGCCGCCGGCGACGGAGGCGACGACCTTGCCGCAGCCGAGCTCCTCGGCCAGCAGGATCACCGGCTCCTCCCAGCCGGCCGGGGCGACGACGACGATCGACTCCACCCAGCCCGATGCCTCGAGCCGCTCGAGGCTCTCGGCGAGCAGCGGCCGTCCTCGCAAAGGCGCGAACGCCTTCGGTCGGTCCACGTCGAGGCGCTCGCCTCGCCCGGCGGCGGCGAGGACGGCCCAGACATTTCCGCCTTTGGCGGAAATGTCTAGCTGGGGCATCGCCGCGGAAGCCGCTGACTAGCGCTTGCCGGCGACACCGGCAAGCGCGGTCTTTCGCTTGCCGTTCGAAACCGTGGAGAGAACGTCGTCCAGCCAGAGCCCGGCCTCGTCCTCGTCCATCGCCTTCGCGTACATCAGCTCACTCGCGAGGATCTTCTTGGCCTTGACGAACATCTGCTTCTCGCCGGTGGAGAGACCCTTCTCGTGGTCGCGGAGAGACAGGTTCCGCACGACCTCGGCGAGCTCGAAGATGTCGCCGGTCTTCATCTTGTCGCGGTTGTGCTTGAACCGGCGGTTCCAGTTCTTCGGCATCACCGTGCCGGATCCCTGGAGCGCCTTCAGGACCTTCTCGACCATCACCTCGTCGATCACGCGGCGCAACCCGACTACTTCCGCATTCTCGCACGGGACGTTGACGGTCATGTCGTTGTGGAGGATCTTGATCGTGAGGTATTCGCGCTTCTGGCCGAGCACCTCGCGCTGTTCCTTCTTCACGACGGTGCCTGCCCCGTGGTGTGGATACACCACCTTGTCGCCGATCTTGAACAACCGACTCCCCTTTCGAAGCTCTGTAGTCGCCAAGACGCCGGCGGTTCAAACGGCCGCCGGCGAACTCTGACCAGTATAGCGGAAATGGCTTAAAAACGCCAAGTTTCCAGGGCTTTTAACGCGCTCTTCACAAAAAAGCCCTGCTCAGACGCGCCTAGTCGGCCTCGGGGCCGGCCTCCCCCAGGCCCTCGCGGAGGGCTTCGCGAACGGTTTCGGCCTCCACGAGCGCGAGCGTGGGACGCGCGGGCGTCCCTTGCGGCACGAGCACGGCCCGGAAGCCGAGCTTCGCGCACTCCTCGAGGCGCCGCTCGGCCTGCGTCGCTGCCCGTAGCCGGCCGGTGAGCCCGAGCTCGCCGAACGCCGCCAGCCCGTCCTTCACGGCCACGCCCCGTGCGGCCGAGGCGATCGCGAGGGCAACGGCGAGGTCGGCGCCGGGTTCGTCGATCCGGACGCCGCCCGCGACGTTGACGAACACATCGGCCTGGCCGAGCCCGAGGCGGGCATGCCGCCCGAGCACCGCGACGATCATCGCGAGCCGTTTGGGGTCGACGCCCGTGGCGACCCGGCGCGGCATCGCGAGGTCGGTCGGGGAGACGAGCGCCTGGATCTCGAGCAGGATCGGGCGCGTTCCTTCGAGCGCGCAGGCGACGGCAGCACCGATCTCCCCCGCCTCGCTTCGGCCGAACAGCTCGGACGGGTCCGGAACGCCGACGAGCCCGGTGCCGGTCATCTCGAAGACGCCGATCTCATTCGTCGAGCCGAAGCGGTTCTTGGCCGCGCGTAGGATCCGGTGGGCGCGGTAGCGGTCGCCCTCGAACTGGAGTACGCAGTCGACGAGGTGCTCGAGCACCCGCGGGCCTGCGACCGAGCCGTCCTTGGTCACGTGCCCGACGAGGAAGACGGCGACGCCGTTCTCCTTGGCGACCCGGAGGAGGCGGGCAGCGGCCTCGCGCACCTGCGCGACCGAGCCTGGTGCGGAGCCGAGCTCGGCGGCGTAGAGGGTCTGAATGGAGTCGATCACGCACACGGCAGGCCGCTCGCGCTCGAGCGTCGCGCAGACGGTCTCCAGCTCGGTCTCGGCCAGGATCTCGACCGACTCGGCGCCGCCCAACCGGGCCGCCCGGAGCTTCACCTGGGCGACCGACTCCTCGCCGGTGACGAGCAGCGCGCGCCGGTGCTGGGAGATCGCCGCGAGTGCCGAGAGCAGAAGCGTCGACTTGCCCACCCCCGGCTCGCCGCCGACGAGCACGAGCGACGCAGGAACGAGGCCGCCGCCGAGGACCCGGTCGAGCTCGGGGACGCCGGTGGGGATCCGCTCAGCCTCCTCGACCTCGACGTCGACGAGCCGCAGAAGCGGGCGGGCCGGCCCGGCGGCCGCGCGCAGGCCGGGCGGCGACTCCTCGACGAGGGTGCCGAACTCCCCGCAGCCCGGGCAGCGGCCGAACCAGCGGCCGGACGAGTACCCGCATTCCGAGCAGGCGAAGAGGGAGGGCGAAGCCTTGGCCACTCAGCGAGTCTAGGTGCGCGGGAGGACGCCTCGGCGCCCGCTTTGTGACGACTTCGGAGAGAGGGTTACGGCTCGGAGGGCTCGTCCGGCTCGTTGGCCGAGCCTTCGGGCTCGTCGGCGCCGGCGGGGACGGTCACCTTCTCGGGCTCGCCTGGCTCGCCCGGGATCACGGTGATGTCCACTTCCTCTTCGCCCTTGCGGTCGACCATGATCGTCGAGCCTGGCGTCAGCTCGGCGCCGAGCACGAAGTCGGCCAGCGGGTCCTCGATGTGGCGCTGGATCGCGCGGCGTAGCGGCCGGGCGCCCATCGCCGGGTCGTAGCCCTTCTCGACGAGCATCTCCTTCGCATCCTCCGTCAGCTCGATCGATGCCTCGTGCAGCGCCATCTGCTCGCGCAGCCGCTTCAGGAGCAGGTCGACGATCGTCTTGATCTCGTCCTTCGACAGCTTGTGGAAGACGATCACCTCGTCGATGCGGTTCAGGAGCTCCGGGCGGAAGATCTTCTTCAGCTCGCCCATCACGCGGCCCTTCATGTCCTCGTAGGAGAGGCCGCTCTCGTCTCCGATCGTGAAGCCGAGCGACTGGTTCTTGGAGATCGAGGCCGCGCCGACGTTCGACGTCATGATCACGATCGTGTTCCGGAAGTCGACCCTACGCCCCTGGGCGTCGGTCAGCTTCCCGTCCTCGAGGATCTGGAGCAGGATGTTGAACACGTCCGGGTGCGCCTTCTCGATCTCGTCGAGGAGGACGACCGAGTACGGCTTGCGGCGCACGGCCTCGGTCAGCTGGCCGCCCTCGTCGTAGCCGATGTAGCCGGGCGGCGAGCCGACGAGCCGCGAGACCGAATGCTTCTCCATGTACTCGGACATGTCGACCTGGATGAGCGCGTCCTCGTCGCCGAAGAGGAACTCGGCGAGCGTGCGCGCGAGCTCGGTCTTCCCCACGCCCGAGGGGCCGAGGAAGATGAACGAGCCGGTCGGTCGCTTCGGATCCTTGATCCCGGCGCGCGCGCGGCGGATCGACTTCGAGACGGCGACGATCGCCTCGTGCTGGCCGATGACGCGCTTGTGCAGCTCGTCCTCCATCCGGATCAGCTTCTGGGTCTCGGCCTCGGTCAGCTTGAAGACCGGGATCCCGGTCCACATCGAGACGATCTCGGCGATCTCCTCCTCGCCGATCTCGGGCTGCTCCTCGCCGCTCTCGTTCTCGCGCCAGCTCTCCTCGAGCTCGCGCTTTTTCTGCGTCAGCTTGCGCTCCTTGTCGCGCAGGCTCGCGGCCTTCTCGAACTCCTGCGCCTCGATCGAGGCCTCCTTGTCCTTGCGGACCTTCTCGATCTCCTCCTCGAGCTCGCGGTAGCGCGGCGGAGCGGTCATCGTCTTGATCCGCATGCGCGACGCCGCCTCGTCGATCAGGTCGATCGCCTTGTCGGGGAGGTGGCGGTCCTGGATGTAGCGGTCCGCGAGCGAGGCGGCCGCGTAGAGCGCCTCGTCGGTGATCTTGCAGCGGTGGTGCGCCTCGTAGCGGTCGCGGAGCCCGCGCAGGATCTGGACGGAGTCGTCCACCGACGGCTCGTCGACGCGCACCTGCTGGAAGCGTCGCTCGAGCGCCGCGTCGCGCTCGAGGTACTTGCGGTACTCGTCGAGCGTCGTCGCGCCGATCGTCTGCAGCTCGCCGCGGGCGAGCGCCGGCTTCAGGATCGAGGCCGCGTCGATCGCCCCCTCGGCCGCGCCCGCGCCGACGAGATTGTGGAGCTCGTCGATGAACAGGATGATGTCGCCCCGTTGCTGGATCTCCTTCATCACCTTCTTCAGCCGCTCCTCGAACTCGCCGCGGTACTTCGAGCCCGCCACGAGAGCGGCCAGGTCGAGGCTGTAGATCTGCTTGCCCTTCAGCAGCTCGGGCACCTGGTTGTTGGCGATGCGCTGGGCGAGGCCCTCCACGATCGCCGTCTTGCCGACGCCCGGCTCGCCGATCAGGACGGGGTTGTTCTTCTGGCGGCGTGAGAGGATCTGCATGATCCGCTCGATTTCCGTCTGACGCCCGACGACGGGGTCGAGCTTCGCCTCCGAGGCCAGCTTCGTGAAGTTGCGGCCGAACTGGTCGAGCAGCTTCGAGCTCTTCGACTTCTCGCCGGGCGCCCCCGCCGCGCCGCCCTGCTGGCGGCGGCCGGGGCCGGAGAGCATGCGGATGATCTCGTTGCGGATCTTCTCGGCGTCGGCGTCGAAGTCGAGCAGGATGCGCGCGGCGACGCCCTCGTTCTCGCGGACGAGTCCGAGCAGGATGTGCTCGGTGCCGATGTAGTTGTGGCCGAGGCTCAGAGCCTCGCGCAGCGCCAGTTCCAGCACCTTCTTGGCGCGCGGCGTGAACGGGATCTGCCCGGTGGTGACCTCGTCGCCCTGGCCGACGATCCGCGCGACCTGGGCCCGAACCTCCTCGACGGTGATGTCGAGCGACTCGAGCACGCGTGCAGCCAGGCCTTCCTCCTCGCGGAGTAGACCGAGCAGGATGTGCTCGGTGCCGATGTAGTTGTGCTTGAGGGCACGCGCCTCGTCCTGCGCGAGTACGACTACCTGGCGGGCCCTCTCCGTAAAGCGTTCGAACACGTCGGGGTGATTGTACCGGAGGCCCTCCCCGAGCCCGCCGGCGGAGTCGGCAGCCCTTGACTCGCGGCCCAGCCCGCCTTCAATGAGTGATGAGGGATTCGTTCCCGCAGGTCCTCTGGGGAGAGGCGAAAGGGGAGAGGGCACCTGAGCGTGCAGCTGGACGAGACGATCGAGCGGCGCAGGCTCCGGTTTGGGCGCCGGCTGGCAGTGCTCGCCCTGCTGGCGGGCGCCCTCGGGCTGATCGCGGCGCTGGACGCGGCGGTCGCGGCCGGGCCCGCGTTCGGACTGTCGCTCGCAGCGGCCTGGCTCGTCAGGCCCTAGCGAGTCGGTCGTACCCGTCGGTCAGAATGGCGGTGTGCGCATCTCCGCCAAGGCCGACTACGCGTTGCGGGCGTGCGTCGAGCTCGCGGCCGCCGGGGGCGTCGGCCCCGTCAAGGGCGAGCGGGTCGCCCAGGCGCAGGAGATCCCGGTCAAGTTCCTGGAGAACATCCTCGGCGACCTGAGGCAGGACGGGCTGATCCGCAGCCAGCGGGGCGTCGAGGGCGGCTACTGGCTGGCGCGGCCGGCCGAGGAGATCACGCTGGCCGATGTGATCCGCGCCGTCGACGGGCCGCTCGCAAACGTCCGCGGCGTTCGGCCGGAGAACCTGGAGTACGCGGGCTCGTCCCTGCCGCTGCGGGATGTCTGGGTCGCGGTGCGCGCGAGCCTGCGCTCGGTGCTCGAGGAGGTCACGCTGGCCGACGTTGCGGGCGGCGAGCTGCCGGCGGCCGTACGTGACCTCGTCGCCGACCCGGAGGCGTGGGCGCCGCATCCGTAAAGAGGAGCGGCTCTCCTCCGGCAAGCCGGAGGAGAGCCGTAGCGCGCGACCTTGTCCGCCCTACCCGGCGAAGGTGGTCTGTTTCGTCGGGCGGACGTAGACGATCTGCCCTGGGGCCAGCTCCAGCGCGGCCGCCTCTTCACGCGTGAGCTGCGCGGAGAAGTGCTCGCCGTCGTCACGCACGAGCTCCACCCTGACCTCGAAGCCCAGCTGGACGAGCCGGACGACCATCGCCTCCTTCGTTGTGCCGTTCGGCTCGAGCGTCAGCTCGAGATCGTGCGGGCGCACGAAGGCGTCATCGAGCCGGTTGACCGCGCCGACGAACTCCATCACGAATTGATTCGCAGGCCGCTCGTACAGCTCCACAGGCCCGGCGATCTGCTCGATCCGGCCGTGGTTCATCACCGCGACCGTCTCCGCAACCTCCATCGCCTCCTCCTGGTCGTGCGTGACGATCACGGTCGTCGTGTGCGTCTCGTTGTGCAGCCGCCGGAGCCAGACGCGCAGCTCCTTGCGGACGCGGGCGTCGAGCGCGCCGAACGGCTCGTCGAGGAGCAGCACCTTCGGGTCGACCGCCAGCGCACGCGCCAAGCCCATGCGCTGCCGCTGGCCGCCGGAGAGCTGCGACGGGTAGCGGTGCGCGTACCCCTCGAGCTGCACCAGCTCGAGCAGCTCGTGGACGCGCGCCTTGATCTCGTCTTTCGGCCGCTTGCGGATCTTCAGCCCGAACGCCACGTTCTGGTGGACGGTCATGTGCTTGAAGGCCGCGTAGTGCTGGAAGACGAAGCCGATCCCGCGCTCCTGGGGCGCGTGGCCGGTGACGTCCTCCTCGGCGATGTGAACCTCGCCCGCGTCCGGCCGCTCGAGCCCCGCGATGATGCGGAGGAGCGTCGACTTGCCGCTGCCGCTCGGCCCGAGGAGGGCCGTCAGCGACCCGGTCGGGACGTCCAGCGAGACGTCCTCGAGCGCGACGAAGGTGCCGAAGCGCTTGGAGACGTTGCGAATGGAGATCGACATCTAGGCGAGCTCCTCTCTGTGGTTTCCCACGGCACACCGGGAAACCCGGTGCGCCGTGCAGGGGGGAACCTCTCGGTTCCCCCGAATCCCCCTCCCCGGAGGCGGCGTGAGCAAGCTCACGCCGCCTCCCTGGGACGGATCAGGGTCATTGTGAGCAGGACGACGACGGCAATCGCGGCAAGCACGAGCGAGATCGCGTAGGCACCCGCCACGTCGAAGCTCTCGTAGCGCTCCTGGACGCGGAGCGTGGCCGTCTCGGTCTGGCCCTGGAGCCGGCCGGAGACGACCGCGACCGCGCCGTACTCGCCGAGACAGCGCGCGGTGGTCAGGATCACCCCGTAGATCACCGCCCAGCGAATCGACGGGAGGGTGATCCGCCAGAACGTCTGCCAGCTGCGCGCGCCGAGCGTGCGCGCCGCCTGCTCCTGCTCGTCGCCGATCTCGCGGAGGGTCGGCACCACCTCGCGGGCGACGAACGGGACCGAGACGAAGATCGTCGCGATCACCATCGACGGCAGCGCGAACAGGATCTGGACGTCGTGGCGGCCGAGCCAGCCGCCGAGCCAGCCTTCCCGGCCGTAGAGCAGGTAGAGGGCCAGCCCGACGACGACGGGCGAGAGCGCAAGCGGCAGGTCGATGAACGCGTTCAGCAGCCCCTTGCCCGGAAAGGAGCGGCGCACGATCGCGAGCGCGCAGATGATCCCGAAGACGGTGTTCACGGGCACCGCGATCGCAGTGATGATCAGGGTGAGCTTGAAGGCGTGGATCGTGTCCGGCGCCGAGAGGGCGCGCCAGGCCGGGTCGAAGCCGTTCTCGAACGTCCGCCAGAACACGAGCATCAGCGGGCCGACGAGAATCGCCAGCAGGTAACCGATGGCGATCAGGCGCGGGACGTACCTACGCATGGTCGTGCCTCGTCGTGAAGTGACGGATCACGCCGATCGAGAGCAGAAGCCCGAAGGAGAGGGCGAGCAGCACAACGGCGGCGGCGGCCGCTCCGCTCCCGTCGCCGCTCTCGATACGGCCGAAGATGTAGACCGACGAGACTTCGGTCCTGTACGGCAGGTTGCCGGTGATGATCACCAGCGAGCCGAACTCGCCGACCGCCTTCGCGAAAGCGAGCGCGACTCCGGAGAGGATCCCCGGCAAGATGTTCGGGAAGACGATCCGGCGGAAGGTCGTGCAGCTCGACGCCCCGAGCGATCGCGCCGCCTCCTCCATCTCCACTTCCAGCTCGTCCAGAACGGGCTGCACCGTACGGACGACGAACGGGAGCGTCACGAACATGAGCGCGAGCACGATCGCTGTGCGCGTGTAGGTGACGTTGATGTCGATCGGCGACTTCGGCCCGTAGAGCGCCAGGAGCATCAGGCCGGCGACGATCGTCGGGAGGGCAAACGGCAGGTCGATCACCGCGTTGACGAGTGACTTGCCGCGGAAGTCGTCGCGAACCAGGACCCACGCGGTGAGGGTGCCGAGCACGGCGTTGAGCAGCGCGACGACGACCGACGCGCCGAGGGTCAACTTCAGCGCGGCGACGGCCTGCGGGTTCGAGACGGCACTCCAGAACCCGTCCGCGCCGCCTTTGGTCGACTCCCAGCTGAGGGCAGCCAGCGGCAGCACGACCAGCACGGAGAGAAAGGTCGTGATGAAACCAAGGGACAGGGCTGTTCCGGCCCTGTCCCTCCGCGTGCGCGCCAAGCGCGCGACAGGAGCGGCGACGCTAGCCAGTGACGCCGCCGACCTTCTTCTCGATCCCCGCCATTACGCCCTTGTCGGGATCGAAGAACTCCTTTTGCACTTTGGCCCAACCGCCGAGACCGAGCTGGTTGATCGTGAACAGCCCGGGGCGGCTCGGGAATTTCTTCTTATTCGCCGCGAAGACGCTCTTGACGATTGGCCGGAACCCGCGGTCGGCAAAGATCTGCTGCGCCGCAGGCGCCTTCAGGAAGCGGATGAACGCTTGCGCCGTCGCCTTGTTTTCACTGTTCTCGAGCACGGCGATCGGGTTCTCGATCAGGATCGTCGAGCGCGGGATCACGTACGGGATCTTCTGTCCGGCGAGCTGTGCGGCGATCGCCTCGTTCTCGTACGTGAGCAAGACATCGCCCTTGCCGGAGAGAAACGTGTTCAGCGCATCACGGGCGCTCTTGTCCTGGACCGCGACGTTCTGGAAGAGCTTGAGCAGGTTGGCGCGCGCCTGCACCTTGGTCTTCCCCAGCTTCAGCCAGGCCCCGTAGGCGGCCATCACGTTCCAGCGGGCGCCGCCGGAGGTGAACGGGTTCGGCGTGATCACCTGGACGCCGGGCTTGAGGAGGTCGTTCCAGGTCTTGAGCTTCTTCGGGTTGCCGTCGCGGACGGCGAAGACCACGACCGAGTCGTGCACCATCCCCCTGTAGGACTCCTTGTTCCAGTTCTGGTCGACGAGTCCAGCCTTGACGAGCACGTCCACGTCAGGCGCGATCGCCAGCGCGACGATGTCCGCCTTCAGACCGGCCTGCACCGCGCGGGCCTGGTCGCCCGAGGCGGCGTACGACTGGGTGAAGGTGACGCCGTTGCCGGCGGGCGTAGCCTGGAACGCCGGAATCAGCCGGGCGTATGCCTCCCGCGGAGTCGAGTACGCGATGAGCGAGAGCTTGACGTCGGTGCGCGATGCGCCGGCGACCGCGGTCACAGCGAGGGCCAGAGCGAGAAATGCAAAACCTAGCCAAATACGCCTCATGTGTCTCCCTTATCTCTCGATCTTTTCTACTAACTTGCTGGAGAATAGGGAAGGCGTCGGACGGTGTCAAGAGGGAACCGAACTTGAAAGAGCCGCCTCAGTGGCTACGGCGGGAGCCGCACGCAGCTCCGTCGTTCAGTCCGCCTGCTTCGTCAGGTAAACCACGCTCGCGATTCGAGTCCTTCGGATTGGTTCAGCGCGTTGTGTCTTTGACAGGTAGTCGTGCACTGCACGCGTACACCCGTCCCACACCCCATAGTCATCGATGATCACGACGCCGCCGGGCACCACCCTGGGATACAGCATCTCCAGGCAGGTCATCGTGGAGCGATACCAGTCACCGTCGAGACGAAGGATCGCGATCTTCGGGTTCTCGGCGGCATACAGGGAAAGGGTCTCGTCGAACCAGCCTGCGAAGATCCTGTAATCGTCAACGCCGGAAAGCGACATTGCTCGACGCGCGTCGTCCTCGGACGCGGTGCAGTTGTCGTAGTACAGGGGTGAAGCCGTGTCGCTCGCCCACGCGAACGCCGTCTCTCCGTCGACCGCGTCAGGAGGCGGCAACCCCTGGAAGCTATCGAAGAGGACTGATCGTCTGGCCGCGGCCTTGGCTCGCCAAACCTCTGCCATCGCGGCACTCATGCCGCCTCGCCAAGTCCCGCACTCGACGACGTCGCCGTCGAGCGCAAGTGCCGGTTGGCAGAGGGTCAGGTTCTCGATGAACACGAGTTTGTCCATCATCGTGAAGGCCCGATATTTCCGATACAGCCGCGCCTGACGCGGAAACATCAGTTCGACGACCCCTGCAGCGACTCCATAACGGAGGCGTTTCAGTCGTGGGCCCATCAACACGACCGGAGTTGTACCTGCTGCTCCGCTCGAGAGCTTGGGTTGCGAGCAAACGGAGCCGTGCGGGGTCTTCTGTAGGCTTGTCGCCCGTGAAGCGGAGGGCTCTCGTCACAGGCGGTGCCGGCTTCATCGGCTCCCATATCTGCGAGCGACTGCTGGGCGAAGGCTGGGATGTCTACGCACTCGACGATCTCTCGACGGGTGCGATGCGGAATGTCGAGCACCTGATGCCGCGCGACGACTTCCACCTCGTCGTCGACTCGGTGCTCAAGCCCGCGGTCGTCAACGAACTCGTGCACAAGTGTGACGTCGTCTACCACATGGCCGCGGCGGTCGGCGTTCGGCTGATCGTCGAGCAGCCCGTCCATACGCTGGTGACCAACCTCGAAGGTACGGAGGTCGTGCTCGACCACTGCTCCCGCTTTGGCAAACGCGTGCTCGTCGCTTCGACCTCCGAGGTGTACGGGGACCACCGCGAGGAGCTGCCGCTCGACGAGAGCGCGCGGCGGATCTACGGGCCTACGACTGCGCGCCGCTGGGCCTATGCCGACTCGAAGGCGATGGACGAGTTCCTCGCACTCGCGTACCACCAGGAGCGGGAACTCGACTGCGTCATCGTCCGGCTGTTCAACACCGTCGGGCCGCGCCAGAGCGGCACGTACGGGATGGTGGTCCCGCGCTTCGTCGAGCGCGCGCTGGCCAACGGGCCGATCGAGATCCACGGCGACGGGACGCAGACTCGCTGCTTCTGCCATGTGCAGGACACGGTGGGGGCCCTCGTCGCTCTGATGGACAAGCCGACAACCTCCGGCGAGATCTACAACGTCGGCTCCCAGGAGCGGATCCGCATCCTCGACCTCGCACAGCGGGTGTTGGAGGCGACCGACTCGACCTCGGAGCTGGAGTTCATCCCGTACGACCAGGTGTACGGCCTCGGGATCGAAGACATGTTCCACCGCATCCCGTCGATCGAGAAGGTCGCTGCCGCGATCGGGTGGGCGCCGCAGCGGGCGCTCGACGAGATCCTCGCCGACGTGATCGCCTTCACCCGCACCGACCTCG
>WNFV01003405.1_pt1 | contig 23022 bp, 10 predicted proteins | sample 5400101 | NCBI WGS metagenome assembly WNFV01 (sample SAMN13153361, study PRJNA577476) | soil metagenome | isolation source: 115 cm soil or saprolite under grassland replicate 1 | place: USA:California | collected 2016-06-15 | reverse complement strand
ATTTGGGGAATCAAGTTACGTGGCAAACTGCCAGTTTGGGTTAGCGCCAAAGATGTGATGTTAGAAATGCTTCGGCGTTATGGGGTGGCTGGAGGCTTGGGTTATATCCTTGAATATTATGGACCCGGCTTGAAAGAGCTGACTGCCATGGACCGCCACGTGATCGCCAATATGGGAACAGAATTGGGCGCGACGTCTACAGTTTTTCCATCGGATTTGGCTGTGCGCCGATTTTTGCGTGAACAGGGACGGGCGGAGGATTGGGTCAAGCTGGTCGCTGATACAGGAGCTGAGTATGATCATGTCGATGAGATTGACTTATCTACACTTGAACCATTGATCGCCAAACCAAGCAGCCCTGGGCATGTTGTTCCAGTTCAGGAAGTGGCCGGACTTGAGATTTACCAATCCTATATTGGTTCGTCGGCGAATCCCGGATATCGCGATTTTGCAATCGCGGCACAAATGGTCAAGAATCGGAAGGTAGCGGATAAAATCTCGTTTGATGTTAACCCAACCTCGCGCGAAATGCTCGAAGAACTGATCGCAAATGAAGAAATGAGTTACCTGATCCATGCAGGCGCTCGCTTACACCAGGCTGGCTGTAACGGGTGTATCGGTATGGGACAAGCACCTGCCAACGGGAAGATCAGCCTGCGGACTGTGCCGCGCAATTTTCCTGGCAGGTCGGGCACAAAGGAGGATCAGGTCTACTTGTGTAGCCCGGAGACAGCGACCGCCTCAGCCCTAACTGGTGTCATAACTGATCCGCGTCAACTGGGCATTCCCTATCCCAAGGTAAAGATTCCAAAGAAACGGATAATCAATCGGGAGATGTTGATCGCGCCATTACCAGTTGACGAGGCTCGCAAGGTCACTCTGGAGAGAGGCTCCAATATTGTTGCTCTACCCGAATTGGATCCATTGCCCGATGAACTGGAATTACCTATTTTGTTGAGAGTCAGGGATGATATATCAACCGATGAAATCATGCCGGCCGGTGCGCGCGTATTGCCTTATCGCAGTAACATTCCAAAGATCAGTGAATTTGCTTTCGAGATCACCGACCCCACTTACGCCAAACGCGCCATGGAATATAAAGAGAAAGGGTTTCACGCCATTATTGCTGGCGAAAATTACGGTCAGGGCTCAAGCCGTGAGCACGCTGCCCTCGCCCCCAGATATTTGGGGTTGCGAATGGTGATCGCAAAAAGTTTTGCGCGCATCCATAGTCGTAATCTGATCAACTTTGGTATTCTGCCCGTGACTTTTGATATCCCCGCAGTGTATGACAGTTTGGCAGAGAATGATATCATCGTGTTGGATCATGTGCGCAAGCAACTGCAGGAGGGAAAAGGCAAGTTGAATGTACGCGTCCCGCAGAAAGACCTGACTTTCACGGTTAGCCATGCGCTTACACCGCGTTTGATTGAAATACTTTTCTCCGGTGGATTGACCAATTGGGTGCGCAATCAGAGCAGGACCGTCACCGTCTAAATCCTTGGTAATAGTGATGTTGGTGGTTACTCGCCCATTCTTGATCTCTCAAGCTGATAGGTCGCGATCACCACGCCTGTGGTTGTCGTCTTGGTATCAACGAGCCGGAGAGTGGTGAATTCACCGCCGTCAGTGAAGAGCTGACGCCCCGATCCCAGAACAAGAGGATGGATCTGGAGCACGTACTCATCGACGAGTTTGCGCGGCATCAGTGAGCGTATCAGCTCGCCGCTGCCGAGGATCACAATATCCTTGTCTGGCTGCTCTTTAAGCTTAGCCACCGCGTCAGCAGCATCGCCCTCGAGGAGCGTCGAATTGCTCCACGGAAGAGGTTCCTCTAGCGTCCTTGATGCAACGTACTTCCGGGCTTTATTGAGGACATCAGTAAAAGGATTGTCGGTTCGGTTGGGCCAGACACTGTAGAAGTCCTCGTAGGTCCGCCGTCCGAACAGCAAAGCACCGGTATTGGCCATGCTTTCTCCGGCCACCTTGCCCATGACCGGATCGGAGTAGGGCACCGCCCAGCCGCCATGCTCGAAGCCACCGCGGCGGTCCTCATCTGGACGTCCGGGTGCCTGCATGACGCCGTCAAGCGACAATATAGTAAATGCAACGATTTTGCTCATTTGAAGTTCCTCCTATTCATAATTACTCCAAGTTGGGATGTGTAGCGGCGTCCAACGAAATACACCTTCATCCTTCCACCAATAAGAATCCTGGATCTTCCACCATTTGCTTGACATGAACTAAAAACTGGACTGCCTCGCGTCCATCCACGATGCGATGGTCATAACTGAGCGCCACGTACATCATCGAGCGGATCACAATTTGTCCATTCCATGCAACCGGTCGGTCTTCTATTTTATGCAGTCCAAGAATACCAACCTGAGGAGGATTCAAAATCGGCGTACTGAGCAAGGATCCAAACACGCCACCATTCGTAATTGTAAAAGTACCACCACGCAAATCTTCAATCGATAATTTGCCTGCTTCGGTCTTAGCAACGAAATCCTTAACCTGCTTTTCAATTTGTGCAAAAGAGAGATGGTCAGCATCACGTATCACAGGGACGACCAGTCCCTCTTCCGAGCCAATAGCCATGCCAATATCATAATAATGTTTTAGTACGATCTCATCGCCTTGAATTTCTGCATTCAGCCGGGGAAATGCCTTGAGCGCGCTGATCGACGCTTTGACGAAGTGCGCGATCGTTCGTCGTCTGCGGGACATGCGCGACCGTTCTTCCAAATGTTGAGAGGGTATGGTGCCAGGCAAAACTTGAGGTTGAGGTGAAATCTCGCTTACGGGCTTTTCGACTTGAGGAGGGCTTACGCTTTCCGCTTTTTCTGCCTCCGCTTCCCCCTGCGCCCCTACGGGATGCTGCGCGAGGGACGATGCAGGCTCCGCCTCTGCCTGCTGCTCGACTCCTTTGGCTTTTTCCTGTTTCTGGATGAACTGTTCCACATCTGTTTTGGTCACACGGCCTTCAGACCCAGTCCCAGATAGCTGACTGATATCCACGTTCTTTTCGCGCGCCAGGCGAGATGCCACCGGCGTGAGTTGTGGGGCTGGTTGCCGCTCGGCTCCTTTTCCGTCTGTGCGCGGAGCCTCTTGCTTCTCTTCCACTTTTTCAGGTTTTGGTGCCTCTGCAGCCGGAGCTGCTTCCGATTTCTGCGCCTGTTCTTCAATAGTTCCTAAAACTTCACCTACTTTTACATCGCCACCCTCAGGTACTTCAATCTTCGCAAGGATACCAGAGCTTTTGGCTCCCACTTCGAGATTGACCTTATCCGTTTCCAACTCGACCAGCACATCGCCAACATTTACAGAATCGCCTTCTTTTTTCAGCCAGCGCGAAACCGTAGCCTCGAGCACGGACTCTCCCAGTTCAGGTACCAATATTTTTGTGGTCATTTCAACCTCTCATTCATGTGACGGAATGCAGACTTCAGTCTGCGGACTAAAGTCCGCGTTCCGGAGATTAAGCCATCTCAACCCTTCTCTTTGATCACACTCTTTATCCGCGTTTGTTTTTCAAACATGAATGCCTGCTCAATCAATTCGTGTTGATTGATTCGATACAAAGTTGTCGAACCTTCCGCTGGACTGGAACTCTCCGGTCTGCCGACATAATGTAGAGATAATTTGTCTCCTGTCAATTCACGCAGGCGCGGCCGTAGATAATCCCAGGCACCCATATTATTCGGTTCTTCTTGAACCCAAATCACGCGTTCAAGATTTGGATAATTGGTCAGGAGTTCAGCCAGCTCTTGCTTCGGAAAGGGATAAAGTTGTTCGACCCGGGCAATTGCATCGTCCGCGTTATCCTTACGCAGATCGCTCGTTACAAGATCAATATAGATACGCCCGCTGCACAAGATCAGGTTTTTAACATCTTTTGTTTTGCCAGGTAATTCCGGATCATCGATGACAGCCTGCCAACTTCCATCAGTGAATTCGCTGAATGGTGAAGATGTCAATGGATGCCTCAAGCCTCCCTTGGGAGTAAAAACCACCAGCGGCAAAGGATCAGTCTTTAACAATAACGCCTGCCGTCTCAACAGGTGAAAATATTGTGCTGCGGTCGAAGGATGAGCAACACGGACATTGGTTTCAGCAGCCAATCCAAGAAAGCGTTCGATTCGAGCGCTTGAATGGTCGGGTCCCATGCCTTCATTTCCGTGTGGCAATAACAAAACAAGAGAGGGTGTAAGGCCCCACTTGGCACGTCCTGAGAGCAAGAACTCATCGACCATGGTCTGGGCAACGTTGATGAAGTCACCATACTGCGCCTCCCACAAGACCAGCCTTTCCGGTGCTTGCACGTTATAACCGACTTCAAATGCAACAGCACCTGCTTCGCTCAAGGGACTATTGAGGACTTCGAATGAGGCTTTCGCTTGCGACATAGACTGCATTGGTACATAACCCTTGTTTGTCTCCACATCATAAAATGCTGCATGACGCTGGCTGAAAGTGCCTCGTATTGTATCTTCACCCGTTAGCCGGATGGGAATGCCATCTTCCAAGATGGAAGCGAAAGCCAATTCTTCGGCTGCTGCCCAATCTATTTTTCCATTATCTGGCTTATCCAATAGTTTGCGTCGTCTCTCTACAGATTTTTCCAGCTTGGGATTGAGATGGAAATTTTCAGGAAATTGCAGAAGAGACTGGTTAAGCTCTTTTAGCCGTCTGATTGAAACCGCCGTCTTCACTTTTTGAGCAGCGCCTCGCGGAGGTGGCTTGGGGAGTGGTTCTTTCAGTGATCCTTCTTCATCCAGTTTGTCACTTACCTCTTGTAAGCCTTTGAGTCCCGCCTGCAATAACTCCTCGGCCTCTCCTGCATTAAGCAGACCTTTCGCCTCCAATACAGACGCCCAGAGCTGTCTCACTGAAGGATGCTGATCGATTTTCTTATACATCACCGGTTGCGTAAAGCGCGGTTCATCCCCTTCATTATGACCATAACGCCGGTAGCCGATCAGATTAATCACAAAATCCTTACGAAATTTTTGCCGATATGCAAATGCCGTACGCGCGGCCTCGAGACAAGCTTGTGGATCATCTGCATTGACATGAATGATGGGAATCTCAAATCCCTTCGCGATGTCACTGGCGTGCAGGCTGCTCCGCAGCTCATTATCTATAGCAGTAAAACCCAACTGATTGTTTGTAATGATGTGCAGGCTTCCGCTGGTTGAATAGCCTGGAAGGCGCGAAAAATTCATGGTCTCGGAAACAACCCCCTGTCCGGGAAAAGATGCGTCACCGTGGATAAGGATGGGCAGTGATGCATTGTTAAAATATATCGGAGCACCGGGTCTATCCACTTTCGTGTTTGCAGCTCGAGCCATGCCTTGAATCACGGGATCAATATGTTCGAGATGGCTGGGATTTGCTGGCATACTGACAACAAGATCAATTTTCTTATCTTGAGTTGGTGACTTATATCCTCCCATGTGGTACTTCACATCGCCTGTCCATCCAAATTCATCCCAGGTGGTCGCCCGTCCTTTCGGGTCTCGAAACTCTGCTAAGATTTGATCATAGGGCTTATGCAATACATGCGCCAGTACATTCAGCCGACCACGATGTGCCATGCCTATGAAAATTACACAAATCCTGGATTGGGAGGCATCATCAATAATTTCATCGAGCATAGGGATAAGCATATCCACGCCTTCAATGGAGAAGCGTGTTTTCCCCGGGTATTGCCGATGAAGAAATAGCTCGAATGCCTCAACCTGAGTCAAGCGTTCCAACATTCTTTTTTCATCAAAGCCTTCTTGAGGTGGGCGAAAACTTCCAGACTCGGCAGATTGATACAGCCAATCTCGTTCTTCTGGATTGCGGATATGTCCGTAATCGTATCCAATAGTCTTGGAATAAATGGTGCGCAAGGTTTCAATGGCTTGACGTGCATTCTCTCCTGCCCCTATACCAGATACATTCACAATGCTGGCAGGCATCCCAAGCAGATCATCTTCCCGTATATGATGAAACTCTAACGTAAGTGATGGATCGTCATAAGGTGGAGTACCTAATGGGTCGAGCTTCGCAGCCAGATATCCGTGAGAACGAATCGCATGTGCAAGATTAATCGTCCCCATCAGCGCTGGCAGATCAATGCCGGAAAGGCCTGCGGGTTTCGTTTTGTCGAAATATTTACGAGTTGGCTCATCTACCGAATCTGGATCATTTTGATACTGCTCGTAAAGATCCAGAACATATCCGAGGTTAGGGCCATGAAACTCTTCTTCTAAAGTCATATCTCCTGTCCTTATTGTCTCTGGTGCTACAACTTCCTTAAATTGTAGTTCAAGGGATCATGTTCATTGTAACCCTGTACGTTCCACTAAAATAAGCCGAAATGTACAGGGTAACCCTGTACGCTTCTTTCCAATATAATGAGGCGTACAGGGTAACCCTACAAATTCATGTGTTTACGGTACTGGCCAATGGGACGCTTCGTACTCAGATGAAAGCGTTCGTGTCTATTTATAATTACGTTCTGCGTATTCTTTTTGTACCACGAATTACACCGATTCTCATCTAGCTGTACCACTTTAGCTCTTTCGGGGTCTGAGACCCCGAAAGAGCGTAAGCTTTTGAACGGCTATATAGCCATACTACTTGTCTCCAGTACCGCAACCACCTTAAGATGTAGGGTACTTTACTACATTTCAAGGTATAAAATTCTAAGTAACCCAACAATTTCATGTTGTTGCGGTACCAGAAGCGCCTTTTTTCTTCTCTGTCTGTACATCTTCAAGTTCACTTCCCAACGTCACAACGACATGATGTTCGCGGCCATCATCTGACAGCAAAAGGTTTTCTCTTTGAAGGGGATTTCCATCTAGGGTTAATTTTATAACGCTCCCGTTAACGCCCTCTGGATTTTTTACATGCAGATGATACATGGTGCTGCCAAAGCGATAATGGATTTCGTAGTCTTGCCATTCTGCAGGGATACATGGCTCTATGCTTAAGTTATTTCCTTGGCGCTGCAAACCAAGAATTTTTTCCAATGCCAGGCGTGTCATCCAACTGGCTGAACCGGTATACCACGTCCATCCACCGTGCCCGGTATATGCCGGATTACTATATATATCCGCGGCAATGACGTAGGGCTCCACAAGATAGCGCTCTACTTTTTCAGGTGTATCCGCATGATAGATAGGATTGATAATACGGAACAGTTCGTAGGCGCGTTCAGCCTGGCCAAGCTCAGCAAAAGCCCAGATTGCCCATAGCGCAGCGTGAGTATACTGTCCGCCATTTTCGCGGATGCCAGGCAAGTAACCTTTAATGTAGCCAGGATCGCGAATGGTGCGGTCGAAGGGCGGCGTGAGGAGCAGTATCAAGCCATCCTCGTGACGGACGAGGCGTTCGTAAAGTGACTCCATGGCCGTACGAGCATGCTCAGGGTCGGCAGCGCCCGAGATTACTGCCCACGACTGGCTAATCGAATCGATCTGACAATCTCGATTTTCCTTGGAACCAACAGGTTTGCCATCATCATAATAAGCACGGCGATACCAGCTCCCATCCCAGCCATGGGCTTCGAGCGCGGCGCGTAATGGCTCAGCTTGATCTCGATAGGAGGTAGCCTGACTGGTATCCGAGACCAATTCGCAGATATCAGCAAACTTGGTGAGAGTGGAGTATAGGAACCACCCCAACCAGATGCTTTCTCCTTGCCCCCCTGCTCCAATTTTGTTCATCCCGTCATTCCAGTCACCTTCTCCGATCAGTGGCAGACCATGCGGACCTCTCGTCGAACCTTTTGCAATCGCGCGGCAACAATGTTCGTAGAGTGTCCCTTTATTGGATGTAGGAAATGCATCATAACGTTCGTGTTCGCCTGGCTTGAGCAGTTCTGCTGAGAGGAATGGAACTTGTTCATCCAGAATAGAACGATCGCCAGTGACTTGAACATAGTGTGCAGTGACAAAAGGCAGCCACAGCAGATTATCGCTAATACGCGTGCGAATTCCTCGATTTGCCGGTGGATGCCACCAATGCAAAACGTCTCCTTCCTCAAACTGGTGACTAGCCGCGTTTAAAATCTGCTGGCGCGCAATCTCAGGCCGTGTATATGCAAAAGCTAGCACATCCTGAAGCTGGTCGCGAAAACCGTACGCGCCTCCAGATTGATAAAAAGCTGTGCGCCCCCAGATTCGACAGGTCAGTGCTTGATAGGGAAGCCAATGGTTGATCAGCAGATCCATGGCAGCGTCAGGGGTTTTGATTTGCAGCCCACCAATTTGTTCTTTCCAGAAGCCTTCAACAGATTCCCAGGCTGCTTGAATATGTTCTACATTCTGATAATAGGCAATCAATTTTAGTGCATCAGCCCGATCTGCACCTTGACCAAGCAGGAAGGTCACTTCTTTTGTCTCACCTGGAGCAAGCCAGAGTAGTAATTGCACTGCGGCACATGGATCAGATCCGGCTTTTGCGGAGGCAGTCAACCCCACACGTTCGATGGCATCTGGACGAGCGTAATCGCCCAATGGCCCAAAGAATTCGGTGCGGTCAGTCGTCAAACCATGTAACTCACGAGTAGCTGCAAGGAAAGCCACACGCTGGCCAAAATCCTGGTTATAAGGATTATGCGCCAATAGAGCAAAACTCTTAGAGTCAAATTCTGGCACAATGTATTGAGCCATATCTTCGTGAGTCTTACCTAAGACCCATTCTGCATAGTAAGTAATGTTTATACGGCGAGTTCTTGAAGAAGTGTTCTCCAGCTTCAATTGAGCGATCTTGACCGCAGAATCCGGGACTACAAACACTTTAAGACTTTGATCTAGCTGGTGACTCCGATGTTCAAAAATGGTGTAGCCAATTCCGTGGCGGATGCGATAAGGTGCATCAGCACGGGCAGGCAAAGGTGTGGGCGACCAGATCTCACCGGTGTCTTCATCTCGCATGTAAATCGCTTCGCTTGGCGGTTCGCTAACCGGATCGTTATGCCAGGGAGTGAGCCGGTTCTCACCGCTATTGACAGCCCATGTACAACCCATGCCCGCTTCAGAGACAAGGAAGCCGAATTCGGGGTTAGCAATGATATTCACCCAGGGTGCGGGAGCCCATTGGTCACGATTCAAGTAGATCACATATTCCTTACCATCAGGAGAGAAGCCGCCCAATCCATTGTCGAAGAGCAGATTTGAAGGACGCTCAATAGGAGCGGTATCCATATCCAAAGTTGAAGGCAGGATTGGCACATAGCGTGGCAAGCGGATTGGGAGACGATCCAATTTCTCTAGCTGCTCTGCAAGGGAACCTGCTTCACTGTCCAGGACGACGCGGGCTGCTGTAGCCAAAAGAGTTCGCTCTGCTGGAGGCATCTGGTCTTCGCGCAGGATAAAGATGCCACCACGTTTGCCAAGCCAATCATCGCTTTTTGTGCGCTGCAGAAGACGATAAATTTTTCCCTGTAAATCCTGTTCATAGCTGGTTTCACGCTTATTGAGAATGACGAGGTCAATCATCAGATTGCGCTTGCGCCAGTAGGTGTGACCGCGCAGCAATTCATTCAATAGATCCAGGTCTTCACTGCCCTTTAGATGGACAAGCAGGATTGGGTAATCGCCCGATATAGCAAATGACCACAATCCTGATTGGCCTAAACTATTGGCTGTCAATGTGGCTGGATCAGCGCGCGTTGCTCCAGAAGGATAAAGCAAAGCAGATAGAAGTTTTTGAATTCGCTCTAGATTTGCTGACGAAAGACCGAGTTGGATTAACTCACGTTCAGCCTGAGTCCGTGCCGCCTCGAACACCCTACTGGTCTGATGCCATTGGCGAAAACGTTGAGCGAGCAACAATGCGTCCTTACGTGAAGAGGCTGCCAATGTGATAAAGGCGAGCTGACGTGATTCATACCCAGGTACGACAATTTTTGTTTGCAAGGCAAAAATAGGATCGAGGCTTGAAGTCATGCTTGAAAGCTTCGCGCCTTTTTGCAATGCAGCAGGGGTACGAGACGTATGACCTCGTCCAAAGAAGCGAGAACGGTCAGTTTCGTAGCCTATTATCTTTAGAGATTTATGCCCGGCAACTACGAAGTGTGCTAGATAAATCGGTTTTTCCTCTACAGAGCGCGGTCGGCGGCGGAATAACAGAATATTTTCGTCTGGCAGGTATTCGCTTTCAACAAAAAGTTTATTGTATGCAGGGTGGCGCTGGTCTGTGAGCTGCGGCGAGAGAATAACCTCAGCAAAGCTGGTCAGCATGAGGTCCTGTGGTGATTCGTTGTGGTTGGTCAGAGTGATACGACGGATTTCTGCGTCAGCATCGGGAGCAATAGCGATGTTCATTCGGGTCGAGATATCACCATCACGCCGTACAAATTCTACAGTATGAGGATAAAACTTCACTTGCTGACTATCAGGTTGAGATGCGGTCGGCTGGAAACCAGCTGACCATAATCGTCCCATTTGCTGGTCCTGGATGTAGATCCACGAGCCATAATGATCAAGCGTTGTATCCGCGCGCCAGCGGGTGAGGTCTGTTTTATCCCAATGACTATAGCCACTCCCAGACGCGGTAATCAGCAGACTGTAATTACCGTTAGATAAATAATGAACATGTGGATACAAGGCGCCAGGTTTAGGATTCCAGGCGGTAAGAGAAACTGCCGGGCGGACAGGGTGAATTACACCGATCTCCTGTGGATGCGGGTGCTCAATCGGGGCTCGGACGGGAATTTGTTCCTGAAGCAAGAGCCTTACCGTATCAATGCGTGGATCATCATGGAAACGCCGAATCATGCTATTGTCGTTCAAATAATTACACAGCGAAAGTAGGATCATGCCCTGGTGATGTGCCATGTATGAACGGACAGCCGCGTATTTCTGGCCTGTTCCAAGTCGTTCTGCCGTGAAGTCAACTGCTTCATATAACCCATAAAGGCCAAACATATTGAGTTTCTGGAAACGGTCAAGGTTTTGTATCACTGCCTGGGGTGCAAATGGCAAGGCAAGTACGGAGGCATAAGGAGCTACTACAATGTCTTTGCCTAAGCCACGTTTATAGCCCAACCCCGGGATGCCGAAGGCGCGGTATTGATAGACCTGATTAACATCAAAATGATAAAAACTTGACTCGGAAACTCCCCAGGGAACATGATGTGTCTGTCCATAGGCAATCTGATGTTCAACTGCCGCCAAACAACTTTGATCGAGAAGAGTCTCATGATAACGCCGAGTAAACAAGGCTGGCATAAGATATTCGAACATCGTGCCGCTCCATGAGAGTAGAGCACGCATTCCGTGCAACTGTGTAATAGGGCGGGCAAGATACAACCAGTGACTTTGGGGAACATTGCCTTTTGCAATTGCCAGTAGACTCGTAATCCGCGCTTCAGACGCAAGGAGATCATAATAGCTGGAATCGAGTCTTCCTGAATCGACGTTATACCCGATATGAAATACTTTTCGCTGTGTGTCATAGAGGAAACGAAAATTCATCGCTTGGATATAAGCTTCCGCGCGGTCGCTAACCACTAGGAGTTCATTCAGAAGCTCACTGACAGAAGTTCGTGCTGCTTGAAGCTTGGTCGCGAGAGAATCGCACCAGTCAATTGCATCCTGCTCATCATCATGTAGTAAGGCGTGCAAGCGCTGCAGTACTCCCATAGCATGGTCGCAGATGGCAGGTATGACCTCCAATGGAGGCCTGAACGAAAAGCCAGATTGAAGTTCAGTCCAGGCAGATGCGAGATCTTCACGTAGACCAGGCTGGTCAAACATGGAGGGTGCCTTTGCCAGTATCAATGGCCAGGGATACAGATCTTCCATATCGCGCTGGATTTGATATAGATGATGGCGTGTACGCTCTATCCAGGTGGAAAGTCGGCGGATTGTATTCGAGTCAAGTCGTTCGGCTGATGCTTCGACTACTTTTGCCAGCAGTTCTTCCATCTCCGCGCGACCTTCATGAAATAGATTCGTCAGATATTGTGGAGAGTCTTCACGTGTCGCGCGCAGACCTTCGGCCTGTTCCCGCAGATAAGAAATAGCCTCATGCAATTCATTTGCCACGCTGCCAAGATGCGCTTCGTGCAAAGTCATATCCAGCATATCTAAAGTGTCGATCAGTCCATCCCAATGAATAATGAGCCGGTTGGGAACATCCAGGCATCCTTGCCGTAGACTGATCAGGCTAGCAACCAAATTGCCACTATCCACCGTTGAAATATAACGCGGCGGAAGAGGGTTCAATGTGCGCGTGTCATACCAATTGAGGAAATGGTCACGCTGTTTTTCAAGTATGTCCATGCCGTCAAAGGTATTTCGAATGCGCAATGCCAGTTCACGCGGGCCAATATACCCGAAGTCATAAGCTGAGAGAGTGGAGAGCAAAAGCAGACCAATATTTGTCGGTGAGGTGCGATGAGCAACGATTCCGCGTGGATCCTCTTGAAAATGATCTGGCGGCAGCCAATGATCGTCCGGGCCAACAAAATGTTCATAGTACAGCCACGTTGCACGTGCCAGTAGATGTAATCTTTTTTCGTGTTGTGGGGCTAGCTTTTCTGGTGCATAAGAAATGGGGCGACTGATGCGCACAGCAATATAGGGAGAGATCATCCAGGCGAGCAGAAAAGGCGCGGCCAACCACAAAACTGGTGGATTCCGAAATAACATCAATAAAATAAGAAGAATAGAAAAGATTGGCGCAAAAATCATCTCCTGCCAGGCCACGTTCACTTTCAGTACTCTACCAAAAACATGGACCGTATGTGCCGCTGGAACCCATTGCAGAAGTCGTTTGCGTGTGATCGTCATTCGCACCAGGGTCGTCGCGATCGCATCTACAGCAATGAGTACTTCATGAGGCAGGAAAACGATTTGGAACACCGAGCGCAATATTGCTTGTTGCACGGGACGAGTAGTCGTTTCAGGATACTGGTCTGTTCGTCTGGCTCGCAGTGTATTTAGTACACCAAAGACCATCTCCAATATAAATGTCGAGAGTGCTATTACCATCCATACCAAATTAGAACCGGGTAACACCAGCCATCCCCCAACCATCAAAGCGAGCACTGCCAAGCTCATCAGGCTCCGGCGCAAGTTATCCATGATTTTCCAGCGGTCAATAATCGAAAGATCATTGGGAATTTTGCCACCTGAACGGCGCGGTACATATGGCATTAACCAGGGCAATAACTGCCAGTCCCCTCTGATCCAGCGATGCAAGCGATCCGAATATGTCAGATAATGTATTGGGTAATCTTCGAATAGCACCACGTTGGTTACAAGACCACACCGTCCGTGAATTCCCTCGAACAGGTCATGACTTAACAATGTATTATCCGGGATGCGATCTTTCAGACTTCGCTCGAATGCAGCTACATCATAGATGCCCTTACCAACATAACTGCCTTCACCAAATAAATCCTGATAAACATCTGAAACGGCGCGAGTATAAAGATCAAGTGCTGTGTCACCAGAATATACACGGGTAAAAACTGAACGGTTGGCCACAGCGGGTCTCACCTGGACCCGAGGCTGGAGTACCGTATAACCATCTACGAGAACACCCGTGCCAGGATCGAATTCTGCCTGATTTAGTGGATGGGCGAGGATGCCCGCCAGACGACGAACACTATCCCGCGGTAATGTAGTGTCTGCGTCCAGCGTAATGACATAACGTATCTGAGGCAAAATGCTCAGATCTCCAAATTGAACAATAAATGTTTCTACAGTTTTCCCACTCAGTAGTCGATTAAACTCAACCAGCTTGCCGCGCTTGCGTTCCCAGCCTATCCAAGCGTCCTCAGAGGCGTTCCACACGCGTTCTCGATGAAAAATATAAAAAGGTCGGTAACCTTCACTGTTATAACGCTCGTTGAGTTGCTCAATTCCTTCTTTTGCTAATTCGATCAATTGTGTTTCGCCAGGCAACTCTTTCTCTTGTGCATCGATAAAGTCTGTAAGCAAGGCAAAACGCACATTGAAATCGGCATTTCCAAGAAAATGGCTTTCCAACTGTCGTAGAAGTGATTCCAATTCATGCTCATTTTTAAGCAACGAAGGAATAACAACCATGGTACTGAATTCATCCGGAATACCATGCTGAAAATTCAGTCCAGGCAGAATACGTGGCGGCACGATCTGGACCACTATCCAATTGACCAGATCCACGGCTATAGCAGAGGCAGGCAAGATAGCTAGTGTAAACGTGACCAAGATTTCTAGGGGAGTCCCGCCAGCGTAAATAGCATACCAAATAGCGATTGCGCACAACAATATGGTCAGAATGGCAATGCTGCTCAGGTAGATACTTGTTGCAGAATGTTGGACCAAATATCGAAGACGGCTTTCGCGCGGAGGCTGATAACTCAACCTAACTTCAAGCATTGACCTGCCCGGTCCGATTAGGTAGTAACCAACATGGCGTGTGCGCGGACGCACTCCATCTTCAGAAAAATGAATCACTTCCCGAGCGATTTCTGGTTCATCTATCGATGTACCCCGCCCAAGTTCTTCAACGGCGTTTCGATAACGGTTGCGTGTTTCAAAATCCATGTTGCTATAAATTTTTGCTGGGTCGGCGCGTAAGAGGCTTTCCACAACGCTTATGGATTCGAAGAACGCTTGCCAATCCTGGGTCGCGAGCATTCGTAAACTAAGGATGCTGTTGACAACAATTGTCTCTTTATCTGGCGAAGGAGGGTTCAGCATCTGGTCTGGAGAGGCAGGCCAATAGTCAGGTAAAGGAGCGGGTGTTAATACAAGATGTGTGAGCTGTGCCAGTGCGCCTGCAAGGGTCTCCAGAACGCTAAATCTTAACATTGGAGCAAGTGCCCAGACTTCCCCAATTTTGAGTGTAGTCACACTTTGAAACGATTGAACAAAACTTTTGGTCTGTTCTATATCCAGGCGGCTTTCGCTGGCTTTAGTGAGTGTGAAAGCCAGAGTATGAACGCGCGCCATCTCCCTATTGTTTACATTTACTTTTGGCAGGCGCTGGTAAAAATCGGGTGGAATGTTTTCATTAATCTGACGGAGGGCTTGTTCAATGATGTAAAAATTATCCAACACCCATTCTGCAGCATGAGAGACCGGAGTATCTGACCGACTTAACTCATCATAATAGTGATATGCAGATTGCAGAAATGTAACCAGCGTTTTCGAGCGCTGTGGCAGCGGGTCGCTGTTATCAGGGCGACTGATGGTTTTTAAATTTCGAGCAAGATTAAGAGCAAGCTCTTCCAACCAGTAAGGAGATGGCACCACGTTTTCTACAAGGGTGCCGCGTTCAGCTCCTGAGAGCGGAACAGTATTGAGCATAGGTCAATGTCCTTTGATTTCGCGCGCGGCCATTTCGGCCTGGGTTCGTTTAATTTCATCTCCAGATAGATCTTGCAATATCATTAAAGAAGTTGTGCCATAAGCAATAAAACTGGTGGCGATACTTCCATAGGGCCAGCGGCCTTCGCCTGAATGACCGTGTGCTACCAACATAACCAGGTCAGCGTTTTCCTGCTCGACCATATCATGTAATGCGACTGTTGCATTGTCACTGACAACCAGACGGGTCTGCAGGTCAATACCTTGCGTGGATAATTGTGAGTGAAGCTGTTCAAAGTAATGAGAGACTGCATTGTAGTTTTGGTCGGCAATGCGCGCGATGATACTCTCATCTTCCTCTGAGAGAGGAAAGCGATGTAGAATTTCAGGTCTGCGTATCACATTCCCTAGAATAAGCTGAGCTTTATGGAATTGTGCCAGGTTGATTGCCACAGGCAGAATATATTCTGCACGTGTTGAATAGTCTAGTCCGACGAACAGTCGTTTATAGCTCACGTCCGCTAATTCTATACTAGAGGACTTGTATGCCCTGATCAATAGCGTAGACTTAAAAGAACGTAAGATAATCTTTTGCACCACACTGCTGACGTTCCATCCACTTAAGCCGCTTCGCCCGTGTGAACTAAGTGCGATCATATCAACATCGTTATTATTAGAAAAATCAATGATGTATTCAGCAGGCATTCCTTCTAGAATTAGGTCTTCGACCTTCAGGTTTTTGGCCCGAAGTTGGGTAGCAATGCGGGCCAGATATTCCTCAGCTTCCTGTTTTTTGAGCTGCCAATCCAGTGGATCGATGGCCTGCTCGCTCCTTATGGCATGTGGCGGTTCAAGAATGTGTAAGAGAGTGAGGCGTGCACCAAATGCCGGGGCAATAGCCAGTATATGGGGGAGAACACATTCCGCCAGAGCAGATCCATCCAAAGGAACAAGAATATGATTAATCATGGCGTCCTCCAAAAAGAATATGATCCAGTCTGCTATGATAGCGAGATTGAATTAGTTAAATAATCTGTTTTGCCTATAAAAAATTTATTCAGAATTACCCAACTTGGTTATGGCTTTTTCCCCAAACTGTATATGTTTTCGATAAATCCTGATCCGAAATTTATTGGACCATCAAGGATGCATCACTTATTCGCAGAAACTATAAATTAAGAAACGAATAAAAAGATGCGCACGCTCTTCTAATAAAAGTTAAATTAATTTAGCCATTACTTATAATGATAATCAAGACGTGAAAATCGGGCAAGTAGGTATATCCAGTAATTCGCGCAGCCATAAATTTCTATTGACCAATCTGCCTAACCTCCCTTACAATCCTAAAATTATATATAATTTTACAGAGTACCGCAACTTCCACAAAACTCAATGGAGGTTGCGGCACAAGCGGTAATCAGGAAACTTCATGGCAAAGTATTGTATCTACTACTGGAAGCATATTCCTTCTTCTATTACCGTCGAGGGTAACGGGCGCACAGTTAAGAAACAACTCTCTCCAAAAATCCAAAACGCGATTGATGCGTATGCAATGGCCGAAGGATTAACTTCGGTAAAGGACTACGCCGCGCAATGGAAACGCGGCAAATGGATCGATCGTGAAGGCTCGCCCGAGGAGGTCGCCGAATCGCTCCTCACGGAACTAGAAACTGAGTTTGCTAAAATAGAGATTCCCCGCCGAAACGGCAATATGCCGTAGGTAGGGACGGCAGCTGCCGTCCCTACCTACGGTCGTTCACCATGGAATAACATGAAAAAACACAACATCATCCTCCAACCATCAGGTCGTCGCGGACAAGTGGAAGAAGGCAGGTCCGTGCGTGAGGCCGCGCGTGAGTTAGGCGTGGATATCGAGTCCATTTGTGCGGAAAATGCCACTTGCGGAAAGTGTATGGTATTGGTGGAAGAAGGTCGTTTCGAACGATATAACATCGCATCGAAACAGGCAAATCTTTCACCTGTTGGCGCGAGTGAAGAAGCCTACTTCAAACGCCGGCCAAAATTACTGCAGAGCAAAGGCTGGCAGGTCGGGTACGTGCGGCTCTCCTGTCAATCCAAAGTGATGGGCGATGTGCTCATCAACGTTCCTGAGGAGAGTCGCGGCAATAAACAGATTGTCCGCAAATCGGCACGACAACGTGAGATTGAGATCAAGCCCTCGATTCGCAAATATCTGGTTAAGATGTCGCCACCCAATCTGGAAAGACCAATTGCAGATTGGGAACGTCTCGCGAAGGGACTGGAAACGTCCATGGGACTCATTCGCCGGGGTGAAGAAAACCTGCCGCGTTGGTCGGACTTAAAAATTGATTATGCCTGCCTGCGTTCACTTTCAGGTACACTTCGTCAAGCAAATTGGGATGTTACTGTTTCAGTATGGCAAGATAAGGAAGTTATTCAAGTCCAGCCCGGGTATGTTGAGGAAAGTTACGGTGCGGCTGTGGACATCGGTTCAACGACGGTAGCACTCTACCTGTGCGATTTACGCACCGGCGAAATACTCGCGGCGGAATCTGAGATGAATCCGCAGATCGTGTACGGCGAAGACATCATGTCACGCATTCAGTATACGATTGAGCATGTGGACGGCTTGGCAAAATTACACAAGGCAGTTATTGATACGCTCAACAAGTTGTTGAAACAAGCAGTCAAATCAGCGAATAAGCAATTGAATGAAACGGCTGGGCTTGATACGACCTCGTCGAGCACTCAGTCTACTCGACCAGCGGATATTACATTGAATGATATTCTCGAAATGGTGCTGGTTGGCAATTCCACGATGCACCATCTCGTGTTGAACCTGCCTCCGAAGGATTTGGGGCTCGCGCCGTTCGTCCCTGCAATCCATCATTCAGTGGACATCAAAGCGCGTGAGCTTGGTCTACAAATCAATCCGTCGGGTAATATCCACGTTCTCCCTACCATTGCATCTTTCATCGGCGCGGATACAAGCGGAGTTCTTCTCGCAGAAGAACCGCATAAGCAGGATGAAAACTGGCTCATCATTGACGTCGGTACGAATGCCGAACTCGTGCTCGGAAATCGAAATAGATTGGTGTGTACGTCTACACCTACGGGCCCTGCTCTTGAAGGTGCACACGTTGAATACGGTATGCGCGCTGCACCTGGCGCGATGGAACGCGTACAAATTGATGAAAAGACTCTCGAACCGAAATATAAAGTCATTGGTGTGGAAGGCTGGAACACCGACCATGCTGAATTTAAAGGCCAGGTCAAAGGGATATGCGGCTCGGCCATCATTGACGCGGTGGCAGAAATATTCCGAACGGGGATCATTGATTCTCGGGGCAGGTTCAATCGTAGGAGCGGGGTGACCCCGCCCGTACTTGATTCGAAGCGTATTCGAGAAGGTGCGAATGGCTGGGAGTATGTCATTGCCTGGGCTGAGGAAACGTCCATTGGCAGAGACATCCCCATTACACAACAGGACGTGAGACAGATCCAACTTGCAAAGGCTGCGTTGTTCGTTGCGGCGCGTACGTTATTAAAGCGCAGTAATCTGGAATCACCCGATAAAATTATCTTAGCAGGCGGCTTCGGCAGTTATATTGATAAAGAGAAAGCGATGTTGATCGGACTTATCCCCGATTGCCCGCTTGAAAATGTGTATGCGGTTGGCAACGCCGCCGGCGACGGCGCGCGGATCGCGTTGTTGAATATGGAGAAACGCAAAGAGATTGAAACAGTAACGCGCCGCGTGCAGCGATTTGAGTTGCCCACTGATCCTGAATTCCAGAATCAATATATGCTCGCCACAAGCCTGCCGCACATGAGTGAACCGTTTCCACATATCGCACATTTAATCCCGAACCGCAAGGCGGATCCATTAGCAGAGAAATTTGTAACAAAATAAATTCGGCTCGATGCGGACGAGAAGTACACTCGCCCTACTCGACCAACGAGAAGGATATGTAATGAATAAATTTCTGGAACGTTTGAATAGCGATGAAATTCTCGTAGCAGATGGAGCAACTGGCTCGAATTTACAGAGAATGGGACTCAGGCCTGGTCAACCGCCTGAAGACCTAATCATCGATAATCCAGATATTGTCTTCAAACTCGAAGGCATGTTTGTGGAAGCAGGCTCGGACATTATCCTAACTTGCACGTTTGGCGGGACACGCTTAAGGATGAAGGACTCGAAATATCGAGAACGCGCGCCTGAGGTCAACACCCGCGCCGCAGAGCTTGCGCGCAAAGCCGCTTCTGCGCGGACAGATGTGCTGGTCGCCGGTTCGATGGGCCCAACCGGCCAGTTGGTAAAGCCCTACGGCCCTCTCGAATCCGATGAAGCCAAAGCGACCTTCGCGGAACAGGCCAAAGCCTTAGCCGAAGGTGGCGTGGACTTACTCCTCATCGAAACAATGTTCGCCTTTGAAGAGACAGACGCCGCGTTCGAAGGTGCGCGTTCCGTAACAGATTTGCCCATCGTCGTTTCATTTAGTTACGACCGCGGCACGCGCACAATGATGGGTGTGAAACCAAAGGATGTCTTGAAGCGATACAAAGAGAAGGGCGCGACGGTCGTCGGCGCGAATTGCGGCAACACACTTGAAAACATGGAACTGGTGATCAAAGAATATTGTGAAACCTCACCCGGCTTCCCATTTTGGGCTAAACCAAACGCAGGTCTTCCGCACATGGATATCCAAACCGAGCAGGCTGTCTATGATATGGGACCTGAGGATATGGCAGCTTTTGCAAATAAATACGTCTCGGCAGGGGCCAAAATAGTTGGTGGTTGTTGTGGTTCTACACCTGAGCACGTGGCCGCGATTGCGAGAGCGGTAAAAGGCAATTAAACACAAAGGACACGCAGGACTCAGAGGATTTAAGGAAAAACCTTTGTGTCTTTTGTGTTTGAAAAATATGCGCGCACAGATTTTAGAATTACTTGCAGGTAGAAAGATTGAGTCAAAACCCGCGTTCAGCGGGTTGATTCATGTCACGTCAGCGGGAGTTGAAAGCGAAGGACTATCATTTCCAGAAATCCATCGCGACGCAGAGAAGATGGCGAAAGCCGCGGCAAGTACGTTTCGACTCACAGGCTTCCCGTCCGCTGTGGCGCCGTTGGATATGCTTGTAGAAGCAGAAGCACTTGGTGCACAGATTGATTTTCGCGAGAATGGGAACTATGAGTTTCCACGCGTCGCTAAGTTTTTATTTTCATCTTCAAGAAAGTTAACCACAGAGAGCACGGAGAACTCAGAGATTTTAAATAGAGGGCGCGTTAAGATGGTGTTCGAGGCGATTGCAAAGCTCAAAAATGACATTGGCAACGAAGCCGTGATTGGTGGCTTAATCCCGGGACCATACACACTTTTACTTTTTCTCGTCGAGTCTGGCGCTTTGTTCACTGAAATGAAACGCGAGCCGCAAGTCGTTCAGGACGCCCTCTTTCATCTCGCATCTTTGCTCGCAAAGATTGGACAGGCTTATCGTAACGCGGGCGCGGACTTTATCACTATCCATGATATGGGCGGATCGCCTGGTTTCATTGGACCAGCGAAGTTTGAGCAATTTGTTTTCCCGGCACAACGACAATTGATTGCAAACTTACCGAAACCACGCGTGCTCTCCGTGTGCGGGAATACGAATAAATCTATGCACTTGCTCGCGCAAACTGGTGCAGATGCGATCTCGGTAGACCAGACAAATGATCTCACCGCGTCTCGCACGGCTCTCAAAGATACTTTGTTATTCGGAGACATTGACCCTGTCGTGATGTTATGGCAGGGTGGAGAATATCAGGTCCGTGATGCAGTTATAAGGGCAGAAAGAAGTGGTGTAGACGCAGTTTGGCCGGGCTGTGATCTAGTTCCACAAACATCGCTTGAAAATGTCAAAGCAATAATTGTCAAAAAATAAGAAACTTGTTTACCTCTCAAGTGTTGAGAAACACATAAAATAGTGCAAACATTAAAGGTTATCTTAAGGAGGAGAAAGTGAGCATTTTTCAACATGGCGTCGCTAGCGGCGATCCATTACAGGACAGAGTTATTTTGTGGACGCGTTTAACTGTCCCAGTTCATAATCAAGTTGATGTGGAGTGGGAACTTGCGACGGAGGCGGACTTCAAAAACGTCATTCAAGAAGGGACAGCAACTGCCCATCCAGAAAATGATTATTCGGTCCATATCGATCCAGCGGAACTTGCAGCTGGCACGCGTTATTTTTACAGGTTCCACGCTTTAGGTGAAACCTCCCCTGTTGGCAGAACAAAAACACTTCCTGTGTACGACGTGACTCACTTCCGCTTTGCACAAGCCTCTTGTGCAAAATTCAACGCTGGTTTCTTCAATGCCTACGCGCGCATAGCCGAGCATGAAGATTTAGATTTTCTTCTTCATCTTGGTGATTACATCTACGAGGCAGCGAATATCCCACCCGCTGGACAAACACCCGGCGCAGACATTGGCCGTCCATTTGAACCACTGCATGAATGCAAATCGCTTGATGATTACCGCGCACGCTACAACCAGTATCATCGCGATCCCGATGTGCAAAAGATGCATGCCGCTTTACCAATTATCTCAACTGTGGATGACTACGAGTTTGCCGATGGTGCGTGGCGTGGTGGCGCAGACGTTCATGATCAGACAGTTGACGGTCCATGGATGGAACGCGTCAAAACTGCCTTACGCGTCCGTTGGGAATGGTTGCCAATCCGGCACCCAGATCCAAATGACACCATGCGTGTCTATCGCTCGATTCATTTTGGCAAACTAGCAGATATGTTCCTTGTCAATACACGCATTCATCGCGACCAGCCGGTCCCGCCGCCTGAGATGAACGACCCCGATCGCACCGAGCTTGGAATTGAACAACGCGAATGGTTATTCAGTGAATTCGATCGATCTACAGCTAAATGGAGGTTACTTGCCAATCCATCTGTACTAGGGACAACCTACAAACCTGATATACCAGAATCTTTAAAGCCTGTATTGTTGAAAACAAAACTCATTGCCGCTGATGGGAAAGGTCCCGATTACGATCAATGGGACGGTTATCCTGCCGAACGTGATATGCTTTTGATGAAGATGCGTGACCACAAACTGTGCAACGTCGTTGTATTGAGTGGTGATATTCATGTATGTCTTGCACAGGAACTACGTGTGAATCCTTTCGACGAATCGGAAGAACCCGTCGCAGTCGAGTGCATTAACACAAGCATCACTTCACAGAATTTCGACGACAAAATGAAATGAGAGCCACGAACCAAGTCCCTCCCATTCGAGCAGGAAATGATGAATGAATTTCGGCACATCAAATATATTGACTTGGACAGCCACGGTTACAATATTGTGGATGTAAACATGGATTGTGTAAGCGTCGAATGAAACAATGTAGATACAGTTCTCCAAAGAAGTAAAAATGAATCCATTGGTGCTGTTTTTACTATTGAGAGCGGAAAAGCAAGATTATTCAGGGAGAAATAAATATTTATCATCCTGAACGCGGGTCACCTGACCTAGTTCCAATGAGTCCGTTGAAAATTTTCGCGCCCTGATCGCGTTATAATTCGCTCAATATAAGGAAGACTTATGTCTGAAAACCATACACGCGGTGAACATCATGGTTGTGTTGTTTGTGGAAAACTTTATGAGTTGTACGTTGTATACTCACCCTCCGGAAAATTCATTGACTGCAAAGTGATGACGGCCGGGGGCAAACG
>WNFV01004080.1_pt1 | contig 23023 bp, 20 predicted proteins | sample 5400101 | NCBI WGS metagenome assembly WNFV01 (sample SAMN13153361, study PRJNA577476) | soil metagenome | isolation source: 115 cm soil or saprolite under grassland replicate 1 | place: USA:California | collected 2016-06-15 | reverse complement strand
CGCCACCTAGGTTGTCGGAGGGGGAGGGGAGGGCTAGATTTCCTGATGAGGCCATGATCGAGATGTCGCTCGCGGGGGTCCGGATCGAGCTGCCGACGAACCAGCCCATCGTCCTCCTGCGAGAGGCCGAAGGCGAGCGATTCCTCCCCATCTGGATCGGGCAGGCCGAGGCGGCAGCCATCGCCCTGGCCCTCCAGGGCGTGGTGACGCCCCGCCCGATGACCCACGACCTCCTCAAGAACATCCTCGAGGAGATCGCTGTCCAGGTCGAGAGCATCGTGATCACCGAGTTGCGCGAGGGAACGTTCTACGCCGTGATCAACATGCAGCGGAACGGGACGGCCTACGAGATCTCGTCGCGGCCGAGCGATGCCATCGCGCTCGCGGTTCGGCTCAACTGCAAGATCTTCGCCAGCGAAGAGGTCCTGAACGAGGCCTCCATCCTCATCCCCAGCGGGGACGACGATGAAGAGGTGGAGAAGTTCCGCGAGTTCCTGGAGAACGTGAACCCCGAGGACTTCGGCTGAGGCCGTGACCCGTCTGGCCCGGGAGCCTGGGCTAGCCGAAGAAGATCGCGGTGGCCCAGACCTGGTCCCTAACCGCAGCCAGATGTGCCGGAGACGTGGATCACACCGATCCCCACGAGGTCCAGCTTGGCGCTCAGCAGGATCTTGCGGTGATTCGCGTGCTGCATCATCTCCCGGTGCATCCGGAACGGTATGTCTCCGAATCTGCGGTGATTGACATGCTACGCACGGCGCAATAGCCTGACCTCAGCTCGCGTAATTACGGAGTTGTTATGGACGAGCAGGGGTATCGCGTCCCCGACGTGTGCCGGATCGTCGGGATCAGTTATCGGCAGCTCGACTATTGGACCAGAACCGGGCTGATCCGGCCCTCCGTGCGGGACGCGCGGGGGTCGGGGACCCAGCGCGTGTACTCGTTCCAGGACCTCGCGCTGCTGCGGATCATCAAGAAGCTCCTGGACACGGGGGTCAGCCTTCAGCAGGTCCGCAAGGCCATCGGGACGTTGCGGGCGCTGAAGGAGCCGGAAGTTGGCACGACGATCGTCTCGGACGGCACCCGTATCTACGCAGTGGAGTCCCCGGAGGCCGTGGTGGACCTCCTGGCCAAGGGCCAGGGCGTCTTCGCGCTCGCCGTCGACAAGGTATGGACGGATCTGGAGGGAACGATCGCCAAGGGCGCGCGGCGGAGGGGACGCGAGGTCGCTCGGGCCGGAGGCGCGTGAAGGCTCCAACCACAGCCCCAACCCTGGCCCTGAAGAGCGATTCCGTGAGGTTCGCGCACGCGAGCGAGCGCCAGTTCGCCCGCCTGCTGGACTTCTACCAGATCGACTGGGACTACGAGCCGCGGTCGTTCGACCTCGAGTGGGACAAACGGGGCAACGTGATCCAGCGGTTCACCCCGGACTTCTTCCTGCCCCAGTACGACCTGTACATCGAGATCACGACGCTCAACCAGAAGCTGGTCACGAAGAAGAACCGGAAGATCCGGAAACTCCGGGAGCTGTACCCGGGGATCAACTGCAAGATCTTCTACCAGCGAGATTACCTGTCCCTGGTCACCAAGTACGGGCTCGAGGACGTCACCGGCTGAGGACCAGAGGAACACGCCCAGGCCGTAGACTGTGCCCGGTGCCATGAGGTTCGCCCCGCACACGGACGACGACGTACGGGAGATGCTGGCCCGGATCGGGCTCGACGGGCTTGATGCGCTGTTCGAGCAGATCCCCCCCTCGGTCCGCCTGGACCGACCACTCGATCTCCCTGAGGGCGTCTCCGAGATGGAGATCCTGTCCGATCTGCGAACACTCGCCGCCGCCGACCGGAACGCCGACGACCTGGTCTGCTTCGCCGGCGCCGGCGCGTACGACCACTACGTGCCCTCCGTCGTGTGGGCCCTGGCTGGGCGCTCGGAGTTCTACACCTCCTACACCCCTTATCAGCCCGAGTTGTCCCAGGGGGTGCTGCAGGCCCTGTTCGAGTACCAGTCCATGATCTGCGAGCTGACGGGCCTCGAGGTATCGAACGCCTCGCTGTACGACGGGGCCACCGCCCTGGCGGAGGCGGTGAACCTGGCCCGATCCTCGCCGGACCGGCACCGGGTCCTGGTCTCCGGGGCGGTCGATCCCCGATATATCGAAACCCTTCGGACCTACGGTAGGGGAGCGGGCTACGAGCCCGAGGTCTTCCCGGTGAAGGAAGGCCGGGGCGGCGACCCACGGGTCGGCCACGACGTGGCCGCCGTGATCGTCCAGCATCCCAACCGCTATGGGATCCTCGAGCCGGCACGCGAGTTGTTCGGCGCGGCCCACGCGGCCGGCGCCCGGGCCATCCAGGTGTTCGACCCCCTCTCACTCGGCGTACTGGCACCTCCGGGAGAGCTGCGCGCCGACATCGCTGTGGCCGAGGGCCAGGTCCTCGGCAATCACCTGAGCTTCGGGGGCCCGTACCTGGGCATCATCGCCACCCGCCTGGACGACGTTCGGCGGATGCCCGGGCGCATCGTCGGCGAGACCGTGGACGTGGACGGAAAGGTCGGGTACGTCCTCACCCTCCAGGCGCGCGAGCAGCACATCCGCCGGGAGAAGGCCACGTCGAACATCTGCACCAACCAGACGCTGATGGCCATCGCCGCGACGATCTATCTGTCGTGGCTGGGCCCCGAGGGCCTGGCCGAGCTGGGCGGGCGGTGCGCGGCCAAGGCGGCCTATGCGGAGGAACGGCTGTGCGAGATCCGAGGCGTCGAGCCCCTCTTCCCCGGCGCTCCGTCCTTCAAGGAGTTCGCGCTGCGGCTTCCTCGGCCCGCCGCTGAGGTCCGGGACGAGCTGATCCAGCGGGGTTTCCTCGCCGGCGTGCCGCTCACCGATGCGGACGGCCGTGCGCTCCTGGTGGCGGTCACGGAGCGACGGACGAGGGCGGAGATCGATGCCCTGGCCGGCGCGATGCGGGAAGCGCTGGCGTGACCGGCGCCCCGGTACGTACGCAGGGTCCGGACATCCAATCGGGGTCCATCATGGATCGGTCCCGGGCGGGCCGCTGCGCGTACAGCTTCCCCGCGCCCGACGTACCCGAGGCTGCCGTGCCGGAAGAGTTCGCGCGTCGCGACCTTCCTGCGCTACCCGAGGTGGCGGAACGCGACATCGTCGCTCACTACACGCGCCTGGCGCAGATGAACTACGGCGTCGACACCGGGGTGTATCCGCTCGGCTCCTGCTCGATGAAGTACAACCCCAAGGTCGCCGAGACGGTGGCCGCCCTTCCGGGGTTCCAACGAGCCCACCCACATCAGCCCGACCACACGGTCCAGGGAGCCCTGGAGCTCCTTTGGCGTCTCGAGCGGGCGTTGTGCGAGGTCACCGGCATGGCTCGGGCCACGCTGCAACCGCCCGCCGGAGCGTGCGGTGAGCTCACCGGTCTGCTCCTCATGCGGGCCTACCATACGAAGCAGGGCAACGCTCGGAGCCGGATCGCGATCCCGGACTCCTCGCACGGGACCAACCCCGCCAGCGTTCGCCTGGCCGGGTACGAGGCCCTGCACATCCCCTCCGACGCGCGAGGGCTCGTCGACGTTTCGGCGCTCGAGAAGCTGGTGGACGAGGACGTGGCGGGGCTCATGCTCACCAACCCGAACACCCTGGGACTGTTCGAGGAGGAGATCGAGAAGATCACGAGCGTCGTCCACAACGCGGGTGGCCTCGTCTACTACGACGGGGCGAACCTGAACGCCATCCTGGGACGGTGCCGGCCGGGCGACATGGGCTTCGACATCGTCCACATCAACACCCACAAGACGTTCGCCACGCCGCACGGTGGGGGAGGGCCGGGAGCGGGGCCCGTGGGGGTCACCGAGGAGCTCGTGCCGTTCCTCCCCGTGCCGTCGGTGGAGCGGGATGAGGCGACGGGGGAGTTCGGTCTGTCCGCGGATCGCGTGGACTCGATCGGGCGGATGCATGGGTTCCACGGGAACTTCGGTGTCCTCGTCCGCGCATACGCGTACGTGTTCCTGCACGGGAGCGACGGCCTGCAGGAGGTGGGGGAGCGTGCGGTGCTGAACGCGAACTACCTGGCCGAGCTGGTGAAAGAGGCGTTCCCGCTGGCCTACCCGGGCCGGCCGATGCACGAGTTCGTGGCCACCGCCAGACCGCTCCGTGAGCAAACCGGGATCCGTGCCGTCGACATCGCCAAGCGCGTCATCGACCTGGGCTTTCATCCCTCCACCGTGTACTTCCCTCTCGTCGTGGAGGAGTCGATGATGGTGGAGCCCACCGAGACCGAGACCCGGGAGACCCTGGACGGGTTGGCGGCCGCGATGGTCCAGGCGGCCAGCGAAGCGAAGAGGGACCCGGACCTGCTGCACCAAGCACCGGTGACGACGCCCGTGCGGCGCCTCGACGAGGCCCGAGCCGCCAGGCACCTGAAGCTCCGCTGGTCATAAGGCCCTCGGCCACGCGTGTGGCCAAGATGGGGGAGTAGTCGATTGCGACCATGGGCGCGTCAACCGAGCGCGCCCTGCGACCGATATCAGGCCATCATCCCCATGCCCTGGGTGATGACCAGCGCGAAGAAGAGGACGGACACCGCGCGCCCGAGCCGAGGACGCAGCTTGCCGTGCCGACTCTGGTCCCGAAGGATCGCCCTTCCCACCCTTCCGGCCAGTCTCCGGAGGCCCGGACCTGCCCATCTCGTGGCTGTCGGGATGACCTGTTGGTCGAAACGGGGACATGTGTGTCACCTCGTTCCGATGCTAGGCGGGGGCTCGGGCTACGCCATCAGCCGAAGGTCAGTTGAATCGCTAGGCCCTTCGCCCTACGAGCCAGCGCAAACGGTCTGTTCAGGGGCGGCGTGGTCAACATCGACCTACGAGAATGGCGCAATGAACGAGCTATCAGGGCCAGAGACCGACCCGCTCCATCGAGTTTCCATAATGTACGTTATGGGCGTTCAGGGGATTCAGGGAGAACGGAGCGGAGGCGCGCCCAGGCGCATCCGGGCCCCCCACACGGTCACCAGCCACAGGGCCTCGACGACGATCCGCCGGGAGATCTTGGACCTGCCGTGCTGGCGTTCGCGGAACGTGATGGGAACCTCGCCGAGCGCGTAGCCGGCCTCCGAGGCCCGCAGGACGAGCTCGATCTGGAACCCGTAGCCCTCGGAACGGATGGGATCGGCGGCCAGATGGGACAGGAGGTCCCGCCGAAACACCCGGAAGCCGCTGGTGGTGTCGTGCAAGGGGAGTCCCAGCCACCGCCGGGCGTAGGCATTCCCGGCCCGTGAGAGCGCGAGGCGGGAGCGGCTCCAGTTGGCCACGGAGCCGCCGGGGACGTATCGGCTTCCCACCACGAGATGGAACCGGAGGGCCGCGGACAGCAACCTCGGGAGCTCAGCCGGATCGTGGGACAGGTCGGCATCCATCTCCACGACCAGGTCGTATTCCTCGTTCAGGGCCCTGTCGAACCCCTCTCGGTACGCCCCGGCCAGCCCCGCCTTGGCCGGGCGCTCAACCAGGCGCACGCGGGGCTCCCCCGCCGCGATGGCTCGAACCACGTCGGCCGTGCCGTCGGGGGACGAATCGTCCACGACGAGCACGTCCACGGCGTCCGGCAGGGCCAGCAGCCCCCTGATCACCGCCTCGATCGTGACTCGCTCGTCGAACGTGGGGAGGATCACCAGGGCCCTCGGTCGCTCCGGGAGCTGCTCGATCGGACGGGCCGGTCGCCTCTTGCGTCGCCGCCCGAGCAGCAGACCGGCCGACAGCACGAGCGATGCCCAGGGCACCCAGTCGCCGAACCGCGTGTACAGGGTGCGCCGGGTCGACACCTGGATCCGGTGGCGGAGGATCGCCGGCTCGAACAGCCCGGTCTCGGCCACCACGCGGCCGTCTGGGTCGATGAACGCGCTGATCCCCGACACGGCCGCGTGCACCACCCACCGGCCGTTCTCCACCGCCCGCAGCTGGCTCATCAGCAGGTGCTGCCGAGACGCGGCGGTGAACCCGTAGGACGCGTTGTTGGTCTGAACGACCAGGAACCCGGCACCTTGGGCGATGAGGGTGCGGTCGATCGACGGGAAGCTGTTCTCGAAACAGATCACGTCCCCGAACGTGATGCCGTCGAATCTCAGTGGGTGGACCCGCTCCCCCGGCGTCTCATCGTATGGGATCTGTTGCAGCGCAGAGATCCACGAGAGTTTGTCACGGAACGGCACGTACTCGCCGAACGGGACCAGATGCACCTTGCGGTACTCCCCGATGAGGCGCCCGTCCCCGCCGAACAGCAGACCCTCGTTGTGGAAGGCCCCATCGGGCCCCTCCACCACCGCCCCGGCCAGCGTCGGGACGCCCACGTCCCGGATCGCCCCGGTCACCTGGGTACGGACGTTCGTTGCGCTGGCCCCCGGGTCGAGGGCGCTCTCGCCCCACACCGCGAGGTCCGGCGGATGGGCGACGAGCCGGCGGTGCAAGGCCACGTTCATCTCCGCCACTCGCTGGTCCTCCTGTACAGGCGGGAGACCCCGGGCCCGACGCACGTCCACTTGGACCGCCGACACGTCGAGGGTTTGCCCGTCGGCCCGAGGGATGGGGATCAGCCCGGGGGAAAGGCTCAGGACGAGTGCGATCCCCGCCAGGACCGCGGCCGCGGTCGGTCTGCTCCGGGCTCGTTCCACAGCGAGCATCAGCAGCCCGGCCACCAGGACCACCACGAAGGAGACCCCCCACACCCCCGTCACCGAGGCCAGGCGAATCAGGAACGGGTTGCCGGTCTGCGTGGACCCCAGCTGCCCCCATCCGAACCCGCCCACCGGCCACATCCCCCGGAGCCACTCCTGGACCGTCCACAGGGCGGCGAGCCCGGCGACGGATCGGATGGGCCGGTCCCACCGCCACACGGCCGGCGCCAGGAGCCCGAAGGCCGCCATGTACGCAGCGCAGGCGAGGGTCAGCGCCCCCCAGGCCAACTCTCCGAACTGCCAGATCCAGTACAGGACCGCCCCGAAATACGCGACCCCGAAAGCCAGCCCGAGCACGGCGCTCCGCCACGGACGAACCTCTCGGACGAGCCACAGGAACGGGATGGGCGCGAGGAACGCGAGCACTCCCAGGTTCGCGGGCGGAAGCGCCAGGGACAGCAGGAGCCCGGAGAGGGCGCAGATCGCAAGGGCGATGGATGGCCGGACGGCCGAGGGGCTCAGGCGCAGTCGCGGCAGAGCATCTTGGCCTTGTCCTTGAGCTGGCTTCGGTGCTTCACCAGGTAGCACTTCTTGCATATGAACTCGGTGGGCTGAGGCGGGACCACCTTGACCGCGAGCGGCTCGAGGCGCTCCTCTCGAGACAGGCTGAGGAGGCCGTCATCCTCCTCTTCCTCGCCCTCCCTGGCCTCCTTCTTGACCAGGAGGTCCTCGATCGACTCGACGTCTTCTCCGTCGGCTGCGGCCGCCGGAGCGGGGACCTCTTCGGACGGTGCTTCGGAGTCCTCGGCTTCCTCCTCGACCTCTTCGTCCTCGAGGCTCTCTTCGATGTCTTCCATGTTCCCTCTTTCCGGCCGGGGGATTCTACTGCCGGAAAACAGTCCGGCAACCCCTTCCGCCGCCTAAACGCGAGCGGCCCGCTGCTTGTTCCCACAGGGGGAAACCAGGCAACCGAGAACGAAAGAGAGGAAGGAAGACGAAGAGGACCCAAGAGACCTTTGGGGCCACGGCGCCGGGGCGCCGAGTTCTCTACTCAGCCTCTTGGGTCCTCGCCGCGTCACCGGCAAGCGGCGACGCGGCCGTACTGTAGGTCCGTCGGCGGACAGGTGTCAAACGTGCAGGCCGACCGGCCACCATCACGCCGCGTACACGTCGCGGCCCAGCGAGACGGTGAGCACCGGGCGAAGTCCCTCCAACGAGGAGATCACCATCGGATCCACCTCGTAGGCCGCGAAGTCGGCGTGCATGCCCGGTGCCAGGCTCCCCTTCTTGTCCTCCTGGTGGGCCAGACGGGCGCCTCCGATCGTGTACGCGCGGAGCGCCTCCTCCCGATGCAGGCGCTGGGCCGGGTCGTGATGGCCCTCGAAGGCGCCGATGCCCGCCAGGGGGTCGATGATGGTGATCGGCGAGTCCGAGCCGGCCCCAACCTCCAGCCCTCGGTCCAGGAGGGTGCGAAAGGGATTCATCCGCTCGGCCCTCCCCCATCCCAACCCCTGCTCGTACAGCCCGCCGGGCTGCCCCCACTCGGCGTCGAACGAAGGTTGCACCGAGATGGCCAGTCCGAGCGCCGCGGTTCGCTCGACGAGCCCGCCGTCGGCCATCTCGAAGTGCTCGATCCGGTGACGGCGGGCCCGGAAGTGGCGCCGCTCCCGGCTGTCCAGGGCCTGGTAGACGCGCTCCCAGGTCCGGGCGACCTGCTCGATGGCCGCGTCGCCGATGGCGTGGACCCCCACCTGAAGCCCGGCCAGGTGCGCGCCGTGGAAGAACTCGGCCAGCTCGTCGTCGACGAAGTAGCCGGCGCCGGTCCCCCCGTGGTCGGCGAACGGCTCGGAGAGCCACGCCGTCCGGGCCCCGATCGACCCGTCAACGGGGAGGTCGCCTCCGATCCGGCGCAGGCCGAGGTCCAGAACCCGGCCGACGTCGGTGGTCGCCACGTACGGCACCACGTCGAGCGGCAGGCGAGCCCGGTGCCGCAAGAGGATCTCCAGGTCGCGCATGCCGCGCTCCTTGGGCATCGACATCTCGTGGATGCACGTCACGCCGTGCGCAACCGCGAGGCTGGCCGCATCGAGCTGGAGCTCCTCGACATCGTGGTCGGCGAGGTGCTGCTGGAACCAATGCCGGAGGACGGTGTTGGCGACTTTGGTCACCTTCCCGGTGGGGCGATGTGCGGCGTCCCGCTCGACGCCCTCGCTCGCATCGAGGGCCCCGGACAGATCCAAGCCCGTCATGTTGGCGAGGGTCAGGTGTCCGTCCACCCGAACCACGGCGAGCGGCAACTCGGTCACGCTGCCGAGCTCGTCGATGGTGGGAAGCTCCGGCCGGTCCCACTTCGACTCGTCGTATCCGTGAACCAGGACGGGGCCGTCCTTATCCTTGACTACCTTGCGGAGGGTCTCGATCAGCTCCTGCGTTGACCGGGCCGACGCGACTTCGGGGGCCTGATGGTGAACGCCGGTGCCGGTCAGGTGGACGTGGGCGTCAACGAAGCCGGGGATGATCGTGGTCCCCGGAAGCTCGACAACCCGGTCGGCCTGCGGGGGCTCACCCGATCCGACCCGTTGAACGTGGCGTCCGTCGATCAGGATCCACTCCCCTCTCGGAGGGTGCGACAGGGTGTGGACCATGGACGCCCGGTAGAGCGTGCGCATCGGAGCGCCGATGATAGCGCGGGGTCGCCGGCGAGACCGTTCCACGGCCGACCGCCGCGGCGATCTCGTGGGGCCGGTCGAGGATCCGGGTCTTCTCCGGCGCCAGCGACAGCCCCTGTCCCTCGAGCCATCGTGCGAGGGACTCAAGCGCCCCCAGGGCCTGGGGCCGGCCGGGAGCGAAGATCCAGACGTCGTCCACCCACCGAAGGTGCCGCACTCCTTCCGCCCGAAGAGCCTCATCGGCCCCGGTCAGCACGGCGTTGGCCAGGACCGCGGACGGGTTCGGCCCGATGGGAAGCCCCGGAACGCCTGAGGCATCGAGCGCCTCGAGCATGGTGGTCACGCCCAGGACATCGTTCCTCGCGCATCCCAACCGCCGAAGGGTTCGCCCGACCAGGTCTGGGCCGATCGACGGGTAGCACCGGCGGACGTCGGCGGTGAGGAACGCGCCGGCGGCGAGGGCCAGACGTTGTCCCGACCGCAGGAAGGCGCCCCACGCCGGCCGCCATGGCCGGAGCGGCAGGCCGATCGATGGTGCGCCGAGAGCCGCGCGATTGGCCACCACCTCGGCGCCGAGGGAGGCTTCGATCGCCGGGGCGACCGAGGCGACGAGCGCCGCGTACCGCACGTGGGTGGGGTGGTCCAGGAGCGAGAGCCACCGAACGCCACCCCCCCGCTTCGGCGATCGGACGAGGCGCGTGCACGGAGCGAGCGTTCGGTTCGGCGACACCTCTCCCCTTCCCCTTTCCTGGGCCCGGGAGAGGTTCGGCCATGTCGATGCGCCACGGTTTGTACACGGCGGGGACCCAGGTCGCAATGGGCCGGCCGGGGATATTCCCCTCACCCGGGTGGCCGGTTCGTATGATGCGGACGTGGTCGACGATCGGGATCTCGAGATCATCGCGGCACTCCAGGAGGACGCCAGGGCGACCTATGCGGACGTCGGGCGGCGCGTGGGGTTGTCGCCATCCTCGGTCCACGAACGGGTGCGCAAGCTGGAGGAGGCGGGGGTCATCCAGAGCTATCGCGCGGTGATCGATCCCGAGGCCCTGGGCCTATTCGTCACCGCGCTCGTCGCGGTGACTCCCCTCGACCCCACACAGCCGGACGACCTCCCCGAGCGGGTGGAGGACTTCCCCGAGGTGGAGGATTGCTTCAGCGTAGCGGGCGAGTCCAACTACGTCTTGAAGGTGAGGGTTCGGACCACGGGCCACCTCGAGGAGCTCATCCGCCGCCTCCGGGAGAAGGGTCAGGTCCAGACCCGGACCACGGTCGTGCTCTCGACTCCCTTCGAGCATCGGCCGCTGAGTCCGTAGGACCGGGGCAGCCCGTCCCTCCAGATCCGCTGTTCCAGGCGTATCCTGTGCGCACATTCCCGGGCCGAGCCCGGCCTCACCCTCGGGGGGTCGAACCCATGGAGCAGTACCGGCGCTACGGACGATGGGCCAAGCGAGCCGCCATCTTCTTGACGGCCTATGTCCTCTTCGGATTGATCTTCCTCGGCGTCAGTCCGAGCCAAGCGCTGCTCCACCCCGGCGCCAGCCTGGCCGGCTATCGGAGCGCGCTCGTCATCTTGGCCTTCATCGGGATGCAGGGCATCCTCTACTTCGTTCTCATCTTCTGGTTCATGGGTCGCGGCACTTACTACACGATCTATCCGAACGAGTACGAGCAAACGTTCGACGATGTCCGTGGGCAGCCGGCCGCGGTCCTTGCCACGAAGGAAGTGCTGCGTCTTTTCCGCGGGTTCAAGGAGTTCAAGAAGTGGGGCGGCTACCCGCCACACGGCATCCTGTTCGAGGGCCCGCCGGGCACCGGCAAGACCTTGATGGCCAAGGCCATCGCCGGCTCCGCAGGGGTGCCGATCCTCATCGCCGATGGAAGCCGCTTCTTCGCCATGTTCCTCGGCGTCGGGAACATGAAGATCCGCAGTCTATTCAAGCGGGCTCGAGCCATGTCCGACAAGTACGGCGGGTGCGTGATCTTCATCGACGAGATCGACGCCCTCGGGAGCCGCGGGAGCCGCGGGGGCAGCTCGGACGATGGCATGTCGTCGCCCGGGATCCTCGCCGATACCCGACGGATCATCATGGGCAACATGGGCGGCGGTGGCATGGGGATGATCAACGAGCTGCTGGTCCAGCTGGACGGATTCGTCGCTCCCCGCGGTCTGTGGCGCCACGTGCGCCGCGTGTTTGGGTTGGGAAAGCCCAAGGTGCCCTTCTACAACATCCTGGTCATCGCGGCTACGAACCGAGCGATTGACCTCGACCCCGCCCTCGTTCGGCCTGGCCGGTTCGATCGCAAGATCCACGTCGGATTACCGGACGGCGAGGGGCGGCAGGACATCGCTCAGTACTACCTGGCGAAGGTCCGCCACGAGCCCGTCGATGTGGCGAAGCTCGCCCGGATGACCATGCATTACTCGCCGGCGCGCATCAAGAACGTCATCAATGAGGCCCTGATCTTCGCTCTTCAGGACGACCGCGACGCCTTGCGGTGGGACGACCTGTGGCAAGCGAAGCTGACCGAGGAGATCGGGCTGAAACAACCCGTGAAGTACACCCCGCGCGAGAAGGAGATGGTGGCCCTGCACGAGTCCGCGCACGCGGTGGCCTCCTACACGCTGGAGCGGGATGAACAGCAGATCCAGGTCATCACCATCCAGAAGCGTGAGAGCGCGCTGGGCCTCGTGCATGGGCAAGACCTGGAGGAGTCGTACCTCGACACGCAAAAGCAGATGCTTGCAAGTATCCAGGTGTTCCTTGCCGGACTGGTCGGGGAAGAGATCTGGTTCGGCCAAACAACGTCGGGCCCAACCTCGGACCTCACCGTTGCCACGTTCAAGGCGGCGCTCTACGTCGGCGTCTATGGCATGGGTAAGAGCCTCGCCTCGGTGCTCCCCGCGGTGAATCCGTTCTCGGAGAGCGGGACCATCGTGCAAGCAGTGATGCGCGATGCGGAACGCCAAAAGGAGATGGACGCGGTCCTCGAGGAGTGCCGAGCTCGCGTGCGAACGCTGCTGCAAGTGAAACGCCATGCCGTCGAAGGGGTACGTGACGCATTGCTCGAGCGCGAAGAGCTGATCGGCGACGAGATCGAGGCCCTCATGGCCGAGCTCGGCGAGCGCGAGCCCATCGAGATCCCCGTCGGGGTCCTGACCGGGAACGGGCAGCAGGGCGGCAAGCCAGTGGGCATCGGATCGGGCGCCGGTGAGGGCGACGGGCACGGCACAGGGCTCTCGGGTGATGGACCCACCGGCCAGGCGCCGCCCCGACCCGACGTGCCGTAGCGGAACCTCCCGGCCTGGTGCCACCGTTATGCTGGGCACCGGTGCGCCTGTACAACACGCTGACCCGCCGCGTCGAGGAGGTCGTCCCCGTCGACGACCGCAAGATCGGCATGTACTCGTGCGGCCCCACCGTCTATCGGTACGTCCACATCGGAAACCTTCGGACCTTCCTGCTGTCGGACCTGCTCCGCCGCGCCTTGGAGTTCGAGGGCTACGAGGTCAACCAGGTCATGAACGTCACCGACGTGGGACATATGACCGACGATGCCTCAGATGCCGGTCGCGACAAGATGGACCTGGCCGTCGCCGACGAGGGCCTGTCCCCCACGGAGATCGCCCACAAGTACACCCAGGCCTTCCGCGACGATACCGAGGCCATCGGCATCAAGGGGGTCCACGTCTACCCCACGGCGACCGAGCACATCCCCGAGATGATCGAGCTCACCGAGCGTCTGATTCGGAACGGCTATGCCTACGAGGTCGACGGGACGGTCTACTACGACGTCCGCTCGTTCCCCGAGTACGGGAAGCTTTCCGGCAACACGCTCGACAAACTGCGGGCGGGCCATCGCCAGGATCTGGAGGTGGACCCGAACAAGCGCCACCCGGAGGACTTCGCCCTGTGGAAGAAGGCCGGGCCCAACCGGCTGATGAAGTGGGACAGCCCGTGGGGCGAGGGCTTCCCTGGATGGCACATCGAGTGCTCGGCCATGTCCATGATGTACCTGGGCGAGCGGTTCGACATCCACACCGGTGGCGTCGATCTGATCTTCCCCCACCACGAAGACGAGATCGCCCAGTCGGAGGGCGCCGTGGGCCACGAGGTCATCTCGACGTGGGTCCATGGAGGGTTCCTCCGGCTGAAGGAACAGAAGATGGCCAAGTCCTCGGGCAACATCATCCGGATCGGGGACCTCGCGGCGCTGGGGATCGACCCCCTGTCCTTCCGGTACCTCACGTTCGAAACCCGGTACCGAAGGGAGATGGACTTCTCCGAGGACGCGCTCCGGGCGGCCGACACTGCGGTCAAGCGCCTTCGACAGCGGATGGCCGAGTGGGGTGGTGCCGCCGAAGGCCTGGGCTCGGTGGCCAAGGCGTTCGACGAGCGGTTCCGCGACGCGGTTGCCGACGACCTGGATATGCCCCGGGCCCTGGTGATCCTGAACGAGCTGGCGTCGTCACGGGCCGTCCACGACTCGGAGAAGTACTCGCTGGTCTCGTCGTGGGACCAGGTCCTGGGCCTCGACGCCGAGCGGGACGCCCGCGCGGGGTGGCAGCCGACCGACGAGGTCGCGGCGCTCGTCGGCGAGCGGGACGCCGCCAGGGCGAGCAAGGACTTCGCCACCGCCGATCGGGTTCGCGACCGGCTTCAGGAGCTTGGTCTGGAGGTCATGGACACCCCGGAGGGAACGAGGGTCCGCCCCCGGATCTAGCTCCCCCGGCTACCGCACGGTCAGCGGCTCCCGCGGCGCCTCGTTCAATCGCCTGCCACCGTTGTCGCTGACCGCCACGATGTCTTCGATCCGCACGCCGAACCGGTCGGGGAGATAGATCCCCGGCTCGATCGAGAAGGTCATGCCGGCCTCGAGCGTCGTCCGGTTGCCGGCGACGATATATGGGGGCTCGTGGATCTCCAGGCCGATCCCGTGGCCCGTGCGGTGGATGAACCACTCGCCGAAGCCCGCGTCGTCGATCACGTCGCGGGCGGCCCGGTCGACCTCCTCCGCCGGGACGCCCGGGCGCACCGACTCGAACGCCGCCTGCTGGGCTTGCCGCACGACGTCGTAAACACGATCGAACTCCTTCGGTGGCTCGCCGACGATCACGGTCCGCGTGATGTCCGAGCAATAGACGCCCAGGAGCCCTCCGAAATCCAAGACCACCGCGTCGCCCACGGCGACCACCCGCTCCCCCGCCTCGTGGTGAGGCGACGCGCCGTTCGGACCGGAGCCGACGATAGCGAACTCGGCGGTCCGGTGGCCGTGCCGTCGAAGCAGCTCCGCCAGGTCCACAGCGATGTCGGCCTCGCGGCGGCCCGCGAACGGCACGAGGACGATGTCTGCGAAGGCGGCGTCGGCGGCCGACGCCGCCTTCGCCAGCGCGGCGAGCTCCTCCTCGTCCTTCACGGCACGAAGCGGCGGCATGGCCCGGCCGGCGGCGACGAACGTGCGTTCCCTCGCCGCCTCCTGGAGCCCAAGGACGTGCGAGGCCCATGTCTGGTCCGTCACGCCCAGCGGTCCGGGCGGGAGGAGCCCCGCCGCAACGGCGTACGGGTCCTCGTCGTCGGCCCACCCGAGAACCTCGATCCGGTCTGCGGCCGGCGACGCGAGTGCCGCCGGCCGCTCCAGGAGCGGCACGAGAAGGACCGGGCCACGCCCCGGCGCGATCACGAGCAGTGTGAGCCGCTCGAGAGGCGGCGGCGCGTGGCCCGTCAGATAGAGCAGGTCCGGCCCCGGCGTGACCAACAGCCCCCCCAGGCCGGCTTCCCCGGCCACCCGCGACGCCCGGTCCAGTCGCTCGGTGTGGCGACCCGAGGTCATGCCGGCGGTCACAGCTTCATCAGCACGGCCTGCGGGACGACCTCGAACGTCGCCGGAGTGAACCCCAGCACCTCCCCGTCGGCCTCGATGGGAAGGGGCCGGTCCGCGTCCACCTCCAGGGCCTCCTTCACACGGAACTCCGCGACCCGAGGGTGCGGGAGATGCTCGCCCCGGTACACCTTCGGCAGCAGCGTGAACGAGTCCGACTTCGGTCCCTTGAAGATCAACACGTCGAGGACCCCGTCGCCGGGGTATGAGCGAGGCGAGATCTTCATTCCCCCTCCGTAGTACTGGCAGTTGCCCACGATCACCATGAGGCCGGGCCCCTCGTAATCCTTGCGGTCGGCTCGGACCTTCAGGTTGGCCAGCTTGAACCGGGGAAGCGTCAGCCAGAACCCGAAGAAGTACTTCGCCTGGCCGAGTGAGACGGGAAGCCGGTCCGCCCGGGCCGCCACCGCCGCCCCCAGCCCGGCCTCCGCCACATTGGGGAAGTACCGAACCTGCCGCTCCCCGTTCGAGCCCGCGTACGTGATCTTGCCCACGTCGAGGGGGTAGGTATTCTCCCCCAGCAGGTGTTGGCAGGACCGGGTGACATCGCCCGGGAGGCCGAACGTCCGCACGAAGTCGCACCCCGAGCCCGCGGCGACCACGCCGAGCACCGGTTCCGGCACGAGGGTGGTCCCGTCCTGGCCGAACATCCCATTCACCACCTCGTGCACGGTTCCGTCGCCTCCCACCGCGACGATGAACCGGCCGCCTTCGGACAGCGCCTCACGGGCGAAACGCGTCGCATCACCAGGCCCTTCGGTGCGGAGGAGCCGATACGCGAGCCCCCGGGCCTGGAGCGTGCGCTCGAGCTCGGGGATCTCCTGGCCCACGCGCCGCCGGCCGGCGTGCGGGTTGACGATGACCGTGAGCTCTCCGAAGGGGCTCCCCATGGCGGGTGCATCCTACCCATGAGGCTCACGGGTCCGTCTGGATCGGCGCCTGCCTTCGCGCCCTCAAACGCCGGTGTACGAGACGACGCCGCGATTCACCGATTCGATGGCCTGGTGGGCGAGCTCTGCTGTCTGGCCGGAGGCCACCTCCTCGATCTGGCGGAGGAGGTCCAGCAGCTGCTTGCAGTTGCGCACGAAGTCGCCGGGGGCCATGCCGGTCTCAGCCAGCACGTCCTGGAGGGGCTTGCCCTCCGCCCACTGGAAGACTGGGGTGGCGAAGCCCGCCTCGAGCTCCCGACACAGCTCGACGTGGTGCGAGTCCTCCGACCGCCGGATCCGACGCCACAGGCGATCCCACCGCTGGTACCGCTGGGTCGTCTCGGCGGTCGGCATGTCCGCGTGCCGGGGCACGCGTTCCCGGGACTCGTACACCACCGTGGAGACCAGGGAGGCCGTCTCCGTCGGCGACAGGCCGGTGACCAGCCCGTCGCCGAGCGCTTCGGCCACCAGGATGTCGCCTTCACCGTAGATGCGAGAAAGGACGTCGCCCTTGGGGAGGATGGCGAACTCCCTCACGTAGCCCAGCTCCTCCAGGACCCCAAGCACCCGTTCGAACTGGCGCGCGAGTGTCTCGGTCCGGGTCTTGACGCGCCGTTCGATCCCCCGCAGCCGCTGCTCGACCTGGCTGGCCCGAACGGCCCACCGCTCGTGGGTCGGCCGCTCGGGGCAGGCATGGCAGGGGTGCCGGGACGCCAACTCCTCCAGCCGGGCCGCCTCCCGCTGGGCTCGTGCGTCCACCCTGTCTCTGGCCTGCTTCGGCGGCCGAACGTCCAGGGCCACGAGGCGCGCGGCCAGGTCGCGGCGGTACCGGGCGCTCCGGGCGCTCCCCGAACGCGGCAGCGGGATCTTCGTCAGGACGATCGGGGGCTCCTCGAAGTCGCGGACGGACAGCCGGAAGAACTTCCGGTCCTGGGCCAGGACGGTCGGCCGGCCCTCCCGCGAGGACAGCACGACTGCCAGACCGCGGCGCCTGGCCCGAGGGACGAAGATCACCTCGCCCGGCCGGAGCGCCGCCAGGGCGTGGCGAACGGCATCGGTGCGGACCCGCTCTCGGCCCTTGCGGGCCTCCTCCCTGATCTGCTCGGCCTTCTCCCGGAGCCGCCAGTACTCGGCGAAGTCACCAAGATGACAATGCATCTGCTCGCGATAGCGGGCCAGGTCAGCGGAGTCCCGCTCGATCTCGCGCTCCAGGGCGACCACCCCCCGGTCCGCCAGGAACTGGGCGAAGGAGGAGTTCAGCAGATGATGGGCCTGGTCCCTCGTGTAGTTGCGGACCAGGTTCACGGCCATGTTGTACGAGGGCCGGAACGACGACGAGAGCTCGTAGGTCCGCGTGCTCGCGAGCGAAGCCACCCGCTCGAAGGGCACCTGCCGCTGGAAAACCACCACGGCATGTCCGATCTCGTCGATCCCCCTCCGGCCCGCCCGTCCTGTGAGCTGCGTGTACTCCCCCGGCGTGAGGAGCTCGTGTCGTTCCCCGGAGAACTTCCACAGGTCCTCGATGACCACGGTCTTGGCCGGCATGTTGATCCCGAGCGACAGGGTCTCCGTGGCGAACACCACCTTCACCTCTCCCGCCTTGAACAACTCCTCTACGGTCTCCTTGAACACCGGCAGCATCCCTGCGTGGTGGGCCGCGATCCCGGCCGACAGGGCCTCGCGGAACTCGTAGAACCCCAGCGTCTCCAGGTCCTCCTCGGCCATCCAGGCCACGCGCATGTCGGCGAACTCCCGGATCCGATCGGCCTCCTCTCGGGTGGTCAGGCGGATCCCTGCGTCCATCAGCCACTCCACGCTCCGGTCACAGCCCGCCCGGCTGAAGACGAAGTAGATAGCCGGCAACATCTCGTTCTGGGCCAGGACCTCCACGACCTCCTCCCGGCGGGGCACGTACACGCGCCGGTAGCCCTCGCGGGGTCGGGGGATGCGTTGGTGCTGCGCCACGCCCGAGGACCGCCGGTAGTACGTGCGGTACCGGACCTCCTGCTGGTCCAGGGAGACGATGTACGGATTGGGGATCAGCTCACCGTCCTGTTGCACGTGCATGGGGTGCAGCTCGTGGCCGATCAGGTAGTGGTGCTCGAGCGGAACCGGTCGGCGTTCCTCGATGACCACCCTGGTCGGGCCTCGGAGGGTCCCGATCCACTCGCCGAACTCCTCGGCATTGGAGATCGTCGCCGACAGGCACACGACGGGGACCGACAGCGGAAGGTGGATCAGGACCTCTTCCCAGACGGCGCCGCGGTACGGGTCCTGGAGATAGTGGACCTCGTCCAGGACCACGGAAGACAGGCCGAGGAGCGTCGGGCTCTTCTCGTACAGCATGTTGCGGAGCACCTCGGTGGTCATCACGACCACCGGAGCCTCGGAGTTGATCGAGTTGTCCCCGGTGAGTAGCCCAACACTGGCGGCGCCGTACCGGGCCACTAGGTCACCGAACTTCTGGTTCGACAGGGCCTTGAGCGGCGTCGTGTAGAAGGCTTTGCTCCCCAGGTCCAGGGCCCGCTCCACCGCGAACTCGGCGACCACGGTCTTCCCCGAGCCGGTGGGGGCCGCAACCAGCACCGATTCGCCGGAGTCCAGTGCGTCGATGGCTTCGACCTGGAAATCGTCTAGGTCGAACGGGTAGCGGGCGGCGAACCGTTTGGGATCGATCACACCGCCAAGTCTACGGGTGGGGTTGCCTTACCCTCGAAGGCCCGCCCGCTCCACGTGCTCCTCGAGCGCGCCGGAGAACGTGTCGGGTTGCTCCAGGTTCGACAGGTGGCCGGCGTCCTCGATCACGAGCAGGGTGGCTCCCGGGATGGCGTCGGCCATGGGCGCGGACATCGCTGAGGGGATCAGCGTGTCGTCCGTCGAGGTGATCACCAGGGCGGGGACATCGATCCCCGGAAGATCGGGGCGAGAGTCCGGTCGCTCGGCCATGCCGAGGGACGCGGCGGCGATGCCGTCCGCCGGCTGATCGGCGATCAGCCGGCGAACGTACGCCCACAGCTCCTCGGGGGCTCCTTGCGACAAGAGCGGGGGTGGCGTCTCAACCAGGAAGCCATTCCCCTCCCGCCGCAGCCGCTCCGCGAGGGCCCGGCGCCTGGTCGCCCCCTCTTCGCCGTCCGGCTCCGCTCGCGTGTTGGCCAGGACGAGGCCGGCGAACCGGTGTCGCGCCCGCCGCCACAGCTCGAACGCGACATAGCCGCCCATCGACAGCCCGCAGACCACCGCCCGGTCCACGCCGGCGCGGTCGAGCTCGGCCAGGACCCGGTCGGCGGCCCAGCCCATCGTCATCACCTCGCCGGAGGGCTCGGTGCCCCCGAAACCGGGAAGGTGCGGTGCGATCACCGGCAGGACGCCGGAGAAGGCCGAGAGCTGGGCCTCCCACATCCTCGCGTCGAGCGGGAACGCGTGGAGCAGGAGCAGACCGTCGGTCACGAGCCGGCGGGAACCGACGGCAGTGACGGCTGGTAGATATCGGCCTCTATCTGGACCTGGATGAAGTCGCTGTAGCCGCTGTTCATGAGCTCGGCCGCGACGTCCAGGATCCCCCTCGCACTGTCCAGTAGCTCGGTGCGCTCGTCCCCCGTGGCGGCCGCGGCCCGCTCCACCAGGAGCCCCGCGTGTTCATACAGCTTGAGCCCGTCCTGTATCTTCTCCCTGGCGTTGAAGAAGTAGTTCACGAACGCGGCGTCGAAGCCCTTGTTCGCCGCGATCGAGGGGACGTCGATCTTTTCCATAGCCTGCCACGCGCTTTTGGCCGCCGTCCGGGCGGCCTTCGCGTCGGTCCGAACCGTCCCGGGCTTGACCGTGCCCTTCTGCAGGCCATCGACGTCGGCGGTGAGGGTGGGGAAGGCGGTGAACCCGGCTGGGGGCGCCGGCTGCCCGACCGAGGCGATCGCTCCCTCGACCCCTCCGCGGAACCTGATGGCGGCGGTGCGCTCCCGTTCCGCCAGGGCCTGCTCGCGGGCCTGGGTCCGTTCCCGTGCCAGCCCATACCAGATGCCCCCCACCGAGGCGGCCACCACGACCACCAGCACGCCGATACGGAATCCCCGCCGAGCGAGGAGGGGCTTCTGCACCGGCGTGTACGAGGGCCGGGGCCCGGGGGTCACCACCCTCCGGCTCCGCGGCTTGCTCTTTCCCTTGATGGCCATGGGCTTCCTATCGGTTCATCACGCGGGCCACGATGATAGCGCCCTCGTAGAACAGGACCATGGGAACCATCATCGCGGTCATCGTGTAGGGGTCCGAGCTCGGCGTGATCACGGCGGCGAAGATCGCGATGAACAGGATGGCCCCACGGCGCCACTGACGAAGCTGCTGGCTGGAGATCACCCCGACGATCGAGAGAAAGATCAGGACCACGGGGAACTCGAAGGAGATCCCGAAGGACAACGCGAGCAGCATCACGAAACCGAGGAACCGGTCACCGGTGAGCAACGGGACGAACCCCGAGCCGGCGAACCCCAGCAGGAAGCCGAGTCCCTTCGGCAAGGTGAAGTAGGCGATGACGGCGCCCAGAGCGAACAGGACCACGGACGAGGCCACGAAGGGCACGGCCAGCCGGCGCTCCCGACGGGTGAGGCCGGGCACGACGAATGCCCACAGCTGCCACAGGACGATGGGCAGCGCGATGAACAGCCCCAGGAACACGACCACCTTGAGCTTGATGATCACCGGCTCGAGGACCCCGGTGAACACGAACTTGCAGCCGGTTGGGGGTCGGTTCCCCGCGGGCAGGGTCTCGATCGTGTCGCAGTAGGGGTTCTGGAGCAGTTGAAGGACCGGCCCATACAGGAACCACCCGATGACCGAGCCCAGGCCGATGGCCCCCAGGGCGAGGAACAGCCGGCGCCGCAGCTCCTCGAGGTGCTCCACGAGGGTCATCGTCCCCTCGGGGTCACGGGGGGGACGTCGAAGTCGTTCGGGGATCAGCTTCATCGACGATCGAGGAGGATCGGCCTACCCCGCCGTGGACCGGCCGCCGTCGTCCTCGTGGTCCAGGTCCACGCGCAGGCTGCGCTGGATCTCGTCCTTGGCTTTGCGGAGCTCGGCAAGCCCCTTGCCGACGTGGCGGGCGACCTCCGTCCCTTCGGTCCAATCGGTGGCCTCGGCGGCGTCCGAGGCCTCGGTGCCGTCGGTCACCGTCGAACCTTTGGGCCGCGGCGCTGCGTCGGCGCGGGGCACGGGCCGAGCCGTGGGGGCCGGCTCGTTGAGCGCGGACTGGATGGTCTTCTGGACCTCGTCCTGTGCTTTTCGGAACTCGCGGATGCCTCGACCGATGGACCGCCCCACCTCCGGCAGCCGGCGAGGGCCCACGACGAGCAGGGCGATGACCAGGATGACCATGAGCTCGAGAGGGCCGATGTTGAGCATCTCGTCGGATGGGCAGGCGCCCGAGCCGATTCTACTGCGCGAGGTGCGAGAAGGGCCGCGCGCCTACCGGGGCTTCGCCGTAGGAAGGCGGGCGGCCCTCGACGACGCCCGTTCCCCCTCCGCCGCGATGTCCTCGGCGATGGGCTGCACCTCCTCCTGGAACCTACGGAGGGTCCGGCCGAGCAGGAACACGTGGCGAACCAGCCCCACCAGCACGACGCCGATGGCCAGGGTGCTCACCACGCCGACGATGATCCAGACGGTGGCCGGGGTGGTCACGCGGACGATGCTAGCCGAGCCGTGGGCTCAGCGCTGACCGGCCAGGAACTCTCGGATGTGCCGGTCGTCTTGAAGGGTGAAGTGGAAGTCGATGAGGTCGTCGATGGTGAACGCCGGACCTTCGGGGAGCCGGCCTCGGGGGTCGACTTGCTCCTCGGACTCCTCCTCGAACATCGGCATGGTGCGCTCCTCGACCTCGCTTCGGCCCGAGACGTCGACGCCGGCCGAGACCAGGAGGGCCACGATCTTGCGGTCGGCCCGCTTCTCCACGCCGTCGAGGCAGGTGGGACAGGTGAACCGGTACGTGCCCTCCCGCCCGCCGTGGAGGACCGAGAGGAGGATGGCCTCGGGGCCCATGTCGACTTCGCCGCAGCGGGGGCAGGTGGTTCGGATGGTGGTCATGTCAGGACCAGTATCGGCCGAGCCATCGAAACGGTTTAGCATCTGAAGGCCGGAAGGGACTACTCTATTCGTACAATTCTTTCGTCCGGCCGGCCAGCTCTCGGACTCGGCCTTTCAGCTCGGGTGGGCTCAACACCTCAGCCTCGCCCCCAAGACGAAGCACCAGCCGGGCCACCCATTCCAAGCGGCTCGCGGGGAGCTGCACCTCGAGATCGCCCTTTTGCGTCTCGGTCTCGGCGTCAACCTCGTAGTACTCGGCAACCCACCGGGCCGCCGGGTGCAGCAGCAGCCGAACCGGCACGTCCCGTTCCGTGGGGGTGTACAGGGCCCGCCCGGCGCCGGCCAGGCCTCGGGGCTCGAAGGGCTCTCCGGTCGGCTCCACGGAGCGGATCCGGTCCGCGCGGAACAGCCGCTCCTCTCCCGAGCGATGGTCGAAGGCGGCCACGTACCAGTTCCCGATGGCAAAGAACACCTCTTCGGGGTCGACCTCCCGAGCCGTGGTCTCGGCGGAGGAGGCCGCGTAGTACTCGATCCGCACCCGCTCGTTGCCGGCGACCGCTCTCCGAAGGGCGTCCAGGGTCTCGGCCGGCTTCCCACCCTCGGCGGCCTCCACCCGCTCCGTCAGCTCACCGAGGGTCTCCGGGCCGAGGCGCTCCTCGAGCTTTCGCAACGCCGAGGTGAGGGCCGTGGCTTCGCGGAGGCCGGGTGTCACGGCCAGGGCGGTTCCCCGGAGGTACACCGCGAGCGCCTCGGCCCGGGTCAGGCGGAGCGGGCGGGAGAAGTAGTC
>WNFV01006314.1_pt1 | contig 23031 bp, 14 predicted proteins | sample 5400101 | NCBI WGS metagenome assembly WNFV01 (sample SAMN13153361, study PRJNA577476) | soil metagenome | isolation source: 115 cm soil or saprolite under grassland replicate 1 | place: USA:California | collected 2016-06-15 | reverse complement strand
AGGAGGAGCACGGTGGGACCGGGGGCGAGCGCGATGGCGAGGCCGAGAAGCCGCTGCTCCCCGCACGAGAGGTTCTTGGCCGCCTCTCCGGCTTTCCCGCCGAGCCCGACGAAGTTGAGCATACCCTGCGCCCGCGCGCGATGCCGCCGCTCCTCCTCGCGATAGGCTCCCGTCATGAGCACGAGTTCCCAGAGGCGGGTCCGGGCGAGGCGGTGACAGGCGGTCAGGACATTGTCGAGGGCCTGCGCTTCCGGAAAGACGCTCGTGCGCTGGAACATCCTGACGAGCCCGCGCTCGGCGATGCGATATGGCGGCAAACGCGTGATGTCCGCGCCGTCGAACTCGACGCGCCCCGCCTCCGCGGGCTGAAAGCCCGTGACCACATTGAAGGCCGTGGACTTTCCCGCGCCGTTGGGGCCGATCAGGGCCAGGATTTCCCCTCGTCCGAGTTCGAGGCTCAGGTCGTCCACCGCGGCGAGGCCGCCGAAGCGCACCGTGACCCCGCGCATCCCCAAGGCCGCCGCGGCACCGCGGTCGAGCGCGGCCTCCGACACGACACCCGTGTCCGCGGTCGCTACGGCCGCGGGCGCCCGTTCGCGCCCGCGCCGCATGGCGCGAAGGTAGTAGACCAAGCCCCGCGGCATGTACATGACCCCGAGAAGGAGAATGATGCCGTAGAGGAGCATGCGATAGAACGCGGCCATGCGCAGGAACTCGGGCACGAAGGTGAAGACGAGCGCGCCCACTGCGGGTCCGAGCACCATGCCCTGGCCACCCGCCACCACCATCACGGCCATGGTCACGGTGTTCTGGAAGCCGAAGAGCTCCGGTGACAGGAAGGTGACGTAGTGGGCGTAGAACCCGCCGGCCGCCCCCGCCAGCGTGCACGAGACGATCATGGCGAGCATGGTGTGCGAGTACGCGCTGATGCCCGACGACTCGGCCAAGCTCTCGTTGCTCTGTATCGCCGCGAGGGCGCGTCCGACCCGCGAGCCGAGCAGTCGCGCGGTGAGGAAGAGTGTCCCTCCCGCCATCACCACCATGAGGTAGTAGTAGTCGCGCTTGGAGACGAGGGTCCAGCGCTCGGTGCCGAGATTGAACGGTGGAACGCCGGCCAGGCCCATGGGCCCTTGCGTGAGATCCATCCAGTTCGTCGCGACCAGGCGGATCACCTCGGCGAAGCCCACCGTCACGAGGACGAAATACGCCCCGCGCAACGTGAGGGTCAGGCGTCCGAGCAAATAGCCGATGAAGCCGGTGAAGACGGCGGCCGTGGGCAAGGTCCAGAGGGGCGAGATGCCGTAGTGCACGGCGAGAAGGCCTGACGTGTACGCCCCGATGCCGAAGAAGGCGGTGTGGCCGAGATTGAGCTGGCCCGCCGCGAGGAGGAGGTTCATGCCCGCGGCGAGGAGGTAGAAAAGACCCGCCATGATCAAGAGGTGAAGGTAGTAGTCGTCCACGCCCAGGAAAGGCAGGACGAGCACCACCGCCCCCATCACCACCACCCAGATTCTTCTCATCGAGGCAGCACCTTCTTGCCGAAGAGACCCTGCGGACGCCAGAGCAGGAGCAGGATGATGAGAACGAAGCCGATGGCGTCCTTGTAGCCGGAGGAGATATATCCCGCGCCGAGGCTCTCCGACACGCCCAGGAGCAGCCCTCCCACGATGGCCCCGAGAAAGTTGCCGAGACCCCCCATGATCACGACGGCGAAGGACTTGAGGGCGGCCAGATCGCCCATGGCCGGGTACACCCAGAACACCGCCCCGAGGAGAGCGCCGGAGGCGCCCGCCAGCGCCGCGCCGAAGGCGAAGGTGAACATGTACACCTTGTCCACGTCCACCCCCGCGAGCCGCGCCATGTCGGTGTCCTGGAAGGTCGCGCGCATGGCCCGCCCGATACGCGTCTTCTGGATCAGGAGGTGCGAGCCCACGATGAGAGCCACCGCCACCAGGCCCGCGAAGATGCGAATCGAGACCACGTGGATGGGGCCCAAGGTCAACGGCAGAGGCGAGAAGATGTGCTTGATGGTCTTGGGTGACGGATCCCAGATGAGAATGGCCGCGTTCTGGATGATCACCGAGAGCGCCACCGTGGCCAGCATGGGAATCTCGATGGGCGCCTGCCGCAGTCGTCGCAGGACCAGCCGCTCCACCACCGCCCCCGCGAGGCCCACGCCGAGCACCGAGAGCACGCTGGCCATGAAGAAGTTCAGGCCCCAGAGGCTGAAGAGGGTGAAGAGGAAGAACGCTCCCATCATGAAGAACTCGCCGTGGGCGAAATTGACCACGCGCATGATGCCGAAGATGAGGGTGAGCCCGATCCCCATGAGGGCATAGCCGCCGCCCACGATCAGGCCGTTGACGACGTGCTGGACGAACTCAGCGAGCATGGGCGTAAAGACGGCGGGCGCCCGAGTGGGCGCCCGCCGCCGGTGAGACGGAGAGCAGGGCCACCGCTACTTGGCGGCGGACATCTCCCAGAGCTTGGAGCTGGGGGTGACGGCCACCACGGAGTACTTGCCGTCCTTGACCTGGGTGACGATGATGTTGCAATAGCTCTGCCCGTTCTGATCGAACTTGTTGAGGCCGTAGAGGCCGCGCGACTCGAGGGTCTTGAGCGCCGCCATGATCTTGGGCGCCGTCGGCTCCTTGGCCGCCTCGATGGCCTTGGCCACCACGTAGACGGCATCGAAGCCCCGCATGCCTTCGACCACGCCGATCCACGGCAGGCCCTTCTTCTTCCACTCGTCGACGTACGCCTTGCTCGCCTCGGCGTCGCCGGCCATGGCCGCGTCGTAGGGGTTGTAGAAGTTGATGAACATCGCCCCCTCGGCCGCCTTGGCGCCCGCGAGCTGCACGATGGAGTCCGGCCACGCCGAGCCGCCCGTGACGAGCACCTTGACGTTGAGCCCGAGCTCCTTCATCTGCTGGAGCATCTTGGCCGCCTTGGGTGCGTCGTCCGTGATGACCACGCTGTCGACGCCCGCCGCCTTGAACTTGGTCAGCTGAGCGTAGAAGTCGGTGTCGGCCTGGCCCACGTACTCGACCGCCTCCACGGTGGCGCCGTTCTTCTTGAAGGCCTCGCCGAAGGCGGCCACGGCCCCGCGCCCCCAGTCCGTGTTCACGGCCAGGTAGCCGATCTTCTTCATGCCGAGGCTCGGAATGAGGGCGCCCGCGCCCACCGCTTCGAGCTCGCTGGTCGGGCTGATACGGCTCACCACCTTTTGCCCCGGCGTCTTCGGATCGGTGATCTTGCTCGAGCTCGACGTCTCTACCACGAGCGGGATGCCGTGCTGCGCGGCCAGGGGCATCATGGCCAGGGTCATGGACGAGCCCCAGGCTCCGATGATGACCGGCACCTTGTCGCGCACGATGAGCTTCTCGGCGGCATTGCGCGTCTCGGCGGGATCAGACTTGTTGTCCTCGATGATGAGCTCGAGGGGACGGCCGAGCACGCCGCCCTTGGCGTTGATCCGCTCCACGGCGATCTTGGCGCCGTTGGTGATGTAGGAGCCGGCGGCCGCGATGGGCCCGGAGAGCGGCTGTATCATGCCGACCTTGATGGGCTCCTTCGTCTGCGCCTGGAGAGCGCCGGTCGCGACGACCCCGGCGAAGGCCGCGAGGACTGCCAACGTGATGACCTTGGATATCTTCATGAAGCGCCATCCTCCTTCGCTGCTGGTAGAAAACTCCTGCGGCCCGAGGCGACGAGAGGCCATAGTTATAAGCCGACCGGGTACGACATGGCAAGAGCCTTGCCCGGAGCGGTCGCCAGCGATTTCGGGCCGTTGCGCCAAGGCGGCCGCCTTCCGCCGCACACGAGATGGACAGGATCCGGGACGAAGCCCGCGGATGATGCAGAGGGATGCCCGGGCTTGCGTGGCCGGCGTCGGATGCCCTAGCATCGCCCCATGCCGATCGTGGCCGTGGCCGCCCTGCCCCACACGCCTCAGCTTCTCGTCCGCCCCGAAACCGAGGATCGCGATCTCGTCCTTCGCGTTCACGCGGCGTATGGCGAGATCAAGCGGAGCCTCACGGCCATCCGGCCCGACGTCATCTGCATCATCGGAGGCGATCACATCGAGGGATTCTTCCTCACCTCGGTACCCGCCCTCGCCGTCTACGTCGGATCCACGGTCTCCGGGAAGTTCGACCGCTACCGCTACACGTTCGACGTGCACGAGCCGCTGGCCCGCGCCGTGCTCGAGCAGGGCATCGAGCGCGGCTTCGATCTGGCCTACTCGCAGGATCTGGCCCTCGACTACGCCTTCTACGTGCCCCTGCACTTCGCCATGCCAGAGCCGCGCCTGCCCATCGTGCCGCTCTACGTGAACGTCTACCTGCCGCCCCAGCCCACACCCGCTCGCTGTTACGCCTGGGGCCAGGCGCTCCGCGCCATCCTCGACGCGAGGCCGGAGCGGGTGGCGCTGGTCGCCTCGGGCGGCCTCTCGCACTTCCCCGGCACCGATCGCTACGCCTCGCCCGACACCGACTGGGACCGCCGGCTGCTGGAGCGTCTGGTCGCGGGGCGCGGGCGCGAGACCGCCACGCTCACGGGCGAGGAGCTCGACAAGGCGGGCAACGTGGAGTTCCGGACCTGGATCACCCTGCTCGGCGCCGTCGGCGACGCCAAGGCCCGCGTGGTGTGCTACGAGCCCTCCTGGCACCACGGCAACGCCGTGGTGACCTGGCCGGTCGCATGACCCTCCACTACACCTTCCCGCCCGCCGCCGGCTACCCGCTCAACCGTTGCCTCTACCGCCTCAAGTCGGACGATGCCTTCCGCGAGCGCTACCTCGCCGATCCCGACGCGACGCTGCGAGAGGCCGGCCTCGACGCCGAGCATATCGCCGCCCTCCGCGCCCTCGATCGCGACCGCTTGATCTCCCTCGGCGCTCACGCCTATCTCATCTTCATGGCAGGGCTCCGCTTGAAGATGGCCACGGCCTCGCAGACCTTCGAGCGCTTCTAGCCCCTGGATCAGCGAGGGGCAAACGCGCGAGAGCCAGAGCCTCCGTGCTATCCTCGCGCGGTGATCATCCCCTCGAGTCTGGCGCCCGCGCCGCGTCCCGGTGCGGCCCGGCGTCTCGCACACATACCCAGGAGGACCGTGCGTGCGATTTCTGGGTCAAAAAGCGTGGGTCTCGGAGCGGCTCCTTCGCCTCGTCCATGAGAGGAGACGGAAAATGAAGACCTTTGCAAGCCTGGCCAGCGGAATCATGTTGACGGCGCTCATGGCCCTTACCGGCGCCGCCCAGGCGGGTACGTTCGTCTACGTGTCGAACGCCGAAGACGGCGACATCGGGATCTATACCCTGCTGCCCGACGGGAGCCTGCTGCCCGGCGCGCGCGTCGGGGCTGGGAAACCGGTGATGCCGATGAGCGTGAGTCCCGATCGGCGTTTTCTCTACGCCGCGGTGCGCTCGAAGCCCTTCGCGGTCATCACTTACGCCATCGACCGGAACACCGGCGCGCTGAGCAAGCGGTCGGACGCGGCCCTGGCGGAGAGCTTCCCGTACATCGCGGTGGACAGGACCGGGAGCTTCCTGCTCGGCGCATCCTATGGCGCCCACCTCGTCAGCGTGAACGCGATCGGGAAGGACGGCAAGGTATCCGATCCCAAGCAGGTGATCCCGACCGCCCGCAACGCCCACTCCATCATCACCGACAACACCAACCACTTCGTCTTCGTGCCGCATCTGGGCACCGATCAGATCTTCCAGTTCCGCTTTGACGCGAAGACCGGCCGGCTGACGGCAAACACGCCGCCGGTGGTGCAGATGAAGGCAGGGTCCGGTCCGCGCCACATCATCATGTCGGCCGACAACAGATTCGCTTACCTGCTCAACGAGCTGACGGCGACGGTGACGACACTCTCGCTGGATGCGAAGACCGGCCTGCTGACCGAAGTGAGCTCGGCCTCGGCGCTGCCGGCCGACACCAAGCTTGTCCCCGGCGCCCCACGTCCCTCGCCAGGGCGCAATGTCGACAACGACATCTGGGCGTCCGACCTGCACCTCACGCCGGACGGCAAGTTCCTCTACGCCGCCGAGCGGACGAGCAGCTCGCTCGGCGCGTTCAGCGTGGATCCGGCCACCGGCAAGCTGACATATCTCTCGAGCACGCCCACCGAGAAGCAGCCGCGCGGTTTCGCCATCGATCCCCAGGGCCGCACCATGGTCGTGTCCGGGGAGAAGTCGGAAACCATCTCGGTCTACGCTATCGACCCGGCGAGCGGCGCCTTGTCGCTGCGGCAGAAGTACCCGACGGGCAAGGGCTCGAATTGGGTCGAAATCGTAAGTTTCGACTAGCGGCGCGATGAATCGGCAGACCGGGGCGCCGGTCCGCGCCCGCGAAGGCCCGCTACACCTTGCGAGGTCGAGGATAGCAGCGAGCGGATCAGCGATGGCGTCACGGGCGCCGTGGTGATCTTGATGCCGAAAGGCAGGAGCGCATCCTCCACGGCGTTGGCGATGGCGGCGGGGGGCGAGATGGCGCCGCCCTCCCCCACGCCCTTCACGCCCAGCGGATTGCGCGGGGAATGCGACTGCATGTGGATAGTGTCGATGAAGGGCACCTCGTCGGCCGCGGGCATGTGGTATTCCATCAAGGTTCCGGTCAGGAGCTGCCCGGTCTCGTCGTAGCGCAGCGCTTCGTAGAGCCCGCCGCCGATGCCCTGGGCGACTCCGCCGTGGATTTGCCCATCCACCAGCATGGGATTGACCACGCGCCCGCAGTCGTGGGCGACCACGTAGCGGATGAGCTTCACCGCACCCGTCTCCGGGTCGACGTCCACGACCGCCACGTGCACCGCGTGGGCAAACGTGACCGTGGGCACCGAGGCGTAGCTGGAGGCCTCGAAGACCGGCTCGCCACGCCCCGGCCCCGCGAAGCTCGGCAGCCCCGCCTGCATGATGGCGGGAAAGGTCAGTCCGCGATCGCCGCTGCCGCGGACGAAAACACGGCCGCCGTCCACGTCGAGATCCTGCGCGCTCGCCTCGAGCAGGGCGGCGGCGGCGGTCACCAGTTTGCCCCGCACCAGGCGCGAAGCCTCCGCGATGGCATTGCCCGCCATCACCATGCTCCGGCTCGCGAAGGTGCCCACGCCGAAGGGAATCGCCGCCGTGTCGCCGCCCACGATGGTGACGTCGGCGGGCGTCACGCCCAGCGCGTCGGCCACGATCTGCGCGTACACCGTCTCGTGCCCCTGCCCCTGTGAGCAGGCGCCGGTCGACACCAGCACCTTGCCGGACGGATCGAGTCGGACCGCGGCGCCCTCGAACGGGCCGATGCCCGTGCCCTCCACGTACGAGGAGATGCCCACGCCGCGACACACTCCCCGCCCCCGAAGCGCCGCCTGCTCCCTGCGGATCGACGCGTAGCCAGCGCCTTCAAGCGCCGCCTCAAGGGTAGCGTGGAAGTCCCCGCCATCATAGACAAGAGGATTACCATCACGGTAGAGCAGCCCGACGTCGTACGGCATCTCGTCGGCGCGGATGAAGTTGCGCCGGCGGACGTCTGCGGGATCGATCCCGATCGCTCTCGCGAGCCGATCGACCATGCGATCCATCACGAAGACGGCTTCGGGGCGCCCGGCGCCGCGATAGGGCGCGTGCGGCGTCTTGTTGGTGACCACGCTCTTCGCCTCGAAGCGGGCGTGGGGGATGCGGAAGGGACCGAGCATGTGGCCGACCGTGTTGTACGGCTGCACGATGCCCCACGGGTTGTAGACGCCCTGGTCGAGGAGGAAGCGGTCGTCGAGAGCGAGGATGACCCCGTCCCGCGTCGCGGCCAGCCTGACGTCGTGGAGCTGCTCCCGCGAATGAGTCGCGCTCTGGAGATGCTCCCGTCGCGTCTCCACCCACTTGACGGGTCGGCCAAGACGCATGGCGGCCACCGGGATCAGCATGTCTTCGGGATAGATGGAGCACTTGGTGCCGAACCCTCCGCCCACGTCGGACGTGACTACCCGCACGCGGTGCGCGGGCAGGTCGAGTTGGTTGACCAACGCCTTCTGCACGAGGTGGGGGATCTGCGTGGAGGCCCACACGGTGATGCTACCGTCGCGCCCGTCAGGGACGGCGAGCACGGCACGAGGCTCGAGTGGCATGCCCGCGTAGCGCTGCACGACGATGCACTCCGCGATAACCACGGGAGCGTTCCGGAACGCGGCCTCTGTGTTGCCGACCTCGGCCGTGAAGCTCACCGCGAGGTTGTCGGGCCAGTCCGGGTGAATGCGCGGCGCGTCCGGTCGAAGGCCGGCCTCGACGTCCAGGATCACCGGCAGCGGGTCGTAGTCGACCTCGATCCGCTCCAGCGCGTCCTCGGCGGCGTAGCGGCTCTCCGCAACGACGAGGGCCACGGGCTCGCCCACGTAGCGCACCTTGTCGCGGGCCAGCGGGTATTGCTGGGCCGAGCGGAGCTGGAAGCCCACGCGCGCCGCGAGAGGCGGCGGGGCCACCCCCGCCTCCGGAATGGGCTTGAGCGCTGTCAGGATGCCGGAGGTGAAGACGGCGGCCACCCCCGGGCACGCGCGGGCTGCCTCCGTGCGGATGGCCACGAGGCGCGCGTGGGCGTGGGAGCTCCGGAGCACCGCGGCGTGCAGACACCCCGGCGGCGACATGTCCTCGACGAAACGCCCGCGCCCGGTGAGATAGCGCGGATCCTCTTGACGCCGGACGATGGCGCCGACGTATTTCGCTCCCACGGCGCGGCTACTTGAAGTGCTTCACGACCTTCTTGGCCATGAGGTCGATCTGCCTGGGGTCGTCGGTGACCGGGCCGAGCACGAGGTACTCGAGCCCCGACTTCCGCAGGTCGTCGATCCGCGCGTTGATGCGGTCGATGCCGCCCACCATGTAGCACTCCTGCAGGTGCTCGTAGCTCCGGTGCGTGCCCATGGCGCGAAGGAACGGCGCCTTCGACTGCGCCACGGCCTTGTCGTGGCTGGCCGTGTCCACCAGATGGGTGAAGTTGCAGTGGCCGAAGACGAGCTTCTTCGGATCCTTCCCCATGTCCTTGGCGTGGCGGTGGAGCTGCGCCCAGTCGCGCTTGACCCACTCCTGCTTGCCCGAGCAGCGCGAGAGCCAGTTCCCCGCTTTCACGATGCGGTCCATGACCGTGGTGGCGATCACGGGCACGTCATGGTCGGTCGGGTCGGGCACGCGCGAGCCTCCCGAGACCCAGATGGGCGGCATCTTCGGCGGGCGCGGCTCGATGGTCACGTCGTTGAACTGGTAGTACTTGCCCTGATAGGACGCGTTGGGCCTGGTCAGGAGGAGGGTCACCGCCTCGATGATCTCGTCCGTGCGTCTCCCCCGCTCCTCGATGCGCGAGCCCGTCACCTCGTACTCGCGGGCGTACCAGCCCGGGCCGACGCCGAACATGTAGCGGTTCTCCGAGAGATGGCAGAGGGTGGAGATCTCCTTGGCCAGCACCACGGGATGGCGCACGGGGAGCACGAGGATGCCGGTGGCGATCTTCACCTTCTTGGTCAGGGCGGCGGCGAAGGCCAGCGAGTTGAGAGGCTCGAGCCACGCGTTTCCGTAGAGTCCCGGGGCGGAGAGGAGATGGTCGATGACCCAGACGTCGATGCCGTGGTCCTCGCACTTCTCGATGGACTCCCGGATGCGCTTGACGTTCTTCGGGTCGCTCTTGCCGCCGCTCCACGCATAGGTCGGGATCCAGGCGCCGAATTTCAACTTCGCCATCGCGAGCGTCCTCCTGGGAAGAAGTGAAGGTTTGCCGTCGAGGCCCAATAGTACTCGAAAGTTACTCGCGAATGCGGCGGCACCCTCACCCCGGCCCTCTCCCTCGGTGAGGAAGAGGGAGTCGATCCCCTCGCCCCCAGAGGGGGAGAGGGCAGGGTGAGGGGCGCTAAGAACGCGACAGGCGCGGCGAGCTAGCGGGCGGCGGAGAGGTCGGCGCGGGCCGCGACCTGGATCTGGGGCGCCGCGGGCTCCATCCGGGCGTTCGCGAAATTCACGGTCACCCGGAGGGCCCGGAGCCCGGAGACCCCCTGGAGGTCCTCCAGGTCGAGTTTCTCGACCTCGTCGAGCAGATAGCCCTGGGCCTGGAGATAGGCGATGTAGTCGCGGTATTCGGCGGCCTCGCTGGCCTGGGAGTAGACGATGGCGATCTTGCCCGGCTGCGTCACCCGCTCCGTGGAGCCCTTGACCACCGCCTTGTCGATGCGCTTCTTGAGGATTTCGTAGCGCGCGTTGTAGGCGCCGTCCACGTCGAAGCGCTTCTCGTCGAAGCGGAAGCTGATGGCGAGCGGCGCATGCTGGACGAGGATGAGGCTGGTGATCTCGAGCGGCTCGGGCAGCCGGGGCTTGATCCGCTCGGCGGCGATGGCCATGCCGCAGCCGATCATGATCTGCCAGAGCCGGAGGTTCTTGAGGTGCAGCGGCGTGAAGTCGCCGTCCTCGAGGAGCGAGGCGCCCGCGTACATGCTGTAGTCCACCCCGTCCGTGCGCTGCCTCTCGAAGTAGTGCGGGCAGGTGTCCTGGGCGGCGCGCTCCTCGGCGTCGAGATAGCCCGAGATCGCCTCGTTGAGCATGCCCACGCTCTGCTCGAAGCCCCGACGCTTGGTCCCCACCGATCCCAGCTGCGGATCGATGGCCGAGCGGTAGGCTTCGATGCGCTCCCGCACCTCCGGGCCGTACGTCTCGAGATGACTGAAGAGCGACTCGATCTCGGCGCGCAGGAACGCCACCAGGCCGGCTTCGTCCCCGGTGCGCAGGCTCACCTCGATGGCCGCGGCCTGCGTCTCGACCTTGTGCCGAAGCTGGTCGAGGATGGCCATGGGCCGCACCCGGTGCGCGGCCTCCAGAATGCCTCGGGCGAGCCCGAGCTGGCTCAGGAGGTCGACCTGGATCGCCCACGCCCGGTGGGTAGACGAGCCGCGGATGTCCGCCAACGCATAGAGCGGGTGCACGTCGCGGAAGACGATGGGCTCCATCTCGCCCGCCGCCGACTCGCTCGAGGGCCCAGGCCTCTCGATGCTGTTCAGGACGGCCTTGCGGAACCGCCACTCCACCACGGGGTGGATGGCCGTGCACTTCTCCTTGATCACCGCCTGGATGCGATTGCTCAGCTCGTCCATGCTCCGCCGCACCGCCATGGCGAAAAGGGGCAGGATCTGGAGCAGGTGCGGCATGAACTCCACGTTGAGCGACCGGGGCTTGGGCGACACGAGCTTCAGGCTGCCGATGATCCCCTTCTGGTACACGAGAGGGGCCACCACGACGCTGCGGTAGCCGGCGGCCAGCATGCCTTCTTCCACGCGCGTGCGGTTCGGATAGGTCTCGAGGTCCTCGACAAAGACCGGCTGCCGCTCGAGGGCCGCCCGCTCGTAGAGCGAGCCGGCAAAGTCCCCCACTCGCGCGTGGGTCGAGTCGGCGAAGATGCACGAGTGCTCGAACCGGGAGCCGAAGTTGAGAATCAGCACTCGGTCGCCCTCGATGGCGGCAATCCCCAGCTCGATCTCGGGCCGGCGGAGGAGGGCGCGGAGCTTCTGCTGGAGCGTCTGAAACCGGTCGGTGGAGACGATGGATTCCTTCTCGATTAGATCGCGCTCGATGGAGGAGAGCACCTCCTGCTCCGTGATCTCGATGGCCCGAATGACCGAGAAGCCGCGGATCACGAACTTCTCCGGGGGCAGGATCTCCATGAGGGCGACCGGATCGAGGGTGAGCGCGCGAATCCGCCGGCGCGTCTCGTCCGTGAGTACGGGGGCCTCCCCGAGCACGTCCACGTGAAGGAAGCGCGTCTCGAGGAGGAGCTTGAAGTGGCGCTCCAGCCCTGTCTCCGGGTCTTCCACGATGGAGATCCACGGGAACTCGATGCCGCCCTCGACGCCATACACCCGCTGCAGGATGAGCGAGTACGCGTGAATGAGGCGCACCTTCGCGAGGAGGGCGGCGTCGGCGTTTATGCGTCCCTTGAGGAATCCTTCGTGGTTCGTCAGGAAGCGCTCGAAGTTGTCCGTGGCGAAGAAGGTCTGCAGTTTGAAGGGCAGGAGGGCCGCCGCATAGCCTTCTTCCTGGAAGGTGGGAGAAAAGACGGCGATCATCAGGGCATCGATCAGGTCCTGGTTCTCGCGCACGATGTCCAGCGTGGCCGGCCCCCGAAGCGCCGGTACCTTGGCCACGCGTTCCAGGACGATCCGGGCCGCCGAGCCGAGAAGACAATCGTCGACGGCGAGATCGGTCTCCCAGTAGCGTATGAGCGGCTCCAGACTGAATTCGACGCCGAAGGGGAACTCGTCGAGCCTCGCCCTGATGCCGGTGTGCGTCCCGTAGTCCGCCTCGAAGTCGCTCATGACGGACAGTGTAGCACCGAGGTCTAGGCGGGCGGGATAGCCCCCGTGCGGTCCACGATCAGTCGGTAGTGCTCGGGGCGGCGGTGCCGGGCGAAATTGAAGACCGTCTCCTTGTAGGACCGCGTCAGATCGAGGTCGCAGCGAGCCACGCACAGCTCGTCGCCGAGGGTGGTGCACATGGCCACCGTCTCTCCCGAGGGCGCGATGATCTGGCTCTGGCCGATCATGTCGCAGCCTTCTTCCCGGCCGCACTTGGCCACGCCGACCACCCAGGTGCCGTTCTGATAGGCCCCCGCCTGCATGGAGAGCCGATTGTGGAAGTTGGCGAGCAAGTCGTGCTCGGGAGCCGGCGGATTGTGCACGGGCGTGTTGTAGCCGAGAAGGACCATCTCCACGCCCTGCAGTCCCATCACGCGATACGTCTCGGGCCAGCGCCGGTCATTGCAGATGCACAGGCCCATGAGACCGCCGAAGGCCGGCCAGACACCCCAGCCCAGATCGCCCACTTCGAAGTAGCGCTTCTCGAGATGCTGGAAGGCCCGCCACGGCTCGTGCTCCTCGTGCCCCGGCAGGTGGATCTTGCGGTACTTCCCGATGATGCGCCCGCCCTGATCCACGAGGATCGACGTGTTGAAGCGTCGCGTGACCTCGTTTCCGTCAATCGTCAGCTCGGCATAGCCGAGACAGAGGCCGACGCCGAGACGCCGCGCCTCGTCGAAGAGCGGACGCGTCTCGGGCCCCGGCATCTCGCGCTCGAAGAAGGTGTCGATCTCGCGCTGGTCTTCCATCCACCAGCGCGGGAAGAACGTGGTCAGGGCCAGCTCGGGAAAGACCACGAGATCGCATCCGTGCGCCTTGGCCTGATGCAGGAGATCGAGCAGCCGCTTGATCACCTGGGGCCGCGCATCCGCGCGCCGGATCGGGCCAAGCTGTGCCGCCCCCACCGTGACGAATCTGGAAATAGCTTTTCTCCTCTACTCCCTCTCCCTCCCAGGGAGAGGGCCGGGGTGAGGGTGGTGATGGTGATGTTCGTTGGTCTCGAACCGCCCCCTCACCCTGCCCTCTCCCCCGAGGCGGGGGAGAGGGGATTTGACTAGGTGGCGCCGATGCCGCTGGCGCCGAGGTTGTCTCCCATCTGGCCATCGGTGATGCCGGCCGTCGCGTAGAATGCGCGCCCCGCCTCCACCCCCGCGCTGGGTGACGAGTCGAAGCCCTCGGCTCTCAGCACGCTTTCGAGCGCGGTGAGGCAGAGCAGCACGTTCTGCCTGCGCGCGGAGTAGCCCATGGTGCCGATGCGCCAGATCCTGCCCTGGAGCTGGCCGAAGGCCGCGCCGATCTCGATGCCGAACTCCTCGACGAGGCGCCGGCGCACGGCGAGCTCGTCCACCCCCGGGGGCACGATGACCGGCGTGATGAACGGCAGCCGCCGCTCGCCCGATTCTGAGCCGAAGAGCGATAGCCCCATGGCGGCGAGTCCGGCACGAAGTGCGGCGCCATGGAGCCGGTGACGCTCGAAGCGCGCGTCCAGACCCTCCACGACGACGGCGCGGAGCGCTTCGCGCAGGCCGAACACCATGGAGGTCGGCGCCGTGTGATGGTTGTAGCGCGCCGGGCTCCAGTAGCGCTGGAGCTGGAGGAGGTCGAGGTAGTTGCTCCGGATGCGGCTCGCCCGCTTCTCCAGCACCGCTTCCGCGAGACACTTCTGGGTCCCCGCCACCATCACGTCCACGCCCCACAGGTCCGTCGCCACCTCGGAGCCGCCCAGCGTGACCACGGCGTCCGCCATGAGCAGCGCGTCGTGAGAGCGCGCGAGCCGTCCGATCTCCGCCAACGGCTGGAGCACGCCCGTCGACGTCTCGCCATGGATCATGGCCACCATGCGCGTCCGGCCGCCCGCGAGCGCGCGCGCGATGGCATCGGGCTCGATGACCCGCCCCCACTCCGCGCCCACGGGCACGACGTCGGCGCCGCAGCGCTCGGCGATCTCGATCATGAGCAGGCCGAAGCGACCGCATTCCCCGACCACGACCCGGTCGCCCGGCTCGAGCATCGAGACCATGGCCGCCTCGAGCCCGGCGCGTCCAGTGCCGGGCACGGGAAAGGCGCGCTCGTTCCGCGTCTGGAAGACCACGCGGGAGAGCTCCATCACCTCGTTCATCACCTCGGTGAACTCCGGGTCGAACTGGCCCAGGAGCGGGGTGGCCATGGCGCGGAGCACGCGCGGGTCGGCCATGGTGGGCCCGGGACCGAGGAGGACGCGCGGCCCGGGAAGGAGATCGCCCGGCGAATCGGCCATGACGGCCGAGTCTAGCGGCTGGGCCCGCTCCCGCGCAAGCGCGCCATCAGGCGCGCTGGGGCACCATGTCGGAAATCGCGGATGTCCCATCCTGCTCGTCCACGTCTCCGGCGCGGAGACGGTGGAGCAGATCCGGTGGGCCCAGGGGCGAGTGCTAGGCGCGGCCGAACCGGTCGATCCAGTGGGGGCGATCTGGTCGCGGCGCGCGAACCAGACTCCGCCCCGGGCCCGCATGGGCTCGAGCGCGCGCTCGAGCCCGGCGATGCGGGCCGGGAGACGGGACGGGGCGGCGGCTTAGCGGGGGGCGGTAAGGCGAACCAGGTTGAAGACCTTGACGGGGCGGCTCAGCCCTTTGAGCGATACGTCGCCTACGGGCTCGGCTTCCATGAGGGACTCCACCGCGATCATCACGCGCTGGGCGAGCAGGACCTGGCCCGGCCGGGCCTCCGCGCAGAGACGGGCGGCCAGATTCGTCACGGTGCCGATGGCGCCATAGTCGAGTCGCCCCTCGAATCCGATGGCCCCGAGCGTCGCGTAGCCATGGGCGATGCCGATGCCGAAATCGAGCTCGAAGCCGGCCTTCTTCCAGCCCACCGCCAGCTCGGCGACGCGTTGGCGCATGGCCGCGGCCATGCGCACCGCCCGCTCCGCGGGATTGGGCACGGGAACCGGATCGTTGAAGAAGATCATCATGCCGTCCCCGGTGAAGCGCTCGAGCGTCCCCTCCCACTCCAGGATGAGCTTGCCCATCTCGGCGTGGTATTCGCGGAGCACCCCCATGACCTCCTCGGGCTCCGACGTCTCCGCGAAGGCGGTGAAGCCGCGCAGGTCGAGGAAGACCACGGTGATGTCGCGGCGGTGGCTCTTGAGGGGATCCTCGGCCCCGCCCGTGACGATGGCCTCGGCGAGCTGAGGCGAGAAGAAACGCTTGAGCCGACCCAATCGCTCGAGCTGGGCGACCTGAGACTGCACGCGCTCCTCGAGGGTCCGGTTCAGCTCGGCCAGCTCGTCCCAGAGCTGCTTGACCCGCAGCAGCGAGCGGACGCGGGCGAGCAGCTCCGGTTGGTTGATGGGCTTGGTCAGAAAGTCGTCGGCGCCCGCCTCGATTCCCTTGACCCGCTCCTGCGACGGATCGAGGGCGGTGACCATGACCACGGGGAGCCGCATGGTCGCCGGGTCGGCGCGGAGGGCCTTGCACACCTCGTAGCCGGACATCTCCGGCATGACCACGTCGAGGAGGACGAGATCCGGCCCATCCGTGGCCACCTTGTCGAGCGCTTCCTTGCCCGACGAGGCCGTGCTCACGGCATAGCCGCGCGCGCCGAGGACGTCGGCGAGAAGCTTCACGTTGTGGGCGGTGTCGTCCACCACCAGGATCCGGGCGGGATCGTTCATGACCGGGCGAGCATCTCCTGAACCGCCTCGAGGAAGGCCTTCACGTTGATGGGCTTGCTCTGATAGCCATCGAAGCCCGCGTCGAGAATGTTCTGCCTGTCCTGGGTCATGGCCGAGGCGGTCACGGCCATGACCCGGATGGCGCGGGTGGCCGGGTCTTCCCTGAGCCGTTTGAGGGCGGCGATGCCGTCGATGCCGGGCAGCTGTATGTCCATGAGGACGAGGGCGGGATGGCGCGAGCGCGCGAGCTCGACGCCCTCCTCGCCCGTCTCGGTCTCGATGGTCTGATAGCCCTTGAACTGGAGCACGTCGCGCACGAGCCGCCGGTTCTTCTCGTTGTCTTCGACGATGAGGATCAGCTCACCGGCCATGCGCACGCACCGGGATGGTGAAGGTGAAGGTCGATCCCTTGCCGGGCGCGCTCTGGAGGGTCAGCGCCCCCCCGTGGAGCTCGACGAGCCTGCGCGCGAGGGCGAGGCCGAGCCCCGTCCCCTCGCGCTTGCGCGCGTAGTCCGTGCCGACCTGGCGAAACTCCTCGAACACCGCGGCCTGATCTTCGGGCGCGATGCCGATGCCGGTATCGGCCACCGAGATCTCGATCATGCCGTCGTTCAAGGCCGCGCTCATCGTGATGGTGCCTCCCTCCGGGGTGAACTTGACCGCGTTGGACAGAAGGTTCAGCAGCACCTGCTTCACCTTGCGCTCGTCCGCCACCACTTCCCCGATGTGCGGGTCGACGTTGACGGCGAGCCCGATGCTGTTGCGCGACGCGCGCTCCCTGATGAGGGTGAGGGCGTTGTCGAGAGCCGCGGGGAGGTCGAAGGGCAGCGCCTCCAGCTCCATGCGGCCCGCCTCGATCTTCGACAGGTCGAGGATGTCGTTGATGAGCGACAACAGATGCTTGCCCGACGAGAGAATGTCCTGAAGGTACTCGTCCTGTTTCTCGTTCACCTCTCCGAACATCCGCTCGAGCAGCACTTCCGAGAAACCGATGACCGCGTTCAGCGGCGTGCGCAGCTCGTGGGACATGTTGGCGAGAAATTCCGATTTGTGCCGGTTGGCGATCTCGAGCTGCTGGGTCTTCTCCTGGATCTCCGTGAACAGCCTCACGTTCTCCACGGCGATCACCGCCTGGTCGGCGAAGGTCTTGAGGAGAGCGACCTGCTTCTCCGGAAACGGCACCGTCCGCCCCGCCGCCACCGTGATGGTGCCGATGGGCAGCCCGTCCCGCAGCATGGGCACGGAGAGGATGCTCCGGAAGGCGGCGACCTGGGCCAAGCCCTGGAGGGCATAGTCCGCATCCTCCCGCACGTCGGCGATGTGGACGATGCTCCGGGTCATGATGGCCCGGGCGGAGGCGCCGGCGCGGGTCAAGGGCATGGGGAAGGCCGCACGAATGGCCGCCGCCCCTTCTGGCGAGATGTTGCGAAGCGCCTCCAGATGGACGAGCTGGCCGTCGAAGCGGAACACGGTGCTGAAGGTGGCCTCACAGAGTCGCAGCGAGTTCTCCGCGATCGTCTCGAACACCGGCTGCACGTCGGTCTGCGAGCTCGAGATGACCCGCAGGATCTCCGCGGTGGCCGTCTGCTGCTCGAGAGTCTCCGTGAGGTCGCGATTGCGGACGTCCAGCTCTTTGAACAGCCGCACGTTCTCGATGGCGATGACCGCCTGATTGGCGAAGGTCGTGAGGAGAGCGGCCTGCTTGTCGCTGAATCGGCGCACCTCCTGGCGATAGATGACGAAGGCGCCGACCACCTCGCCCTCCTTCAGCATGGGGACGCCGAGCCACGTTCGCATGCCGCCCTTGTCCACCGTCAGCATCCGCAGCGGGTCACGCTCGTGGTACGCGATGTCCTCTTTCAGGTCCTCGATCTGCACCGGCCCCTTTTCGCTGAGGATGCGCCCGAGCCCGGTGTGAGGCCCGGGCCGCCGAGGCTTCTGCATCGCCTCCGCGAAGGCACGCGTGGCCCCCCGATGCGCGACGACGTTGAACGCCTCGCCGTCGTAGAGGAAGAGAATCCCCAGGCTGGCATCGCAGAGCCTCGCCGCGCTCTCGAGGAGCGCGTCGAACACGGGCGTCAGGTCATTCGGCGATGCGGAGATGACCCGGAGGATCTCGCTCGTCGCCGTCTGCTGCTCGAGCGCCTCCGACAGCTCCCGGGTCCGCTCCTCGACCTTCTGCTCGAGGTTGGCGTAGGACTCGCGGAGGTGACCCGTCATCCGGTTGAACTGCTCGGCCAGCGTCTCGATCTCGTCGCCCGTGCGCACTTCGAGGCGGTGGCCGAGGTCGCCCGCCCCGATGCGCCCCGCCCCTTCCGTCAGGGCGCGGATCGGTCGCACCATGCGGCGGGCGAGGAGGAGGCTGGCGAGGACGGACAGCAGGACGCCGAAGAGCGCGAGCCCGACGGTGCGGTAGATCGACCAGCGTATGGGCTCGAAGGCCTCGAGGAGGGGCTGTTCGATGAGGACGGCCCAGCCGAGCGGCGAGATAGGAGCGGAGGCCGAGAGCACCTGGCGCCCCTCGAGGTCGCGCGCGATGCTCGGCATGCCCGCGCCCTGCGCGGCCACGGCGAGGGCGGCCTTGACCTGGTCCAGCGACGAGAGATCGGTTTTTTTGAGGACGAGGCTGATGTCGGGGTGCGCGATCAGGTGGCCGTGGGAGTCGACCACGTAGGCGTGGCCCGCCTTGCCGATCTTGATCTGCGACACCACGTCCCAGATGAACTTCAGATTCACTTCGGCCACCGTCACCCCGGAGGCGGAGCCGCTGCCCGCCAGCGCGATGGTGATGTAGGGCTCCGATTCCTTGCGGAAGTAGACGAGGCTGAAGTACGTCTTGCCCGCCTTGGGATCGCGGAAGCGCGGATCGGTGGCTAACGATGTCCCGCTCCCCACCACGTCCATGGCCAGCCGCGACACCCGGAGTTGCTCGCGCCCCTGCGCGTCGAGATAGCTCACCTCGGTGATGGCGGGCACCTGTCGGAGCAGCCGGAAATAGTCGGCGCGGCGCTGCTCCATGGCCGCGGCCGGCGCCACGATGGAGGGCTGGGTGGTCCAGCCGATCTGGCGCTCCACCTCCTTGACGAATTGCTCGATGCGCGCGGCGGCCCCAAGCGCCTTCTCGTGCTGGAGGGTCACCAGCGCTTCCTTGTTCTCCTGGTAGGAGAAATAGATCTCGAGGGCGCCGCTGGTGAACAGGGCGCCGCTCACGAGGACGACGAAGAGGACGGCGTATTTGCGAAAGAGGGACCCGCGCCAGATCACAGCCGATTATCCCACAGGGAGCGGGCCGCTGACTCAGGCCTTGGAGGTCCCCCCGAAGGCCTGTTTCTCCGCCTCCGCCTGCTCCAACCAGAAGCGCATGTCCATCTCGCCGAACAGGGTGGTCGCCCGCTCGAGGTGCTGCTCCGCCCCGCCATCTCCCGCCCGCCGTCCCAACCGGGCCAAGGCGAGGTGGCATCGGCCGAGAAGCGGCCGGAGCCCCATCTCGCCGGCTATGCTCGCCGCGCGCTCGCCGTCGGCGAGCGCCCCGGCCAGGTCGGGGGGGACGGCCTGGGCCCGCACCTCGCTCTGGATCCGGAATGCCTCCGCCTCTAGCCACCGCTGCCTGTTGGCCCGGGCCATGCCGAGTCCCCGCTCGATCTCTCGGGTGGCATCGTCGAGCCGACCAGCCAGGAGGTACGACTCGGCGAGCATGGTCACGTTCCAGGCGTGCGTGGGCATGAGCCGGAGCGCAGCCGATTGGGCGGTGGCTTCTTCCAGGAGGGCGACGGCCTCGGGCACCCGGCCCGAGAGCATATAGGCCTGACCCAGGTCGCAGGCCACGAGCAGGAAGAGCGGCGCGAGGTTGGAGCGCCGGCAGATCTCGACGCTCCGGTTGAGCCAGGAGATGGCGGTGGGGAAATCGCCCCGGATCAGATAGGGTCGCCCCGCTCCCGAGTAGGTCATGGCCAGGCTCAAATCGTGCTGGCCCGCCTCGGCCAGCCGCACCGCCTCCTTGGCGTGCGCATCGCTCTCGGCGAAATCCCCGAGATAGGCAAGGCACCACGCCATCCACGCCCGGTTGGCGGCCGAGCGGAGCTTCGCCGACCCCGAGCGTCCGTGCGACCCCTCGGCCTCGACCCTGGCCAGGTGCCGGCTGAACGCTTCCACCGCGCGCCGGTACTCCCCGAGGCTCGCGTAGGCCTGGCCGAGCCGCTGGGTCGCCACCCCTTCGAGCGCGTGGTCCCCGAGCGCCTGCGCGATGGTGATGGCGCGCTGTCCCGACTCCACGGCGCGCTCGGGCTGGCCGGTCCACCAGTAGCACTGGGTCATGTACGCCGTCACCTGGCCGAGCCGGCGCTGGTCCTGAAGGAGCTCGGCTTCGCGCTCGGCCTCGTTGAGCATATCGGCCATGCGCCCCACGTCGCCCAAGGGGATGAGAGCGTTGTGAAGATCGAAGCGGAGATCCACGGCCAGCTCACTCCGCTCCCGACCCGCGGGGAGATAGCCGAGGGCGCCCAGGGCCTGCTCGAAGCACGTCACCGCTTCGCGGTACGCGCTGCGCCCCGCCGCCTTGGCGCCCGCCTTGCGGAAGAGGAGCACGGCCTTCTCCCAGAGCCCGCCCTGGAGGGCGTGATAGGCGAGCCGATCGATCTGCTCGGCCAGCCGCCCGGGCGTCATCCGCTCGATGACCGAGACGAGCCGGGCGTGCAGGGTCTTCCGATGCTCGTAGAGGAGGGCGCCGTAGGCGACCTCGTGGGTCAGGGCGTGCTTGAAGGTGTATTCGAGATCGGGAAAGAGACTCGTCTCGTACACGAACTCCGCCGCCTGCAGCCGCGCGAGCCCGCTGCGCAGCTCCTCTTCGGGGACCTCCTCGAGCGCCTGGAGCAGGGCGAGCGGCACGTCCTTGCCGATGACCGAGGCCGATTGCAGGAGCCGCTTCTCGGTCAGGGGCAGCCGGTCGATGCGGGCGGCCAGTATGGCCTGCACCGTCGCCGGCACCTGAATCGAATCGAGCGCGCCCAGGGCCTCGTAGTCGCCTCGCTCGCCGACGAGCGCGCCCGTCTCCACGAGCGTGCGCACGCTCTCCTCGAGAAAGAACGGATTGCCGCCCGTCCGCGCGGCGAGCAGCCGCTTCAGGGGCTCGAGGCCGGGATCATCGCCGAGGAGCGCGTCGAGCAGCTCGGCGGAGCCGTCGGCCTGAAGCGTGTTGAGCCGGATGCGGGCATAGTAGGTCTTGCTGCCCCAGCCGTGCGTGTACTCGGGCCGATAGTTGACGAGCAGCGCGATGCGGGCCAGGGGCAGGCTTTCCACGAGGCTGTCGAGGAGCGCCTGCGTCTCGCTGTCCATCCACTGCAGGTCCTCGAAGGCGAGGAGCACGGGCTGCACCTGGCTCTCGCGCAGCACGAGCGCCTTCACCGCGTCGAGCGTGCGCTGCCGTCGCTGCGAGGGATCGAGGCCCTGCCATCGCGGCTCGTCCACCGGAACGTCGAGGAGGGCGAGGAGGGGGGCCAGCGTCGCCTCGCGCGCGGGGTCGAGGGCGAGCAGCCTCCCCGTGACCTTGTCGCGAATCTGCCTCGCCGTGTCGCGCCCCTCGATCTGGAAATAGCCCTTGAGGAGATCGGCGACGGGCAGATTCGGCGTCGACTTGCCGTAGGAGACGGACCGGCACTCGAGCACCCGCCACCCCGTGGGCGGCATGGCGCTGATGATCTCGTGGAAGAGTCGTGATTTGCCCACCCCGGGCTCTCCCACCACCGCCACCACCTGGCCCCGGCCGGCCGCGGCGCGCTCGAGCGCCTCGCGGAGCTGATCCAGCTCGGGCGTCCGCCCCACGAAGCGCGAGAGACCACGGCGGGCCGAGGCCTGGAGCCGTGACCGCGCCGCGCCCGCCCCCACGATCTCGCACACCTCGAGGGGCGCCTCCAGCCCCTTGACGGGCATCGGCCCCAGGGAGCGCGCCTCCACCCAGCCCTCGACGAGGCTCAGCGTGGCTCCCGTAGTCAGCACCGTGCCCGGCGCCGCCATCTGCTCCATGCGCGCGGCGAGATGGGTGGTCTGGCCCACCGCCGTGTAGTCCATGTGGAGGTCGCTGCCGATCGATCGCACCACCACCTCGCCCGAGTTGAGCCCCACGCGGATCTGAATGGGAATGCCTTCGGCGCGACGGACCTCGTCCGCGTAGTGCCGGACCGACTCCTGCATGCGCAGCGCCGCGTAGCAGGCGCGCACCGCGTGATCCTCGTGGGCGAGGGGCGCGCCGAAGAGGGCCATGATGCCGTCACCCATGACCTGGTTCACCGTGCCTTCGTAGTGGTGGACGGCGTCCATCATGTGCTCGAGCACGGGATCGAGGAGCTTGCGCGTCTGCTCGGGATCGCGATCGGCGAGGAGCTCCATGGAGCCCTTGAGATCGGCGAACAGCACCGTCACCTGCTTGCGCTCGCCCTCGAGGGCGGTGCGGGCGGTGAGGATTTTTTCCGCGAGATGCCGCGGCGTATAGGCCTCGGGCGACGTGAAGCGTGTCTGGATCGGTGGCGCCGTCTCCACCGGCCGCCCGCATTGGCTGCAGAAGCGCACGCCCTCCCCCAGCTCGGCGCTGCACCCGGGGCATTGCCGCTGAAGGCGCGCCCCGCACTGGGTGCAGAAGCGCGCGGAAGCCGGATTGTCGAAGCGACAGCGCGGACAATGCATGGCGGCCTTTCGTGGATGCCGCCCGCGGGAGTGCGCGCGGCTCCGACGAGAGTAGCCCAGCCGGCAACCGAGGGTCAATAACCTTGACACCCCGCAACGCTCGTCTTACCTTTTTGCGGCGATGTCGGCCCCGGAACGTGTTCCGTACACTGTGCGGCTCCTTCGCGAGCGTGTGACCGGCGCGGGGGCCCCCGTCTTCGACCTCGTGGTGCCCGGCGGCGACGTCCATCGTATAGGGGCCACGGAAGCCCCGCCCGCTTTCACCCTGCGCCTCGCCAACGATCGGGCGTGGCGCGCCCTCGCCTCGCTCGACGAGACACGCATGGCCGAAGCCTATA
>WNFV01011603.1_pt1 | contig 23035 bp, 15 predicted proteins | sample 5400101 | NCBI WGS metagenome assembly WNFV01 (sample SAMN13153361, study PRJNA577476) | soil metagenome | isolation source: 115 cm soil or saprolite under grassland replicate 1 | place: USA:California | collected 2016-06-15 | reverse complement strand
GAAGCCGCTGACGCGATGGTCAAGGCCGCCAATGTCCAACTGGTCGGCAAGGAGTACATCGGAGCGGGCTACGTGACCGTCTTCGTTCGCGGCGACGTAGGCGCTGTCAAAGCGGCCACGGACGCCGGCGCCGCCGCCGCGCGGCGGGTGGGCGAGCTGGTCTCGGTGCATGTCATCCCGCGCCCGCACGTCGAAGTCGAACGCGTCATCCCACAGAACGGTTACCGCCCTGGCACGAGGGTCGAAGGCAAAGAGCCTCGCGCGTTGAGCGACGGTAAGGAAGGCAAGAAGTGATCGGGAATGGGGAGTAGGGGCGGGTTTTCCCCGCCCGCTTCCGTGATCGAGGCATTCGGGCGGGGAAAGCCCGCCCCTACTCCCCATTCACCCTTTGAGAACCATGCCTGACAACGACCTGCAAACAATCCAGGCGGCGCGCGACCTGGTCGAGGCGGCCCACCGCGCGCAGGCCGTGGTCGCCGGTTTCGATCAAGCGAAGATAGACGCGATCTGTGACGCGATGGCGACGGCCGCACAGTCACACTCGATGCGCCTCGCCACGCTCGCGCACGAAGAGACCGGCTACGGCGTCCCCGCCGATAAGAACGTCAAGAATCTCTTCTCCGCCGTCGACGTTCATAACTACTTCAGGAACCTGCGGACGGTAGGCGTGACGCGCGACACCGGTTCGGTGGTCGAGATAGCCACGCCGCGCGGAGTCGTGGCGGCCGTCATCCCCTCGACCAATCCGACCTCGACGGCGATCTTTAAAATCCTGATCGCCACGAAATCGCGCAATTCGATCGTGCTCAGCCCGCACCCGTCGGCCAGGCGATGCGTGATAGAGACCGCAAACGTGATGCGCGAAGCCGGCGTGAATGCCGGCTTGCCGGCCGAGGCCGTCGGCTGCATCGAGCAGACGACGATCGAAGGCACGGAGAGTTTGATGAAGCACAAGCTGACGGCCGTGATCCTGGCCACGGGCGGCCTGGGCCTGGTGCGCGCGGCTTACTCTTCGGGCAAGCCCGCCTTCGGCGTGGGGCCCGGCAACGTGCCGGCGTTCATCGAGCGCACGGCCGACGCGCCGAAGGCCGCGCGAGACATCCTGGCGGGCACCTGCTTCGACAACGGCACGATCTGCGCTTCGGAACAGTCCGTCGTCGTCGACGCGCCTCTCGACAAGGAGGTCCGCGCGCAGTTCGCCGCTCAGGGCGCTTACTTTCTCAACCAGTCTCAGACCGAGCAATTGACAAAACTGGTGGTCACTCCGCAGCGCAGCCTCAACCCGAAGATCGTAGGGAAGCCCGCGACGACCATCGCCGAATGGGCGGGCATCGCCGTCCCGCCCAACACGCGATGCCTGATGGCCGAAATCGGCGGCGTCGGGCGCGACTTCCCGCTCTCGCTCGAAAAGCTCTCGCCGATCCTGACTTACTATGTCGCGAACGGCATGGAAGAGGGAAGCCGGCTGTGCGACGAGATTCTGCATTACGGCGGGATGGGTCATACGGCTTCAATCCACACGCGCAACCGCGACGCCGCGCTTCGCTACGGAATCCTGATGCCCGCCGCCCGCGTGGTCGTCAACACGCCATCGACCCACGGCGCGATCGGGTTTTCGACCGCGCTTCCGCCGTCGATGACCCTGGGCTGCGGCTCCTGGGGAGGCAATGTGACTTCCGACAACATTTCGCCGCTACATTTGATGGATATCAAGCGCGTCGCTTTTGAGACCAGGCCGGTTACCGTGGTCGCCGAGCCGCCCGTTCAATCATTCCTGACCCAATCGGCGCCGCCGCGCCAAGCCGATTCGTCGACTCAGCCGTGGATTGATCCGCACGAGAGAGAGGCGATTGCCGCCCTGGTGGACAGATTCATGGCCGCGCGTCGACAATCTCCTTCGACTGGGGAGACGCTCAATGCGGCGCGCCTAGAACCCCCAACTGTCAAAGAGGCCGCGACGAACAATCAAACCCAAGCCGCTCCGCCGATCTCGCCAGCCCCGCCAATCTCAATTGATAAGAGCGAGAGCAACGGCCACCGCGCGGTGGATTTCGTATGCGAGGAGGATGTCAAACGAGCCCTCGCGGCGGGCGAAAAAATTTTCGTCAATTCGAAAACCATCATCACCCCGGCGGCGCGCGAACTCGGTGAACAACGAGAGGTCTTTGCTAAGGCCGGTTAAACGGCGCAGCGCCGGCCGTAACGACTTGCCCAAACCAGGCGGAAGTTTATAATTGCCCGACTCCGTTCCCCCACACTTCACACAGGACGGCGGATCAGTGTGCCCTGTAGTCGCGCGTCTTGGCGCGACGCCGTGTCTTGAATCGGGTAATGGCTGATAACCGATGAAAAATACAATCAGGCGTTTCTTCCTTATCCTGCGCGCCGCGCTCGGCGTCGTACTGCTCTATTACGTGCTTAAAAAGACCGGCGGGTTGACGACGGCGAAGCAATTGATTTCGGCAAAATGGCTTCTGCCGTGGCTGTCGGCGTTGACTATTTTGGGCGCCGCCTTCGAGTCGAAACGGCTCGGAGTCCTCTTCGGCGCTCAGGGCATGCGCCTGTCATTCGTCGAGGGCTACCGCGCGGTGGCCATCGCCGCCTTGTTCAATTTCTGCATTCCGGGCGGCACAGGCGGCGATGTGATGAAGCTGTATTACCTGGCCGCCGATAGTCGCGGGCGGCGGGTCGAGATCGCGACCCTGATCTTCGTCGACCGCGCGGTGGCGCTCTTCTGCATGCTCAGTTTGGTGGTCGCGCTGGCGCTGCTCGACGGGCGGCTGGTTTGGGATTATCCGCTGATCGGCTCCCTGGTGGCCGCCGCCGCGGTCGGAGCTGTGGGATTGCTGTTGTGCGGAGCTGTCGCCTGTTCGACGCGGTTGCGCGAGAGCCGCTGGTACGCTTATTTGCTGGACAGGGCGCCGCTGCGCCGATACCTGACGCGGGCCGCCGACGCGCTCTACGTCTTCCGCAAAAACAGGGCGGCGCTCGCCAGGGCGGCTGCGCTGTCGGTGGTCGGGCATCTGGCGCTGCTCGGCGTCATGTGCGCCGCCGCGAAAGCTTTCATTCCGAACGCGCAGCCGCTCACTGTAAGCCTGCTCGCGCTGTTGGGCATGGTGGCCAACGCGATGCCGATCACGCCGGGCGGACTTGGCGTCGGCGAGGCGGCGTTTGAAGGATTGTTCCGTTCGGTCGGTTACTCCGGCGGGGCGCGACTGATCCTGGCCTGGCGCGTAGGAATGCTGGCGCTCTGCTGTCTGGGCTGCGCCCTCTACATCGCCGGCGCGCGACGCGGCCAAGTCGCTGAAGCCACCGTTACTACCTCTCCTTGATCGATCTTCCCGAATGGACTTGCGGATTGGGAATCCGACTTGGGCAAGCGGTACGGTACAGGGAGCGGGAGCGACCTGGCGCCCAGTAAGGTGTACATCCCAATGGCGCCAGGTCGCTCCCGCTCCCTGTACCTTGAAGCTCGGAAGAATGAAACCTTCTTCTTCAACGCTCAAGACCCGGGGAACTTCGATTACATAATCAATCCGGTTGTGACCGAGCCGGTGGCGCAGTTCTCCTTGTACCTGCAGATAAAATATCTGTTCGATAAATAATCTCGGAATCGAGGATCGATAATAGAGGATCGAGTCATTGCGACTGGCGTTGATCCTCGATTTTCGATCCTTGGAAAGGATATAACCATTCCCGTCATTGAAGACGTGGTAGACGTAATCGACGCCCCAGGGATCCACCGAGTAATCGCCTTCGATGTATGGGCCGCGCCAGCCGGCCAGTGTGGAGGGTTGTCTGACGAGCGCGGCGAGTCCTTCTGTCGCGCTGGGATAGCGGCCGAAATCGGCGTAGAAGGTCTCGAGGGCCTTGGCGTAAAGATCGAGTTCGCGCCGCGCCATCGACTCGCGCCGCTGCGATTGCGCCTGCGCCTGCTTGCGCTCGTGGGCGCGCCAGACGGCGAAGCCCGCGACGGCCAGGACGACGCAGCCTATCATCGCCGCAATGAACGCCCGCCGGTTGCGTCGCTCGCGCTTGAGCCGCGCTTCGCGAAGCTCCGGGACGAAGACCATTGTTTTGTCGTGCCGGTGAGTCGAAGGAATCTCGCGCATCAGCTCGGTCAAGCGGTCTTCGGAGGTCGCGCGCGCGACAGGAACCTGCGCAAGGCATGCCACGCAGTAGCGCCGCCCCGGCAGTAGCGCCGCCCCGCAATGACTACATCGCTCTCCAATGCCTTCCGACATAAAACGCCTTAACCCCTTGCTTTGATTTAGAGCGGTTTGCAATTGCGTGTACGGGACTCCGGGCGCGAGTTGTTTACTCGCGCACGTTTCCTATCCGACAAGGCCACAGACAGGGCGATTAAACAAATCGCCCCACACCGTAGGCGCAATTGCGAACAGCTCTAGAACGAACTGGCGAAATAATAAGTTTTCAGCGCCAGATTTCTCAAGGCGCCAGCTCGAACAATTATCTGAGCCAAAGCGTAAGCTCATCGGGAAAGTCCGATATGGCATGAGTAACGGGCGCCGTCTTTCATCACGAAGTCTGGCTGGCGTACGTCTGTTTGTCAGGAAACGGCTTCTTCGCGGTCGCCGTCCTGGCGTTGCACCTGCTCCAACCGGAACGGTCTCCATTGAATGAAGCCGTGAGCTATTACGTTCACGGCGCTCAAGGATGGCTCTTTACTGCGGGCATGCTGGCCTGGGGAGGCGGGTCGGCGGCCCTGCTCCTGGGTCTTGCGCGAACCATCCGCATTCGGGCCGGCAATGCCGGATTACTGGGGCTCGCTGTGTGGAGCGCCGGCGTGCTCACAAGCGGATTGTTTCGCGCCGATCTGCCGGGTCAATGGAATAATTCTCCATCGCAGACCCAGTTGATTCACGAAAATGCGGCGCGCGTATCCTTTATCGCCCTGCCCATTGCCGCCTTACTACTCTCGCATGGCTTACGTCGAGCTCCGGAGTGGCGCCGGACAGCCGGAGTGTTGTACTTGTTTATGGTAATGATCATGGTCAGTTTGATCGTGTTCTTTGACCGAGCGAATGCTTCTCGCAGTATATGCGGCATGGCTTTGCGCTGCGGCAATCGGGCTGTTGCGTTCGACTACCGATCCTGCTCAGTAGGCCTCTTGCAAAAGTCCTTTGGGATAGAGCGAGCGGATTGACGACCGTAACTGGACAGTTTGCGCTACGCCTTTTGCGATCCCGATTTCTTTTAGCGTCGCGGATTCGAAGCCGGAGTTACTTTTGCAAGAGGTCTATTAGGCCGTCATGCTGATGAAAACCCCTCGGCGCCCCATTGATGTCTATTCCAAGAACCGCGTGAAGCGAAGGTAGAACGCGTTATTGCCCGAGCGCAGGTCTTTTCCGTAGGAGAAGACAATTCCCACTCCGAGCGCTTGGACCTTGGCTTGCGCCCCCAAATCCCAGAGCCAGGTCTGCGAGCCCAGTCCCCCCCGCTCATTGGATGAGTCGGTGATCTTGCCGCTGTCCAGGAAGGGGCCTAGTTTGAAGCGCATCAGCCCGTTATCGTAGACCTTCTTGTCGAGTTCCCAATTGGAGAGGAGGTAGTCGCGTCCCATAGGGGCGCCGCCTTTGCGCCCGTTGCGGGTTCCGACGTGCGCCCTCATCCAGAGGTCGTTGTCGCGCTCGACGCCCAGGATGAAGAGTTCGTCGAAAGGGCTCTCCCCCAGAGTTTGGCCGGCGCTGATCTTTCCGCGCATCTCGTAATCGTCGCCCGCGCTTTGCGGGAACCACTGCGCCTCCATCGAGCCCTTGAGTTTGGCGAAGACGCGCAATTGTTGCGACCAGATGCGGCCGAGTTGGGTCGAGGCGCTCCCCGCCACGGTGAATCTGCGCTCCGGCGCGTCAAGCAGTTTGTAATTGAGTTGTCCCAGGTGTTTGAGTTGGAAACCTTGAGACAGCAATTGCGGGGTCAAAACGCCGCCTGCTGCGACGTCGCGGAAGTTGCGGTGGGAGAACTCGAATCCGGTTGACCAATCCCAACGGCCGTTCACAAACGAGGTCGCCGACGCGGCGAACGCCTGTTTGCGCAGCTTCAAACTGTCTGCTGGACAGACTAAAGTCTGTCCAGGCAGGGGACAGACATTAGTCTGTCCCACGTCCCAGTTTTCGTCGCGCAAGTCAAGATCGAGCTGAAATCGTCTCTTCGGGTCTCCGAAGAGAGGGCCGGAGAGGTTGGTCCAGAGGCGTCGTTTCTCGGCGTCCCACCGAATGAGGGACTCCGAGTTGATAGCCCGGCGGCGTATATTGAAGAACTCAGGATTGACGGTCTGATAGGGGAGGCCGCGAAGGAGCGCGAGCAGCCATGCCCATTTGGAATCAACGTTTCGCTCGCTCGCGCGAAAGACCACGTCGAACTTCCCGTCCGGACGCGCTTCGAGATTGAACCGGTAATTGGAGAAGATGTTCAGACCGCGCACTCGCGCTTTCGTGTTTTGCAGTTCGCGAAGGTCGAGCGCCGTGGCGGGGGCGATGGTGAAGGCGCGATCCAGCAGCGCCGGCGCGACGCGCGGCGCCGGCTCGGTCCGCACCTCTTCGATCTCCGGTTTGGAAACTCTGTTCCAGTATTTCAGCGCCGCCTCGACGTTGCCCTGAAGGAAATAGACGCCGGCCAGAAAGTCGTTCGCATAAGTGTCCGCCGGGTCGAGCCGCAGCGCCCGCCGCAGATGGCCGGCCGCCTCCGCATAATTTTTCTTCCTGAAGCAGACGCCGGCCAGTTCAAGAGAAAATCGTTTGTCGCCGGGTTGTTGACTAAGCCCGATCCGAAATGCCCTCTTGGCTTCATCCCAACGCCCCAGTCGGGCCAGAGCCGTTCCGTAGTAGTAATTGACGTCAGCGGAGCGCTCGACGTCGTCCTCCGCAATCCGAACGATCTCCTCCCACCGTTCTTCCGCGAAGAGTTGTTTGATTTCTGTGGCGTGATCGGAGAGGGCAGGCTGCGCCCGGAGTGGAAACGCGGAAAAGGCGAGCATGAGAAATATGGGCGCCGCTTTCACTTGGCGTCGGATTGAGGCAAAGCCAGCAGTGTCCATTTGTTGACGCCGCTCCATTGTTTTTCAAAATCGGCCCGATCCTGCTTGAGCAGCTTGCGCCGCGCGGGATCGTTCAACAACACAAGCCCTGCCTGTGGGTCCAGTCCGGCGACTACCACATAATGGAGAGGGGCGCCGGCTTCTGACGGCTTGAGGGCGACGATCAGAGGCCGCCCTTTCCGCAGATGATTTAGCAGGTCTTCCCACTCGCCGCGAAACGCGAAAGTGTTGAATCCGCGCTGTTTGAAATATCGCTCCATCGCCGAGGCGTAGACGCCGCGAGCGCCTGGCGCATACAGGGCGCGATGGATCTCAGCCGCATCGACGTTCTCGCTGTCCGCGCGGTCTTGCCGTTTGAACCAATATTGCATCACCATCGCAACGCTTGCCGCCCCACAGCCGTCCTTCTCCTGACTCACGAATGGGACGTCCAGCCACACGCCTGAATCTTCTGCGGCAGGCATGACCCCACAGAGACAACAAGACAGGACTGCCAGTGTGGCGAGGCGGTAAAACATATCAGCGTACTGCGACAATGATCAGGACGAGCGCCGCGAGGCCTACTAGAATGATCAGCAAGTCTCTGTCGCTTATCCTGCCCGCGGCGAAGTCTTTATCGATCTTGTCCGCGCGGGCCGCCAATCGAGCCAGCTCCTCGTCGCTCAGCGTCGACACTGCGGCGTCGACCCGCTCCGGGTTTATCTGAGCCGCCTCCATAGCCTTCCGCGTCTCGCCGGACGAGAAGAGACCCTTGACCTTTTGCAGATTCTGCTGCCGCGTCTTGCCGGCGGTTACCAATTCTTTGTGGATGTCAGACGGGCTTACAACGTGTGTCTGAGCCAGGATGCTCGTGGCGCAAAGAGTGAGCAGTAAACAAGCGGACAGCAATCGGATAGATTGCCATAGATCAAAACGCATGATTTGTAACCTCCTGGGGGAGAGAATCAGGGCGGGACACACAGACAAGGGCAACGGGGTTAAAAATACAAGATACACTCATTTGACGCAAGCGCGCGCTGGCCCCGGGGAGCCCGTTAAGTCTTTGCGCTCGCCCCGGGTACGCATCGCTTCCAGCGTGCAGTCATTGGGAAAGACGAATTGATCGGAATCAGACGCCCCCGATGCCGCCTTGCTTGCGTCGAGTAATTAATGTTTGCAATCGTGCGCATCCGACCCCGAGCGCGCTGCGGATCTCCAACGGGTCTCCACGCCCACGACTGCACGCTGGAAGCGATGCGTACCCTGGTTCATTTCCACCGCGGTTGTTGATGGTGTACACTCTCTGCTTATTCATTCCGTCGCGTAATGGAATTTATGGGACTTATGAGACTTGTAAGTCACATAAGTCACATAAGTCCTATTCATAACGTTCCAGGGATTTTCCGCCGGAGGCATTGCAATGAGTAGTCGGGTCCGCGCCATTGTCGCGGGCGCCACAGGGTATTCGGGGCGCGACCTGATCAGGTTGCTGCTCGGCCATCCGCGGATCGACCTGGCCGGCGTGTTCGCGTCGCGTTCCTCCGAGGCGACTCCACTCGCCGCGATTCACCCACAGTTGACGGGATTGACCGAACTCGATTGTCAGCCGTTCGATGAGGCGATGATCGCAGATCTCAAACCTGACTTGGTCTTTCTCGCGACGCCGAATGAGTTCTCACATGAGGTCGCGCCGGCTTTGCTAGATGCGGGCGCGACGGTCGTCGACCTGAGCGGGGCGTTCAGGTTGCGCGACGCGCCGCTCTACCCGAAGTTTTACGGCTTCGAGCACGCGCGCCACGACCTGTTGCAAAAGGCCGTTTACGGCCTGACCGAATTCGCGCGCGAGCGGTTGCGCGGGGCGAAGCTGATCGCCAACCCCGGCTGTTATCCGACCTCGATACTCACGCCGATGATCCCGCTGCTCCGCGCCGGTCTGGTCGCTGTCCCAAATGGTTCTGGAGAGGACAGCTCTGAAGCGCAGCCGATCATCTGCGATTCGAAATCCGGCGTGACCGGGGCGGGGAAGTCGCCGACCGCCGAAACTCACTTCGTCGAGGTCAGCGAGAGTTTCAAAACCTACAACATCTTCAAACACCGCCACGGGCCCGAAATCGCGCAGGGACTGGGCGTGGCGAACGGGTCGCGCGCGTTGATCTTCACGCCGCACCTGCTGCCGATCAATCGCGGCATCCTCTCGACCATCTACCTAAGGCTGAAAAAGGGTGTCGCGCGACAAGACGTTTTGAGCGCATGGCGGGGCGCGTTTGAAGACGCCCCGTTCGTGCGCGTCTTCGCCGGCGCCCAAATGCCGGAGATCAAATTCGTCGCCAACACGCCTTTCTGCGACGTCGGCTGCGCCGTTGATGAGCCGACCGGGCAGGCTATCATAGTCTCGGCGTTGGACAACCTGCTCAAGGGCGCCGCGAGCCAGGCGCTGCAGAACGCCAACGTCGCGCTCGGATTTGATGAACGTGAAGGCGTTATTTGAAAGATGGGCTATTTCATTTAGCCACAGAGATCACAGAGGACACAGAGAACGCATTAAATTCCCTACGTTTCTCTCTGTGCGCTCTGTGATCTCTGTGGCTATTCATCGGCACTGTTTTTAGATATGTGATGAGAACTGTAATCAAGCTCGGCGGCAGTGTCCTTCTTGACTCCGCGCTTCGCCGAAAGCTGATCGCTCAGGTCGCCGAGCTTAAAAGCGCGGGATTCGAGTTGATCCTTGTTCACGGCGGCGGCAAACAGATCGCGGCTTTGCTAGACAGGCTGCGCATCGAATCGCGGTTCCACGACGGATTGCGCGTCACTGACAAGGACGCCCGCGACGTCGCGCAGATGGTCCTCGCAGGACAGGTCGGAAAAGATCTGGTGGCCGAGCTTGCGAAAATCGGAGTCGCCGCAGCCGGCCTCGCGGGCGGCGACGGTTTGAGCTTCCTCGCCGAAAAAATGAACGCCGAAGACGGAACCGACCTCGGTTACGTCGGACGAGTCGTGAAGACGAACGACCGTCTGATAGCGGGGATGTTGAGCGCCGGCGTCACGCCGGTTGTGGCATGTCTGGCGCTCGGCGCTTCAGATTTCGAATACTACAACGTCAACGGGGATCAGATGGCCGCCGCAGTCGCAGCCGGATGCAAGGCAGAGAGCCTGGTCTTCGTCACGGACGTCGGCGGCGTGCGCGACGGAATTGGCGAACGGATCGCCGAACTTGACCGGAAGCGGATTGAGGATCTGTTGAGCGGCGGCGTGGCGACTGGCGGGATGCGTCCGAAGCTGCGCGCCTGTCTGGAAGCGCTAGCAGCGGGCGTCAGGAACATCGCCATCATCGGCGCGGCGCAGACCTGTTCGCTTACGCGAGTTTTGAAATCTGGCGAATCGCTAGGCACGCGAATTTCTTATTGAAGACGCCACGGCCTTGCGCCGTGGGGTTTCACGTTGGCGACTACATTCAAAACACGCCGGAAAGGATATGCCTGAGTATTTGTTCGTCTACGGTACCTTGCGACCGGGGATGGCTCCCCGCAGATTGGCTCATCTTATGAAAAAGATGCGTTATATGGGGAGGGCCTCTACGCCGGGACGCCTCTATGATTTGGACGCCTATCCGGGCGCCGTGCTCGATCCGGATTGCGACACGGAGATCAAGGGCGAAGTCTTTCAACTGCCCGATGATGGCGAGACGCTCGCGGCGCTGGACACTTATGAGGGTTTCGACGCGCGATACCCTGCGTCGAGCCTTTTCGTGCGCCGCAGGTGCAGGGTCACGCTTAAAGACGACTCAAAACTCGTGTGTTGGATTTACGTTTATAATTGGCAAGTTTCGTCGGAGGCGCTGATCAGAGGCGGAGATTACTTATGGCATAAAAAGCTGAAAAGCCTGAGAAGGAGACCTGAAAAAGATGTACGCGGAAGCGGAAGCGAAAATTGAAGAGGCCGGGCCGGAATCGCCGGCCCTCGAACAGATCCAACAACTCGAAGCGCGATACCTGATGCAGACCTACGCGCGCGGCCCCGTCATGTTCGTGCGCGGAAAAGGTTCGACGCTCTACGACGACAAGGGAAAGAGCTACCTCGATTTCATCGCCGGCATCGGCGTCAACGTCCTGGGTTACGACCACCCGCGAGTACGAAGGGCGCTGCGCGATCAGGCGAACCTGCTGCACACGTCGAATCTTTATTACCACCCGTATCAAGGGCAGCTCGCCGAGCGTCTGGCGCAGGCTTCGGGGCTGTCGCGGGTCTTTTTCTGCAACACCGGAGCGGAGGCCAACGAGGGCGCGCTGAAGCTCGCTCGCGCGTGGCAGCGCCGGCAGGGGCGTGAGGGCAAGACCGAGTTCGTCGCGCTAGTCAATTCGTTCCACGGCCGGACGATGGGCGCGCTCTCAATCACCGAACAGGAGAAATACCGCAAGCCGTTCGAACCTCTGATCCCCGGCGTCCGATTCATCGACCCGAACAACGGGGCGAACGATTTCTCCGAGGCGCGCGAGGCGATAAACGAAAAGACTGCCGCCGTCATCATCGAAACGATTCAGGGCGAGTCGGGAGTCCATCCGGTCAACGACGATTTTCTCAAGGCCGTGCGCGAGGCCTGCGACCGCGTAGACGCGCTGCTGATCCTCGACGAGGTGCAATGCGGGCTGGGGCGCACGGGCAAGGTCTTCGCCTTCGAAAACACTTCAGTCAAACCCGACGTGCTCTGCGTGGCGAAGCCGCTGGGATTAGGCGTCCCGCTAGGCGCGTTCATCGTCGCCGAGAAGGCCGTTGACGGGTTGAAGGCCGGGGACCACGGGACGACTTTTGGCGGCGGACCGCTCGCCTGCCGGCTGAGCCTCGAATTCATGCGAATGCTCGGAGAAGAGAACCTGCTGCAGCGCGTGACGGAGGTCGGCAATTACTTCAGAAAGCAGCTTCGCAGGTTGCAGCGCCGCCAACCCGGTTTGATCAAAGAGACGCGCGGGCTCGGATTGATGATCGGCGCCGAACTGACGTTCAACGGCAAAGGCGTGGCGGCGAAAATGATGGAGCGCGGCTTCTTGATGAACTGCACGCACGACACCGTGCTGCGCTTCCTGCCGCCTTACATCATCCGCAAGCCCGAGATCAAAGAGATGCTGGCCAACCTGGAAGAGGTTATTGTCGAGGAATCAAAGAGGATCGAGGATCGAGGATAGAAGATAGAAGATCGCCGCACACCAGATGACGCGATCCTCGATTGTTTTGTGGCCTGATTTTGAGGTATTTACTCAACTCCCGCCGCGCTAGCGGCGCCTTGAATTTAGCCGTGGGTTTAAACCCACGGTGGGCGTGATTTTCATTCTCGTCGCGTCAGCGACGATTGAATTCAGCCGTCGCTAGCGCGGCAGGGAGGCCGAGCAGTTACTTTCGAAGAATAAAATGGAGATACGCAAAGCCAGGACTAAAGACGCGATTCAGATTCACGCGCTCATCAATAAATACGCCAAAGAGGAACAGATGCTGCCCCGCACCCTGCTCAGCATCTACGAGAACATCCGGGACTTTCAGGTGGCGGCCGAAGGCGACCGCGTGCTCGGCTGTTCCGCTTTGCACTTCACCTGGGGCGACATGGCCGAGGTGCGATCGCTCGCCGTCGACGAGAACGCGGGACGCCGCGGGCTGGGGCGCGCGCTGGTCGAGGCCAACATCGCCGAGGCGCGCGAGCACGGCCTGGTGCAGGTATACGCGTTCACCTACGTCGTCGATTTCTTCGCCAAGCTCGGATTCCGCGTGGTCCCTCACGAAGCGATGCCGCGCAAGACCTGGATGGATTGCATCAATTGCCACAAATTTAATTGCTGCGACGAGGTGGCGATGGTTCTCGATCTGATCGAAGGCGCGCAGCCGGAGCCTTTCGATGTCAGCCAGGTGAATATCCCGATCGTTAAGATGGATCAGTACCGCGAGCGGTAGCGACCGTGACTGCCGTCAATGGACCAACTGATGGGGCTACGCTCGCCACCGCTCGCGGTACTTATCCGGGGCGCTTCCCGATTCTGGACACTCGATTTTCGAAATCGAACAATTAGAGCTTGATCTGCGGCGCTGTGGCGAATGGGCGTCGGAGCTAAGTCGAATGATTCGACCAATTGAGTCGCCGCGACCGGATGGCACGCGATTTGGAAGGAATAAGAAAGGAAAAAGTAAAAACGGGGCCGGCGGTTAATCAATGACCGTGAGCTTCGTTTCAGGAAGAGATGGGTGAGAGGAAAATTTCGGAGCGGCTTTCGGTCACGGCGCCGAAAGGCTTTCTGGCGGGCATTGCCCGATGCGGTTTGAAAAAAGCCGGCGACGATCTAGCGATAATCTTTTCGGAGCGTCCGGCCGCCGCCGCCGCCGTCTTCACGCAAAACCTCGTACAGGCCGCGCCAGTGTTGGTTTCGCGCGAGCATCTGCGGTTCAAGACCCATCGCGCAATCGTCGTCAATTCGGGTGGCGCGAACGCCTGCACGGGCGAGAAGGGATTAAATGACGCCCGCGAGACGGCCCGAATGGTCGCGGAGTATTTCAACTGCGATGAACGCGAAGTATTGGTCGCATCGACGGGCGTGATCGGCGTGCGGTTGGATATGGATAAGATCGCAAGCGGCGTGCGCGAGGCCACCGGACGGCTCTCTCGCGAGGCCGGTTTCCACGTCGCCGAAGCGATAATGACCACCGACACGAAGCCGAAGCGAGCCGCCAGAAGCGTCAAACTGGGCGACAATGTGGTGAAGATCGCCGGAGTGGCCAAAGGATCCGGGATGATTCATCCGGACATGGCCACGCTGCTCTCCTTCGTCACGACGGACGCGGCGATCGGCAAAGCGGCGCTGCGTAAGGCTTTGAAACTCGCAGTCGATCGGAGCTTCAACCGCGTCTCAGTAGACGGCGACACTTCGACCAACGATATGCTGGCGGTGTTGGCCAACGGCGCGGCCGGGAACGAGCCGATCAAGACGCCCGCAGGCGCTGATTTCGATCTATTCACAGAGGTTCTGACCGAGGTTTGCCGCGACCTCGCGATACAGGTGGCGCGAGACGGCGAGGGCGCCCGTAAACTGATCACGATTCGCGTCCGTCGCGCGCCGAACGAACGCGACGCCGCAAAGATCGCCGCGACCATCGCCACCAGCCCACTGGTCAAGACCGCCATCGCGGGCGCCGACGCGAACTGGGGGCGGATTCTGGCGGCGGCCGGACGCAGCGGCGTGAAGTTCGATCCTTCAAAAGTCGAGATCAAACTCGGCGGCCTCGCCGTCGCGCGAAGCGCGCGCTCTCGAAATCCTGAAAAGCGACGAGGTGACTGTCACTTTCGACATGCGTCAAGGAGAAACCGAGGTCGCTGAATGGACTTGCGATTTGACCGAAGATTACGTTCATATTAACGCGGATTATCGGTCGTGAACCTCTGGGAGCGCGCGCATCCTTGCGCGCTTGGCTTCCGGCAAAGGCCCGGTAATCGAAGCCAAGCGCGCAAGGATGCGCGCGCTCCCAGGCTCTTCCAAGTTTCTTGCAACTCTCGCCGTCGCGGCCGCGTAAAGGCTGACGGTAAGTTAACTAACCTGATCAATTTTCTGTAAGCGGTTTTAACACGGAGAAGAGAGATGAATATCAATTGGCCGCGGGCCGTCGCCCGCAGAATTCCTAGCCTGAGCCTGGCTCCTTATTTGACCGTGTTCTGCGCCATTTTTTGCGCATCATTAGTCTCGATGCCCGCCGCGGCGCAAGCTACACAGGCGACGCAGACCCCTCCCATAGATACTAAAGACATCGTCGCGCGCCCGATCCCGGAACGCACCGTCGGCCTGGAGCCGGGCAAGATCGTGAAATGGACGCTGCGCGACGCCATCCTGGCAGCGTACGAGAAGAACGTCGACATCGAGCTGGAGAAGGAGAACGTGCGCATGATGCAGTACGACCTGATCTCGTTCCAGGGGGTTTACGACCCGGTGGCGACCTCGTCCATTCTCTACAATAAATCCCAGCAGGGGACCGCGTTCCGCGCAGCGGGCCTCGACTCGGGGGTAAACACCATCAGCAGGAACGCGCTCACGTACAATTTCGGCATGAGGAAGAATATGGAGCGGTGGGGCGGCTTGCTGGACGCCAGCTTCGAAAATCAGCGCCTCGTCTCGAACACAAACGACCTGACTACGCAGTACTCGCCCGCGCTGACGTTCCAGTTTACCCAGCCGCTGTTCAAGAACTTCGCGATTGACCAGGCGCGCCGGCAGATCAAGGTCACCAAGAAGCGCCTGGACCTGACTGACGCTCAGTTCCGCGCGAAATTGATCGATATCATCTTGCAGGTGCAGCAGGCTTACTGGCAACTGTCGCTGGCGATCCAGAATGAAAACGTTCAACGGAAGTCGGTCGGGTTAGCCGAGACCTTCCTCAATAACGTCAAGCGCCAGGTCGAAGTCGGAACGCAAGCGCCGATTGAAGCCGTCTCCGCCGCGGCCGATCTGGAACAGCGCCGCCAAGCGGTCTTTCAGGCGATGAACCAGGTGGGCCAAGCCGAGAACGCGCTCAAGAACCTGACCGCCAGCGGCCCGAACGATGAGCTATGGTCATCGGTCATAGAGACGGTCGAGCCGTTCGACATCAAACAACCAGTCTCGATTCCGGTTGCGGACGCCATCAAGCTCGCGCATGAGAATCGCCCCGAGATCAGGCAAAACAGCCTGTCGAGAGACATCAATAAGATTGAAATTGATTTCTTCCGCAACCAGGCCAAGCCGCAGATTGACTTTGTCGGAAGTTATTCCATGAATGGACTCGGAGGCTCCCCCCGGGTCCGCACCGGCCCGAACTGCGCATCCATTACTAATCCGGCCACCGGTCAGCCTGTTTGCGCTTCGCTTGGTGTGGCTCCAGTGAACGGCGCCCTTGTCCCGGTTGTAAATACCACCGCTTTTGATCCCAATTTCGTCTCCCGGGCCCAGATCGCCGACCGGTTTCAAGGCGGCTACGGCACGGCGCTCGGAAACATGTTCAAGAACGACTTGCGCACCTGGAGCGTCGGCGTACAGATCAGCTTGCCGCTGCGCAACCGCCAGGCGAAGGCCCAGTTGGGCAGGGCGCTCGAGGCGGATCGACAGTTAGACCTGCAGACGCGCGCGTTGATGCAGAACATCGAAGTCGAAGTCCGCAACGCCGTGCAGGCTGTCGAGATGGCGAAGATGCGCATTGAGGCGGCGGAGTCGGCGACTTTCTATGCCCGCAAGCAGCTCGAAGGCGAGGAGAAGAAATTCGAAGCAGGTCTACAGGCCGTCTACTTCGTCCTGCAACGTCAGAACCAGCTCTCGGTGGCGCTGGTCAGCGAACTACAGGCGAAGGCCGATTACAACATAAGCGTCGCCAATCTGCACCGCGTGATGTCAACGACGCTCTCGAACAACAGCATCGAGATCAAACAGGAAGCGCCTGTGACGATCAAATAGACCGGCGCCGCCGCAGGACCGAGGATCGAGGATCAAGGATCGAGGATCGAGGATTGAGGATCGAGGATCGGAATTTAGATAGTCGTCTCGGTCACTAAAAAGCGCTGACGAAAAAATAGGGGACAGAAAAACACGCAATTTTTCTGTCCCCTATTTTTCTGTCCGCCGGTACAGTACAGGGAGCGGTAGCGACCTGGCGCCCCTGCGAGACGCGCATAGGGCAAGGACCAGGTCGCTACCGCTCCCTGTACCGTACCATGGCCAAAACGTTGATCAACGCCGTCGTCGGAGATCAAGGATAGAATGGATGACGCGATCCTCGATCCTCGATCCTCGATCCTCGATCCTCGATCCTCGATCACTGCTTAGCCGCGGACGGCGTCGACGAGCCTTGACTCAGGCCGCGATTGAGAAGCACCTTGACTTCCACGCGCCGATTTTGCGCGCGTCCCGACGAGGTCTTGTTGTCCGCCACAGAATCCTTCTCGCCGTAGCCCATCGGGGTGACGAAGCGCCGGACCGGAATTTTGTGATTGACCGCCAGGTATTGGATCACCGCTTCGGCGCGCTGCCGGCTGAGCACGAAGTTTCTGGCTTCGTTGCCGGTCGAGTCGGCATGTCCGCCGACCTCGATCATGTACCACTTCGCGCTGAGCGCTTTTTGCGCCAAGGTGTCGAGTGATCGCCTGGCCTCGGGTGAGAGGACCGCGCTGTTCACTCTGAAGTTCACCGTGGCGGTTTCCTGCACGTCGTAATCGTCCAGAGACGAGATGCGTTCGTTCGCCGCGCGAACCTCGTTTCTGGCCTCGGCGGCGATGGTGGCCAACTCGTCCATTTGCCCTGACATGCGCTCCTGGTTCTCCTCGACCGGAGTGACGCGCGTGTCGGACGTAATCGCGGCCCGCATGTCCGATTCATTGAACCTGACCTTGTCGGCCACGAGCTGGCCCTGCGAGTTGCCGCGTCCCTCAACCTCCACGATCAGCCCTCGCAGGAGGTCGGCGACAGGGTATTTCCTGCCGAAGCCGAGACGAAGCAGGCCTCCATTACTCTTGACGCTCGTATTGCCCGTCAAGAGGACTTCATAATCCGTACGATTCCGGTCGCGCATCGTAAACGTATCGGCGTCGCGGGTAATGACGACGCCTCTGAACCTGACCTTCGCGCCGTTCGGAACGGATTGTATTTTCAGGGTCGGCTTTATCGTGTTCTTGGCGATCGTCTGTTGCGCAAAAACCATTGGCGCCGCCGCTAAAAACAAAGCCAGACCGCAAACCAGAGCAATTGGTCGTAGTCTCATAATCTCATTAACGTTCATATTCTATTCGCCTCCACCCTTGCAGCAGGGGTTGCAACGGATCATTACAGAAAGTCTATTAACGTCAAGCAGTTTAGGCTGACCGGGGGAAGGGACCAAGATCGTAATCAAAATCGGGGAGGAAATCAATAAAATGTTGTCCTCGCTGAAGATCTTGATAGTATGCCGCGCCAGCCGGCCTTTAATCTAATGATGTCTGGGCACTGCAGCAGGATACCGTGAAGACTGCGGGCGGGCAACCGGATAGAAATGTTGACAGGCAGCGCGGGGAGCGTAAACAGCGCGCAAGCAGGCGGCTGTCTTATACATCAGCCGCCTGCTTGCGCGCGCGATAGCGATACCGGTCTCAAACGTTCCGATTTAGAAACTGAGCTTCATCGCCACCTGAATCTGTCGCGCCGTCGCGCCGAAGAGCAGGCTCGAAATCACGCCTGCGCTCGCGTTGCCGATGGTGTTGCCCGGCGCGGCGAATTGGGCATGATTGAACGCGTTGAAGAACTCGAATTTGAGTTGGTGCTCGAAGCGTTCGCGGAAGCGAGTCACCTTGACGAGCGAAAAGTCTACGTTCGCCTGTCCAGGCGCGCGCAGGATGTTGCGCCCGGAGTTGCCGTAGGTCCCCGTGTTGTCCGCCGTCACCACGAACGCGTTCAGATCGAACCAGCGATCAATGGTCGGATTGTCGAGCTTGCCCGACGCGATCCGGTTCGGGCGGTTGCCCGTGCCGGTGGAGAGCAGGTTCTGCGACTGGTTGACGCTGAACGGCAGCCCCGAACGCAGCAGCAGAATCCCGCTCAGGCGCCATCCGCCGATAAACTTGTCGGCCAGCGAATTGACGTCGCCGCCGATCAACTTGCCTTTGCCGAATGGCAGATCATACGTCCAGCTCGAAGTGAACGTGTGCTTGATGTCGAAATCGGAGACGGCGCGGTCGCGGGCGAAGTCGTAGGCGTTCTGCGTCGTCCCTTCGGTGTCGGATACGATGTCAATCGTCTTGCCGAATGTGTAGGAGTTGACGAACGCCAACCCGTTGCTGAAACGATTGGAGAACTTCGCCAACAGCGCGTGGTGGTTCGAATCGCCGCGACTCTGCACCTGTGAGAGGGCGCGCAAGCCGGGGGCTAGTTTGATGAACGGTCGATTGACGTTCGAGTCACTGACGCCGACGACTGGCGGCGCCTGATTGATGTCCCGTTTGATGACCAGGTGAGTGCCCTTCGAGCCGACGTATGAGACCTCCAGCGCGTAATTCCTGCCGAACTGCTGCGAGACGTTCAGATTCCATTGCTGCGCGTAGCCGTCTTTGAACTCAGGGTCGAAGATCGAGCGCGTCGTGCCGGATGGCGCGCGATTGGGATCGAGCGGTGGCGGCGCGGGGATGCCGTCGCGCAACCGCAGGGTCGGCAGCAGCGTGGTCGTGAGCGAGTTCGACAACAGGAAAGGCGGGTTGGACGGTTTCTGCGATGAGGTGCCGGTCAGCGGGTTATTCCAGAAGATGCCATAACCGCCGCGCACCACCGTCTGGCCTTTGCCGAACACGTCGTATGCGAAACCGAATCGCGGAGCGAAATCTTTCTTCGGCGTGGTTTGCAACTGACGTCCGACCTCGATGCCGTTGATCGTGGCGTTGTCGGAAGCGACGACGAATTTGCCCGTGCTGGTCTCGAAGTTCGACTGCCGGTCAAAGACTTCGACGTAAGGCACGAAGAGGTCGTAGCGCAAACCGAGGTTGAGCGTCAGCTTGCTGTTTACGCGCCAGTCGTCCTGAATGTACGCGCCGTATTCGGGCCGCCGCTCGCCGACCACACCCTGCATCAATCCGCGCGTGACAGTAGTCGGATAGCCGAGCACAAACGACGCGAAAGAAAAACCTGTGTTCGGAGCAATCGAGCAGGTCCCCGTCACGCCGCCGCAGTTGGAAGTAATGGACGATTGAAAGTTGAAATTGCCGACGATGTTGTCCACGTTGAAAACGTTGCGCCGCCGCCGCGTCAGGTTCGCCCCCATCTTCAGCGTGTGCGCCCCGCGCGTGTGCGTCAGGTTGTCGAAGATCTGGAACGTGTCCAGGAATGTCAGCAGCGGCTGATTCGAGTTCGCGCCCAAGTTGCGAATGTCGCCCGGCGTAAATTGAATCTGCGACATGGCCGTCGCCGTGTCGAAGATGTTGACGCCGGGAATGCCGACCGTCTTCGCCAGATTCGTGCCCGCGTCAATCGAAGTCACTTTGAAACCGATGCGGCTGAAGCCGATGCGGGCTTCATTCAGCCAGCGCGGGCTGATGGTATATGTGTCGTTGAGCGCCAGACTCTGCGCGCGAATCAGACCGGTTCCCGCGCCGAAGGTCGTCCCGGAATCGCCGTGCGGCAAGGTCGCGGGGAGGAAACGATGGGTGCGCTCGAAACTGTACCTGCCGAAGAAGTGATTGTTCTGCGAAAGGTAGTTGTCAATCTTCGCGTCGAACTGATCGTCTTCGCGAGTCAGCACGGGGTTATAAAGGAAGTTGTTGATGATCTGCCCGTTCGCCGCTTTCGTCCCGGCGACGTTCGGCTTCGGATAGAGTTGCTCTATGATGGCCTTCGCCGCCGGGTCGAACCCGCTGCCTGCCGGATTAGATTGGCTACTTGGAATCACATTCCCGGGGAACGGCTTGCCCGTCAGCGGGTCGTAAATCGTGCGATTCAACTCGGAGAAATCGCCGTCGCGCATCTTCAAGGTCGGCACGGTCGAAAGATAAGTCTTGCTGTCGCGAATCCGGCCTCCCTGATAATCGCCGAAGAAAAACATCTTGTCGCGGCGGATCGGTCCGCCCAGCGTGCCGCCGAACTGGTTCTGCTTGAAAGGCGGTTTGGCGCGCCCATTTTTGTTATTGAAAAAGTCGTTGGCGTCGAGCGCGTCATTGCGCAGGAATTCAAAGCCGCTGCCGTGAAGGGCGTTCTGGCCCGATTTGATCTGGATGTTGACGACGCCGCCGCTCGACCGCCCGAACTCGGCGGAGTAGGTGCTGGTCTGGACTTTGAACTCTTCGAGCGCGTCAATGCTGGGGAAGATGACGACGGAGTTGAGCCAGGTCTCGTTGTTGTCCACGCCGTCGAGCATGAAGTTGTTATCGCGCGTCCGCATGCCGTTGGCCGAGAACGACGCCGAGGCGCGCCAGGCCAGACTGCCCGCGCCGTCAATGTTCGCGCCGGGGATCCCGCGCAGCACGCCGGGCAGCGTGCGCGTCAATTGTACGAAATCGCGCCCGTTGAGCGGCAGGTTTTTGATTTGCGCTTCGTTGACCGTCCCGCTCAGGTCTGAGCTTTCAGTCTGCACCAGCGTCGTCGAGCCTTCGACGTTGACAGATTCGGTCGTCGCGCCGACCTCCAGCGTCAGGTCTACGCGCGCTTTCTGGTCGACGTTGAGCTGCACATTGGCGATCGCCAGTTTCTTGAATCCTGGCGCCTCTGCGGAAATGTTATACAAGCCGGGCGGAAGAGATGGCGCGACATATTCACCCTGTGAATCGCTGACGACGACCCGCGTCAAGCCGGTCTGAGCGTGGGTAAGAGTGATCTTGACGCTTGCTACTGCGGCGCCGCTCCCGTCGTTGACCGATCCGAGGATCGTGCCGCTCACGGCCTGCGCGGCGGCCTGCGTCGGCCACAGCAGCGCAATCAGACAGACGAGTATAGGGTATATGGTATAGCCAGAAAGTCGAGAACGGGGTTCGCGAGACATAAATATCCTCCGTTGGGATCTCACAGAGATCGCTGGTTGATGGTTGGTAAGGCCGACCCGAAGAGATTCGCCTCTCTTCAGATCAGCCGGTAGCGCTGAATTGAAATCCCAGCAGAGTTGATTCGGCGACGAGCTGTTTCACTGCCGCGCGCAGCGGTCGGGACAATCTGTCTGACGCTCATCAGTATTGATATCTACGGCGCCTATTGTACCCAAAGCGCCGTTTTCGGCAATGTTCTCCGCCTGCGAAAGGGAGGCCATCTCTGGACCCGATGCTACGCCTCCTTCGCCCCTTTCAATAATCCCGCCACATCTTTGATCCCGACGCCGGGCCCACTGGGAATAGACATCTTCCCGTCCTTCACCCTGATCGGCGAATCGAACCAGCTTCCGTATTTCTCCGTCCCCAGCTTGTACTCCTGATAACGCCCGATATCCGGCACGCACGAAGCGAAATGCAACATGTAGACGAACCCGAACCCGCCCGAAATATGCACGGTCGTCGGCATCTTCGCGACCTGCGCCATCCGCGCCACGCGTACCGACCGGATCATTCCTCCGTAATAGTGCAGGTCCGGTTGCACAATATCTACGCCACGGTTGGCGATCATCCACCGAAAGCGCCAGTCGCTGTACTCCTGCTCTCCGCCTGCCACAGGAATGGTTAAGGCATCCGCCACGGCTTTGGTTTCCTCCAGGTGATCGAACTGACACGGCTCCTCGAAGTAGACCGCCTTGGCCTCTTCCAGCATGCGCCCCACTTTGATGGCCTGAGGAGCGTCGTATGAGCTGTTGGAATCGGCATGAATGTCAATGGCGTCTCCGAACGTCTTCCGCACGAGCGGAATGAGCTTCTCAGTTCGACCGGGCATCGCGTCCGCGTTTCGGCTCATCCGCCCGCCCACGCGGAATTTGACCGCTTTCGCCCCCGACTGTTCTACCAGTTTTTGCATGTATTCGACCTCCTGCTCCGGCGTCGTGTCCCGCCGCCCACTGGCTACGTAGATGGCCACGTCCTGCCGCAGGATCCCTCCCAGCAACGCCCCAATTGGCTGGCCCGCAATTCGCCCAAGCATGTCCAGGATCGCGAACTCCACCCACGCCTGCGGGCTCCACAGGGCCAGACCATATAGCTTGTAGTTGTCCTTCCAGCGGTAAAGCTCCCAGAGCAGGTTTTCCAGATCGCGCGCGTCCTTGCCTATAAAAAACGGGATCACCAGTTGTTTGAGAATCTTGTCCAGGTACTGCTCGCGCGGCGGGTTGGTCAGCGCTACGCCTTCCGCCCCATCTTTAGACCGCACGTGAACGAAGTACTCCTCATCCTTCTTTAGCAGTTTGATTGACTCGATAATTACAGGCGCCGGCGCCTTATCCAGTTTCAATACCGGAGCCGCCGCCGCTTTATCCAACTCATGTAAGTCCGGGGCAATGGCGGACGATTTCTCCGCATGACTCTTCCCGCACATGCTTGCCAGCGAGGCTGTCGCCATCGCGCCGATAAAACCTCTTCGATTGAACATA